>JACXTT010001832.1_pt1 | contig 34732 bp, 31 predicted proteins | sample 9270951 | NCBI WGS metagenome assembly JACXTT01 (sample SAMN15532306, study PRJNA645909) | rock metagenome | isolation source: weathered quartz diorite | place: Puerto Rico | collected 2017-06-21 | reverse complement strand
TGCCACGCACCAGCGCACCGAAGGCATCGTGCTTGACATGCGCCTCGCCCAGCAGCGAGACGCGGTTCACGGTCATGTCGCCGCGCTTGAAGTTGCGGTCGCCGTCGTCGCCGTTGATATTGGCGGGGCTCAGCAGCGTGTTGCTCTGGTTCCCGGTGCGGACCGCCGCGCCATACGATGCGGTCACGCTGTAGTCGAGCGTGGTGTCGTGGCCGAGATCGATCGTTTCGCCGGCATGGGCGGCCGGCGCGAGCAGCGTTGCCAGGGCCGCGGCGGCGGCGATCGGCCTTAGCCTGCTGCGGCGTTTCACTGGGCCGCTTGGTGTGTGGTGCATGGTGGTCTCCCCTTGGTTTCGGTGGTGGTTCATGGCCTGGCACTTCGAATGGCGCTCATCTGGCCGCAAGCGTAGAGAGGGGGAGCCACACACAAATCGGCAGAATGGACTAGGCGGTTTCCCTACGGGAAGGCCTTCAGCCGCGATTGAGCGACGCCGCGTCAAGGAAGGCCGGACGTTCGCCGCCACCGTCGAGCACGAGATTGGCGCCAGAGACGTACGAGGCCTGTGGCGAGGCCAGGAACAGGCAGGCGCTGGCGATATCGTCCGGCTGTGCGAGGCGACCCAGCGGCACCGTGGCGGCCATCGCGCGCAGCGCCTCAGGATCGCCGTAGTGCTGCTGCTGCGAGGTTTCGGTCAGCACCAGCCCCGGGCTGACCGCAACCACGCGCACCTTGGGCGCCCATTCCACAGCGAGCGAGCGCACCGCATTGAGGATGCCGGCCTTGGCGGCGCCATAGGCTGCCGTGCCCGGCGACGGGCGCAGCGCGCTGATGCTGCCGACGAACAGCTGCGTGCCGCCGCCGGCCTGCTGCTGCATCCGGGCATTGGCGCGCTGCGCGAGTTGCAGGGGTGCCACCAGGTTGAGCCGGATCACCGACTCCAGCAGCCGTGGCGAGGCATCGGCCACCAGCGCATAAGGTGAGCCGCCGGCGTTGTGGACCACCACATCGAGCGTAGGGCTGTGCTGCGCAATGCGCGCGAGCATGGCCTCGGCCTGTTCGGTGTCGCGGATATCCGCCGCGATGAAGTGGGCGCGGCGACCCTCTGCGTGCGGCAGCTCGCCGTCGTGCGCGGGCGCGGTGCGTCCGCAGACGAAGACCTGCGCGCCCGCGCGCAGGAAGGCTTCGCTGATGGCGCGGCCGATGCCGCGCATGCCGCCGGTGACCAGCACGGTCTGGCCGGTGTAGTCGAATCCTGTCATGGGTTCCCCCTGATGCATGGAGCGCCCATCGTAGGAGAAGTGGCCGTGCCGTTCGTAGTCCGAATGAACGATGCCCCGGGCGCCGGCGCTGCGCAATATGCCTGCCAATAACACCGGAGACGCCCCTATGTCCGCTACGTCACAGCAAACGCCATCCTCCCTGCATCCGAACCTGCCGGTCGGGCGCTTCATCACCACGTCGGCGGGCCTGCGGCTGCACTGCCTTGACACGGGCAGCGGAGAACCGGTGGTCTTTATCCACGGCAGCGGGCCGGGGGCGAGCGGGCACAGCAACTTCCGCCATAACGCGCCGGCATTCGCGCAGGCGGGCTTCCGCACGGTGGTGGTGGACCTGCCGGGCTATGGGCAGTCGTCCAAGCCGGATGATGTCGAATACACACTGGACTTCTTCGTGGCCGCGCTGCGCGAGCAGTTGCTGGCACTTGAGCTGCCGCGCTGCGTGCTCGTCGGCAATTCGCTGGGCGGTGCCATCGCGCTGCAGTACGCGCTGGATTTCCCGGAGCATGTCAGCCGCCTGGTGATGATGGCCCCCGGCGGCGTGGAAGAGCGCGAGACCTATTTCCAGATGGAGGGCATCCAGCGCATGGTGTCGCTGTTCACCAGTGGCCACATGACCCCCGACACCATGCGCCAGCTGCTGCAACTGCTGGTGCATGACGCCAGCCTGGTCACCGACGCGCTGGTCGACGAGCGCATGGCGGTATGCCGCGAGCAGCCGCGCGAGGTGCTGGCCACGATGAAGGTGCCCAACCTGACCGAGCGGCTGGGTGAGATCCGTTGCCCGGTGCTGGGATTCTGGGGCACGGAGGACCAGTTCAATCCTGCCTCCGGGGCGATGAAGTTCCTGAGCGGCTGCGCCGATGCGCGCTTTGTCATGATCAACCGTTGCGGCCACTGGGTGATGGTCGAGCACGCGGCCTATTTCAATCGCGAATGCCTCGGCTTCCTGGCCGACACGGCGCAGGACCGCGCGGCATAATTGGCGCCCGCACGCTACCAACAAGACGATCGGAGACATCATGGAATACCCGTACAACCTGTTCGACCTGCGCGGCAAGGTGGCCGCCATCACTGGTGCTGCGCGCGGCATCGGCGCGGAGACCGCGCGCGTGCTGGCAGCGGCCGGCGCGAAAGTCGCGGTGCTCGATGTGCTGGAAGAGGACGGCAAGGCCACCGCTGAAGCGATCCGCGGCGCGGGTGGCGAGGCGGCGTTCTGGAAGCTCGACGTCACCAGCGAAAGCGAGGTGGCACGCGTGCTCGACGAAGTCGCGGCCCGCTTCGGCGGACTTGGCATCCTGGTCAATAACGCCGGCATCGAAGGCCCGAACACGCCCACCCACGAAGTGACGCTGGAGCAATGGCAGCAGGTGATGGCGGTGAACGTGACCGGCACCTTCCTGTGCACCAAGCACGCAATCGCGCACATGGAGCGCGCCGGCGGCGGCGCCATTGTCAACGTCTCGTCGATGTACGGCATCGCCGCCGGCCCGGACGTACCGCCTTACCACGCATCCAAGGCCGCGGTGCGGATGATGGCCAAGACCGATGCCATGCTCTACGCGGCCAAGGGCATCCGCTCGAACTCGATTCATCCTGGCTATATCCGCACGCCGATGCTCGAACATGTGGCACAGGCATGGGGGCAGGGCGAAGCACTGTTCGATTACCTCGGCGGCCTGACCCCGATCGGCAAGGTAGGCCAGCCGCGCGATATCGCGGCCGGCATCCTCTATCTGGTGTCCGACGCCGGACGCTACGTGACCGGCGCGGAGCTGGTCATCGACGGCGGCTACACCGCACGCTGAAAAGGACAAGGAGACTCCCATGCCCGATAGCGCCGCGATGAAAGCCACGCTGCTCGCCTATGTCGAGCGCTTCAATGCCGGTGACGCCCAGGGCGTCGCCGGGCTCTACGCCGACGATGCCACGGTGGAGGACCCGGTCGGCGCGCGGCCGATCGCCGGCAAGCCGGCCATCCTGGCCTTCTACCAGCAGGCCACCTCGCTCGGCGCGCGCCTGGAGGTGGTGGCGCCGCCGCGCGGGTCGCACGGCAATGCGGCCGCGCTGACCTTCGCGGTCCACGCGCGCCTGGAAGGCCGGCCGGCGCGCATCGACGTGACCGACATCATGACGTTCGCCGCGGACGGGCGCATCCAGAGCATGCGCGCCCATTGGGGGCCGGACGACGTGCATTTCCTGTAACGCACCGCCGCGAGCCCGCCGATGGTCCGGCGAACCCGCGACGATGCCGTGGCCACGCGCGCGCGCATCCTGGACAGCGCGCAGCAGCTGATGCGCCAGCGCGGGCTGCATTGCGTCACGCTTGAGGACGTGGCCCGCGCGATCGGCATGACGCGCGGCGCGGTCTACGCCCATTTCCGCTCGCGCGCCGCGCTGCTGGGCGCGCTGCTGTCGTGCGCGGAAGCCGATTTCGCCGCGCGGCTGGCGCCGCTGGCCGATGGGGCCCAGCCCGGCGCGCTCGAGCCGGCGCTGGCCGCCTTGCTCGATGGCGATGCCATCGCGCGCCATGTCAGCCTGCTGGCGGCCCTGCTGCAACACAAATGCTGCACCGAGTGCGAACTGTGCCCGCTGCGCGAACGTGTGCTGACAGGCATCGACAGATTGCGCGGCGCGTTCGCTGATCTGCTGTCCGAACCTGCACTGGCCGGGCTGCTCGTGGCGCACCTGTGGGGCTTGCTGAGCGCGCACGCCTTGCAACTGACGCCCGCTGGCTTGTCGGGCGCGGCGCCGGTGCTTGCCACGCTTTACCTGGGAGCGGGTATGCAACACGGTGCATCTTTCCTGCCGGATGCTCCGGCGCGCATTCGGGACACCCCTTAGTCTGCTCGGACGAAGTGCCCGCGGCAGGCGGCGCCTACGATGCTGTCATAGGCCTTGAAACCCCGGAAAGGGTGTGCGGGAGACGGCGATGAAGCGGCTCGGATTTCGTTGGGTGGGCGGCCTGGCCGCGGTGCTGGCTGGCGCGGGCGTGGCCTGGATCTTTGTCGCGGGCAGTGAGGTCGTGCTGGCAAACGGCGGCCAGGCTGAAGCGCCTGCTGCCGGCGTGGCATTGTCCGGCGCGGCTCCCGAGGGCTGTGACGATGCCTGCGCGCGCAGCCGCGGGGCGACGGCCTTGCTGGTACTGAGCCAGCGCCCGCCGCAATGACCGGCGGCGGGGCAGGATTCCGTGCCGGCGGTCAGCGCTGGCCGGCCTGGCGCTGCATGTGGAGCGCCTCCGCGCGTGCCTTGACGTCCCTGGCCACCTGGTCAAAGCCCTGTTTTACCCAGCCGCCGTGCTCGCGCATGATGGTGTCTGCATTCAGGCCGAGGAACAGGTCGGTGGTGAAGTAGCGGGTACGGTTTTGGTCGATCGCCTCGACATACTGGTCGCGGCGCGCGGCGTCCTTGTTGTCGTCGGTGGGGCGCTGTTCCCACGACAGCAGGCATTCAGGTTCCCAGGCGATCAGGGTTTCGTTGACCGGAATGATCTGCTCGGTGCCGGGAATGCGGACTTGCATGCAGACCATGTCGCCGAGGCGGCTGGTGGTCTCCAGTCCCGGGCAAAACGTATTCCATGCCGCATAGCGTGGAAAGTCGGTCAGCACTTCCCATACCAGCGATGCCGGTGCATCGATCTCTACGGTGATCGAGGTCACCAGGTTTTCCGCCTTGGCCATTGTGTGCTCCTTCCTGTCAGTCATTTGGAGAGTCTCAACACTAGGGCCGGGGGCGCTGCCCGCGCATACTCCGAACGGACGAGTCTGCGTGGACGAAGTCGGCGACGCGGTGACGAGGCATAGTGACAGCATGCTCAGCGAGTCTCCAGCTGCTGTGAGCTTGGTGCCGGCCGGTGGTGAGGGTCGGCATTCTTTTTTGTTCTTCGCTGATTTCCGGCCAGCCGGCCAATCACCACCAGCACGGGCGCGGCGATCCGAGAGAGCGGGAATCCGGCCCTGTCGGGGAGAAATCCTGCGCCGGTTCCAGGAGCTCCGAGCTTGTGCTCCTCACATCCGAACTGCGGCGCGCTGATGCTACGCGCAGCATGCGCAAGCCGGCCTTGGAGCCATGTTGTGCGAGCGCAGGTGAAACGCAGGTTCGTTCAATGTGACAGTCGTCCTCGATTTGCAAGGATGCGCCGGCATCGCCTATGCTGTTCCTGCGACAGGTGCAAATCTGCGCGAGGCTCAAAATACCCACAAAAAACAAGAAGGGGAAAGTCCCCGAAAGCGGACCACGCCATGAAGCAAGGGCTGTCCGCGCGATCGTCTTTGCCAGGGTTATGGGGTGAATCGGTCCCAAGCGGGGTGATTGAAGACTCGTGGGCGGGTGACTCCGCTGATAAACGCATGGCAGATACTTTCCTGTTTGGCAGGCCTTTCACATTTCTTGCGTGCCCGGGCATCTCGGAAGCCAGGGCCGGCGTGGAGGCACTGGAGGCTCTCCCCGGGCATCTCTTCTGGCTGGAAAACGAGGACCTCATTCGTCGGGTTCACGTGCCGGATTTCCTGGCGCAGAGCCGCGCCGCCCTTGAAGCCGTGATGCCGGGCGGGGCGGCACTGGTCGATGCGCAGGCAGACGAGATCCGGCGCAGTATCAAGCTGCTGCCGGCGCTGCAGCGTCTGGATCCGGATGTGGCCGCCGCCGCGCACTCCTATTGCTATTGGCGCTACTCCGCGGACGTGCTCGGCCGATCGCAGGGCATTCCCCGCAGCGCCATCGAGCGCCAGTTTGACCGCGTGGTGGCGCCGCGCGACGGCGCGCACAAGCTTCAATGGATCTGTCCATGCTGCGACGGACAGGCGCACTATCAGGTCGATGGCTTGCTCGCCATGCAGCGGCCGGCGCGGCAGGGCGGATTCTCTGTCGAGTGCCGGCACTGCGGGCATCATGAGCGGTTGTACGCCGGCTTCCTGCACGCCGGCCGCCTGGAGTGCCGCTGCAAGACATGCATGAGCGTTGTCCAGACGCTCGCCGGCCAGTTGGCAAGGCAAGCGCGCAAGCTGTCGACGAGCCTCGAAGAGTATGCATGGAAGCATGCCGTCGATACGGTTGCGGAACTCCGGGAACTCAAGGAAGCGTCCGTGCAGAGGCTGGCGCGCGGCGACAGGCCATCGGACAACGCGACGGCCTTCGCCCTGGCCGTCCAGTCGAACGGGGACCGCCCGATCGCTGACATTCTCGGCCAGCTGGATCCCACGCTCGAAGGCAGGCTCGACAAAAACCCAAGAACATGGGCCCTGCTGTGCGAACTGCTGTATGAGGGCGTGCTGGACTACGAATGCACGATCTACGATGAGCAAGGGTGCCAGCGCGCGGCGCTTGAGCTCTCTCTACTGGATGACGATCCCGCTGCCGCGGGGGACACGGTGCTGGACCATCTCAACGCCTTGCTGAAGGGTTACCAGCCATCCGATCGCGACGCGTTCGTGCGCTGGCTGACAGCGCTGAAGCGATTGCGCCTTTGCACCGCCAGGTTCAACGCCGCCGTCGACGTTTCCTGGAAGCGCAATCTGGAGCATTACCGCATCCATGCTGCCAGGCGGCTTGATGGCACGGGCGTGTCGGGCTTGCATGCCAACGTCTCGCAAATGCTTGCGCCCCGCGTGCGCCGCCCCGAACGGCCGGTGTATCTCGATGCCGAACTGGAGGCCGTGCAGTTGCTGAGAGCCCTGGGCTATATCATTCTCAGTCCGGAAGATATCCGTTCGCAACAGGACCACACGGAGGACATTTTCTGAGCCGCGCCGCCAACCGTTCGATATAGCGATCATCCGGCGTTCGCTTCAGGAAGATGATGGCCGAAACGCGTCGCCAGAAATTTCTCACGTCGCGTTGACTTGCGGTGTTGCTCGAAACCCGCACATTGATCAGCGCCCGCTGCCAACGTCATCGGCTTCATGTTCCCGCCGTCGCGCGAAGCTCACTTCATGCAAGGCTGCTCGTGCTCTCGAAAGCCGTACCCTGGCGGTACACAGAACGTATGAGCTAGCTTGAGTTGGGAGTTTCGATGCATTTTGTGGCGTTGTGTTGCAATTTGTTGTATCTTTGGAGGGCCTGCTTCCCCGTCCATTCCGGAGCAATTCATGCGCCCCTTCTGGTTAGAACAAGCCCTCCTCGGCGATACGGACCTCGCACCTGCCTTGCGCGGCACCAAGGAAGCTGACGTTTGCATAGTCGGCGGCGGCTTCACCGGTCTTTGGACAGCCTTGCAACTCAAACAAGAGCGTCCGTCTCTAAGGATCACGGTGTTGGAAGCCGATCTGTGCGGCGCGGGCGCGAGCGGACGTAATGGCGGCTGCATGCTGACCTGGTCGACCAAGCTCTTCACGCTAATCCGCCTGTTCGGCGAGACCGAGGCCGTGCGCCTGGTGCGCGCGTCCGAAGAGGCGATCCCGGCTATCGCGGACTTCTGCCGCCGACACGATATCCACGCTGACCTGCGGCTGGACGGAACGCTTTATACGGCCACCAACCCCGCCCAGGAGGGCTTGCTGGAACCAGTTGTGCAAGCCTTGGAGAGCCGTGGCATCAATAATTGGCTGCGTCTGAAGGCGGAGGAGGTAGCCATACGGTCCGGCTCCGCGCGCAATCGCTCGGGTTTTTTTTCGCCAATGGCCGGCACCGTGCATCCGGGAAAATTGGTCCGTGGCTTGCGTCGCGTTGCATTGCGGCAAGGCATCGAAATCCATGAACGGACGCCAATGCTTGCGCTCATTGATAGGGCTCGCCCCGCCGTTATCACACCAAACGGCCGGGTGGAAGCCGGGCACGTTGTGCTGGCGCTCAATGCCTGGATGCCTAGCCTGTTTCCGCAGTTCGAGCGTTCGGTAGCGATTGTCTCCAGCGATATGGTCATGACCGGGCGTTGCCCCGACCTGCTGGCGGCCATCGGGCTAAACCACGGCGCGTCGGTCCTGGATTCACGCACATTCGTGTACTACTACCGCACGACGTGCGACGGACGCCTGATGCTCGGCAAAGGCGGCAACACCTTTGCCTATCGGGGCCGCATCCTGCCGGTGTTCAACCAGCGCTCGCCCTACGAGGCAATGCTCACACAAAGCCTGCACACGTTCTTTCCCGCGCTCGGCGACGTTCCGGTGATCGCCAGCTGGAATGGGCCGTCGGACAGGTCCGTCACCGGCTTCCCATTCTTCGGCTATCTGAATGGCAATCGGGCGATTTCATATGGCTTCGGATATTCAGGCAATGGCGTGGCGCCCAGCTATTTGGGCGGCCAACTGCTATCGTCGATGGCGCTGGGTGTGGACAACGTTTGGACGCGATCCGGTCTTGCCAAGGGCCCGCTCGGGCAATTCCCGTCAGAGCCGATTCGCTACCTTGGCTCATTGCTAGTGCGCAATGCAATCCGTCGCAAGGAAAGTGCCGAGGATCGGAACCTCGAGCCTTTTATGGTCGACAAGTTCCTCGCTCGATTTGCCCAGGCCGCGGGCAAGGCCGACAAGGCTGCTTGAACGACGAACTGTGTGCCGGGCGGCAGGATCGAGCGCAAGCTGCGCACACTGCTTGCCGCTTTACTCGACTCACTGCACACAACTCCTGGGGCATTTGCCGCGACGCCGTCCGCGCCAACACACCCGGCACGACGTTCCGGTGCCGATCCCATTGAACTGCAATCCGTCAGGAGCCGATCTTATAGGGGCGGGTCATGACCTCAAGAAAATGACCGTCAGGATCGTCAAAATACATTCCCCGGCCGCCGTTGTGCAGATAGGTTTCGCCAGCCCGCTGTTTGCCGGGATCGGCCCAGTACTGAAGCCCTCTATCCCGAATTCGAGCGAAGACCCGGTCGAATTCGTCCTCGCTGATCAGAAACGCATAGTGCTGCATGGAAATCGCGCCTTCGCGTTCGAAGAAGTCAAGCGAGACGCCGTTATCGAGTTCAACGACCAGCATCTGCCCGAACTCGATGGGTCGGGGAAGCCCCAGGATGTCCACGAGGAACCGTGCCGATTCCTGCTTATCGCTGCACCAGACGATGGTGTGGTTTAGCTGTACGCCCATGTTGCGACCCTCACGGAATGTGGCGGAGTCAGTCCTTCTGACCAGGACGGAACTCTTGTCTCGTCATGGCTTCACCATAGCCGACGCCGGATGGCATGCAAGTGCAGGTGACGACGACCGGCAGATGATGGCCGGAGGCGGTCATTGTGCGATGGGTTGTGCAGTGCGGCAGCAACTGGCCGCCAGGACACGGCTGGAGGGGACAGATGGGTGACAAAAAGCTTTTTGGCGAGCCCGCGCTTCTGCCTTCCGTGCGTTGATGCTTCATTGATGCTTCAGGGAAGCAAATGGGTATCCCCGGCAGCCTGCGGCGGCAACTTGATGGCCAGCGCCTTGAAGTCGCCGCTGGTTGCGATCGAACCCGCGTGCGCGACGCCCTTTGGAATGACAATCAGGTCGCCAGGACCGACCTCGCGCTGTTCACTGCCCAGCCAGAATGTGCCCTTTCCTGAAATGACATATTGGATCTCGTCGGCGCTGTTGTGGTAATGCTTTGGAACGTTGCCCGATTGCACTGCAATGGTCCCTTGTGGCGACGCCACCAATCCTTTCGTACGCAGCGTGCCCATATTGGGAACCTGCGGTCCGATGTCTTCATTGCTCATGGCGACCAGGTTGATGATCTGCGGCGCCAACGTGGCGGGCGGGGTTTGCGCGTGGGCCGGCGGCAGTCCCGCATGGGCTGCAAGGTAGCCACAGGCAAAAGCGACAGGGACAGCGGAAAAAGCGGCAAAGCGATGCATATTCATCTCCCTTCGGATGGCCTGATGGCATTGGATTGCCACGACGCTTGATTCGTGCGAACCGGTTGGATTGTCGCACCACGATCCGCGCCAACAATTGAGGGGAAACCCGAGAACACAATCGAATCGCGGAAAGGAGAGGACCCCGAAGGAGATTTAGCGGCTCTAGCTGGCCGCCGGTATTCAGGTAGCGCGCCGAAAGACAGCCTCCTTAGGTGCGGGCTCGCAACGTGAACGACATCGCATCATGCTGGACTCCGAGCTTCGCGCCGTACCGCCTGCGGGGGCAGGCCAAACCCACGCATAAAGGCTTCGCGCATATGGCGTCGATCGCGAAAGCCGGTCTCTCTCGCGATGACATCCAGCGGATGCCGGCTTTGCTCGATCATCAGCCGCGCTGCCTCGAGGCGCAGCCCCTCGATGGCTCTGGCGGGCGATTGCCCGGTCTCCAGCGTGAATACGCGGCTGAACTGGCGCGGGCTCAGGTTGACCGTTTCGGCCAACTCCTCGACGGTCAGCTGCCGGCTCAAGTTCTTGCGCGCGTAGTTCAACGCGTTCTGGATGCGGTCCGACTTCGGCGCCAGGTCCAGCATCTCGGAATGCTGCGACTGCCCTCCCGAACGGTGTTGATGCATCACCAGTTTGTGCGCGACCGAACGCGCCACGTCCGCGCCCAGGTCCTTCTCCACCATCGCCAGCACGAGATCGAGCCCGGCCGTCATCCCGGCAGATGTCCACATGGGGCCATCGACGATATAGATGCGGTCGTCCTCCACGCGGACGTCCGGAAAACGCTTCTGCATCTCTCGCGCAAACGCCCAGTGCGTCGTGGCACGCCGCTCCGAGAGCAAGCCGGCCTCCGCCACCACGAACCCGCCGGTGCAGATCGCGCCGATACGCCGCGCCCGGCTGCTGGCCTTGCGCAAGAAGGCGATCACCTCGGCGGACGGAGGCGACGCGAGCGGATCGTTGACGCCTACGACGATCCAGGTGTCGATCTCGCTACGCCTCGCGAATGAGCCCGCGCTGACGGTCATGCCCAGCGACGAACGCACGTCCCCGCCCGACGCCGAGAAGTTCTCCACTTTATAGAAGGCTTCGCCGGCCGCCAGATTGGCGTACTCAAAGACTGTCTGGGTCGCGAGCGCCATCACCTGAAAGCCATCGCTCAGCAGATAACCAACGCGGTGCATGTCCGTTCTCCGTCGAAGGCATGTCCTAAAAAACGACCATCTACGTCATTTGCGTCACAGCCAAGGCGAGCCAGAATTCACTCACGCCATCCGGCAACCTCGCAAACAAGGAGTGACATCATGACGCACACACATAATGGCACAGCGCTTATCACCGGCGCATCTTCGGGCATCGGCGCGGTCTACGCTGACCGCCTCGCCCGCCGCGGCTACGACCTCATCCTCGTCGCTCGCAACCGGGAGCGTCTCGCCGCACTCGCCAATCGCATCACGACCGAAATGCGCCGCAACGTCGAGATCGTGGACGCCGATCTCGGCGACAAGGACGAGCTGGCCGCCGTCGAAGCGAAGCTCAGGCAGGACGCTACCATCACGCTGCTAGTCAATAACGCGGGCGTCGGCACGCATACGCCGCTGCTCGGCAGCGACGTCGATGCGATGTCGCGGATGATCGACCTGAACGTGTCCGCGCTGACGCGCCTGACGTACGCCGCAGTGCCCGGCTTTGTCTCACGTGGCAACGGCGCCGTCATCAACATCTCTTCGATCGTCGCCATCGCACCGGAGATCCTCAACGGCGTATACGGCGGCAGCAAGGCCTTCGTGCTTGCTTTCAGCCAGTCTCTCCATCATGAGCTGGCCGATAAGGGCGTGCAGGTGCAGGCAGTCTTGCCCGGCGCCACGGCCACCGCGTTCTGGCAGACGGGCGGCCTTCCTCTGGAGAACCTCGACAAGGCGATTGTCATGTCCGCCGACGACATGGTCGACGCAGCCATGACCGGCTTCGACCGCCATGAACTCGTCACCATCCCATCGCTGCATGCCGTGGAGAAATGGGAAGACTACGAGGCCGCGCGCGGCGCAATGTCCACGCTTCTGTCGAGCAACGTACCCGCGCCGCGCTACACCGCCGCGCAGTGAGCATCTACCCGCGTAACACTGCGCGCGCCGCAGATTCGCGCGCACGTATTCAGAGAATGACTATGTCCAAAGTATCGTCAGCGCCAACCTGGCGCAGCTTTCCTGCATCAGCCGCGGCTGCACTCGGCCTTGTCCTGACCACTGCCTTCAGCTACGCCCATGCCGTTCCGGCTGCGGATCAGCCTTCCGCGAACCAGCGCGCAACGGCCGAAGACCACTCGATCCGTCCGTTCCCCAAAACCCACGTGCCGCGGGAAGCCATTGAGGAGCTTCGCCGGCGGATCGCCGCCACGCAATGGCCGGAAAAGGAGACCGTCGCGGATACCTCGCAGGGCGTGCCGCTCGCGACCATGCAGGAACTCGCGCGCTATTGGGCGACGGATTACGACTGGCGCAAGGCGGAGGCAAAGCTGAATGCCCTTCCGCAGTTCGTGACGACCATCGACGGGGTGGACATCCACTTCATCCATGTTCGTTCGAAGAACGCCAATGCGCTTCCATTGATCATCAACCATGGTTGGCCCGGCTCCGTGCTTGAACAGACCAAGCTTATCGGATTGCTGACGGATCCAGTCGCGCATGGGGGGAAGGCCGAAGACGCGTTCGACGTCGTCATCCCGTCGATGCCGGGCTACGGTTTCTCCGGTAAGCCGACGAGCACCGGCTGGGGTCCCGAACACATGGCCCGCGCCTGGGCGGAGCTGATGCGCCGTCTCGACTATAAGCACTACGTCGCTCAGGGCGGCGATTGGGGTGCGTTTGTCGTCGACCAAATGGGTTTGCAGGCTCCTGCGGGACTGCTCGGCATCCACACCAACATGCCCGCGACGGTTCCAGCCGACGTCGACAAGGCGCTCCAGATCGGCGCCCCGGCGCCAGCCGGTCTGTCAGCGGAGGAGAAACGCGCCTACGAGCAGCTCGCCCTGACGTTCAAGGAAGTGGACTACGCCCGGTTAATGGGGTCGCGTCCGCAGACGCTCTACGGCATTGCCGATTCACCGGTCGGTCTCGCCGCGTGGCTCCTCGACCACAATGATGCCGATGGCCAGCCGGCCGCGGCGGTGGTCTCGGCTCTGAACCGGACCACGAGCGCCACAGGCGAGCTGACGCGTGACGAGATCCTCGACAACATCACGCTGTACTGGCTGACCAACACGGGCGTGTCTGCGTCTCGTCTCTACTGGGAATATAAGGGCGGCTTCTTTAACGCCAAAGGCGTCAAGATTCCGGTGGCCGTGAGCGTGTTCCCCGGCGAGCAATATCAGGCGCCGCGAAGCTGGACCGAGAAGGCCTACCCAAACCTCATCTATTACCACCGGGCTGACAAAGGCGGCCACTTCGCCGCCTGGGAGCAGCCGACGATCTTCGCTCAGGAACTGGCGGCGGCGTTCAGGCCGCTGCGCTGAGCTGGCGGACGCCGACGGACTCACTTCCCGCCGTTCCGCGTCCTCACTCCACGAATTTCAAAGGGGGGCCGGCAGCCTTCTGGCTGCCCCTCCACAGATCAGGAGATTGATTATGTTCGGACCTTATTCGCTGATTGGCAGGCGCAGCCGTCTCTTGGCCTCCGCATTGGTCGGAGCGATCGGCATTTTTCTTTTCGCGGTCGCCGCTCGCGCCGACACGGCACTACCTGCGTCGGGTGAGGTAGAGGTCGCTGCGCAGGCGCCGACCACCTCGAACTCTGGCGCGGCGATTGCCCAGGCGTCCATGGTCGGGGCCGCGGTAGCGGCCCCGATCAGAGGCGACACGTCGATCCGCCCGTTCGACATCCATGTGTCCGACGAGGCCCTCGCGGACCTGCGTCGGCGCATCGCCGAGACAAAGTGGCCCAGGCAGGAAACGGTAACGGATGCATCGCAAGGCGTGCAGCTCGCAACGATGCGCGAACTCGCGCGCTATTGGCAGTCCGATTACGACTGGCGCAAGGTCGAAGCGAGGCTGAATGCCTTGCCGCAATTTGTGACGACCATCGACGGGGTCGACATTCATTTCATCCACGTTCGTTCGAAGAACAAGAACGCGTTGCCGGTGATCATCACGCACGGCTGGCCGGGCTCGATCATCGAGCAGTTGAAGATCATCGATCCGCTGACGAATCCAACGGCTCATGGCGGGAGTGCGTCGGACGCCTTCGACGTCGTGATTCCGTCGCTGCCGGGCTACGGGTTTTCAGGGCAGCCCACCTCACCCGGGTGGGACCCGGCTCACGTCGCGCGTGCCTGGACCGTGCTGATGAATCGCCTCGGATACAAGCGATTTGTGGCGCAGGGCGGCGATTGGGGGGACGCGGTTTCGGAGCAGATGGCATTGCAGGCGCCACCAGCATTGCTCGGCATTCACACCAATATGCCCGCCACCGTGCCGGACCATGTTGCAAAGGCACTTCAGTTGGGCGGCCCACCGCCGGCCGGCCTCTCAGCCGACGAGAAGCATGCCTATGACCAGCTCGATTTCTTCTATAAGCATGGCTTAGGCTACGCCCAGGAGATGGCAAATCGTCCGCAGACGCTGTACGGGATCGAGGATTCGCCAGTCGGTCTCGCCGCCTGGATGCTCGACCACGACGCGCGCAGCTATGCGCTCATTGCACGCGTCTTTGACGGCCAGGCCGAGGGCCTTACGCGAGACGACATTCTCGACAACATCACGCTTTACTGGCTGACGAACACGGCGGTCTCTTCGGCTCGTCTCTACTGGGACAACAAGCTCGCCTTTTTCGCCCCGAAGCACGTCACCATCCCGGTTGCCGTGAGCGTCTTTCCTGACGAGATCTATGCGGCCCCGCGGAGTTGGACAGAGCAAGCGTTTCCCAGGCTCATTCATTACAACCGGCTCGACAAAGGCGGGCACTTTGCGGCCTGGGAGCAGCCAGAAATCTTCGTTCAGGAAGTCAGGGCGGCATTCAGGCCTCTGCATTAGAAATCGTTGGAAGCGGCGCCTTCAGGCCGGAGATGATGCATGCCGCGCATGAGCCCAATGGCCCCACGCACGCCCACACCATTGTGACCACGGACGAACTCATCGCGTCCCTCGCCCAGCAGTAGAAGCTTTCGACAACCGGGCCTTATCGCCCCAGGAATTCCTATGTCAAACGATATCTATCCCCAAACCCCGTCGCGCCGTCGTTTCATTGGCGTGGCAGCGGCGACCGTTGCTGCGGGATCCCTGAGTCAGCTTGCTCTCGCGGAAACGAATCAAGCGATGACTCAAGTTGCCCAAGCGACGAGCAGTGACAAGACAGCTATTCGTCCGCTTCGTGTGCATGTTCCGGAATCACAACTCGTCGACTTGCGAAGACGCATCAAGACGACAAGGTGGCCTGACCGGGAAACGGTCACCGATGATTCGCAAGGTGTGCCGCTCGCGATGATGCAGGAACTCACGCGCCATTGGGCGACTGATTACGACTGGCGCAAGGTCGAGGCGAGGCTGAACGCCCTGCCGCAGTTCGTGACCGAAATCGATGGGCTGGACATTCATTTCATCCACGTTCGTTCGAAGCATGAAAACGCGATGCCGCTCATCGTCACGCATGGGTGGCCCGGCTCGGTCATCGAGCAATTCAAGATCATCGATCCGCTGACCAATCCCACGGCATATGGCGCGAGCGCGTCGGACGCTTTTCATCTCGTCATTCCTTCTTTGCCCGGCTATGGATTGTCAGGCAAACCGACCACCACCGGCTGGGGTCCGGAGCGCACCGCGCGTGCCTGGGTTGTACTCATGAAGCGCCTTGGATACTCGCAATTTTCGGCGCAAGGCGGCGATCTGGGCGGTGTTGTCTGCAACGTAATGGCGAAGCAGGCGCCGCCGGAATTGTTGGGCATTCACGTCAACTTTCCCGCGACTGTCCCCCCCGAAATTGCAAAGGCGATTCAAGCTGGCGATCCGCCTCCCCCCGGCCTCTCGGACGACGAAAAGCACGCCTACGAGCAACTGAGCAGTGCGGCCAGGAAGCGGCGCGCCTATGCCTTGGAAATGGGCACACGCCCGCAGACACTTTACGGACTGTCCGACTCGCCCGTCGGGCTGGCAAGCTGGCTTCTCGATCATGGCGACGGGTATGTCCAGCCGGCGGCGGCACTGACGTCGGCCGTGTTCGGGCGCCCGGTCAATGGAGAATCCGCAGGCAACCTGACACGAGACGATGTCCTCGACAACATCACACTCTACTGGTTCACGAACACGGGGGTTTCCGCGGGGCGATTCTATTGGGAGTCTCACTTCAACTTTATAGGCGCCGCCGATGTGTCCGTCCCGGCTGCCGTGAGCGTCTTTCCACGCGAGAACTATCAGGCCCCGCGGAGTTGGACAGGGCGGGCATATCACAACCTCATCTATTACAACCGGCTCGATAGAGGCGGGCACTTTGCGGCATGGGAACAGCCGCAATTGTTTGCAGAGGAGGTTCGCGCGGGCCTCAGACCGCTGCGCGAATAGCGCTCTTCCATGTCCTGCGTGACAGCGCAGATACCGCAACCAGGCCTCAGCCAGAACCTGCCGGATATGGGTAAGCGCGCGACGCTCGCCTTGCGAAATCCAACGACGGATTGCAGAGCGAAGCAGATGTCTGAAGGTCCGATCGAGGACGCGAACGCATGACGCTTCATGGCCGGGAAGGGACCTCGGCCCGCCGTACCCGCTCGGCTCTTCCCGACCTTCAATGGTGGAGCGAACAGCCGAGTGATCCGCAAATGCCTGCTGACTGCTGGCAAGGGATCTCCTGCACTGATGGGCGATGGCCCTTGATGGCGCGTTGGACGTCACATTGACTGGCCCACGACCCGTGCCAGCCCGGGCCGGCAGGAGCACGGGCATTCTGACCCGACGCGCGCCGCAGCGCGTCGTACTTGGGTAGCCGGCGACTTTCGACTAGCTTGAAAGCCTCGGGCCGCTTCGATGGGGAATCAGAATGAAGAGGGTCATAGGGCGCCTGGCCACGATTGTTGCTGTTGGCTTCGCCGTGGGCCTTTCCGCTGTCGGCGGTGCGCGAGCCTCCGACATCGTCTGTAGATTGCCTGCCGGCGGATCTTCGGTTCACTGCGAAGACCCCGATGGCGCCGGGATGCGATGCACGCTGGCGACCGATGGCGCACGCCCGCGCGCGCGCCAGCAGCACCTGATCTGCGAGTCCGCCACGCTGTCGGCGCGCTACGAGCGCATCTACGCCGAGCAGCAGAGGATGTTGCGCAAGGGTACCATTCGGGACGCGGACGTTGCGGCATGGCGCGTCCGGCGCGATGCCTGCGACTCGGTACGCTGCCTGGAAAGCATGTTCGCCAAGTTCTGGCGGGAGCGAGATGCGGTGCGAAACGCGCCGGTTCGGCCAGTCTCCCCGTCTCCCGCTGCTCCGTCTATGTCAGACTCGGTCAGGCATGATCCGGCACCGACGACTTCGCCGACACAGCGCGCGCAAGGAGAAGAGCCGACGTCGACTGACTCGCATGCCACGCAGGCCAGACCAGTACCCATCGAGTTCACTCGGCCGACCGAACCCCCCTTTGAAACACCGGCTCCCGGGCGAACGGCTGCCCGCCCCTTTGCAAAGGACATGGACAGCAGCCCGGGCAAACTCCATCCGGCCGCGCTTGCCCTGGAGAGCCTGCTTTCCGGGCTTGCCATCCTGGGCATGGGCGCGGGATTCCTGTGGACGCGCCGTACCACTCGCGCACAGGATGGGCCGCGTTCCGCTATCCCGGCGGCCATGGTTATCGCCTATGGCTTGCTCTTTGTGAATGCGCTGCTGCTGCCGTTCACGCTTGGCTTGAAGTAAGCGCGCTCGTCATGGGAGGGCGCGGCACGTTCGAGACTGCTGGAAAGACCCATTGTTCAATCAAGGAGGGTGAACATGCGCATGCTTCTCAACATTCGAATACCTCACGAGCCGTTCAATGCCTTTGTGCGCGATGGCACCATCGGTGAAGTGATGGAGAGGATTCTGGCAGAGACGAAACCCGAGGCGGCTTACTTTACCGAGCAGAACGGTACACGCGGAGCCATTCTCGTCATCCATCTCGACGAGCCATCGCAGATCCCCGCATTCGCAGAACCCTGGTTCCTGATGTTCAATGCCGATTGCGAATTTCGCGTGGTGATGACGCCTGAAGACCTCAGTCAGGCTGGACTGGGAACGCTTGGATCGAAGTGGAAATAGCAGGGCGAGCGGCGGGCTGCTGCTCCTCGCCGGCAGGCGATTTGCGCCGGTCCGCCCTTGGCCGGCGCTTCCCGACTGCGGATTCAACCGGTCGATGCATCAGCACGAGGTCCTCTGGTCAGCGTCCGCCTCGCGTGATTGCAAGCAAGACCCCGAAGCCAACCAGCAAGCCTCCGAAGGTACGGTCGATCCAGTGGCGTAGAGCCAGCAAACGAACCCGTACCGCATCGGCGGAGAAGCATAAAGCGACCAGGGTGAACCAAACGGCGTGGGCCAGCGCGATGAACGCGCCGTAGCCGATCTGCACGATCAACGGTGTATCGGGCCGGACTGCTTGCATGAACAGGCTGACGATGAACACGGTGGTTTTGGGATTCAGGACATTGGTTAGAAAGCCAGTGCGCAACGCAGCCAGATCAGACAGTGGCGGTACTTGCAGTTGGGGCTGGCCATGATCTGCCTTCGCAAGGAGCATCCTTATGCCCAGATAGATCAGATAGATCGCGCCGATGAGCTTGAAGGTATTGAAGAGCGACAGGGACTGGCGAATCAGCAGTCCCACACCCAGCAGCGTGTAGCTCACGTGGACCGTCACCCCCAGTCCGATACCTAACGCGGTAAGCAGACCCGCGCGCCGCGACATCATCAAGCTGTTACGCGAGACCATCGCGAAATCTGGCCCGGGGCTGATGACAGCCAGCCAGGTGATTGTGACTACAACTATCAATTCGGTCATTACCTTGTCCTTTCGATTAATGTGTCCATGGCACAATCTTAGGACGCTGACTCCCGCCAAAAAAGCGATGATTTCTGACGATGATGGTGAGTTTGACTCACAATCAGGCCGCACGACGCTACCATCTCTGATGGCCTTGCGCTGTTTCGAGGCCGCGGCACGCCACGAGAATTTCAGCCGTGCTGCCGACGAACTTTATGTGACCCACGGCGCGGTCAGCCGTGCAGTACGCCTGCTCGAAGACGAACTGGGGGTGGCATTGTTCGAGCGACGCAGCCGCCGTGTCTTTCTGACCGACGCCGGCCGCAAGCTGGCCCAGGCGGTGCATGACGGCCTGAGCCTGATGCGCCGGGCCGTGCATGAGTTGCGCACCGAGGCCAGCCGTGCGCGGCGTTGGGTTCTGTCGTGCGAACCAACGCTACTGATGCGTTGGCTGATCCCCCGCTGGCCGAGCTTCCAAGCCAAATGGCCGGGAGTCGACATCCACCTGGCCGCCGCCGGTGGTCCATTCTCCTTCGACAGCGGCATCGACATGGTCATCCGCCGCGATGATTTTACTTGGCCGGCCGGTTATCACGCCGAGGTCCTGTTCGCCGAAAAGGTTGGCCCGGTTTGTCGTCCGGACAAAGTCGACGCGTGGTTTTCCGCTGGCCGCGGCGTTCGCTCCTTGAAGCCGAGTGCTCCAAGGTTACACACCCGGACAAGGCCAGGTGCGTGGAGGGAATGGGCCGCAGCGGCAAGTCAGCCTTCGAATGAAGGGTCGGGACATACTTTCGATCATTTCTATTTCAGCCTTCAGGCAGCAGTTGCGGGACTGGGTGTGGCCATTGGCCCGTGGCATCTCGTTCGCGATGATCTCGACAGCGGTGTCTTGGTAGCGCCGATGGGCTTCGTAGCTGACGGCTCGCGCTATTACCTGCTTACGGCAGCACCACCAACTGCTGGAAGCTTTCAGTCAGATCTGCTGGCCTGGCTGCAGGCAATGGCTTGAGGCAAGCAGAGCCTGGCGCTGAGCAGCCGTTCAAATGTCCGTCAAAGGGTGTGAGCGAGTGTCCGCAGATAGCACCGGACCTCGGCCTTCCCGGTCAGGATGGCGAACATCCTTCTCATTTCAGCAATCGATCCATCGGTTGGAAAATGAACTACAGCCCATCAAACCGCGCTGAGCGTCCTGACGATGGTGTCGCAAAGCCACTGCTGCGCCGGAGAATCTTCCGCCTGCGGATACCAATACAGATTGACGTCGAACGGCGGGATTGGAAAGGGCAGCGGCAGGGCGCGCATGCGACCTTCGGCGGCGAATCCTTGCGCGATACGGGTCGGCAGGGTCAGCAGGAGGTCGGTTGAAGCGACGACCGGGACAATGTTCGTGAAGTGCGGCACGCGCAGCGCCACCTGACGCATCAGGCCCATCTCGGCCAGCACGTCTTCGACGAGGTGGTGGCCAGTGAATGGCGCGACCACGACATGGTGTGCCGCCACGTATTCGTCGAGGCTGAGCGTCTTGCCGATGATCGGGTGCGAGGCGCTGAGCAGGCATGAATAGCTTTCGGTGAAGACCGTCTTCTTGCGCGCACGTCCGCCGATGAACTGGACGTTGCCTACCGCGGCGTCGAGACTGCCCGTCTGTAGCCAATCGCCGATGCGCTCGCTGTCCATTTGCACGATCTCCAATCCGACGTTCGGTGCGATGCGCTTCAACTCCGGCACCAGGAGCGGGAGAAAGTACAGTTCACCCAGATCGGAGAGGGCGAGGCGGAATGTGCGTCGCGACTGCCCCGGATCGAACTGCCGCGTCGAGGAGATGGCCGCCTCGATGCCGTCCAGCGCATTCCGGAAAGCCGTGAATAGCTGGGTGGCATTGAAAGTGGGTACCATGCCGTCCCGCGTGCGGGTGAAAAGTGCGTCGTTCAACATATCCCGCAAGCGGTTCAGCGCGTAGCTGACGGATGGCTGCGTGATGTTCAGGCGCCGCGCCGCGCCGCTGACGCTGCGGGTTTCGTAGATCGCAACGAAGGTCCGGATCAGGTTGAGGTCGGTGGTCATCTTGTGGTCTGTCATATAGATGCAATCTATTTTAAGAGCAAAAAAACCATGATTGGATTTATTTAGGCGCGCCCCCTAGCATGCAGACGTTGACTAGGGAAACCGCACCATGACCACTGTTCACCAAGCCTGCTACCAGCTTCTGCGCGCACAGGGCCTCACCACGTTCTTCGGCAATCCCGGCTCGAACGAGCTGCCTTTCCTGAAGGATTTTCCCGAGGACTTTCGCTACATCCTCGGGCTCCATGAAGGCGCGGTGGTGGGGATGGCCGACGGCTTCGCCCAGGCGAACGGCACGCCGGCGCTTGTCAATCTCCATTCGGCGGCCGGTACGGGCAACGCGATGGGGGCGCTGGCCAATGCATGGAACTCGCATACGCCGCTCGTCGTGACGGCCGGCCAGCAGGTGAGGGCGATGGTCGGTGTCGAGGCCTTGCTGGCCAATGTCGATGCCGCCAGCCTGCCGCGTCCGCTGGTCAAATGGAGTTGCGAGCCGGCCTGTGCGCAGGAAGTGCCGCTGGCGCTGAGCCGGGCGATCCATATGGCGTCCGCGCCCGCATCGGGGCCGGTCTACCTGTCGGTGCCTTATGACGACTGGCAGCAGCAGGCCGGCCCCGGCGTGGAGCACCTCGCCGGCCGGCGCGTGGAAACGGCCGGCATGCCCGGTCCGGAGGCCCTCTCGCGCCTCGTGCGCGCTCTGGGCGAGGCGTGCAACCCCATGATGATCGTGGGACCGGACGTCGACGCCTGCCACGCCAACCGGTCGGCGGTCGCGCTGGCGGAAAAGCTGGCCATGCCGGTCTGGATCGCTCCTTCCGCGCCGCGTTGCTCCTTTCCCACCACGCATGCCTGCTTCCGCGGCCTGCTGCCGGCCGGTATCGCCAGCATCAGCCAGTTGCTCGACGGGCACGATCTGGTGCTGGTCGTCGGCGCCCCGGTGTTCCGGTACCACCAGTACGAACCGGGCGACTTCCTGCCGCCAGGCACCCGTCTCGTCTCGATTACCTGCGACATCAACGAGGCAACGCGCGCGCCCATGGGCGACGCGGTCGTTGCCGACATCGCCGGCACGCTGCGCGCGTTGGCCGAAGCGGTACGTCCTGCCGCGCGGCCGATGCCCGTGGCGCGTGTCCGCCCCGCGCTTGCCGCGGAGGAACCGGGTCCTCTCGCACCGGAGCGCGTGTTCGACATCCTCGACGAAATGGCGCCGCGCAACGCCATCTATGTGAACGAGTCCACCTCGACGACCAACATCCTGTGGCAGCGCCTGCGCATGACCGAGCAGGGCAGCTACTACTTCGCGGCGGCCGGCGGGCTCGGCTTCGCGCTCCCCGCCGCCGTCGGCATCCAGTTGGCAAAGCCGGAGCGCCGCGTCATCGGCGTCATCGGCGACGGATCCGCCAACTATGGCATCCAGGCGCTGTGGACGGCCGCGCAGTACAACATTCCCGCCATCTTCCTGATCATGAAGAACGGCACGTATGGCGCATTGCGGTGGTTTGCCGGCGTGCTCGATGCGAGCAATGTGCCGGGTCTCGATGTGCCCGGGCTGGACTTCTGTGCATTGGCGCGCGGCTACGGCGTCGAGGCTTTGCGCGCCGACAGCAGCGAAGCGCTGGTCGCCTCGCTTCGACAGGCACTTGCCGGCAACCGGCCCGTGCTGATCGAAGTCGAGACGCGGGCGTGACTGGGCGTGAACTGGGCGCAATTTAGGCGGGGGACTATGTCATGAGCAAGCCTGTCAATACGGCCGACTATCGCGAGCTGGCAAGAAAGCGCCTGCCGCGCATGGTGTTCGATTACCTGGAAGGGGGGGCGGAAGACGAGATCGGCCTGCGGCACAACCGGGAGGTCTTCGATCAGGTCAGGTTCCAGCCGCGCCGGCTGGTCGACGTGAGCCACCGCAGCACGCGTACATCATTGTTCGGCAAGCCCTTGTCCGCGCCGATGGTGATCGCCCCGACCGGGCTGAACGGCATTCTCTGGCCCGATGGCGATCTCGCGCTGGCGCGGGCCGCGGGCCGCTTCGGCATACCGTTTGCGCTCTCCACGGCGTCGACGTCGTCGATCGAAGCGGTGGCCAGGGCGGCTTCGGGCGAACTGTGGTTCCAGTTGTACGTCGTGCACAGGAAGCTTGCCGAACAACTTGTGCGGCGCGCGCTGGCCGCCGGCTACACGACGTTGATCCTGACGACGGACGTTGGCGTCAACGGCAAGCGCGAGCGCGACCTGCGCAACGGCTTCGCCATGCCTGTCCGGTACACCCTGCGCACGCTGGCCGACGGCATGCTGCACCCGCGCTGGTCCTTCGATCTCCTTCGCCACGGCATGCCGCAACTCGCGAACTTCGCCTCGGAGGCGGCCCGGGACGCGGAAGTGCAGGCTGCGCTGATGAGCCGGCAGATGGATACCAGCTTTACCTGGAATGACCTTGGATGGCTGCGCGACATGTGGCCGCACACCTTGCTGGTCAAAGGCATCAGCCGTCCCGACGATGCCGCCCGCTGCGTGGCGCTGGGCGCGGATGGCGTCATCCTGTCGAACCACGGCGGCAGGCAGCTCGACAGCGCTATCGCGCCGCTGGAGGCACTGGGTCCCACGGTGGAGCGCGTCGCCGCGCCGGTGCTGATCGACAGCGGCATCCGGCGCGGTGCCGATGTTGTCAAGGCGCTGGCGCTGGGCGCCAGCGCGGCCCTGCTCGGGCGGGCCACGCTGTATGCCCTCGCCGCCGACGGCGAGCGGGGCGTGGGAGCCGCGCTGTCCATGCTCAAGGCCGAAATCGATACCACCCTCGCGCAGATCGGCTGCCCGGCCGTGACGCAGTTGAATGGCGACTACCTGTGCCCCGCCACGCCGACTCCGCTGGATACCCGGCCTTCCAGCCAACTCCGACTCTGCTCCACACCATGAAAAGCCATATCAAGATTACCGGCCTGCGCGCCCGTGCCGTCAACGTGCCGCTGCAATATCCGGTCAAGACGGCGGTGGGCACGGTAGCGACGTCGCCGCTCGTCCTCATCGATCTGCTGACTGACGCCGGGGTCACCGGCCGGGCCTACTTGTTCACCTATACGCCGCTCGCGCTGAAAGCCGCGCAGCGCATGGTCGAAGAACTGGCGACCGTGATCCAGGGCATGCCGCTCGCGCCGTTCGCGATCGACCAGGCGCTGCAATCGCGCTTTCGCCTGATCGGGAACACCGGCCTCGTCAGGATGGCGACCGCCGGCATTGACATGGCCGCCTGGGATGCGCTCGCCCGGGCACACGATCTGCCGCTCGTCGAGCTTCTCGGCGGCAAGGCCAGGCCGCTGCGCGCGTACGACAGCCACAGCATGGACGGCGTGGCGCTCGGCAGGCAACGAGCGGAGGAAGCTGCTGCGCACGGCTTCACCGCCCTCAAGACCAAGATCGGCTATCCGATGCTGGAGGAGGACCTTGCTGTGGTACGGGCCATCCGCGACGTCGTGGGCGCCGGCGTGCAGATCCTGGTGGATTACAACCAGGGCCTGACGGTTCCCGAGGCCGTCCGTCGCGGCCGTGCGCTGGAGCAGGAAGGCGTTGCGTGGATCGAGGAGCCGACCTTGCAACACGATTACGAAGGCCACGCCGCCGTGCGCGCCGCACTGAACATTCCGGTCCAGATGGGCGAAAACTGGTTTGGCCCGGAAGACATGGGCAAGGCCATCGCGGCGCGGGCCTGCGATCTCTGCATGCCGGACCTGATGAAAATCGGCGGCGTGAGCGGATGGCTGCGCGCCAGTGCGCTGGCCGAGCAGGCCGGCCTGCCCATGTCGAGCCACATCTTCCAGGAGTTCAGCGCCCACCTGCTGGCAGTGACGCCCTCCGGTCACTGGCTCGAGAGGATGGACCTGGCCGGTCCGATTCTCGAGCCGGTGATCGATTTCAAGGACGGCATGGCGCATTTCGGGCAATCCGCCGGCGCCGGCATTGTCTGGAGAGAAGACCAGGTGGAGCGCTTCGCTGTCTGAGCCTCCGCCTGACTCGGTAGCAACCGGGCCATTCCGCCATCGGCCCAACAAGTCGGCGCAGACCGGCAATCCAACCAATCCGGAGACAACCCATGAAACAGAACATCGCCGATGATGTGCTGAAGGACACTCGCGTCAATGCGTTCCACCTGATGATCATGTTCTGGTGCTCGATGCTGATGCTGTTCGACGGTTACGACCTTGTCATCTACGGGTCGGTGCTACCGCACCTGATGCGCGACTGGAACTTGTCGCCCGTCGCCGCCGGCTTCATCGGGAGCAGCGCCTTGTTCGGCATGATGGTGGGCGCGCTGACGCTGGGCAGCTCGTCGGACCGCTTCGGCCGCAGGAAGGTCATTCTCGCCTGCCTCATCGTCTTCAGCACGGCGGCGCTGGCCAACGGCTTCTGCGAGAACACGACCCAGTTCGCCATCTGCCGCTTCCTGACGGGCGTTGGACTCGGCGGCATGGTGCCCAATATCGTCGCCCTGATGACGGAAATGGCGCCGCCCGGCAAGCGCAACATCATGGTCACGATCATGCTCAGCTTCTACTCCGTGGGCGGCGTAATTGCCGCCGTCCTCGGCAAGACGGTGACGCCCCAGTTTGGCTGGCACGCCAACTTCCTGATAGCGGGACTGCCGCTGCTGGCCTTTCCGCTGCTGTATCGCTGGCTGCCCGAATCGATCAGCTTCCTGGCTGCGAAGGGCCGCCTCGCCGAAGCCGAGCCGCTGCTCAGGCGCTATGCGCCGCAATACCACGGGAGCATGGCAACGCTGGAGCTGGTGCCGGACGAATCCCTCGATGGCGGCCGGTCGCGCGTGGCGGAGCTGTTCCGGCATGGCCGGGCGGCTGATACGGTGCTGCTCTGGGTCGCGTTCGGCATGTGCATGCTCATGGTCTACGGCCTCAATACGTGGCTGCCGAAGCTGATGGCAGCCAGCGGATACTCGCTGGGGTCGAGCCTGTCGTTCCTCGTCACGCTCAATATCGGCGCCGTGGCGGGCGGGCTGTTCAGCGGCTGGCTGGCGGACCGCTACGGTGGCAAGCCCACCCTCGTTCTGTTCTTCATCATCGCGGCCATCTCCATCGATTTGCTGGGATACCGGCAGACGCCGGCGGTGCTGAACCTGCTGCTCGCCTGCGCCGGCGCCACGACCATCGGCACGCTGTGCATCGTCCATGCCTTCGCGGCGCAGCTCTATGCCGCGCGGATTCGTTCGACGGGCGTGGGCTGGGCCGCCGCGGCCGGCCGGCTCGGTGCGGTGACGGGGCCAGCGTTGGGCGGCTACCTGCTCAGCCAGCAGTTTTCCAACACTTTCAATTTCCTGGTGTTTGCCGTGCCCGGGGTGGTGGCCGCGATCGCAGTGATGCTGATCTCGCGCCGCGCAGCCGGCGAGGCGGGCGCGGTGCCATCGCTGGCCAGTTCGGTCGAGTGAGCGCCTGGGCAACGGCCCTACAGATTCTGCGGAGATATCAATGACCAATAGCAATGCGCGCGCCTGGGAAGGGCGCATCTTCTCGAACGGATGGGTCGCCGGCGCCGGCGGCGTCGCCGATGTCGTCGAGCCTGCCACGGGCGACACCCTCGCGACAATCGGGGTCGGGCTTCCCGAGGACATCGACCGTGCGGCCGGCGCGGCCTCCCTCGCGCAGCCGGAATGGGCTGCCATGCCGTTCGACCGGCGCGCGGAAATCCTGCGGGAAGCCGCACGCGTGCTGAAGGCCCGCGCGGACGAGATCAACGCATGGAACATCCGCGAGTGTGGCTCGACGCCGGCCAAGGCCGAGTGGGAACTGCACGGCACGTACGAGCAGTTGCTGATGGCGGCGGCGATGCCGATGCAGCCCGACGGCGCCCTGTATGCTTCCTCCATGCCCGGCCGCCTGAACATCTGCCGCCATGTGCCCATCGGCGTCGTGGGCGTCATCGCGCCCTGGAACTTCCCCATCCTGCTGGCAATGCGCTCGGTCGCGCCGGCGCTGGCGGTCGGCAACGCCGTCATCCTGAAACCCGACCCGCAGAGCGCCGTGGCGGGCGGGCTGTTGCTGGCGCAGGTGTTGGAGGACGCGGGGCTGCCGGCCGGCGTCTTCCACGTGGTTCCAGGCGGTCCGGCGACCGGAGATGCGCTGGTGCGCCACCCGAAGGTCGGGATGATCTCCTTTACCGGCTCCACCGCGGTGGGTCGCGCGATTGGCGAGACCTGTGGCCGGATGTTGAAAAAGGTCGCGCTGGAACTGGGCGGCAACAACGCAATCCTCGTGCTGGATGATGCCGACGTGGACGCTGCGGCGTCGAGCGGCGCATGGGGGTCGTTCCTGCACCAGGGGCAGATCTGCATGCAGACGGGCCGCCATCTGGTGCATCGCGCCATTGCCGACCAATACGCCTCGAAACTGGCGGAACGCGCCCGCAAGCTGGCGGTCGGCAACCCGCACTTGCAGCCGGTGCATCTTGGACCCCTGATCAACCCGCGGCAGCGAGACCGCATCGACGGCATCGTCAGGCGGAGCGTGGCGGCGGGTGCGAGGCTGCTGGCCGGTGGCAAGTACGAGCATCTCTTCTACGAGCCGACGGTGCTCGCCGATGTGACGCCCGACATGCCGGCGTTCACCGATGAGATCTTCGGGCCGGTCGCGCCGATCACCGTGTTCGAAGACGACGAGGAAGCGGTGGCGCTGGCGAACGGGTCGGAATATGGCCTGGCCGCGGCCATCCATACGAAATCACTGTCGCGCGGGCTCGCGCTGTCGTCGCGCATCCGTGCGGGCATGGTTCATGTGAACGACCAGACGGTGAACAACGAATTCCACGTGCCATTCGGCGGCATGGGCGCCTCCGGCAACGGAGGCCGCTTCGGCGGGCCGGCCAATTTCCACGAGTTCACGCAGACGCAGTGGGTGAGCGCGCTGGACAAGCCGGTCCTTTATCCGTTTTGACACCGCTGACAGGGCGCGAGCCGCAAGCATGGGCACGCCTGAATTACTGAGCCGGCGTTGTCATTTGCGCCCACATTCGCTCCGGCAGTTGGTCGGCCGTAGCGAACGTTTCCACACTCCATCTCGCAGAACGCGCTCACCATCTGCAGTGCGCTCTGCGCGCCCTCGCCCCAGTAATAGTTGCCGTGCGCTCGAGAGTTATCGATCCGGATGCGCAGTTCGGCACCAAGACCCGGCCTCCCGACACGGTCCATGAGCGACGACATCGACACTTCCTCTTCTGGAGGTTCTGATGTCGTCGCTGACGGACGCGACATTGGCATCGCTGGTCCGCCGACGAGCATCGCCATTCGAGCCGGCCAACAGTGCGCGCTGACCGTTTTCTCGATCCGGATCGCTCGACCGAACCCTGCCCCCCGGACCGCTCCAGAGTAATCGGCAGCAGAGCTCCGCTCCAAAGCGTCCTATTCGCCGCGCGGGTATTCCCTCTGTTGAGTTCTATGTCGCCGCAATATTTAATTCAACGTGAATTAAGTATTGCGGCGGACATCAACGAAGCCGGAGCCTGCCGCGGCGTATCTGAAGAGCTGATAACGGCACTCGATCCGGCGAGCCTGAGTACACGACGAAAGCCTGGATTGTGGCTGCTTCCCGGGACTGCTTCCTGGCCTGCGCCAGCAGGGTCACTCTCACATCGCCTTGTAACCAGGAAGCAACCGAAGGAGACAAGACATGGATGCCTCTATTCAACGGAAGGGGCTGCCGAGACGGGCGAATGAGCACGCTATCGGCCGCCCCTCCAGGCACTCGCCTACGTTCGACAACGGGGTAAATCCATCAGGCTGACGCCGAATGACGTGACCGATGCCATCGCGCGGTCGCTATCGATAGATCGGCCGGTGAGGCGCTGTCGGAGTCGCCAGCCGCAAAGGGCAGATCAGGCTATGAGGTCTGTTCGAATTTCACGAACGGGCGGGGGCGCTATTGCCGCTTTTCTGCCATGACGAGATTCTGCGGCGCGCAGCATGGGACCATTTTCAAAGCTAATTCAGGAATTGAAGCTGGTAGTGGAGGGACAGATGTTTCTGAGGTATCGCAATAAATGGCTGTGTGCCAGGGCCGCTGCGGCGGCGATCGCGTTGCTTGTGGCGGCGGTCGCGAATGCGCAGAGCAGTATCACCCTTTATGGGCGAATTGCCGGCGGCGTCGACTATATGAACAAGATCGCCACCGGAAATGGGCAAACCGGCGATTTGCTGCGTTATGGCAGCAATCAATGGGGGGTAAGCCTGTGGGGGCTCCGGGCCAAGGAGGACCTGGGTGACGGCCTGAGCGCGGTGATGAACCTGGAGAGCGCGTTCTCATCGGGTGACGGGCAGGGAGCGGGTACGGGCCTCTTCAGTCGCTACGCTGTTGTCGGGCTTTCCAGCAACACATACGGAACCCTGTGGCTTGGTCGCGCCATGGGCTTGCCTGATTCGGAGGGCTGGACCGTCGATCCGATGGGTATGCAGGCCATCAGCATTGGCACACTTCAAAATGGCAGAAGTTGGGGGTCCCGTGGTAATGCCATCACCTACACTTCACCGGACTGGGGAGGACTCTCGTTCCGGGCGCAGGCAGGCCTCAATGGTACCGCAGGCAATTTCAACGCCGGCAGGCAGTTAGCTGGTAGTTTGAGCTACGAGAACGGCCCCATTTTGATCAAGGGAATTTACGAAGAAATTCGAGATGCTAAAGGGGAATTTACCAATCTATACACTGCTTCACGCCTTTATGAGGCCGGCGCTGCGTATCTGGTAGGCAGCCTGAAGCTGTTCGGGGGCTACAGTCTCACTCGCTCCGGCGGCGCAACGGTGGCAGACGCCGACAATCCGATGGCGGCCAATAAGCAGCAACAGTTCTGGCTCGGCGCGAATTACCAACTATCGCCATCGCTGACGTTGATTGGTGGTGCATACAGGGCAATCCGGAACAATTCTGCCGGCAACGGAACCCTGCTTGCACTCGGCGCAAATTACTTTTTCTCAAAGCGCACCCTGTTGTACGGGACGGTTGGTACCGTCATGAACGGCGCAAATGCGGCGTTCTCCGTCGAGGCTGGCAGCAACAGGCCTCTGGCGGGTGCAAGTCAGCAGGGCATCTATACCGGCATCGTGCACCGGTTCTGACTTGCAGGCGTTCGGTGCGATGCACGGGCGCCGTATCGCGTATTAGGTGAGGCGACAGACCCAATGCATCGAATGCAAAGCTTTCTGTTCCGGGCGTCACCGGCAGTCGACCGATTCCCGGCCCGTATCAGGCGTGCATCAGTCCAGCCGCCGCTCGACTACCACGGTTCACGTTCCGCGATCGCCAGTGAGATGGTGGATGCTGTGCATCTTGTCCTGCAGCCATTGAATGATGCCCACCTTGCTCGCTGGCGGTGGCTGGATGATTGCCAGGTCCCGGCCGGATTCACGCCGCTGGGACAGAAGCTGGCACATCTGGGTTCCGACTTCCGGACGCGACTGCAGGATTGGCGTGAGGTCAGCCTTGTCCAGCCGGTAGAGCACGGCATCGGTTACCGCCTCGATGGTGGCGTCCATGGCGATTCCGGCCAGGACGCCCGGCTCGCCCAATGCATCTCCTGGCCCCAGCCGGTTGGTCTCCGCAGCTTGCCCATCGCGCAGGTGGTAGACCGACAGTACGCCGGAATCGACGAGAAGCAGGTAGTCGGTGACATCGGAACTCGACACGACAACCTGACCGGACGCGTACTCGTGCCGCGACAGGCGCCCGGACAATTGCATCAGCTCGTCGGTACCAACGGCCTGGAAGATTCCTACCGTCGACAGCAACCTGACGCGACGGTCGATGGCTGGCGGGAGATTGCCCGGAACGCCGAGCGAACGCAGGCTGATATCCGCCGCGGCCAGATGGCGGTGGGCCAGGTCAAAGAGCTGGTTTGTCGCGACCGGCTTGTTCGCCATGGTCGCGACGTAGCAGGTCATTTCATATTCGATCGAATTAGTGCCTGCATGCTTGACGACAACGGATGATTTGGGATTGGGCAATGCAGTCTGGCAGCCCGTGATAGCGCGTTCCAGTGCCTCGATGACGGCCTTCGGGCGTGCCTCCGGTGTGACCTCGATCGTTACGCTGACGCCATGCAGTTCCGAGGGCCGACTGGAGTTGATGATCTTGGACCGGGCAGTCGTATTGTTGGGAATGACCACGAGATTTCCCTGGCCATTCAACAGGTGCGTGGCGCGCCAGTTTATCTCCACGACCGTGCCTTCGATGCCGTCAATGGACACCCAGTCGCCCAGGTGGTAGGGCTGCGTGGTATTCAGGACGAGTCCGGAAAATACATCGCCCAGGGTGCTCTGGATCGCCAGGCCGACAATAATCGCCAGGGCCCCTGACGTGGCAAGCAAGCCGCTGACGGGCAGGTCGAGCACATAGGCCGTGGCGGCTACTGCTGCCGCGACAAAGATCACCGCGCCCAGCACGTCCTGAAACAGGCGTTCGCCTTGCCAGGCCTTGGGCAGAAACAGCGCGTCGAGCGTGATCGTCAGAATGCGGGCGCCCAGAAGCCACCAGACGATCTGCAGCGCCTGGGCCAGGAACTGGTGCATGGGCTGCCCGGGGAACGGGGCACCGCCAAGCGGGCTCATGCCGTTCCTGACGAGCACGAGGCTCAGCAGGGCAAATACCGCAACGCGCACGATGATCCGCAGCCGCCTGCCTTCCGGGCGGATGAGGCGCCAGGCCAGTACATCGCACAGGACCACCGCGACGCCTAAGGCAAGGGGATGTGTCAGGTAATCCATGTTTGCACCTTGGTCGTACGGCGCTGGAACACTGCATTTCGCGCCGCGTTGGCATCCGGATAAAGATCCAGGCCCACTATATCCGCGATGTGCACAATGCGCAGCCTTCCGGTGTGGCGCCGGCGAGCCGTGGCGCAGACTTCTGACGGCGGATGACCGTGTCTGGCGCGTTGCTCAGCATTTAACCCCCATCACGTCACCCCATCCCCACCACACTGGACAGCAACATCTTCACCAGCACCGCCTGCCGGGTCGCCCCGGTCTTGGCGAAGATCCCCCTCAGATGCGCGCGCACCGTATTCTTCTTCACGCCCAGCCGCGCAGCCGCTTCATCCAGCGTCAGCCCGTCAACCATCAGCAGAGCGAGTTCGATCTCGGTTGGCGTCAGCTGATACAGCTTGCGCAAGCTGGCGTGCGTGTTGCGCGGCGAGCCCGCCGGATCGCGGATGAATACCGCCACCGCAGGCCGCAGCGCCTTGTCTTCGCTGCGATAGCTGAGCGGGATCGGCCGCACCAGCACACTCAACGGCGTGGCGGCACCGGGCCGGTTCAGGGTCGTGACCTCACTGCGATGCGCGGCTGCCGCGTGGGCGTGTGCAGCGCCTTCCAGGATCTTGCGGAACTTGCGGTTCTCCACCGGGCAATGCGCATGCAGGGTGTTGTCGGACAGGTAGAGACCGTCGCGCGCCTGCAGCAGGCGCGCGGCGACGTCGTTGCTGCGGATCGCCTTGCCGTGCTCATCCAGGATGATGGTTCCGACCAGTAGCCGGTCCACGGCTTCCGCGTACAGGGCACGCTCGGATTGCAGGACATCCAGCGCGGCATGCAGGTCGACCGCCCGCTTCAGGTGCGGCAGCAGCGCCTGCAGCAGCGTCTTCTCGGCTTGGCCAAAGTCCTGGCCCGCGTCGCCGCGGCTGATGAATAGCGCGCATTCCACGCCATCCGGCGTGACCAGGTTGGCCGCCAGGATATAGCGCAGGCCGAGCGGCTGCAGATACTGCGTATAGAACGGGTGCGCCAGCCAGCCGGCTTCGCCGAACAGTTCGTCGGCGCTGAAGAGGCGGTCGGGATGGAGGTCGAGGAAGGGGCACAGCGTGTAGTACTGCTCGCTGTACGAGGGTTCGCCCGGCAGGTGCGGGCCGTAGGTGGAGGCGTTGACGATCAGGCCAGGGCGGTCCGTCGCGGGATGGCGCAGCACCAGCGTGACGAAGACCGCGTCCAGGCGCTGGCGTGCGCTTTCCAGGAAGCCGGCCCAGGGCACGGCTTCGGTCGGGCCCTGGTAGAGCTGGGCGAGCAGGGCGCTGAGTTCGGCGGCCGGCAGGGAATCTGGCAGCATGATGACGGTAGCTCGATGCAGGGCAAGGGAAATGGCGGGCATCCCGCCATTTCCATCGTACTGAACGAGGCCACCGCCTCATCGTCCATTCAGCCTAGGGCCGCTCGCGCAGCCACGCCACGATCCGCTCCGCTGCCTGCTCCGCCGTATCGGCCGTGGTGTCGATGCGCAGTTCGGGCCGCTCAGGTGCCTCGTACGGCGAATCGATGCCGGTGAAGTTCTTCAGCTCGCCACGCCGCGCCTTGCGGTACAGGCCCTTGGGGTCGCGTTCCTCGGCCACGGCCAGCGGCGTGTCGATGAAGATTTCGACAAACTCGCCGTCGCCGGCCAGCGTGCGCGCCATCTCGCGCTCGGAGCGGAAGGGCGAGATGAAGGACACCAGCACGACCAGTCCCGCGTCGAGCATCAGCCTTGCCACTTCCGCCACGCGCCGGATGTTCTCGACGCGGTCCGCCTCGGAGAAGCCCAGGTCCTTGTTCAGCCCATGGCGCACGTTATCGCCGTCGAGCAGGTAGGTGTGGTGCCCCAGCGCATGCAGGCGCTTCTCCACCAGGTTGGCGATGGTGGACTTGCCCGCGCCGGACAGGCCCGTGAACCAGACGATGCGCGGCGACTGGTGCTTGAGCGCGGCGTGGGCATGGCGATCCACGTCGATGGCCTGCCAGTGCACGTTCTGGGCCCGGCGCAACGCAAAATGCAGCATGCCCGCGCCGACCGTGTTGTTGCTGAGGCGGTCGATGATGATGAAGCCGCCCAGCTCGCGGTTGCGTGCGTAGGGGTCGAACGCTACCGGCTGGTCCAGGTGCAGGTTGCACACGCCGATCTCGTTCAGTTCCAGCGTGCGCGCGGCCAGGTGTTCGAGCGTGTTGACGTTGACCTTGTACTTGGGCTGCGCCACGGTCACGCCCACGGTGCGCGTGCCGAGCTTGAGCAGGTACGGGCGCCCGGGCAGCATGGCGTCCTCGTTCATCCACACCAGCGTGGCCTCGAACTGGTCGGCCACCGCGGGCGGGTCTTCCGCGCAGGCCAGGACGTCGCCGCGGCTGACGTCGATCTCGTCCGCCAGCGTCAGCGTCACCGCCTGGCCGCGCATGGCGTGTTCGCATTCGTCGTCCGCGCCGACGATGGCTGTCACGCGGCTTTCGCGGCCGGAAGGCAGCGCGCGCACGCGGTCGCCGCGCCGGATCTCGCCGGCGCTGACCGTGCCGGCAAAGCCGCGGAAGTCCAGGTTCGGGCGGTTGACCCACTGCACCGGCAGCCGGAACGATTCGTCCTGCACGGGCGCGTGGTCGATCGGCACGCTCTCCAGGTGGTCCATCAGCGTCGGGCCCTGGTACCACGGCGTATTTGCGCTGGGTTCGGTGATGTTGTCGCCGCGCAGCGCCGACATCGGGATGCAGACGATATCGGTCAGGCCGATCTGCTTCGCGAACTCGCGATATTCCTTCTCGATACGCGTATGGACTTCGCGCGAATAGTCCACCATGTCGAGCTTGTTGACTGCCAGCACCACACGCCGGATGCCAAGCGTCGCGACCAGATAGCTGTGGC
>JACXTT010001831.1_pt1 | contig 34756 bp, 36 predicted proteins | sample 9270951 | NCBI WGS metagenome assembly JACXTT01 (sample SAMN15532306, study PRJNA645909) | rock metagenome | isolation source: weathered quartz diorite | place: Puerto Rico | collected 2017-06-21 | reverse complement strand
GTCGGGCTCGGCCATCGGCGGCGGCTCGTCGCCGGCGCCTTGCCCTACGGCGAGCAGCGGCTCGTCGAGCTGGCCGTGGCGCTCGCGGCGAAGCCGCGGCTGCTCCTGCTCGACGAGCCCGGCGCCGGTATGACCGGCTCCGAGAAAGCCGTCGTGAGCGGCCTCATCCGTCGCGTTCGCGAGCAGGGTCTCACCGTCCTGCTGGTCGAGCACGACATGCGGATGGTGATGGGGATCTCGGACACGGTGATCGTCCTGAACGGCGGCCGTGTCATCGCCGAGGGAGCGCCGGCCGCGATCCAGGCGCACCCGGAGGTGATCCGCGCGTACCTCGGAGGCTCGGCTGGCGCCGCCTGAGCCGCCCGCGCTCCTCCGGCTCGAGAGCGTCCACGCCGGGTACGGCCCGATTGCGGCCCTGCGGGGCGTCGACCTCACGGTGGCGGCCGGCGAGCTGGTCTGCTTGATCGGCGCCAACGGCGCGGGCAAGAGCTCCACCCTGCGGGCGATCTCGGGTCTCTTGCCGCCCTCGCGCGGGCGCATCGTGTTCGACGGCCGCGAGATCCAGACCGCCGCGCCCGCAAGCATTCTGAGAGCCGGCATCGCCCACTGCCCCGAGGGTCGCCGCGTTTTTCCCCACCTGACCGTCGAGGAAAATCTCGCGATGGGGGCCTACGTCCGGACCGATCGCGGCGCGGTCGCCGCCGACACGCAGGAGGTCAGCCGGCATTTTCCGATCCTGGTCGAGCGCCGCCGGCAGATGGCCGGCACGCTCTCGGGTGGCGAGCAGCAGATGCTCGCGATCGCCCGCGCGCTGATGGCGCGCCCGCGGCTCATCCTCTTCGACGAGCCGTCGCTGGGCCTGGCCCCGACCGTCGTCGAGATGACTTTCGCCATCATCGCCGACATCCGGCGCCGCGGCACGACCGTCCTCATGGTCGAGCAGAACGCGCACGCGACCCTCCGCATGGCCGACCGCGCCTACGTGATGGAGACCGGGCGCATCGTGCTCGAGGGGCGAGCACGCGACCTGCTGGAGGACGATCACGTCCGGCGCGCGTATCTTGGCGGCTAGAAGGGACACACGATGCCCGACACCTTGATGTTCCTGCCGGGCGCGTCCGGCAACGTGCAGTTCTGGAAGCCGGTGAGCGAGAAGCTCCACCATCCCGGCGCCCGCCGGTTCGTCGCCTGGCCCGGATTCGGTGGAGTGCCCGCCGACGCGGGTGTCAGAGGAATCGACGATCTGGTCGCGCGCGTGGTTCGCGACATCACGGGCCCCGTCGCGCTGCTCGCGCAGTCGATGGGAGGCGTGATCGCGGTGCGGGCCGCGCTCGAGAAGCCGAGCCTGGTACGCCACCTAGTGCTCTCGGTCACGTCGGGAGGCATCGACGTGGCATCGCTGGGCGCCGAGGACTGGCGCCTCAGCTTGCGGGCGAGCCATCTCCAAGTGCCGCAATGGTTCATCGACGAGCGCACCGACTTCACCGAGCGGCTGCGCGAGATCGCCGTTCCCGTGCTGCTCCTGTGGGGCGACGCGGACCCGATCAGTCCCGTGGCGGTCGGGCGACGGCTCGCAGAGCTGCTCCCGCGCGCCGAGCTGGTGGTCTTCGCCGGGGGCACGCACGACCTGGTCCTGGAGCGCGCCGACGAGGTCGCGCCCCACATCGAGCGGTATCTCCTCACCTAGACGGCGCTCGGCGGCGGGCCGTTGGCTCTCAGTGCTACTCTGCGAGCGGGCCGTCGAGCAGCTGGACGGGGACGAGGAGGCGGACCGTGCTTCAGCAAATCCTGGTATCGGGCGCCCTGGCTGTCGTGGTGGTGAGCGTCGCCGCGTGCGGGCTCTTCAAGGCCGCCCCGAAGCCGCCTCCCGAGCCCATTACGGTGAGCGCCTCGCAGTCGGGCGCGAGCGTGGCACTTGCCGCGGGACAGGATCTGGTCGTGCGCCTGCCGAGCAATCCCACCACGGGCTACCGCTGGATCTACGTCGAGCCAAAGGAGGCGGTGCTCCAGGTGGACGGCCCGTCGACCTTCGAAGCCTCGCAGAGCCCTGGCGGGGCCGTGGGCGCCGGCGGCACGGAGATCTGGAAGCTCGCGCCGCTCAAGCCGGGCCAGCAGCAGCTGCGCTTCGAGTACCGCCGCCCCTGGGAGCAGGGCGTCGCGCCCGCGCAGACCGCCACGTATTCCGTCACCGTGCAGTAGCCATGGCGCCGCCGCAGTACTGGTTCCCCGCGAAGCGCTATGGATGGGGATGGGGGCCGCCTCGGACCTGGCAGGGCTGGCTCGTGCTGGCGATCTTCTTCGCCTTCCTGGTGGCGGGCGCCGCGGTCTTCCTTCCCGCGCAGCGGCCGGGCGCATTCGTCGCCTACACCGCGATCCTTTGCGGGGCGCTCGGCGCGGTGTGCTACGCCACGGGCGAGCCGCCGCGCTGGCGCCGGGGCAAGAAATGACGCCATGCTCAAGGAGCTGACGCGGGCGGACTGGCTCTCGATCCTGAATCTTCCGGAGCGGCGCGTGCCGCTGGTCCTGCTGCTGCGGGGAACGCGCAGTCTCACCCGTTGGTATCGGGCGGCCCAGGAGCATTTCACGAACGTCCTCGAGCTCGGAACGCCCAACGGCATTCTCGACGATCTGTTCGTCGCCGATCTCGGCCCGTATCCGGTCGGGTATGCCTCGGTGTACGGCGCCCCGATGGCATCCGAGGTCGCGCACGTCTTCGGCGTGCTGGGAACGCGGCTCGTGATCCAGATCGGCAACTGCGGCGCGCTCGCCGACGACCTGGCCACCGGCGATCTGTTCTCCGCGTCGGAGGCGTGCTGCGGCGACGGCGCTTCTCAGTACTACGCGCCCGACGAAGCCCGGATCGCGGGAACGCTGGATCCTCGGGAGTGGATCCCGGCCGCGCGCTCCGGGGCCACGGCCTTACATCGCGGGCGCATCTACACGACCTCGGCGCTCCTGGCCGAGGGCCGCGACGATCTCGAGGCCTGGCATCGCGACGGATGTGCCGCGGTCGATCTCGAGACGGCGGCCACCTTCGCCGTCGCCAAGCATTTCGGAATGGACCGGACCTCGCTGGTCTACGTGTTCGACAACCCGCGGCGCAAAGAGCACATCCTCCTGGACGACGCCGACCGGGCCGAGCGTCGCCGGCACGGCAACGCGGCGATGATGGAGCTCGTCCTCGACCTGATTCGCGCATACGGAGAACGGCGATGAGTCGACCACCACGCGTGGAGCCGGTCGCGGCTCCCTATCCGCCCGAGCTCCAGAAGGTGCTCGACGCGATCATGCCGCCCGGCGTGCCGCCGCTGACGCTCTTCACGACCCTGGCGCGCGTTCCACGGATCTGGGATCGCTTCCGCGCCGGCAGCCTGCTCGACCGCGGGCCGGTCCCGCTGCGTCACCGCGAGATCGTGATCGACCGCACCTGCGCGCGCTGCGGCTGCCGCTACGAATGGGGCGTCCACGTCGAGCTCTTCGCCCGGCGCGCGGCGCTGACGCCGGAGCAGGTGCGCGCGACGGTGCACGGTGACGCCGACGATCCCGTCTGGACCGACGACGAGCACCTGCTGATCCGGATGGTCGACGAGCTGCACGACAGCGCGAGGCTCTCGGACGAGACCTGGAGCCGGCTCGCGGCGACGTTCAGCGTCGAGCAGATTCTCGAGCTGATCGCGCTGGTCGGCTTCTACCACACGGTCGCGTTCTTCGCCAACGGCCTCGAGCTGGCTCCGGAGCGGCACGGCGCGCCATTTCCGCCGGCGTAGGCGCTAGGCGTCCCGAGGCTCGGAGCGCGCAAAGCGTCCGCTGCGGATATCGTCCAGGGTCTGCTCGATCTCCGCGCGGGTGTTCATCACGAAGGGACCATAGCGCGCGATCGGCTCATTGAGCGGTCGCGCCGCGGCGAGGAGAAAGCGCCCGCCGGCCGGACCCGCCGACGCCTCGACGAGGTCGCCCTCGCTGAAGACGACGAGCGACGGCGCGTGCGCGGCCTTGCCCTCGGCGCCGAAGCGGACTTCGCCGTGGTCGACGTACGCGAAGGCCGTATGACCTCTGGGGACCTCTTCTCTGAAGGTGGCGCCCGGCGGCAGGACCACGTCGATGAACTTCGGCGCGACGGCCAACCCCTCGACCGGCCCCGAGAACCGTCCGCCTTGCGCCTCGCCGGCGATCACGCGGATGCTGGCGCCATCTTCCGTCTTCGTCTCGGCCAGGCGGTCGCCCTGCAGGTCGCGGTACTTCGGCCGGCTCATCTTGTCCCGCGCCGGCAGGTTGAGCCAGAGCTGGAGCCCGGCGATGCCCTCGGGCCGCACCTGCGGCATCTCCTCGTGGAGGATACCGCTGCCCGACGTCATCCACTGGATGTCGCCGGCGCCGATCGAGCCCTTGTGTCCGAGCGAGTCGCCGTGCTTGACCTCGCCCTTGCGAACGAGCGTCACGGTCTCGATCCCGCGGTGCGGATGATAGGGAAAGCCCGCCTCGTAGTCGGCCGGCTTCACCGACTCGAAGTGGTCGAGCAGCAGGAACGGGTCGAGGTGATCGAGCCGCCGGGTGCCGATGCTCCGCCGCAGATGGACGCCGGCCCCCTCGACGACGGGCTCGGGCGTGACGACGTGCGCGACCGGGCGCGAAGACTGGCTCATGCTGGCCCTCCCACTCCTAGGGATGCGAACGCGGCTATCCCCGATTCAAGCGTACGCCGCCGATCGGCGATGTGCCACGCCCGAGTCTCAGGGCGCCTCGACAGGAACCAGGGTCCGTCGGGGCTGGGAGCCGCCCGAGCGCGGAAGCTCGCGGCCGCGGGCTGACGGTCGCTGCGGCTCGGCGATCGACACGGCATCGGCGCAGCTCTGGAACGCGCCGTCCGCCAGGCGATAGATATCGACCGACTGGCGATTGAGCACCAGCGCGCGGTCGTACTCCGTCCGCCACCGGCGCGTCGGGATGTACTGGGCGGGCACCCGCAGCTCCGCCTCGTCGGCGGCGCTCGCGATCTGCCTGGCCTGATCCGCGAACTGGCGCGCGAGATCGGTGTAGCGCTGCCGGATCGCGTCGCACTCGATCGGGCGCTGGGTCTCCGCGCGAGGCACCGGGCTCGACGGAGATTGCATCGAGCCGGCTCGAGCCGGCGATCCCAAGAGGAAGCAACCGGCCACCAACGTCGACGTGAGAACCCACGACTCGCGACTGCCCATCTGGGCACCTCCTTCGTGTGCGTGCGTCGGAGAACGGCAAGCGCGATGCCAAGCGCGGTCGGCGGAGAACTTTCCGGCATTTCACGAGTTCGCGCGCGCCGCGCGTGTTCGATAAGGGCTCTTCGCCTTGGCGCCTTCGGGCGTTTCGCCCGCAGTGTCGTCAGCGTGCGTATCGAACATTGGGCATTTTCAGCCGCCGTCGGCTCGTTCACGATCCGCGTATGGGCGACCCGCGCCACGCGCTCGGACGGGCGGCCGAGGAAGCCGCGGCGAAGATCCTCGAGCGCTCGGGGCTGCGCATCGTCGCGCGCAACGTGAAGCTCCGCCACGGCGAGATCGACCTGGTCTGTCGCGATCACGAGGTGTGGGTCTTCGTCGAGGTGAAATGCCGGCAGGAGCGCTGGGACGACGGGCCCGCCGCCGCCGTGTCGTGGTGGAAGCGGAGACGGCTCATCCGCCTGGCGCAGGGCTATCTGAAGTGGATGCGCATCGCCGAGGCGCACTGCCGCTTCGACGTCGTCGCCGTCACCCCGCGCGGCGACGGGCGCTTCGAGATCCGCCACATCCCCGCGGCCTTCGACGCGAGCGGTATGGCGTGAGGCCGGCCGCGTGAGATTTCGGGTACAATCACGCTCCCGTGACGATTCTCTGGGATGCGTACCGTAGCGCGCTCGGCTCGATCGCCCAGGCGGTAGGGCGCACGCCGCTCGTCACGCTCAATCGCGTGACGGCCGGCATCACGCCGCCGATCCACCTCAAGCTCGAGTGGTACGGCGCGACGGGCAGTCTCAAGGACCGCATCTACCTGCACATGTTCGAGCGCGCCGAGGCGCGGGGCGACCTGCGCCCGGGCATGCGCGTGCTCGAATGCTCGACCGGCAACGCCGGCATCGCCTGCGCGTTCGTGGCCGCGGTCAAGCGCTACCGCTGCACGATCGTGATGCCCGAGGGCATGAGCGACGAGCGCAAGAAGATCATGCGCGCGTACGGCGCCGACCTCGTCTTCACGCCGGGCGGCGAGAGCGACGTCGACCTCTCGCTGTCGCGCCTGGAAGAGATCCGCGCCGGCGACCGCGCGGGTTACTGGGTGCCCGGCCAGTTCGACAACGCCGACAACATCGAGGCGCACTACAAGACCACCGGCCCCGAGATCTGGGAGCAGGCCGGCGGGATCGTCGGCGCGTTCGTCGCCTCGCAGGGCAGCGGCGGGACGCTCACCGGCGTCGGGCGTTTCCTGCGCGAGCGCGACGCGCGCGTGCGCCTCTACGCCGTCGAGCCCGAGGAGTGCGCGCTGCTTGCCCGGCGCGAGTGGGGGCCGCACGGCATCGAGGGCATCGGCGACGGCTTCATCCCCGAGAATCTCGACGTCGCCATCCTCTCCGGCGTCATCACCACCACCACCGACGAGAGCCTCGTGATGGCGCGGCGGCTCGCCGCCGAGGAAGGGATCTTCTGCGGCATCTCCACCGGCTGCAACGTCGCCGCCGCGATCAAGCTGGCGCGCCGCCGCCCGGACCTGCCGTCGATCGTGACGATGGCCAACGACACGGGCCAGCGCTACTTCACGACGGCGCTCTGCGGCGAGGACAAGAAGGTCGAGGTGCCGGAGCGCGAGCATCCGATGGATCCGCGCACGCGGCGCGAGCTCGACGAGTACCAGCCGAAGTGGGAGATCCTCACCTGAACCCGGCCGAGTACGACTTCGTCGCGGCGCGCCGGCGCACCGAGGCCAAGCCCAAGTCGGCCGGCGAGAAGCTCACGAGCCTCGAGGAGGCCGTCGGCCGCGTCAAGGACGGCGACCAGATCGGCGTGGGCGGCTGCCTCTTCTCGCGCACGCCGCTGGCGCTCATGCGCGAGATCCTCCGCCAGCGCCGGCGCGGCCTCACCCTGGCGCGCAACCTCACCTGCCACGAGGGCGAGCTCTTCATGGCCGCCGGCGCCGCCAGCCGCGTGATGACCGCGTGGATGTCGATCGGCCTGCCGTGGGGCGTCTCGAAGATCCTGCGCCACTACGTGGAGACGGGCGCGGTCGCTCTCGAGGAATGGAGCCACCTGGCGCTCGGCCTGCGCTTCCGCGCCGGCGCGATGGGCGTGCCGTTCCTGCCCGCGCTGACGATGCTCGGCTCGGATCTGGTCGGCGTCGGCGGGCTCAAGACGGTGCAGGACCCGTACACGGGCGAGACGCTCGCCGCGGTGCCGGCGCTCTTTCCCGACGTGGCGGTGCTGCACGTGCACCGCGCCGATCGGTTCGGCAACTGCCAGATCGACGGCTACCCGCACATGGACGCCGACATCGCGCGCGCGGCCACGACCGTGCTGGTGACGACCGAGGAGATCGTCTCCGAGGAAGAGACGCGCCGCTATCCCGACCGCACCGTGGTGCCCGGCTTCCTCGTCGACGCGCTCGTGCACGTCCCGTTCGGCTCGTTCCCCCACGAGTGCTACGGCCTCTACGAGGCGGACTACGAGCACTTCGCCGAGTACTGCGCGGTGATCGACCGGAGCGGGCCCGCCGCTGTCGGCGATTATCTCGAGCGCTACGTGTACGGACCGCCCACGTGGAGCGACTACCTCGACCTCTTCGGCGGCGGGCGCATGGCCACCCTGGCCAAGCAAGCGAAGGAATTGACCCGATGACGGAGCGATTCAACGCCTCGGAGCTGCTCGCGGTGATCGGCGCGCGCCAGCTTCGCGACGACACCACCGTCTTCGCGGGGGTCGGCGTGCCGCTCCTGGCCGCTGCGCTGGCCAAGCGGCGCCACGCGCCGCGGCTGACGATGGTGATCGAGGGCGGCATCATCGGCCCCCAGATCGCGCCGGGCCGGCTCCCGGTGTCGACCAACGAGATGCGCGCCGGCCACCGCGCGACGATGCTGCCGTCCATCACCGACGCGTTTCTCTTCGCCCAGCGCGGCTTCGTCGACGTCGGCTTCATGGGCGGAGCGCAGATCGATCAGTACGGCAACATCAACACCAGCGTGCTGGGCGCCGACTACTGGCACCCGAAGGTGCGCCTGCCCGGCACCGGCGGCGCCAACGACATCGCCTCGCTGTGCCGCGAGGTGATCATCGTCACGGCGCACGAGAAGCGGCGCTTCGTCGAGCGCGTCGATTTCGTGACGAGCCCGTCGTGGCTCCGCGGAGACCGCTCGCGCAAGGCCGCGGGGCTGCTCTTCGGCGGCGTCTCCCGGGTCGTCACCACGCTCGGCATCCTCGGCTTCGATCCCGACAGCAAGCGCATGCGGCTCGAGGCCACGCACCCAGGCGTCTCGGTCGATACCGTGCGACAGAACACCGGCTTCGCGCTCCTCGAGGCGCCGCACGTCGAGACCACCGAGCCGCCGTCGGACGAGGAGCTCGAGATGCTGCGGGCCCTCGATCCGGAGCGGCGCTTCCTGGGCTGACCGATGACGACCTTCGGACTGGCGATCAAGAACTTCGTGGGGCCGGCCGAGACCCCTGACATCGACGCGCTCTATACCTATGCGCAGCGCGCCGAGGCGCTCGGCTTCGAGTCGCTCTGGGCGTGGGACCACGTGATCCTCGGGGTCGAGCCGTCGTTCCCGATCCTCGACGCGGTCGGGGCGCTGACGGCGATCGCGGCGCGCACCAGCCGGATCAAGCTCGGCACCGGCGTGCTCGTGCTCCCGCTGCGGAACCCGACCGTGGCCGCCAAGGCGCTGGGCACCCTCGACGTGATCTCGAAGGGCCGGCTGATCCTCGGCGTCGCCGCCGGCTGGTACGCGCGCGAGTTCGACGCGGTCGGCGTGCCCTTCAAGCGCCGCGGCCGGCTCTTCGAGCGCAACCTCGATATTCTGACGCGGCTCTGGACCGAAGATCGCGTCACGCTTCAGGTCGACGAGCACAACCTGCGCGAGGCGGTGATGCGGCCGCGCCCGGCGCAGCGGCCGCGGCCGCCGATCCTGATCGGCGGCTACGTCGACGCCGTGCTCAAGCGCGTGGCCACGAGCGGCGACGGGTGGCTCACCTACTTCTACACGCCCGAGAGCTATCGGCGCTCGTGGGCAAAGATCGCCGGCTTCGCGCGCGAGGCCGGCCGCGATCCGAAGGCGCTCAGCGGCACCAACCAGCTCGCGATCTACGTCGGCAGCTCGCGCGAGGCGACCGAGGCGCCGATGCGGCGCTGGCTCGAGACCGAGTGGGACGTGGCCGCGTGGAGCGAATCGACGATCGAGCACGCGATCCGCGGCAGCGCGGACGAGTGCGTCGCGCAGCTACGCGCCCACGTCGAGTCGGGCGTCGACCGCCTCGTCCTCATCCCCTACCGCTACGAGCCCGAGCAGGTCGAGCTGATCGCCCGCGACGTCCTTCCGCGCCTGGCCCGCGCGTCGACGGCGCCGCGCTAGATGGCGGACCGCGGCGAGACGTTCGAGCGGGTGCTGGCGCCCGAGCCGGGGCGGACGGCGCTCGTGGTCGTCGACATGCAGCGGGGCTTTCTCGACCCCGGCGAGGCGATGGAAGTGCCGCCGGCGCGAGAGATCGTGCCGACGATCCAGCGCCTCCTCGACGTCTTTCGCGCCAAGCGCCTGCCGGTCGTCTTCACCGAGTTCGTGTATTCCGAGAGCGTGCCCGTGCTCATCGGGAGCCTGCACCCCGAGCACCGCGCGGCACCGCCGGGAGCCCCGCGGGGGTTCGGCCGGCCGTCGTCGTCCTGCCTGGAAGGCACCGCGAGCGCCGAGACCGTGCCAGATCTGGCGCCGCGACCAGACGAGATCGTCGTGCGCAAGCGCGGCTACGACGCATTCTCCGGCACCCTCCTGGACGGTGCGCTCCGGGCCCGGAACGTGACTTCGCTCGTGGTGACCGGTACGATGACGGCCAGCGAGCCGCCCTCGACATCATCGGGCGGGCCTACGGCCGCGTCGTGACCGCCAAGGAAGTCGTCGACCAGATCTCGGGCTGGTGAGGAGACCGCAATGAAGGAACCGCTGCGCTTCTCGGGTGTCATGCCCGCCAACGTGCTGCCCTTCACGTCGGATCTGGCGATCGACGAGCCCGCCTACCGCGGCCACCTCCGCTGGCTCGCCGACACCCGCGGCGTCACCGGCATCGTCGCCAACGGCCACGCCTCCGAGGTCTCGTCCTTGAGCCGCGAGGAGCGCCGGCGCTCGCTGACGATCGCGCTCGACGAGGTCGGGGGCGCCTGCCCGGTGATCGCGGGCGTCTATTCCGACGGCACGCAGGACGCGGTCGACCTGGCGCGCGACGCGCGCGCGGCGGGTGCCGCCGGGGTGCTGGTGTTCCCACCGACACTCTTCATGTGGGGCGCCCAGCTCAAGCCGGACATGGTCCTGCGCCACTTCTCCGAGATCGCGGCCGGCGCCGATCTGCCGATCGTCGTGTTCGAGTATCCACCGGCGTCGGGCATCGGCTATTCGCCCGAGACGCTCGCACGGCTCGCCGAGATCCCGCGCGTCGCCGCGGTCAAGGACTGGTCGAACGAGATCGTCGCGTTCGAGTCGAATCTGCGGGCGCTGCGCGCGACGGGCCGCCCGGTGGCGATGCTGAGCGCCTTCACGATGTCGCTGATGGCGACCTTCCTGCTGGGCGCCGACGGCGCGATCTCCGGCATGGGCAGCGTCACGGCCGACCTGCAGGCCGAATTGTTCGAGGCGTGCGGCAAGGGCGATCTCGACGGCGCCCGGCGGATCAACGACCGGCTGGCGCCGCTCGTGTCGGTCTTCTACGCGCCGCCGTTCGTGGACATGCACAACCGGATGAAGGAAGCGCTCGTCATGCTCGGGCGCATCCCGGCCGCCCACGTGCGGCCCCCACTGACCCCGGTCAGCGCGGCCGAGCGCGAGGCGATCCGCCGGGCGCTCGCGGCCACCGGGCTTCTGTGAAAAAGGAGCGACACCACCATGGATCTCGGGATCAAGGGTAAGAACGCGATCGTGTGCGCCGCCAGCAAGGGGCTCGGCAAGGGCTGCGCCATGTCGCTCGCGCGCGAGGGCGTCAATCTCACGATCAATGCGCGCACCAAGGACGCGCTCGAGGCCGCTGCGAAGGAGATCCGCGACGCGACCGGCGTGCGCGTCACGACGGTGGCCGGCGACGTCACCACGGACGCGGTGCGGACGGCGCTGCTCCAGGCGTGCCCCAACCCCGACATCCTCGTGAACAACGCCGGCGGGCCGCCGCCCGGTGACTTTCGCGAGTGGGACCGCGACGCGTGGCTGCGCGCGCTCGACGCCAACATGCTCACGCCGATCTTCCTTATCAAGGCCACGGTCGACGGGATGATCGCGCGGCGCTTCGGCCGGATCGTCAACATCACGTCGGTCTCGGTGAAGTCGCCGATCGACATCCTGGGCCTCTCGAACGGCGCCCGCGCCGGGCTCACGGGGTTCGTGGCCGGGCTCGCCCGCAAGACCGTCGCGCACAACGTCACGATCAACAACATCCTGCCCGGGCCCTTCGACACCGACCGGCTCCGCTCGACGATCGCGACCGTCGCAAAAGCGACCGGCCGATCGATCGAGGACGTGACCCGCGAGCGGCAGTCCCAGAACCCGGCGGGGCGGTTCGGCACCGCGGCCGAGTTCGGCGAGGTGTGCGCGTTCGTCTGCGGCGCCCAGGCCGGCTACATCACCGGGCAGAACTTCGTGCTCGACGGCGGCGCCTACCCGGGCACCCTTTAGCTGGAGGCTCTCGCTGGAAGTCGGGCCGATGTGGGCAGGGGGCGCCGCCGGGGTCGTTCGACCACGCGGCACGCGCTCGCGCGGAACCGCGGCGGCTGGGCTCCATCCGGGCGCGCGGCGTCCGCCGCACGCTTGGAGGGAACGGGTCTCATCGACCCCGACGGCGCCCCTGCCCGCATCGCCCGGCATCCGCTGGGGGGTCCGCTAGCGGGGACCCTTGCGCGGCTTAGTGGGTTAGTGTAAGTAGGGGCAATTCTCTTACCGGACATTACGGTGCCCGCCGCGCGGGCATTGGCACGGCCCGGCACCGCAAGGAGGAATATCCGATGGCTGAACGGTGGCACGACGAAGCCTGGGCGAAGGACATGTGGTGGAGCGGCAAGACGACGCGGCGCAAGTTCATTGCGCTGACGTCCACCGCGGCCGGCGCCCTGGGGGCGACGATGCTGGTTCCGGCGCCTTGGCGCGAAGCGTTCGGCCAGGCCAAGCCTTACAAGGTCGGCGTGCTCCAGCCGCTCTCGGGCACGGGCGCGGCCGGCGGCAAGACCGCGCTGGTCGGCACCCAGATGGCCGTCGACCGCATCAACAAGTCGGGCGGCGTCAACGGGCGGCCCATCGAGCTGGTCGTCGCCGATTACGAGTCGAAACCCGACGTCGGCCGGCGCAAGGCGGAAAAGATGGTGCTCGAGGACAAAGTCGACGTCGCCGAGGGCGGCTATCTCTCCAATGTCTGCCTGGCGTGCATGCCGGTGTTCGAGGACAACAAGACGGTCTGGATGATCGGAGTCTGCCTGGACACGACGATCACGACGACCAAGTGCAGCCGCTACGTCTTCCGGCCCTTCGACTACGCGCCGGCGCAGGCGGTCGCGATCGCGCCGTACCTGGTCAACAAGATGGGCAAGAAGTGGCACGTCGCATACCTCGACTACGCGTGGGGGCAGTCGACCCGCGACGCGTACCTCCAGGAGATCAAGAAGAACGGTGGCGAGGTCGTCGAGACGACCGGCATCCCGCTCGGCACCGCCGACATGGCGCCGTTCGTCTCGAAGATCACGGGAAAGTTCGACGGTCTCTTCGGCATCTTCTTCGGCCCCAATGGCGTCAGCTTCACGAACGCGATCTACGACCTCGGGCTCACCAAAAAGTACAAGTACGCGGGCGACGGCGCCATCGCGGAATCGACGCATCTACCGGCCCTGGGTCAGAAGATCGAGGGGTTCGTCGGCATCAACCGGTACATCCCGGTGATGGAGGCGCCGCTCAACACGCCGTACCACAAGAAGTTCTTCGACCAGGCCGTCGTCGAGCTCAAGAAGATCGACCCGTCCGGCCCGCTCCCGGACCGCTACGTGCAGTCGAACTTCGAGGCGATGAACTTCCTGAAGCTCGGCATGCAGAAGTCCAGGTTCCGCGGTCGGGAGGACACGAATAACCTGATCGAGGCTCTGGAAGGCATGGAGGTCAAGGAGAGCGACGACTTCCCGCAGGGCGATAAGACGATCCGGAAGGAAGACCACCAGGCGTTCCTGCGCGAGTTCATCTTCACGATCCAGAACAACAAGCACAAGCTCCTGGAGACGATCGCCAAGGAGAAGACGCTGGTTCCTCCGGCCTGCAAGTTCGCGTAGACGCATCAGGGGCTCGGAGCGTCCCGGGGATGCCGGGACGCTCCGGATCATCTCCAGAGCGTGTCCACGCTGACCGAATCCGCTCCGCTCCTGAAGACGGAAGCCCTGACCGTGCGGTTCGGCGGTCTGGCTGCCGTCAACAACGTGAGCATCTCCGTGCCCCGCGGCGAGATCCGCGGGATCATCGGCCCCAACGGCGCCGGCAAGTCGACGTTCTTCAATTCCCTGACCGGCGTGATCCGCCCCACGAGCGGACGGATCCTGTTCAACGGTGAGAACATCGCGGGACTGCCGCCTCACGCCATCTCGCGCAAGGCGATCGCCCGCTCGTACCAGATCACCAACATCCTGCCGGGCGCCACCGTTCTGGAGAACGTCCGGATCGCGAGCCAGTCGCGCCGCCACAACTGGAGCATGCTGCGCCACCACCGCTCGTACGGGGACGTCATCGCCCGGGCCCGGGCCGTCCTGGCCGACGTGGGGTTGGCCGGCAAGGAGGACGAGCTCGCGTCGAATCTCTCGCACGGCGAGCAGCGAAACCTCGAGATCGGCATCGCGCTCGCGACGGAGCCGAAGCTCCTGTGCCTGGACGAGCCGACGGCCGGGATGAGCGTGACCGAGACGCACGCCACGGTCGATCTGATCCGCCGCATCGCGCGCGACCTGACCATCTTGATCGTCGAGCACGACATGGAAGTCGTCATGGGCCTCGCCCACACGATCACGGTGCTGAACTACGGCGAGGTGCTGGCCGAGGGACGCCCTGCCGACATCCAGGCCAATCCGAGAGTGCAAGAGGTCTATCTGAAGATCTGATGCTCGTTCTCGAGAACGTCGACGCTCACTACGGCAAATCCCACGTGCTGCACGGCGTGTCGATCGAGGTGCGCGCCGGCGAGGTCGTCGGCCTCCTCGGGCGCAACGGCGTGGGCAAGACCACGACCCTCAAGGCGATCATGGGCATGGCGCGCCGCACCGGCGGCCGCGTCACGTTCGAGGGGCGGGATCTGCAGGGCGTGCCCCCGCACGGGCTCGCCGGGCTCGGGATCGCCTGGGTGCCCGAGGAGCGCCGGATCTTTCGCCTTCTCACCGTGCTGGAGAACCTCAGAACCGGGCTCGACCGTCCGGGTATGACGCCGGCTCGCCGCGACGCGCTGCTCGAGAAGGTCTACGTCTACTTTCCCATCTTGAAGGAACGCCGCAATCAGGTCGGCGGCACCTTGTCGGGCGGCGAGCAGCAGATGCTCGCCATCGCCCGCGCGATGGTGCTCGAGCCGAAGATCATCCTGCTCGACGAGCCGACCGAGGGGCTGATGCCGCGGATGGTCGCGCAGATCCAGGAGATCGTCCACGCGCTCCACCGCGACGGCGTGGCCATTCTGCTGGTCGAGCAGAACGTCCCACTGACCCTCGACGCCGCCGGGCGTGTCTACATCATGGAGAAGGGCACCGTGCGCCATCACGCGTCCGCCGCCGAGCTGCGCGCCGATCAACGCGTCATTCACGAGTACCTGGGGGTCTAGGATGGACCAGATCATCATCCAGACCCTCCACGGTCTCGTGAACGGCATGGTCCTGGCCATGGTGGCCTCGGGCCTCACGCTCATCTTCGGGATCATGGACATCGTCAACTTCGCCCACGGCGATCTCTTGATGCTCGGCGCGTTCGTCGGCGCCACCGTGGTGGGGATGACCGGCAGCTACTGGCTCGCGCTCGTCGCCGCGGCGATCGTCATCGCGATCCTCGGTGCCTTGCTCCAGGTCACGACCTTGCGCCCACTGATTGGCCGCGATCCGCTGACGACCATTCTCGCGACGTTCGGCATCTCGCTCGTCGTCCAGAAATACGCGCTCTGGCAGTGGGGTCCGTCGGTGCGCCAGATCAGCGAGCCGGTCCGCGGGGACTTCAACCTGTTCTATCTGCAGTATCCCTGGTACCGGATCGTGACGGCCGTGCTGGCCGGTCTGATCATCGCCGCGCTGTGGCTCTTCCTGAAGTACGGCAAGTACGGCATCTGGATCCGCGCGACGACCCAGGACCGTGTGATGGCCCAGGCAATGGGCATTCCGGTTCCGCTGGTCTACACCGGCGTGTTCGCGATCGGCTCGGCGATGGCGGCGGCCAGCGGCGTGCTCTTCGGCCCCTTCGCCGGCGTCACCCAGACGATGGGGTTCGACTTCACCCTGCGCGCATTCATCGTGGTGGTCGTCGGCGGGATGGGCAACCTCGGTGGCTCGATCCTGGCCGCCATCTTCGTCAGCCTGCTGGAGAGCTACGCGGCGATCGTGGTGAGCCCCGCCCAGGCGGTCATCGTCTCGTTCGTGGTGCTGGTCCTGACGATGCTCTTCCGGCCCACCGGCCTGTTCGTCCCGACACCCAAATGAGCACGGCATCGATGTCGGCCGCTCAGCCGAGGCCGCGCGCCGCCGGCTACTGGACCGCGCTCACGATCGTGGTCGCGGTCCTGACGGTGGCGCCGCTGCTGCTCCCGCCGTTCTGGCAGCGCTTCGTCACGGAGATCCTGATCTGGGGACTGCTGGCGATGTCCTCCGACATCCTCATCGGCTACACCGGCATGGTCTCGTTCGGGCACTCGGCGTTCTTCGGCCTGGGTATGTACGGCGCGGCCGCCGCGCTCCTCACGGTGAAGCCCCCGAGCCTGTCGCTCGCACTGCTCTACGGTCTGGTCGCCGCCGGCGTTGTGGCCGTCTTCGTGGCGTTCTTCGCCACGCGCCTGCGCGACATCTACTTCGCGATCTCCACGCTCGTGTTCTCACAGATCTTCTATGTGATCATCTTCACCTGGACCGAGGTCACCGGCGGCGAGAACGGTCTCACCTTCCGTCAGCCGCGGCTGTCGATCCCGGGGCTCGAGAGCGACGCCTTCACGCCGACGACGTTTCACTGGTTCGTCCTGGCGGTTGTCGTCTTCTCCTATCTGGTCGTTCGAAGGATCACCCAGTCGCCGTTCGGCATGGTGTTGCAGTCGATCCGCGAGAACGAGCCGCGTACGCGCGCGATCGGCTATCACGTCGAGCGCTACAAGATCGTGGCGGTGATGCTCTCCGGGCTCTTCGCGGGGCTGGCCGGCGTCCTGTACGCCATCCAGAACAAGTTCGCCGCGCCCGACTTCGTCTTCTTCGTGGTGTCGGGCGAGGTCGTCATCTATAACGTGATGGGCGGTATGGGCACCCTCGTGGGACCGTTCGCGGGCGCCGCGTTCTTCCTGCTGCTGCGCGAGGGGCTCTCGCGCTTTCTGACCGAGTACTACCTGATTCCCGTCGGCATCATCTTCATCGTCATGATCATCTTCCTGCCGCAGGGCCTCCTCGGCTTTCTACGTCGCCGCCTCAATTCGTAGCGGGCGTCGGAACACCTGCGCGCGACCAGGCTGCGGAAAAGGGTCCAGATACGAGGCGCCGCTCGAAGGCTGCGCGCGAGGCGTACTACCTGTACGTCGAGCGCGCAGACGAGGGCGGCAACGAAGCAGATGGGCCCTTTTCCGCGGCCTGGCGGGCGCGGGCCTCGCGGCACGCGTGGACCGCGACCGCGTAGCCGACGAGCAGCGGGTGGGGGCTCGCGGCGGTCGACCGGGCCTGTGGAAGGAACAGGGTCGCCACGAAGAAGGGATGCTCCGGGAGCTCGACGATCCTGATCTCACCCTCCGAGCCCACCCCGCTCACCCGAAGGCCGCACGCCTCGAACTGGAGCCGATAGTCCGGATTCACCCCATAGCTGCAGTAGTAGGGCTCGACGGCCTCGGGCACGCCGTAGAGCCGCGCGGCGCGCGTGCGTGGGACCAGGACGACGCGCTGCGCTTGCCCGACGAGCGAGCACGCCAGCGGCGTGACGACGAGCCGAGCCGCGTCGGGGCTCGTCTCAGCGTGGTCGGCGTCTCGGTACCCGAGGACGTTGCGCGCGAACTCGACGATCGCGTGCTGGAAGCCGCCTCAGGTGCCGACCAGCGGCACACCGCGCTCGCGAGCGTAGCGAACCGCGGCGAGCGCGCCCTCCATGCTGCGGTAGGGGCTCGCCGGCGCGATCCAGACGCCGTCGTACGCGGGCAGACGCTCGTTCCAGTCGCCGTCGGCGTCGGTCGGCACCCACGCGAAGTCGAGGCCGACGTGCTCGAGCGCCGCGTTCGTGAGCTGGTGGGTGGGATTCGCCGGGGTGAAGTCGCCGACGACCGCGATCCGCGCGCGCCCGACCGTCACGTGGTCCTCATCCCCGGCGAGAGCGTATCACAGCCGCCTCCTAGGCCTGGCGGAGCACCGGACCGAAGCTCTCCATCCGCTCGAGGCTCTCGGCGAGGCTCTCGCTGCGAAAATCGAAGACGATCTCGTTCACGCCCAGTCGCGCGAACGCGGCGATGTCCTCGGCGACCTGCGCCGGGCCGCCCGAGAACGGCCGACGCTCGCCGCGCGGGAGCCGACGCTGCGCGACGTCGTACACCGGCGCTTTGTACGAGATCGTGAGCGACTTGGGGTCGCGCCCTTCGGCCTCGGTCAGCCGTGAGAGCTCGTCGAGCAGGAGCTTGAGCTCTGACGGCGGCAGCGGAACCGCGGCGTTGGCGCCGACGGGATGCCAGCCGTCGCCCAGACGCGCCGCCCGCCGCAGCGCGGCCTTGCTGTGCCCGCCCACCCAGATCGGCGGATGCGGCTTCTGCACGGGCTGGGGCCGGCAGTGGAGCGCGTCGAACCGATAGAAGCGCCCGGCGAACGACGCCGGGCTCTCCGTCCAGAGCGTCTTGAAGATGCGAATGTATTCGTCGGTCACCGCGCCGCGCCGCTCGAACTCGGGCGCGCCGAGCGCCTCGAACTCCTCGCGCATCCATCCGACGCCGACGCCGAGCGTCACCCGCCCCCTCGAGAGCACGTCGATGGTCGCGAGCGCCTTCGCGGTCAGCACCGGATTGCGGTACGGCACGATCATCACGCTCGTCACCAGCCGCAGCCGCGTGGTCTTGGCGGCGACGAACGCCATCAGCGAGAGCTGGTCGAGGACGTCGCCCTGCCCCGGAAAGTCGCCCGAGACGGTGTAGGGATACCGTGACTTGATCGTGACCGGGAACACCAGGTGGTCGGCGATCATGACGGAGGCGAAGCCGAGGCTCTCGCCGCGCTGGACGAGCGTCTCCAGCGCCTCCGGCGACGCGGTTTGACCTCGGGTGGGAAGATAGAAGCCGTAGCGCATGGACCACACCATACATCACCGTGCGTCGCTGGTGGTCGCCCGTCGGACGCGCTATCCTGACCGCCGCGTGCGATGAACTTCGATTTCACCGAGGCCGAGCAGGCGTTCGCCGAGGAGGTTCGCCGATTCCTCCGCGCGAACCCGCCCGAGACGTTCGCCGTCGACGGCATGGACGCGGGCTACGGCTCGGGCGCGAACTCGCGGGCGTTCATGCGGGCGCTCGGGGCGCAGGGCTGGCTCAGCATGTGCTGGCCCAAGCACCTGGGCGGGCGCGAGCAGCCGATGTTCATGAAGCTCGTCCTGATGGAAGAGCTGGCCCTCGCGGGGGCGCCGTTCGGGCCGCTCGCCGGGGTGTGGCAGACCGCCGACGCGATCATCGAGCTCGGCACCGAGCGCCTGCGCCGCGAGGTGCTGCCGGTGATCGCGCGCGGCGAGGCGGCGTTCTGGCAGGGCTACAGCGAGCCCGACGCCGGCTCCGATCTCCTCGCGCTCAAGACCGAGGCGCGACGCGACGGCGATCACTGGGTGATCCGGGGCCACAAGATCTGGTCGAGCCACGCCGGCATCGCCTCGCACGGGCTCGTGTTCGCGCGAACGAGCCGCGAGGCGCGGCGCAGCCGCGGGTTCAGCATGTTCGTGGTCGCCAACGGCACGCCGGGCATGGACATCCGCCCGATCCGCAGCATGACCGGCGAGGTCTATCACCACGAGGTGTTCCTGGACGACGTGCGCGTGCCGGCCGATCACATGCTCGGGCCGCCGGGCGAAGGCTTCCAGGCGCTCCTGAACGGTCTCGACGCCGACCGGTTCTGGGGTCGCTTCTACAAGGCGCCGGCGCTCGCGCGGGTGCTCCGACAGCTCGTCGAGTACGCCAACACGACGGTGGCCGGCGGCGCGCCGCTCGCGCGCGATCCGTTCGTCCGCCGCCGCCTGGCCGCGATCGCGGCCGAGATCGCGGCGCTTCGTCTCATCTTCTATCGCGCCGGCTGCCTCATCCGCGACGGGGCGCCGCTCAGCTACGAGACCGCGATGGCCAAGGTGTACGCCGACGAGACCGGACAGAAGCTGGCGCGCCTGGGCATGGACCTGCTCGGGATCTGGGGGCCGCTGCGCGAAGGCTCGCCGTGGGCGAAGCTCGGCGGACAGGTCTCGCACCTCTATCAGACGACGCTCGGCCACACGATCGCCGGCGGCACCGCGGAGATCCTCCGCACCACGGTCGCCGTGCGCGGCCTGGGGCTTCCGGCCGAGCCCAAGAGCGCGGTCGAGGCGCAGGCGCGCTGAGGTGGATTTTCGCCTGTCGCCGGCCCAGCAGATCCTGACCGTGACGGCCCGCGGATTCCTCCGCCAGCACTGCCCGCCCGAGCTCGCGCAGCGCCTGGCCCTCGACGCGCGCGGGTTCGATGACGCGCTGTGGCGGCGCATGGCCGAGCTGGGCTGGCCGGGCCTGCTGATCCCGTCCGATCTCGGCGGCAGCGACGGCTCGCTGCTCGACGTCGTCCTGCTCGTCGAGGAAATGGGGCGCGCCGGCCTGCCCGGCCCCTACGTGGCGAGCGCGGTCGTGGCGACGTCGCTGGTGCTCGGGGCGGCAAGCCCCGCGCAGCACAAGCGCATGCTGCCGTCGCTGGCCGCCGGCGAGCGCATCGCGTCGCTGGCGCTCGTCGAAGAGAGCGGCTCGTTCGACCTCGATGCGGTCGGGCTCGCGTGCGCGGTGCCGGGGCGACTCAGCGGCCGGAAGCTCTTCGTCAAGGACGCGCACGTCGCCGACGAGCTCGTCGTCGCCGTGCGGATCGCCGGGCGCCTGAGCCTCGTGGTCGTTCCGACGGACCGGCCGGGTATCGCGCGCCTGCCGCTCGACGCGATCAGCGGCGAGAAGCTCTTCGTGGTGACGTTCGACCGCGTCGAGGTGGGCCCGGACGACTTGCTGGGCTCCGCCGGCGACGGCGGCGCGCTCCTGGCGACGGCGCTCCGCGCCGGGTCGCTGGCGCGTACCGCCGAGATGGTGGGCGGGGCGCAGCGCGTGCTCGAGCTGGCCGTCGAGCACGCCAAGACGCGCGTCCAGGGCGGGCGTCCCATCGGCGGCTACCAGGCCATCCAGCACGCCTGCGCCGACCTCGTCCGCGACGTCGACGGAGCGCGCGCGCTGCTCTACGCAGCGGCCTGGAAGGACTCGGAAGGCCGCGGTGCCGAGGCGGACGCGGCGGTGGCCAAGGCCTACGCGGCCGAGGCGTGCCTGGCGGTGGCCCGGCGGGGCCATCAGATCTTCGGGGCCATCAGCTACTGCGAGGAGCATCCTCTGCACCTTCTCCACAAACGCATCCAGGCGGCGAGCCTCGACTTCGGCGACGCGCAGCTCCACCTCGAGACGGTGGCGCGCGCGATCGGGCTCGACGGCGGCGCGTAGGACGAGTGCGCGATGAACATCCTGCTGCTCTCGATGCCGGACTCGTTCGAGCACATGCCGACCGTGGCGATCCGCATGCCCAACGGCGCCTTGACCTCGCTGGCGGGCAACGTCGATCCGCACCATCGAGTCGCCGTCGGCGATCTGATCCTGGTCCAGCGCCGGGTCCGCGAGACGATCGAGCGGCTGGTGCGCGAGGTGGAGCCGGACCTCGTCGGGCTCTCGATCATGACGTTTCAGCGGCACACCGCGCTGCGCATCGTTGAGCTGATCCGGCGCCTGCGTCCCGCCGCGCGCGTGGTGGTCGGCGGCTACGACGCGAGCCTGGCGCCGGACGCCTATACGGATCCGAGCGCGGGGATCGACTTCATCGTGCGCGGCGAGGGCGAGCTGACGTTCCGCGAGCTCGTGAGGGCCCTCGAGCGCGGGACGGATCTCTCGGCGGTGGCGGGCCTCTCGTTCAAGTGCGGTGAGGGCTTCGTCCACAACCCTGATCGCGCGGTCAGCGGCCTCGACGGGGGTGACGTGCGCCTGCCCGACCGCGGCGCCCGCGTCCTCACGGGCTACACGATGGTCGGCCGGCCGGTCGACGTCGTCGAGACGTCACGCGGCTGCACCTTCGACTGCAGCTTCTGCTCGATCATCGAGATGCGCGGGCGCAACTTCCACACCTACGACTTCGATCGGGTGCTCGCGGACATCCGCGATGCGCGTGCCCACGGCGCCCGCGCGATCTTCTTCGTCGACGACAACATCACGCTGAACGTGCGGCGATTCGAGGGGCTCTGTCGCGCGATCATCGAGGCGGGGCTCAACGACCTCGACTACACCGTGCAGGCGATGACCTCGGCCATCGCCAACCACGGGCAGACACTCGCGCCGCTCATGCGGCTGGCGGGCTTCCGCTACGTGTTCCTGGGGATCGAGAACATCCTCGAAGAGGACCTCGAGTTCCTCCGGGCCGAGGCGAAGAACCGGCGGCGGGGCGAGGGGACGAGCGGCGGCAACGCGGCGGTCGCCGCCATCGAGTACCTGCATCGCAACAAGATGTACGTCGTGGGCGGGCTGATCGTGGGCAACCCTCAGGACACGCGCGCGTCGATCGAGACCAACCTGGACTTCGTCCGCCGATACGTCGACGTGCCGTACATCCAGCACCCGACGCCCTATCCCAGGACGCCGATGACGAAGGCGTTCCGGGACCAGGGGCTCATCATCAACGAGCGGCTCGAGGAGTACGACGGCACGACCGCCGTGGTGCGGACGGCGCACCTGGAGTCGGACGAGATCGAGTTCCTGCGCTGGCGGGCCGAGCGATGGATCAAGCTGAAGCATCTGCCGGTGGCGCTGGTCCACACCCCGTTGTTTGCGCTGCGCAACGGACTCAAGATGTTGTGGCACACGTTCAGGGGGACCACCCTCCGGTCCGTCCTGGGCCTCGAGGACGAGCGCAAATCCTTCGAGCGCTACCGGGCCCTTCGCCGGGCCGAGCGGGTCTACCTCTAACGCGATAGTTGACACGCACGAGCCGGTTTTATAGACTGCCGACTCGTGGAAAAGCCGACGCGTATTCCTCCGGCGTTTCGGCTGCTCGGCCGCGGCGTCTTCTGACCGACCGCACGCTCTCCCTCTGAGTCCGTTCCGGTAGGCGCCCCGAAAGAACGCGGGATCCCGCGTGGACCTCGCGCAATCATCGACTGAGCCGGCGTCCCGCTATCGATCGCGCTCAGCGTTCGCTGCGGGTCGGCGCTCGGGGAGAAAACGCATGCGGCTGGCGTCGAAAATCTTCCTCACCTCGACACTCGTGATCGTGGTGCTCGCGGGGGTAGCGGCCCTGAGCCTGCGCGCGATCGATCGCCTCGTCTCGGCCAACCGGGACATCGTCACCCGTACGGTGCCGGCGCTCCGCCTCACCGCGGCCGCGCGCGAGGCGATCGAGCCGCTGATGCGCCTGGAGGCGCATGCGGTCGTTCTCGGCGACCCGCACTACACGACCGCGTGGACCGAGCGGGCGGCGCAGGTCGCCGACGATCTCGAGCGCCTCGGCGACTACGCGCAGAGCAGCTGGGAAAAACTGTACCTGCAGGAGGCGCGCGCCGCGTTCGACGGATACTCCCAGATCGTCGCGCAGGAGCGCGCGCTCGTGCAGATGGGCGACCATCGCGGCGCCGTGCGGCTCACCGACGTCGAGGCGCGATTGCTGGCCGAGCGCGTCGAAGAGCGGCTCGGCGCCCTCATGTCGGCCACCCACACCCGCGTCCTCGCGGTCGAGGCCGATGCCGCGCGGCTCGAGGGGCGCATGTGGACGTCGGTGCTGATCGCGCTCGGTGCCGCGGTCGGCCTGGCGCTGGTCGGCGCCGCGTTCCTGGCCCACCGGATGACACGCTCGCTCGACGATCTCTCCACGGCGGCCGCCGCGGTCGCGTCCGGAAGGTTCCGCGATCCGATCACGGTCACGAGCCGCGACGAGATCGGATCGCTCGCGCGGTCGTTCAACTCGATGGTCGGCCAGCTGCGCCGGGTCGAGGAGACCCGACGCGACTTCTTCGCGACGGTCTCGCACGAGCTCCGGTCGCCGCTCACGTCGATCCGCGGCGCCGCCGAGCTCCTGCGCGAGGGCGTGCCCGGTCCGCTCACCGACAAGCAGAAGCGGCTCGCCGACATCGTCTCGGTCAGCTCGGGGCGCCTGCTCAGGCTCGTGAACCAGATCCTCGAGATGTCGCGCCTGCAGGCGGGGCTCCTGGATCTCGAGCGGAGCTCGCTCGATCTCAGGGAGCTGGTCGATCGGGCCGTCGAGGAGCTCCACCCGCTGGCCTCTGAGGCACGGGTGACCCTCGAGTGCGAGCGCATCGGCGCGAGCTTCGCGTACTTGGGCGACGTGGAGCGGCTCCATCGGGTGATCGTGAACCTCGGCGCCAACGCGATCCGCTTCACGCCGGCAGGCGGACGCGTCGTGGCGCGCGTGATCGACGCGGGGTCGGAGTTCGAACTGCAGATCGAGGACACCGGGGTGGGCATCCCGACCGACGCGCTGCCGCACATCTTTGACGCGTACCGTCAGGCCCACCGGGAGCGCGGCGGCACGGGCCTGGGCCTGGCCATCGTGCGAGGCATCGTGGAAGCCCACGGTGGACGCGTGACGGTCGAGTCTCGCGAGGGCAAGGGCAGTCGCTTCACGGTCCTGTTGCCGCGCGCGTAGGCATCCTTCCACCGCGCCGTCGTCGAGTCTTCACCACTTCGTACTCGAAGTGTCACAGCCCCGGTCTACGATCGTGAGCGGTAAGGATCGAGCCAGTTGAGCAAGCAGTTTCTTACCAGCGGCAAAAAAATGAGCCTGGGTGAGTGCCGTAAGTACTGGAAATTACGTTACCTTCAAATAGCACCTTCCTTGCATACCGTTTCCGGCGTCTTCGACTCCATCCGGGAGGGGAACAGTGGGAACTGACGTGGCCGAGCCCGAGCCGATCTCCGAGCCTCCGCTTTTCGACGGTCACCCCCGGATGCGAGCGATCCGCTCCATCATCGAGAGCATCGCGGACACCGATACGACCGTGCTCATCCGTGGCGAGAGCGGGGTCGGCAAGGACCTCATCGCCCGCGCTATTCACTTCGCATCGGCGCGCTCGAAGGGGCCGTTCGTCAAGGTCAACTGCGCGGCGATCCCGCAGGAGCTGCTCGAGTCCGAGCTCTTCGGTCACGAGAAGGGCGCGTTCACCGGCGCGCACCGCCGCAAGCCTGGACAGTTCGAGTTCGCGAACCAGGGCACGATCTACCTGGACGAGATTGGCGAGCTACCGCTCGCGCTGCAGGCCAAGCTCCTGCACGTGCTGCAGGACTTCCAGTTCTCGCGAGTCGGCGGGCACGCCCCGATCGACGTCGACGCGCGGGTGATCGCCGCCACCAACCGGCGCCTTGAGGAGGCGATGGGGCGGGGCGAGTTCCGCGAGGATCTCTACTACCGCCTCAACGTCGTCGAGATCCAGGTCCCGCCCCTGCGGGAGCGGCGGGAGGAGATCCCGGCCCTAACCGCGTGGTTCCTGCACAAGTTCAACGCCCAGTACGGCCGGCACAAGACGCTGACGCCCGAGACGCTGAGCCTCCTGACGGATCACCCGTGGTCGGGCAACGTCCGCGAGCTCGAGAACATGATCCGACGCATGGTCGTGCTCGCCGACGGCGAGCGCGACTTCGAGGCCCAGGCGGCGCGCGTCCGGCCCGGACGCATCGCGGTCGCCCAGCCCAGGCCCTCCACCGAGAGCCTGCGGGAGATTGCGCGGCGCGGAGCGCGCGAGGCCGAGCGCCACGCGCTCGCGGAGGTGCTGGAGCGTGTGCGCTGGAACCGCGCCGAGGCGTCGCGGATCCTCAAGGTCAGCTACAAGACGCTCCTGAACAAGATCGCGGAGTGTGAGCTGACGGCGCCCGCGCGCCGGCTCTCCTGAGGTCCGAGCGGCTCCACTGGCTCACCGCTGCTGCGACTTGACAAGCCCGGGACGCGCCCCTTAAGGTCGCTCCCCATGAACGAGCTTGACACCCTCGCCCAATCGATCGCCGCCATTCTGAAGGAACGTAAAGAGACCATCGCCGTGGCCGAGTCCTCCGCCGGCGGGCTCATCTCCGCGGCGCTCCTCTCGGTGGCCGGCGCCTCGGCGTACTTCCTGGGCGGCGGCGTGATCTACACGCAGGCCGCGCGGCGCGGCCTGCTTCGCGTGCCGGACGACGCCGTCAAGGGCATCCGATCGAGCAGCGAGCCGTACGCGCAGCTCAAGGCGCGGACGATCCGCGACCTGCTCGGCGCCACGTGGGGGCTCGCCGAGACCGGCGCCACCGGGCCCACCGGCAACCGCTACGGGGACTCGGCCGGCCACGCGTGCATCGCGGTGGCCGGGCCCGTCGAGCGCGTGATCACGCTCGAGACCGGCCACGGCGACCGCGAGGAGAACATGTGGGCGTTCGCGAAGCGGGCGCTCGAGCTCCTGGAGACCTCGCTCGGAAAGCGGTAGAAAACGGGCGCGATGCGGATCGTCTTCTGGAACATCCGGGCCGGCGGCGGTGTGCGCGCCGGTCGAATCGCCGCCCAGCTGGAGCGCTGGGCTCCCGACGCGGTCGCCCTCTGCGAGTTCCGTGCGACTCCGCCCAGCCTCGAGCTGGCGCGCTCGCTCGCGGCGCGCGGGCTCGTCTACCAGTGCACGACGGCCGAGGCGGCGCAGCCTAACGCCAATCGCCTGCTCATCGCGACGCGGTTCCCGATGCGCCGGCTGCGTCTGCGAGTCGGCCCCGGAGACCCGGGCCGTCTCCTGCTCCTGGCCTCGGTCGAGGCTCCGGAACCCTTGACCCTGGGCGCGATGCACGTCCCGAATAGGGTCACCGGGCGCAAGGACCTCTTCTACTCGGCGGTGCTCTCCGTGCTCGACCGATGGCGGCGCGGGCCGACCGTCCTGGTGGGTGACACGAACTCCGGACGCCCGGGCATCGACGAAGAAACGCCGGTGTTCGGGCCGCGCGAGGACGCGTGGCTCTCGGGGCTCGAGCAATCCGGATGGCACGACGCGTTTCGCCTCGTCCGGGGCGCGGCGCGCGCATACACGTGGTACTCGCCGAACGGCGGCAACGGCTTTCGCCTGGATCAGGCCTTCGTGAATCATCAGCTCCGGCCGCGCCTCCGGGACGTGCGCTACGATTGGGGCCGCCGGGTCGGGCGTCCGGGCCGGCGGCTCAGCGACCATGCCGCGATGCTCGTCGATCTCCAGAGCTAGATGAGATAGAGTCGGGGCCCGAATGCGCTTCGGCACCTACTACTTCCTGCAGGCTCCGCCCTCGGTCGCGCACCCGGACGTCGTCCGGCGCGAGATCGAGCAGATGGTGTGGACCGAAGAGCTCGGCTTCGACAGCGTTTGGCTGACCGAGCACCACTTCATCGACTACGGCCTGTCGGTCTCGCCAGCCGTCCTGGCGGCGGCCGCCGCCATGCGAACCCGACGGGTCCGCATCGGTCTGGCCGCCGCGATCCTCCCGTTCCACGATCCGGTTCGGCTCGCCGAGGAGCTGGCGATCGTGGACATCCTGAGCGAGGGGCGGCTCGACGTCGGCGTCGGTCGCGGCAACCGGCCGGTCGAGTTCGAAGGGTATCGCGTGCCGCAGATCGAGAATCGCGAGCGCTTCGAGGAATGCCTCGCGATCATGCTCAAGGCGTGGACCGAGGAGCGCTTTGCGTTCGAGGGCCGCCACTTCTCGATCCCCGAGGTCCGCGTCATCCCCAAGCCGCTCCAGCGGCCGCACCCTCCTGTCTACGTCGTGTGCACGAGCCCAGACACGATCGAGGCGACGGCGCTCCGCGGCGCGCCGATGCTGAACTCGCTTTTGCGCGGCGGACCCGAGCAGCTGGCCCGGAGCCGCGACACATACGTCAAGGCGTGCGAGAAGGCCGGCCGCAGCGCCGGCGAGGTCGCGGCTCTCCTGGGGCGCTGGGGCGTGTCGCGACACGTCTACGTGGCGCCGACCGACGCGCAGGCGCTCGCCGAGGCCAAGGACGCGGAGATGTGGTACCAGGAATCGCTGCGTCGCTTCCTCATCCCCGAGCGGATCGAGCGCGTGCACCCGATGCTCCAGCCGGGGTTCCGCGCGCTCGAAGAGCGCTTCGCGCAGGTCTCCTACGACGAGCTCGTGGCCGAGAGCGTGGCCTTCGGATCGCCGGACACGGTCGCCGCGCGCGTCGAAGAGTTCCGGCGGCTCGGGGTCGGCGAGATGCTGTGCTGGATGAACTTCGGCGGTCTCGCGCAGGAGCGCGTGCGGCGCTCGATGGAGCTGTTCGCCCGCGAGGTGATACCCCGGTTTCGCTGAGGCTGCCGGCGCGCCACCGCCGGCCGCCGGCGCTCGCGAGTGCTACTTCGCCCGCCCCAGCACCAGCCCGATCGCCTTGGTGAACGCCCCGACGGTGAACGGCTTCTGGAGCAGCGGACCGAGCTTGGGCGCGTCGACCGACACGCTGTCGCTCAGATAGCCCGAGACATAGAGGACCTTGATCTCCGGCCGCTTGGCCCGGACGCGGACGACCCACTCGTCGGCGAACGACGGCGGGATCCCGACGTCCACCACCATCAGGTCGATCCGGTTCCCGTGCTGCTCGCTGAGCGCCAGCGCCTCGTCGCGGTCGCCCGCCTCGAGGACCACGTAGTTCTGGAGCTGGAGGATCTCCCGGATCAGATCGCGGACTTCGCGCTCGTTCTCGACCACGAGCACGGTCTTGCCTTCGGTCGCGGCCGCCGGCACCGGCGGGGGCGCCGGCGTCTCCGCCGCCGACCCGCCCTCGGGGACCCGCGGGAGGTAGATCTTGAACGTCGAGCCGGCGCCGGCGTCGCTGGTGACGCTGATCTGGCCACCGCATTGCGTGACGACGTCGTACACCGTCGCCAGGCCGAGGCCGCTGCCGCGCCCGGGCTCCTTGGTCGTGAAATAGGGCTCGAACAGGCGCGCACGGGTCTCGTCGTCCATACCGCACCCGGTGTCGCCCACCGCCAGCATCACCGCCTGGCCCACGTTGCTGGTCTCGATGGTGAGACGGCCGCCGCTCGGCATCGCGTCGCGCGCGTTGACGACGAGGTTCATGATCACCTGGCCGATCCGGTGCGGGTTCGCGCTGACCCGCGCGAGGCTGGGGCTGAGCCGCGTCACCAGCTCGATGGAGTCGCCGAGCAGCGGCTGGAGCACGCGCGTCACGTTCCCGACGAGCTGGTTGAGGTCGACCGGCACCGGCGCCGGTGAGGTCCGGCGGCTCCCCGAGAGGATCTGCTGCGCCAGCGCCGCGCCCCATTCGGTGGCGCGCTTGATCGCCTCCGCGTTGCGGCGCATAGGGTCGTCGGCGCGCAGCCGCTTCAATATCATCTCGGTGTAGCCCGTGATGACGGCGAGCAGGTTGTTGAAATCGTGGGCGACGCTGCTCGTGTGCCGGCGGAGGGACGCGTTGTCGGCCAGCGCCTCCTCGAGCCGCGCCGTCTGGTCGCGCGCCGACACCGCGCCGCTCTCGCTCACCGCGCCGCCTCGTCCCGGTGCGGGCTCGGCGGCTCCGGGATCAGCGCCAGCACGATCGTGAAGGTCGTGCCGCGGCCCGGCGCGCTCTGAAAGCTGATCGACCCGCCGTGGTCCTCGACGATCTTGTGCGCGAGGGCCAGGCCGAGCCCCGTCCCACTGTCGCGTGTCGTGTAGAAGGGATTGAAGACGCGGTCCGTGTCCGACGGCTGGATCCCGACGCCGGTGTCCTCGATCTCCACCTTCACCCGATTCGCCGGACGCCGCCAGACCGCGCGCACCGCGTCGCCGGTGCCGGCCCAGCCGGCGCGTACCCCCAGGCGCCCGCCGCGCGGCATCGCGTCGAGCGCGTTGGCGATCAGGTTGACGAACACGCGATAGAGCGCGTCCTTGTCGGCCTGGATCGGCGGCACGTCCCGCGCGTACTCGCGCGCGACCTCGACGTGACGCTCGTCGAGCTGCTCGACGAACAGCTCGAGGGCCCGCTCGAGGAGCTCCGGCAGCCTCACGAGAGTGAAGCTCATCCGCGACGGACGCGCGAGCTCGAGCAGGCGCTCGACGATGCCGTTGATCCGCTCGAGCTCGCGCGGCACGACGCTGCCGAAGCGCTCGCGGAAATTCGGGTCGTCGACCTTCCGGTCCAGATGCCGGCTGAACGTGAGGAGCGAGGTCAGCGGGTTCTTGATCTCGTGGGCGAGTCCGGCGGCGAGCGTCCCGAGCGCGGCCAACCGATCCGACCGCCGCAGGTCGCTCTCGAGCTGGCGCACCAGCGTGACGTCGCGTATCACGCCGATGACGCCGAGGTCCTTCCCCTCCCCGCCCTTGAGCGGCGCCGTGCTGAACTCGACCGGCAAGGTGGAGCCGTTCCGGCGCCGGAGCGTGAGCGGCACGCTGGTGATCGGCGCGTGGCTCGCCAGGGTCTCGGTCAGGAGATCGCTGACCTCGGGGGTGTGGGCGAACAGCTCGGTGCAGTAGCGGCCGGCCGCCTCGCCGCGGAAGAATCCCGTGAGGAACTCGGCGGCCGGGTTGAGCGTGACCACGCGCCCGTCGAGGTCGATCGTCACGATGCCGTTGGTGAGCGAGCCGAGGATGTTGTCGGTGTAGCTCTTGAGATCGGCGAGCTCCTCGAACTGCCGGCGCAGACCCGCGTGCGCTTCTTCCAGCGCCGTCCGCTGCTGGAGGAGCTGGGCGGCCATGTGGTTGAACGCCGCCGCGAGCTGGCCGATCTCGTCGTGGGTCGAGGGCTCGATCCGCTGATTGAGCTCGCCGCGCGAGATGGCGGCGGCGCCTTCCGCCAGCTGCTGGACCGGCCGCGCGATCCGGCGGGCGACCAGCGCCGCCGCGACGCTGCCGACCAGGAGCGTCACGAGCGTCAGGGCCCCGAGCTCGAGCCGCGTGCGGCGCAGCTCGGCTTCCGTCCGCGCCTTGGTGAGGCCGAGCCGTACCGTGCCCCACTTCCGCCCGTCGACCAGCACCGGGACGGTGAAGTCGTACACGGCCTCGCCGGCGCGCGTGACGGTCTCCTGGGTCAAGGGCTCGGTGGCGCTCGCCGCCCGCTCGTGCACAGCGCCCTGCAGAAACTGGCCGACCCGCTCAGGGTACCGGCTGTCCGCGGCGATCCGGCCGTCGGCGTCGAGCACGATCGCGTACACCACGTCGTGCTCGGCGGCGATGCGGGCGACGTTCTGCTCGAGCGCCGTGAAGTTGTAGAGGAGGAGAGGTCCGTACGAGATCGCCGCCAGGTTCCGGGCGAGCGCCTCGCCGCGCCGCTCCATCTCCGCGATGATCCCCGCCCGCTCCTGGTGGTCGACCACCGCCATGACGGCAGTCATCACCGGCACGATCACGAGGATCGTGCCCAGCAGGAGCTGCGCGCGGAGCGAGCGCGGGCTCATCGCGCGCGCTCGAGCCAGATCTTGCGGAACGGAATGTACGGATCGCCCAGGCCGTTGACCTCGACGCTCCGCACGTACGGCTGGAACAGTCGCTCGTACGTGTGGTGAAAGACCGGCATGATCGGCGCGTCGTCCAGGATCAGCTGCTCGGCCTTGCGATAGCGCTCGACCCGCATCTGAGGATCGGTCGCGGCCCGGGCGCTCGCGAGCACGTCGTCGACGACCGGGTTGGCGTAGCCGAAGAAGTTGCGCGGGCTCCGCGAGTGGAACAGCTTGGCCAGGAAGTTGTCCGGGTCTGGCACGTCCGCGTACCACGCATAGAGGAAGATCGGCAGCTTGCCCTCGTCGACCAGCTTCGAGAACGCGGGCCAGCTGGTGTTGTACTGGAACTCCACCGGGATGCCGACCGCCGCCAGCGCCTTCTTGATCTGCTCGTGCTCGTGCACGATGTCGTCGCGCCGCGTGCCGGACCAGATGGCGATCGGCGCCAGGCCCCGGCCGCCGGGGTAGCCGGCCTCGGCGAGCAGCTCACGCGCCTTCTGCCGATCGAAGGGATAGCCGATCAGGTCGGGATTGAAGCCGAGCATCCCGGGCGGCAGGATGCCGCGGGCGAAGGTGTGCTGGCCGTTGAACACGTTCTGGATGATCGTCTCCCGATCGATGGCGAACACGATCGCGCGGCGCACCCGACGATCGTCGAGCGGCTTGAGCCGGGTGTTGAACCCGTAGAAGCGGAGGCTGATCATCGGCCGCTTGACGTAGATGTGCGCGGGGTCGTTGGCCAGGACGCGGCGGTCGGCCTGCAGCGGCACCGGCGCGTCCTCCAGGTTGCCCTTGAGGAACTCGTCGTGCATCGTGTCTCGCTGATCGCCCGGGAAGACTCGATAGATCAGGCGCGAGATCTTCGGCGGCCCTTCGAAGTGGCCCGGATTCGCGACCAGGGCGATCTCCTTGCCGCGCTCCCACCGGACGAACTTGAACGGCCCGGTGCCCACGGGCTGCGCGCCAAAGGCCGTCCCCTGTGCCTCGACCAGGTCCCGCGGCACGATCTTGGCCTGACCGACAGGGATCACGGCAACGAACGGCACGGTCGCTTCCTCCAGCGTGATCTGCACGGTGTACCGGTCGAGTGCGACCAGGCCGGACACCGTGCGCGCGCGGCCCTGGGCGAACTCGCGCGCGCCCTTGATGTTCAGGAACAGCTCGGCCGCGCCCGACTTCGTCTTGGGGTCGAGCAGTCGCGAGAACGAGTAGACGACGTCGTCCGCGACGACCTCGCGCCCGTGGTGGAACTTCACGCCCTTGCGGAGCTCGAAGGTCCACGTGAGACCATCCCGCGAGGCGCGCCAGAACTCCGCGAGCGCGGGCTTGACCGTCAGGGTCTGGTCGAACTGCACGAGGCCGTCGAAGATTTGCTGCGAGATGGCGCGGCCGTACGTGTCGGTAATCCGCGCGGGATCGAGGGTCTGTGGATCCTGTCCCAGGGGGCGTCGATAGACACCGGCATCGCGTTCAGGGGCCGAGCTCTGGTGTCCCGATACGAGCGCGACCGGACGCTTGAAGACGAGCGGCGCCAGGGCGATCGCGCAGACGAACGTGCCAAGCGTGAGGATGAGCACGAAGGGAGGTGCGAGACCTCCCTTCATGCCCCGAGGGTTCCTAGTCCGAGCCACCGTCGGCCGTGCCGACGGCCTGGAAAATCTGCGTGGAGCTGGACGTCGCCGACTCGATCACCGGCGCCACCAGCAGGAACGATGCGACCACCGCGACCACCACGACGACGCCAGCCCATACCTTCGCCATTGCTCGTCCTCCTCAACGGTTGAAGAGCCCTCCCCATGAGGACTCCAAGGAACAACCGCAAGAAGGCTAAGCAATTCGACGACCACATGTGGGACCAAAGTCGCAGCCGCAAGCCAAGTACCTGTTTCACAACGACGCGCCCGGGCGCGTTTACGAGCCGACGTCGCGCCGTCGCCCAGTGACTGTGCGGGCCGCCCAGTAATTGGGCGCCCAGCCCTTGGGCGGTCAGTGCTCGCCGCTCGGCGCCCGCACTCCCCAGCGGGCGAGCTTGACCCGCAGCGAATTGCGATGCACCTCGAGAATCCGGCCGGCCTCGGTGAGGTTCCAGCCCACGCGCTCGAGGACCCTGAGCACGATCTGGCGCTCGAACTGGTCCGTCGCCTCGTTCAGCGGCAGCGCCTCGGCTCCGCGAACCTTCGCGGCCTGCTGGGGCAAGGCGACGTCGAGCGGCAGATCGTTGAGCTGAATGACGGGCCCCTCGGCCAGCACCACGCACCGCTCCACGACGTTCTCGAGCTCGCGCACATTGCCCGGCCATCGATACGCCTGCAGCGCGGCGAGCGCTTCGGGCGACAGCCCGTCGATGCGCTTGTGGAACCGACGATTGTCGCGCCGGATGAAGTGGTCGACGAGCAGAGGCACGTCCTGGATCCGCTCCCGGAGCGGCGGCACCACGACCGGCACCACGTGGAGCCGATAGTAGAGATCCTCGCGAAAGGCGCCGCGGCCCACGGCCTCCTTGAGGTTCGTGTTCGTCGCGGCGATGAACCTCACGTCGATCTTGACCGGCCGCGCGCCGCCGACCCGCTCGATCTCGCGCTCCTGGAGCACGCGCAGGAGCTTGACCTGGACCTCGGACCGCAAGGTCCCGATCTCGTCGAGGAACAGCGTGCCGCCCTGCGCCAGCTCGAACTTCCCGAGCTTTCGCTGGTGGGCGCCGGTGAACGCGCCTCTCTCGTGGCCGAACAGCTCCGACTCGATGAGCGTCTCCGCAATGGCGGCCGGGTTGACGGCGACGAACGGTCCCTCGCGCCGCGGCCCCTGGTGATGGATGGCGCGCGCGACCAGCTCTTTGCCGGTGCCGCTCTCGCCGGTGATCAGCACGGTCGTCAACGTGCGGGCGAGCTGCGCGATGAGGCCGTGGAGGTGCTCGATCGCCGGATGCCGGCCCACGATCTCGTCGAGGTCGTGCGCGCGCGCCAGCTCGGAGCGCAGGAACGCGACCTCGCGCTCGAGCGCCCGGCGCTCGAGGGCGCGGCGCGACAGGGACAGGAGCTCGTCCTCCTCGAAGGGCTTGGTCAGATAATCGAAGGCGCCGAGCTTCATGGCGGCCACCGCGGTCCGCACGGTCTTCACGGCGGTGACGAGGATCACCTCGATGCCCTCGTCGAGAGCCTTGATGCGCTCGAGCACCTCGATGCCGTCCATTCCCGGCAATCGGATGTCGAGCAGGACAAGGTCGACCGCGGACGCGCGCACGACGTCGAGCGCGCCCGGGCCGTCGGGCGCGTCGACGACGTCGTAGTGGTCCTCGAGGATCAGCCGGAACGACTCCCGAACGCCGGGGTCGTCATCGACGACGAGGACGACGGGGCGTGCCATGCCGGGACTCTAGCATCAATCTCGGCCGGCCTGGCGACGACCTGAACCGTCCGGAGTCCACGAATTCGGACGTCTCCGAACCGCGACATTGACCCACCGCCCGGAGCGATCGAACAATCATCTCGTGATCTCGCGAATCCACTCCGCGGCCCTCGTGGGCGTCGAGGCCGCGCTCGTGCAGGTGGAAGTCGACGTCGCGCCGGGACTGCCGGCGTTCAAGAAGGTCGGCGCGATTTCGGGGCGTCGGACATGTCCGGCAGGATCCCGTGGATCTCCAAGCTCCGATCCGCCCCGACCCGAATCTCGTCGACGATGGCCTCCAGGAAGCGCCGGCGCCCGGCCTGATCG
>JACXTT010001830.1_pt1 | contig 34765 bp, 37 predicted proteins | sample 9270951 | NCBI WGS metagenome assembly JACXTT01 (sample SAMN15532306, study PRJNA645909) | rock metagenome | isolation source: weathered quartz diorite | place: Puerto Rico | collected 2017-06-21 | reverse complement strand
GCACCACAGGGCGGGCCCCGCCCCGGGGGGAATCCGCACAGTTAAACGATTCCCTTCGCCAAAAATGCCGAGATCGGGACGACCCGCGAGGCCCGCAGGGCGGTCCGGCGCGTCCGCAGGAACGAGCGCCGCTGCCCGAACAGCTTGCGCGACGGGAGACCGAGGCGGTCCACGGACAGGTCATAGATGGTCACGACCCCTCCATGCCTCCCCCATCCGCGCAGCTTGAAGTTCAAGCCGTGAAAGAGATCGACGCGGTCCCATCGCGGGCGAAGCCCCATCAGCCAAACCGGACATTGGATAATTTTGACATGGGGCTGGGCGCTAAAGAACTCTCGGTCTTTCGCAGGTAGCGGACGAGGGGTGTACAGGAAGAACTCGTGCTCAGGAGCAACGCGGACGAGCGCGGTCAGGAGATGCGCGATGTAAGTGCCGATACCGGCCCGATTGTCGGCCAGAGGACTGACATCAAGCGCAATCCGCATCGCGTCACCGCCTCAGCTCCCCGTCCCGTCACACGGCCTTCAGGCCGGCCGTCGCGGTCGATCGCAAAATGTTCGCGGGGATCGTGCCCTGTCCCATCGAGTGCTCGTACCGGACGGCCGGGGCCCCCGCATTGTAAGGGATGCCCAGCTTGGTCCGGACGTCGGCCTCAAGCCAGTCCCGTTGCCGCACCAGTTCCTTCGCGTTCAGGTGGTCGGTATAGACGTAGGACGTGTACTCGCCGGGGACTCCCTTGTAGTACTCGGCCACCTCGCGATAGTCCACCTCGAGACTGTGCAGCCGGTCGCCGGTCTTGGCATAGGTATAGGTCCATACACCCGGCTTGGTCTCTATGGCCTCGTCGAAATACGGCGTGCCAGGATATGTCGTGATGACCGTGGCGTCGAAGTCGGCCGGCTTGACCGCCAGCAACCAGTCGCGGGTCGCCCGGACGGTCTCTTCCGACTCGCCGGGATGCCCGACCGACATCAGCGCCTTGACCTTGAGGTGATGCCGCCTAGCGATGTCCATGGCGCGGGTGTTCTCGGCCTGGCTCGCCTTCTTCTGGATGTTGGTGAGAATGCGCTCGTGGCCCGACTCGAACCCGATGAGGATCCACCGGAAGCCCGCCCGGTACATCGCCTCCGCCTGCTGGTCCGTGAACAGCTCGGCCTTGATGAAGCCGCGCAGCCGGAACTCCACGCCGAGGTCATGCTGAGCCTTGGCGATCAGCTCCATCAACTCCACGATCTTGGGATTGACGTTCAGCTCGTCGTCGTAGAGCATGAACCCTGTCACGCCATACGTCTTGTAGAGCTGGACCATCTCCTGGACGATGTTCTCGGACGTCCGCATCCGGATCCGCCGCAGGAACGGGCTCATCCGGCCGCCGCAGAACCCGCAGCCGAAGGGACAACCGAGCTGGGCGATCATCGAGAGCGCCCGTACGCCGTCGATGGTGTACTTGTAGCTGTCCACGTCTATGAGGTGCCGCGCTGGGAACGGCAGCTCGGTCAGCTTCTGGTTGGTGAGGAAGAGGTCCGATTTCGGATCGTCCCCGTCCACCAGCTTGGGAGGATTCTTCTGCAAAGCATCGAATACCGCCATTTCGCCGTCGCCGACGACCAGGACGTCGAACATCTCTTCGAGCAGACGGAACGCCGTGGCCGCGCGGCCCGACATTCCACGCTTTTGCTCGTACTTGTAGGCGGCATGGATCAGGGTCACGTGCGGCCCGCCCAGGACGATCCGCGCCGAGGTCTTGGACGCCCGGATCGCCCGATAGATCTTTGTCGCCGCCGGCATCTGCGGGGTTGTGGCGGTCAAGCCGTAGCAGGTCGCGCCGCTGGTCTTCGCATGGTCCCGAATGACTTCTTCGTAATTTTCCACGCCCGAGAGGTCCAGCATCTCCACCTCCACACCGGCCTGCTCGAGGACGGCCGCCACCTTAAGAATCCCCAACGTCATGAAGACGCGCTCGTCCAGCAGAAAGATGGACGGCGGGGTGATCAGGCAGATGCGTTTGCGCATGAGGGGTCCTATCCTTTTACCGCACGCAATGTGACGGACATGTTGTCTACCACATTCCAGAGGTACCGTCGGAACCGTTTCTGAAAATATTTTGGAAAGTACCGAAACGGTTTTCGCATATCGAAATCGATCTTCTCGATCCGGAAATTGGTCCTGACTCCGTAGTCCGTCGGTGATTCGAAATATTGAAACGTATCTTCGGTAATGAATCGAACGTGCGTGGGATCACGAAAAGCGCCGCGCGACGTGTAATAGGGGACGATGACGCGGACTTCGGCCCCGGGTCGGCACACGCGATAGACTTCCTCCATGAACGGAATGAGGTCTCTGATATGCTCCATGATGTGACTCATATGCACGACATCGACCGCGTTGGTCTTCAAAGGCACCGCGTGCTCAAAATCGCAGATGATGTCGACGCCCGGCTCCTTCCGCCGATCCAGCCCGAACGCCCCGCTCAGCTTCCTCGCGCCACACCCAATGTCAACGATCACCGGCATCACAGCGCACGTTGACAGATCTCCAGGAAATATTCCGCCCTCCGCTCACACGTGTGGTATTTCAACAGATGGGCGTAGCCGTCATTGACGATGGCTTCCCGTTCCGCCTCCTCATGGAGGTAATGTCGAACCAAGCCCGCAAGATCGCCGAGGTCGGCCTTACAATAGACGGCATGGCGGCGATCTTCAAACCCATGCGGAATGACGGCCTCCGGCACGTCCGAGAGCAGCATGGTCCTCATCGCCACAATCTCGTAATACCGGGGGGACGCCGTCCGCCCTCCGCCCCGCAGCGCGACCGCAACCCGCGAGGCGGCTATCTCACGATAGTAGGACTCGGGCGCCATTTTTTTCAGCTGGTCGGCCTCCGACGCCCGCGTATTTTGAAAGACCTTCGCGCGCCAGCGTTCGAGTCCGCCAGCTCTCAGTTTGTATTGGCGATCCTCCGGGCCGGCGTACACGCCGCCGGAGAATCGAATCTCTTCCATCCGCGACAGGATGGCGACCGCCTTGACTCGCCGGGGGTGAGATGCCCTCCCCCGGTACGAAACGTCGATCTCCTTGGGAACCGATCCGAAATTCGGCAGGGCCTCCACCACAAGCGACAAAGGCAGCGGGACGGTCCGGGCAAACAAGCGGCGATCGCCGTGGAAAGTCCAGAGAACATCCCAGAACTCACGCAGGGAATTCCCCTTCTTCCACACGTAGTCCCGTTTGAAATAGCCCTGAATCGGGTAGCGCCCGCGAACGTCATGGCGAATATGCGCGTCGTCTCCCCCATCCACAAAGACCAGCGACGGGAAGGGCGCCCGGGCGTAGAGCTCGGCACACTCTTCCAGACAATCTTGACGAAATGAGGCCAGGCAGACCAAGTCGAAATATCGGTCCCGGAGTCGATCCAGGATTTCTTCGCGGCTGAAGCGCCGACCAGGCCGCTGGACCAGATACCAGGGACGGCTCGCCGGATCATGGAAAGCCGGCTTATACGGATAGTCTACGATCTGTTCGTCCCCAAGTACTCTGGAAAGACCGATGTAGAGGGGGTCAGCCGTATAATCAAGATGTTTGTCTGTCAAGAACAGGATCCGCACAGGCTTTCTCCGTTCTCCAAGGGTGCTGATTATACATTAGGTGGCTAGGAGGATAAAAGAACAATGCGGTTCAAACGCCGCTCTGCGCGACATGCGCACGTTCCCAGAGTTTCGCGTACTTGAGCAGAAAATAGGCGGCCGAAACGCCGCACATAATCAACCCGGGCAAGCCATCCCGGTACCCACGCCGGAGCAGGTAAAATTTCACAAAGGCCCACGCAGGATTGACAATCAGATGATACCATGCCGACTCCGGCTTCCCGGCTTTGATCCGCTCATCAGCCGCCAGGGTGCTGTACCGCTCGATCTTCAGCTCGTGGGACGCCATCGTCGGATGGGTGTGATGGTCCAGATGCCCATCGAGGTCGCCGATGGGTCCGTCCACTTCGAGGTGTTCGTGCACTGGCAGATCGTTGTACCGGCCGTGCCCACGCCGGACGAGACGCAGTTGGAGATCGGGATACTGGCCCGCCCCTCGAATCCAGCGCCCGTAATAGAAATTCCGTCTGGGAATCCGATAGGCAACTGCCGGACCGGGCTTTTGGATGAGCGCCTGGATTTCTTCACGTAACCCGTCCGAGACGCGCTCGTCGGCGTCCACAATCAGAATCCAGTCCGCCGTGGCATGATCCATGGCGAAGTTCTTCTGCAGACCGTATCCCGGCCACGCACGCACGAACACTTTGGGCGTATCGGCCCTGGCCAACTCGACCGTGTGGTCCTTGCTCTCGGCATCCACGACGATCATCTCGTCTACCCACTTCAAGGACTCCAGACAAGCGCGTATATTCGCCTCTTCATTCTTCGTAATGGTGACGGTGGCGACCGTTGCTTTGTTCATCGCCGCATCATCGAACGAATACGGTTCGATGTCCAAACTTCCGAAAGACACCCTTGCAATCCGGAAACGTCTTGCTGAAACGGACGAGGCGAGGCGCTCGGAACAAATCATTGCAATTCGCCAGCAGCGCGCTCTTCATTCCCCTAAACCGACAGAGCCGTCCGTCTCTGGTGCAATCAGTCGTCCGATCGCGGACCTCGACCTGAAACGCAGATCTCCAGTAAAAGATCGTGGTTTTGGCCCTTCGGCGGAAATAGTGTTGCGCTTCACCAAACTCCACGCTGGCATAGAATTCCCGCATGAACTGTCCATCGGGACAGGAACAAAATTCGACGATTGTCTTCTCGGTCCGCGGCTCAAAAATCAGAACTTTGGGTTGTATCGAGTACACGAACCATTTGTGAACAGTCTCGCTAAAGACCAGGCCCTGCTCAAGCAAGGGGCTGGGAGTTTCGATATATCCTGCAGCTCCCACCCTCGTGATCTCTCGACATGCCGACTCAGGCGAGTCGACGTGCTCCAGGACATGGGCTGCGTACACATAATCGAACGAGCCGGACTGAAACGGGAGAGTCGTCGCGTCGCCGACGATCAATTTTGCGGACTTCGGCACTAGAAGCTGATTCCAACCACGTTGACGCCCTTGCGTGGGATCACTATCCATCACATGGGTGACCCCTTGGAACGGGTTGTGTCCAGCGCCGATATCCAAGATGCGGCGTGCGAAGTACGGTCTCTTCCAAAACGGCAACCGTTTCACCTGGAATGCCCTCTTCGCTTCTCTAGCCCCTGAATCCCCGCCGGAGGATTGCCCGGTAGAACGCCGGCCGCAACCAGCGATTGCGTCTCGGTTTGAGGATCTGAGACTGCCCGACGCGCTCGCGCATCACGCGGGGATGGCTGCCGCGAAACTCCTTCAGAATCTCGTAATCCTCGAACTCGAACGTGGCCTGCGTATACAGCTTCGCTTCCGAGGGCGGCGGGACGTCTCCGTGATAGACCTTGGTCTGCTCCTGCTTTTTGGCCAGCATGGTCTTCGGTGCTTTGACCCACCCGTAGTGGAAGACGCGGGCCCCTGAAGACGCCAGCCATTCGCGGGGCCCGCTCTGCAGGTATTGTCCAGTGGCCTTGAAGTGAAAGCCGACCGCATCGCCGCAGGACTCCACATCCCCATTGTTCCGGATGATGCGGACCGCCTTGTGATAGAACCATGGATTGGTGGACCAGTAGTCCCCGACGAAGTGCAGGTACCGGAACATCAAACCCTTGACGTCCGGATTGCGGAGGTGAGTCTGCATGGCTTGGACAATTGCGGGCAGATCTTCCTCATGAATGACCTCATCGGCCTGGAGGTAGAACGCCCAGTCTCCCGAGCAGGACGCCAGCGCGGTGTTCGTCTGTTGCGAATAGATCAGTCCGTCTTTCCGCAAGGTTTCATCCCATACCGATTCGACGATCCGGATCTTGGGATCGCCGATGGACCGGATCATCTCCAGCGTGCCGTCCTCACAGCAACCCACATTGACGATGAACTCGTCGACGATCGGCAGGATGGACCGGATGGACTCCACGACCGGATAGTCATAGCGCACCGCGTTACGGCAAAAGGTGAAGCCACTGACCTTCATGCGCTAAGCTCCATGCGCGTGACCCGCTCCATATCGTTCGATAAAAGCCTTCATATCCGAAGACATAAGCAACGGCAGGGCCTCCTCGATCTTGGGCAAGGGCCAATCCCACCAGGCAATCGTTTGCAACGCCTCGATCGTGGCCGCATCGAATCGGAATCGGAGATGCCGGGCCGGCATTCCCACAACAATAGAATAAGGGGCCACATCCCTGGTCACCACGCTCCTCGCACCAATGACCGCCCCATTGCCGATCGTGACGCCGGATAGGATCAAGGCATCTGTGCCGAACCACACGTCATGCCCGACGATGACGTCTCCCTTTGTGCGAGAAGGCAACGGCAAACTCTTGGCACGCTCAAATAGAACATTGAACGGATAGGTGGAGACCCAATCGATGCGGTGCTCGCTTCCCATAAGAATCATCACACCGGATGCGAACGAACAGAACCGCCCGATACGGACCGTCGCGCCTTCATCTCCCCAGATAATGTTGGGTGTCCCGTAGGTCCAGTCTCCAATTTGATAGGCGGCATACTGTTCGTTGAATTTCGTGAAAAAGGCCAGGTCCTTGCGCACCGCCCACGGCGATCGGTGGAGCATTCTGGAAGCGAAACGGCGGAGGAGACTTTTAATGCGCATGCTGGTCGGCCAGGAACTGTTTGACTCCCTCTCGCCAAGGCGGGAGACTCAATCCGTATTGATGCAAGAGAGCCGTCGCGAGGGCGGAATAGGGCGGTCGCCGGGCAAGACGCGTAGACTCGGCGGTAGAAATCGGCACGATCCGACATTCACGTCCTGCCTCCTGGAGGATGGCCCTCGCGAATTTGTACCGGGAACATTCTCCTTCTCCGCCGGCATGCATCACTCCCGTCACATCCGATCGGATCAACCTGGCGATCACGTGCGCGAGGTGGCGCGCATACGTCGGGCTTCCACGCTGGTCGTCCACAACGCGGATCTCCGGCTGCGTGACGGCCAGACTCAGAATGGTCTTCACGAAATTCTTTCCGTGTACGCCGTACAGCCAGGAAGTCCGTAGCACCAGCGTCTTGCGGCAGCTTTTCAACGCTTCCTCTTCCCCCGCTAATTTGGAGCGGCCGTAGACACTGAGCGGATTCACAGGATCGCGCTCGGTATAGGGCACGGTCTTCTGGCCATCGAAAACATAATCGGTGGAGAGATACAGGAGCTTGGCGCCGGCCTTGGCCGCTCCCTCTGCCACATAACGGGTGCCGATTGCATTGATCTGAACCGCCATGTCAGGGTTTCGCTCGCACCCGTCCACATCGGTATAGGCGGCGGCATGAATCACGAGAGCGGGCCGTTGCGCGGCGATCTTCTCTCCGAGCGTCGGGTCCGTCAGCGCATATTCCGGTTGATCCGTCGCGATCACTTCCTCGGCCTGCAGGACTCGTTGGAGTTCCTGCCCGAGCTGGCCCTTCGCCCCGGTCACGAGGATGCGCATGTCACGGTGTCCCGCTCAGACGCGCCCCATAGACCCGTTCGTAGTAGGTCCGAAACTCTCCGGATTTGATCTTCTGCCACCACCAGCTGTTGTTGCGGTACCAGCTGACCGTCTCCTTCAGAGCTTCTCGGAAATCCCCGCGCGGTTTCCAGCCTAGCTTCGCGATCTTCTTGCAGTTGAGGGCATACCGCCGATCGTGGCCGAGCCTGTCCGTCACGTGCCGCAGTAGAGACCGCGGCTTGCCCAGCAGCTTCAGGATCATCTCGGCCACTTCGAGGTTCGGCCGCTCCTCTCCGGTGCCGACGTTGTATACCTGACCGGGCTCGCCCTTCTCCAGCACGAGCGCGATGGCTTCGCAGTGATCCCGGACATAGAGCCAATCGCGCTGTTGAAGCCCATCCCCATAGAGTGGGAGCGATTGATTCTCTAGGGCGTTCGTCACGAACAACGGAATGAATTTTTCCGGATACTGGTTGGGGCCGAACGTGTTGCTGCCGCGGGTGATCAGGACCGGCATGCAGTACGTGGCAAAATAACTGAGGACTAGCAGATCGCCGGCCGCCTTGCTGGCAGAGTACGGGCTGCGCGGAGCCAGCGGATCGGACTCCGATGAGCGGCCGGTCTGGACGTCGCCGTAAACCTCGTCCGTGCTGACTTGGAGAAACCGCTTGATGCCGGCGGCCCGGGCCGCTTCCAACAGCACCGCCGTCCCGACCACGTCGGTCAGGACGAACCCGCCCGGTTCCACGATCGAGCGGTCCACATGCGTCTCGGCCGCAAAGTTCACGATGGCATCGACGCGATGCTCGCGCACGACGCGGCCCACGAGGTCCGTGTCGCAGATGTCCCCGTGGACGAACGTGTAGCGCTGGTGCCCGTCAAGGTCGCGGAGATTGTCCAGATTGCCGGAGTAGCGGAGCGCGTCCAGATTGACCACCCGCGCCTCCGGCCGCTGCAGCAGCAGCCGTACGAAGTGCGATCCGATGAACCCCGCTGCACCAGTGACCAGAATTCTCCGAAGGGACGGAGGGCTTGCGGCTACCGGCGGATTCTTTTTCCGTACCATGTCCGTTTCCACACCCATAAATCGTCAAGACTGCGGCACCGCTCCTTGAACGCCATGAAGTTGGCTTCGACGTCGCCCTTGTCGACCAGCACGTTCTCCCGACAGTGGAACGAGTCGCTCCAAAACAATCCTATCGTGGCGTACTTGGGATTGATCTCGCGGAACCACCGATTGATCACGGCCAAGAGCTGATGAACCGGATCGAAGATTTCGGCCCAATGATGGTTCTGATGCGATCGGTTCCAATCAGGACCCACGGTCAGGTGAAACCGGCTGTAGCCATGGAGCTGCGTATGCTTGAAGGTGAACTCAATCCCGTCCGCCGTCAGCTCACATAGCCAGTGGTGATGGGAATAGCCGCAGTAGCGGCTGCGCTCGATCCCGGGCATACTTTCGATGATCCGATTGGGGGTCTCGAAATAGCCACGCCGGCCGACACGCATCATTTCCTGGCAGACCCAGACGGGATCGCGCAGGTCTTCCAGGGTGCCCTTGCAGAGCACGAAGTCGAACTGCTTGTCTTTGAACGGCCAGGGTTCCCGCGAACACAGATCCCACTGCACCCAGGTCTCTTTGGAGAAATGCGGCGTGGGCCAAACTTCGGGGAGCCAGGGCTGCAGATGCCCGCGCTGCGCCCACGAGAGAAAGTCGAGCACGTAATTGGCCCGGCTCAGCGGCTTGATGCCTCCGCCTACGTCAAGGACCACGTCGCCGGGCTTAATATGTCCGGGCAACTCGTTGAATGTGCCTACCTCTCCTGGTGCCATTGCGTCACTCATCCTCCCCGCGTCACATAGCTCGGCCACCGGTAAGGAATCTCTACGCTGTTCCAAGGATGCCGGAACTCATCGGGATCCTTGTAGCGATACGGAATCGTGGGCACGTTCACAATACGCGCCTCCTCACAATCCAAAGCAAAGAAGCCGTGCAGGACCAAGGGAGGAATTTTCAACACCACCGGCGCGTGCCCGTCGCAGGGAGGCGCTTCGAGGATGACCTCCTGTACTTCGCCATGGGTTGGAGATCCCGGCCGGTTGTCGTAGAGCACCACCATGGCCCGCCCAAAGACGCAGGCGAAATGATCGGTCTGTTCTTTGTGGTAATGCCATCCCTTCACGACCCCGCGCTTGCATCCGGTGATATAGAGTTGCCCGAAACGCTCATACATTTCTTCATCGCAGCGGAGGATTTCCATCAAAAAACCACGATCGTCCGGAATGAGCTTGCGCTCCTTGATCTTCACGCCTTGGATCATGTCGCCCCTTCCATCTTGTTGGCGCCTGTCTGGGTCACCAGATTGGCGGCGCTCATGAGGGATTCGAACGTTCCCGCATCGGTCCACCAGCCATCCAGGACACTCCATGTCATCTGATTCCGCTCGATATAGACGTTGTTCACATCGGTAATCTCCAATTCGCCGCGCGCCGAGGGCTTGAGGGTGCGGATGATATCAAAGACCTGATGGTCAAAACAGTAAATGCCGGTCACGGCATACGGCGATTTCGGCTCTTTCGGTTTTTCCTCGATTTTGACCAGACGGTCCCGTTCGAATACCGGCACGCCGAAGCGTTGTGGGTCTTTGACTTCCTTCAGCACAATCTTGGCCCCCCGGCCCTGCTCCTGAAAGGCGCGAACGATCGAAGCGATGTTTCGCTCGATGATGTTGTCTCCCAGCACCACGCAGATTGGTTCGCGGTTGGCGAAGAACTCCGCCAGGATCAAGGCGGCCGCGATGCCGCCTTCTCCTTCCTGATAGGTGTAGTTGAGGTGTTGTAGCCCGACTTCCTGCCCGTTACCCAGCAGCCGCAGGAAATCGCCCGCGCTGTTCCCGCCGGTGACTAGCAGGATGTCGCGGATGCCGGCATTCACGAGCGTCTGGATCGGATAGTAGATCATTGGCTTGTCATAGACGGGCAGCAGGTGCTTGTTCGTCACCTTGGTCAGCGGGTAGAGCCGCGTGCCGAGTCCTCCGGCGAGAATCACGCCTTTCATCGCTCCCTGCCTCCTCTCATGCCGTCGCCCGGCATCGCTCCCAGAGCTTGGCGTACTTGACGAACGTGTAATACGCGTACAGCAGCGACAGGATCAAGCCCGGCATCCCGTCGCGAAATCCCTGTCGCAGCCCGTACATCTTGATGAATGTGAAGACCGGGTGCGTTACCAATTGATGCGCGTGGAACCGCCGTCCCCGGTCGGCCATCTGTTGCGCTATCAGCGTCGAATACCGGCTCATCTTCCGCAGATACTCGCCAAGATCACGAAAAGGGACCTGCAGGACATGGCCGCGCAGGTAATCAACCCGGCCCGTCGCGTCGAAACCTTCATGCACGAGATCGTCCCGGTACCGGAGCTTGTGTTTGTTGAAGAACTGTGGCTGCCGGTAGTCCGGGTACCAGCCGCAGTGGCGGATCCACCGGCCCAGAAACAGACTCTTGCGTGGAACGAAGAAGGCATCGGCTCGCGGCCCGCGCGCGAGCTCGGCACGGATTTCCTCGCGCAGTTCATCCGTCACGCGCTCGTCGGCGTCGAGGCTCAGCACCCAATCGTGCGTCACCAACTCCAGCGCGCGGTTGCGGAGCTTGCCGAACCCCGCAAAGTCGCATTGATAGACTTTATCGGTATACTCCCGGCAGATCTGTTCCGTCCGGTCGGTGCTGTGGGAGTCCAGGACCACGATCTCGTCGGCCCACTTGAGGCTCTCAAGAGCCTCCCGGACTTTCCCCTCCTCGTTGAAGGTGAGGACATAGGCCGACAGCTTAGACATCGGCCACCTGCATGGGCAGCGCACGTGCCAGTACCTGCGTGACACGCTCGGCCACCGTTTCCACGGTGATCCGATCCAGACAGTCCCAGTAGGGGCAGGCCTCGTAGATGCACTTCTCACAGGTCGGCACGTCGGGTCGCAGCACAATGCCCGTCCCCAGCGGCTGCCAGCGGGTCGGCGAATTGTTCCGGCGTGGGTCGAAAATGCTCACCGTCGGAATCCCGAGCGCTGCGGCGAGATGCATCGGCCCGGTGGCGAGGGACACCACCGCATGACTTTCGGCAATCACCGCCATCAATTTCCGGAGCGTCAGCCCTCCCATCAAGTCTCTCACGCCGACCGGCCACTCGGAGGCCTGCGTCTCGGCCCGAAATTTGTCCCGCTCCGCCGCACTGCCCGTCAACACGACTTCGCGCCCCTCGCCCGCGAGACGCAAGACCAGGTCCCGGTAGTGAACCGGCTTCCAGAGGCGGCTGGAGAACCCGCCGGGATGGACCAAGACGCGAAGCCTGTGAGACTCGCCCAGGAACCCTTTCGACCACGTCCGCTCCTCGGCCGTCACCACCAGCCGCGGCAGTGCGGCTTCGCCGGGCGCAAGTCCCAACCCGCGGAGCAGCCCCAGGTTGTACGCACTCTCATGGCGGGCAAAATCGCTTCGGTGCTCGTAGACCCGCCGGTTGAGCAGGAAAGAATACCAGCGGTACCCCGTGCCGACGCGCAGCGGCACGCGCGCCAGCCAAGCCGCTGTCATGAGCCGGCGGAAGGGTTTGAGAAAAATCGCTGCATCCACGTTCCGGCGAAACAGTCGAACGAGTTCCCCAAGGGACTCCTGCCCTGTCACGGTCAGCACCTCATCGAGGTCCGGATGGTGCGCCAGGACCGGCGCGGCGTAAGCGCTGGAGAGAAAGCTCAAGCGTCCAGTCGGCATCGCGCGGCGCAGTTCCGTCGCCACGGGGAGCGAGAGAATCTCATCCCCAATGCCGTCAGGTCTGACGAGCAGGATATTCACGCGAGCTTCACGGCCTCATCGATCAGCATGACAGGAATATCGTCCTTGATCGGATACATCAGTTTGCACGCATGGCAGACGAGCCCGTCGCCCTTGTCGGTCAGCTTTATGTCGCCCTTGCACTTGGGGCAAGCCAGGATCGCTAGCAGTTCCTTGTCGATGGGCATAGTTCTTCCCCTTTCAGTAGTTTCGCCGCTGATTCAATCACCGCTTGAGGCCCTATGGTGGTCAAGCACTCCAGTTTCACCGCGTTCGCGCAACGCCGGCTGAAGCAGGGGCTGCAGGGTACGCCGCTGCGCAGGATGGTATGGCCGTCGCCGTAGGGTCCGGTCCTGGCCGGATCGGTCGGCCCGAACAGGGCGATGACGGGCGTGCCGACGGCCGCGGCCAGATGCATCGGACCCGAGTCGTTCGTGATGAAGACCCGCACCCGCCGCAGCAGCGCGATCAGCTCCTTCAACGTGGTCTTCCCCGCAAGATCGATCGGCGCGCCATGCATGGCCCGCATCACCGCTTCCCCGGCCGGGCGCTCCTCGCGGCCGCCGATCACCACCACCCGCACGCCTTGCCGCTGGAGCCAGTCACCGACGGCCGCAAAGGATTCGATCGGCCACTGTTTCGTCGTCCACCGCGCCGAAGGGTTCAGCGCCGCCAGCATCGTGCCCGCCTGGACGCCCGCGGCCGCCAGGAGCGCCTCGACCCGGGCCTCGGCCGCAGACTCCTGCGGGAGATGAAACGCCGACGGGCGCGGCTTCTCCGGTCCAGCCCCTAGGAATCGCGCAATCAGCAGGTAGCGGTCCACCGCATGCATAGACATGTCGGGCACAGGCACGCGATGGGTGTAGAGCCAGGGACTGCCCTCCCGACCGTTCGCGAACCCGACGCGGGCCGGGCTTCCAGACAGCCATCCCAACATTGCGCTTCGCAGAAGGCCTTGCAGGTCCACCACCAGATCGAAACGTCCCGAACGGACCGCCCGCATCGCCGTAGGCCATCCCTTTACCGACAGATCCAGCGCCAACACGTCGTCGAGATCGGGATTGCCCTCCAGCACGTCCGCCCATTCCCGCTTCACCAGCCAAGTGAGCCTTGTCGACGGGAACTGCCGCCGCAAGGCCGCCAGGGTCGGCAGCGCGTGCACGACATCGCCCAGCGAGCTGGGCTTGATGATCAGTAGCCGGCGGACGTCATTCCAGAACAAGCACGTTCTCCTTCTCCAGAATCCATTTCACCGCCCCGGCCAGATCGCAGGCCGTGCAGTCGGGAACGAGGTTCTGGTCCATCATGCGCGCCTGTTCTTCCTCCGGACGATGCCCGCTCGCCACAAAGACCGCCGTCGCGCCGATGTTCCGGGCCAGTTGCACGTCGCTGGCCTTGTCTCCGATCACGATCGCACGGTCGGGCGCAAGGCCCAGTTCCTGTTGCGCGCGCAGGACCAGACCGGGCGCGGGCTTGCGGCAGGCGCAGGCGTCTTCCGGATGGTGCGGGCAGATAAAGATCCCGTCGAGCCTCGCACCGTCTTCGGCCAGCAGCTCGCGCAATCTCAGATGAACCGCGTCCAGCTGCTCCTGCGTGATAAGCCCCCGTGCCACTCCCGACTGGTTGGACAGCACCACCGCCTTGAAGCCGGCCCGGTTCAGGCGCGCCACGGCCTGCCCGACGCCCGGCAGGAGCTGGAGCCGATCCGGCTGATTGAGATAGCCGGGATCGAAATTGAGCGTTCCGTCCCGATCTAGATAGACCACCGGCGCCTTGCCGCCGTCTTCGGCAGGCTGTGTTTTCTGCTCCGCATGGCGCATGCCGAGCTGCCGCCTGGCCGCTGTATGAACGACGTCCGCTCCGATCCACTGCATGCAGCGGTGGTCTATGGGGCATTCCCTCAGCAGACAGGGCGAGCACTCGACAGGGTGCCGGACCAGCTCATGGCCGGGACCGTACGGCGCCGTCGTCGCCGGATTGGTCGGCCCGAAAATCGCCACCAGCGGCACGCCGAACGCCGCCGCAATGTGCATGGGGCCCGTGTCGTTCGTGATGAACAGCCGGCACCGTTTGATCAAGGCCATCAACTGCCGCACCGTCGTCCGGCCGGAAAAGACGATGGTGGGCGCCGTCATCATCCCGGCGATAGTGGTTCCCAACTCTTCCTCGCCCTTGCCGCCGAAAATCAGCACGCAGGCCTCGTGCTCGGCCGCCAGGCGGTCCGCCACCTGGGCAAACCGCTCCGGGAGCCAGCGTTTGGCCGAGCCGTACACAGAACCGGGGTTGAGACCGATCACGACCCGATCGGGCTTGACGCCGAACGCCCGCAGATGTTCCGCCGCCGCCGCATCTTCTCCCGGTATCGTCCGGAGCGTCGGAGCCGCAGGCTCGACCGGCATGTTCAGCGGCTTGAGCAACTCCAGATAGTACTCTACTTGGTGTTTGCGCCGGATCTTCGGCGTCAGCGGAACCCGATGGGTCAGCAGCAACGAACGCCCGTCGGTGGCGTACCCATAACGGTTGGGGATGCCGGCCAGTGCCGTGATGGCCGCGGCTTCGAACGCGTTCTGAAACAGCACCGCCAAGTCATAGCGCCCGCGGTTCAACTGGATCGCCAGAGACAGTTTGCCGCCGAGGCCGGCGTGCGGCCCCGGATCACGGTACAGCGCGATGTCATCGATGGCCGGGTGGCATTGCAACAGCTCGGCGACCGCGGGCTTCGCCAGCAGGGTGATCTTCGCCTGCGGAAAGCCCGCACGCAGGGCCGCGAGCGCCGGCGTCGCCAGCACCGCGTCGCCGATCCAGTTCGTGCTCCGGACCAGAATGCGCTTGACCGCCCCCGGCCTGGTCAGCCGTTTAAAACGACCCGCGTCCATTCGTCAAATCCTTCGTGCCATGTCAATTCGATCCGCACCGCCCAGATCTGCACTTCTTGTTTCGTCACCTCATCGAGCTGCGCCAGCTTCACCGCATCCTTCTCGGTCGTCACGATCCGCCCTGCGCCCGCCCGCTCCGCAGCCTGTCGGACCCTCTGCACGTCCTCCCGAGAGTATGCGTGATGGTCGGGAAAGACGCAATGCTTCGCGACCGTCGCCCCGGCGGTGACCAGTAACTGTCGGAACGACTCAGGATACCCGATCCCGCTCACGGCGAGCACCTGCTCGCCTTTCAGCACGGACGGCTCGACCGCGACTGTCCCACCGACCCGCATGACCGCGCTTGGCGCAAAGTCCGTCACCCAGACCGGCACCGCCGACGCCGCCGCGCGGACACGCGCCTTGATCTCATCCAGCCGCCCTCCCTGCGAGGCGCGCGTCACGAGCACCGCCGTGGCCCGCGCCATGGCCGAGAGCGGTTCGCGCAGGCGTCCTCTCGGCAGCAGATAGCCGTTGCCGAACGGCGCGCCCGCATCCAGGACCAGGATATTCGTATCCCGCCGCAAAGCCAGGTGCTGATAGCCGTCGTCCATGATCAGCGTATCGATGTGGTGGCGCTCGATCAGATGCCGCCCCGCCGACGGGCGATCGGCCCCAACCGCCACCGGCACGCCCGGGCACCGTTGCGCGATCAGAAACGGCTCATCGCCCGCGTCGCTTGGATTGCCCGGTATCGATTGCCCATCGGAAACCTCTACGATCGTGTCGGCGCTACGCCGCTTGTAGCCCCGGCTGACGACTCCGACCTTGCGGCCACGCGCCCGCAGCGCCGAGGCCAGCGCGATCACCACCGGCGTCTTGCCGGTGCCCCCTACCGTCAGATTACCGATACTAATGACGCGGCAGGGCAAAAAGTGTTGTGTCAGCAGTCCGCGTGCGTAAAGCGCCGACCGCGCCTTCATCGCGAGGCCGTACATGGACGCCAGCGGGATTAACGGAGCAAGTGTCCATCCTAATGGAGACGAATCTTCAATTGAGAGCATGTGTTCCACGGCTTCTAGTCCAGAACCCGCGCGATCAAGGCCACGGTCCGCGCCACCGCGCCCTGATTCTCCAGCACGAGCTGATAGGCGGCTTTCCCTCTCTCTTCCAGCTTCGCTCGGTCTTTCAGCAGAGCCGTCATGACATCGGCCATCTCGTCGGCGTCGCGCACTTGGATCCCGGCTCCCTGGCGGAGGAACTGCTCCGCCGCTTCGGCGAAGTGGTCCATATGGGGACCGAAGACGACGGGTTTGCCCCAGGCCGCCGGCTCCAGGGGGTTGTGTCCGCCCACATCGACCAGGCTGCCCCCCACGAAAACCAGCGTCGCCTCCCGATACAGCGCCGCCAACTCGCCGCGCGTATCCAGGACGATCACGCGCGGGCCGGCCGATTCGGCCAGCCGCGTGCGCCGGAGCACATCGAACCCGCACAGACGCGCCGCCGCGCATACCGCGTCCGCCCGCTCGATATGCCTCGGCGCAAGCACCAGCACTAGCGAAGGGACGACAGCGAGCAGGCGGCGGTAGCAGTCCAGCACCGCTTCTTCCTCTCCCGGATGCGTGCTGCCCGCCACGAACAGGTCCTCGCCCTCCGCCACGCGCAGCTCGCGTTTGGACATCCGTCCGGGCGCCGCCTGCGTCAACGCGGCGCCCTGATCGTACTTGAGATTGCCGGTCCGCACGACCCGCTCCGGGGCCGCTCCCAGTTGGACGATCCGGTCCACGTCCCGATCGGTCTGCATGGAACAGACGGTGACCGCCGCCAGGACACGGCGGAAGAACGGACGGAGCCGGAGATAGCCGGCGAAGGACTCGGTCGAGAGACGGCCGTTCGCGAGGACCACCGGGATGCCGCGCGCCGCCGCCTCGCGCAGGAAGTTCGGCCACAATTCCGTTTCGACGATGATGATCAGGCGGGGGCGCACTGCATCCAACACCGACCGGACCGCCCAGGGGAAATCCAGCGGGAAGTAGAGGTGCTCGGCCTGCCCTTCCAGCTTCTTCTGAATCGTCTCCCGACCGGTCTCGGTCACGGTCGACACTACGATCCGGGAATCCGGATAGCGCATCTTCAATTGCTGGATCAGCGGGACGGCCGCCGTCGCCTCGCCCATCGAGACGGCGTGTACCCAGATTGTCCGGCCGTCGCCCCACTCCGGAGCCGGACGCCTCCATCCCAGGCGTTGCCGCAGGCCCGGGCGACATCGCTTCTTGGCCAGCAGCAGAGCCAGAACGAACGGCGAAACGAGAATGAGGAGCAGATTGTACAGGCCGAACATGCGGCGCTCTTCACTGTCCGAACCGGCGCTCATCCGCTTACGGCGCGATCCGCCTCATCGCCGAGCTTGTTGAGCGCCGCCTCCACTTCCACCCGTTTCGCCTCAAGCTGCGTGCGGTCGGCGTCGGCCTGTACGCTGATCGGCGCACCCCACATGAAGCAGGCCCGGCTGAACGGCAACGGGACTTCGAAGCGGTCCCAGCTGCGGAAGAGTTTTTTTTTGAGGCGGCAAAAGTCAGGGGGATGATCGGCAGCCCCGTCAGCTTCGCCAGTTCCACCACACCGGCCTGCGCGACGCACCGGGGTCCTCGGGGACCGTCTGGTGTGACCGCCAGATCGGCGCCGGACCGGCCCAACCGCACCATCTGCCGGAGTGCCCGCGCGCCGCCGCGCGTGGTGGAGCCGCGCACGGTGTCGAAGCCGAACCGGCGCACGACGCGATGGATCAGCTCGCCGTCTCGATGCTCGCTGATCAGGATGGAGAGCCGGGATCCGCCGTAGCACAGGGGCATCATGATCTGCCGGCAATGCCAGAATGCGATAATCACAGGGCGGCCCGCCTTCCAGAATGCTTGGACGCGGTCGGCGTGCAGCGTCCGGAGACGCAGCGTCCGACCGAGCGCGCGGATCGTGAGATAGCCCACCGGGGGGATCAGCCATTGCTTCAACCGGTTCACGAACGTCATGCCGGCGCGTCCTCCCCACAGTCATCATGGAACGGCATCTGATAACGCCGCTGGTAGACACCCGCCTTCGCCAGCAGTTCTTCGTGTCGGCCGATGTCCACGAGACGGCCTCCGGCCAGCACCGCGATCCGGTCCGCCCGCTGGACCGTGGAAAGCCGGTGGGCGATCACGAACGTCGTCCGGCCCTTCATCAGGTTGACCAGCGCCATCTGCACCATACGCTCGGATTCCGTGTCGAGCGAGGATGTGGCTTCGTCGAGGATAAGGATCGGGGGATTGCGCAGCAGGGCCCGCGCGATGGCCAAACGCTGCCGCTCTCCGCCCGAGAGCTTGACCCCGTTCTCGCCGATGAGCGTGGCGTACCCGTTCGGCAGGCGCATGATGAACTCGTGCGCGTACGCCGCCTTCGCCGCATCCGTGATGGCTTCCTCGTTCACTTCATCCTTGCCGTACGCGACGTTGTTCCGCACCGTGTCGTCGAACAGCAGGGTCTCCTGCGAGACGATGCCCATCTGCCGCCGGATGGCCGGCAGGCGGATCTCGCGGAGGTCCACGCCGTCGATGAGGATCGCTCCCGCCGTCGGGTCGTAAAATCGCGGGATCAGGTTCACGAGCGTGGTCTTGCCGGCGCCGCTGCTCCCCACAATGGCCAGCACCTCACCGGTCTTGACCGTCAGCGAAATGTCCTGCAAGGCCGGCGTCTCGCTCCCTTCGTACCGGAACGAGACCTTTCGCAGCTCGATCGTGGACCGCACGCCGCCGAGCCCGCGCGTGCCCGTATCCAGCGCGGCCTCGGTCGGCACATCCAACACGGTGAAGACTCGCTCGGCGGCCGCCAGCGCCTGCTGGATGGTATTGTTGGCCGCAGCCAGGCGTTTGATGGGGTTGTACATCAGGAACATTGCAGTGAGAAAGGAAAAGAAAGTGCCGGGGGTCATTGTCCCTCGAATGACCTGCGAGCCCCCGTACCAGATGATTCCCGCCACCCCGATGACCCCGACCGCTTCGAGCACGGGCGACGTGATGGCGGCGACCTGCGTCGATTTCATCAAAGTGCGGAAGTACGCCTCGTTGTGCCACGCAAAACGCCGGTCTTCAGCCGACTCCTGCGTAAAGCCCTTCACAATGCGGATGCCGGTCAGCGTCTCCTGCAAGGCCGTGGTCATGTCGGCCGTCCGTTCCTGACCGGTCGTGGCGATCCGGCGAAGCCGGTTGCCGAACCGGACCATCGGATAGACCGACAACGGGATCGCGACGCTCGACAGCAGGGTTAACTGCCAGTTCTGATAGAACACTACGCCGAACAGGACGAGAAACGTCAGGCTTTGCTGGAAAAGATCCTTGAGCACGCCGGATACGGCATTGTGAATCCAGTTCGTGTCGTTGATGACGCGGGACAGCATCCGGCTGGAGGGATTCTTCAGGTGGAAGCCGACCGGCAGGCGCATCAGATGGCTGAAGAGACGTTGGCGGATGTCGGTTACAACGCGACTCCCGACGTAGATCATCAGATAGGTCTGGCCGTAGCTCGCGATCCCTTTGAGCACCGACACGACCATCAACGCCACCGGCAGAAGGATCAGCCACGTCGCGTTCTTGCTGATGAAAATCTCGTCGAGGGCGGGCCGAACCAGCCAAGCGTAGGCGCCCGTCAAAGCGGCCACCGCCCCGGAGCAGACGGCCGCGGCGATCAGGCGGCCCCAATATGGCCGCATGTATTCCAGGAGACGCAGGTACAGCCGCATCAGCGCGACACCCCTTCCAGGCCCAACTGAACGAGCACGACGGCAGCCGCCCGCGCGGACGCGCCCGGGGCCCCGAGCAGGGTCCTGACGCGGGCCATCTCCGTGCGCATGCCGTCCCGGTACGCCGTATCGTCGAGGATCCGGCGCGCTTCCTCCGCAAGATTCTGCGGGGTCGCCCGACGCTGGATCAACTCGGGGATGAAGGGCTTACCGGCCACGATGTTGGCCAACCCGATGCTACCCACGCGAACCAGCAGCCGCGCGAGCAGGTACGTGAACCAGGGCAGCTTGTACGCAATCACCATGGGCGTCCCGATGATCGCGGCCTGGAGCGTCGCGGTGCCGGACGCGATGAAGAGGAGGTCCGCCGCCGCCATGACACCGTCGGGATCCCGCGACACCAGACGCACGTCCAGGCCGGCCTCATCGCATGTCCGCTTGATGGCCTCCTGATCCACCGTCTCGGCGACGGCAAGAATCAAGCGAAGAGGCCGGTCCTGCTGGAGCAGCCGCGCGGCTTCCAGAAAAACCGGCAGCAGGTCCTTCACCTCCCCGGTCCGGCTGCCCGGGAGCAGGCCAATCACGCGGGCGTCGCGCGGAATGCCGTACGCGGCGCGCAACCGGTCCCGGTCGTAGGAGGGCGCCACATCGTCCAGAAGCGGGTGACCTACAAAGGTGCAGGGAACCCCCGCCCGTCGGTAGAGCTCTTCTTCGAACGGTAGCACCACCACCACGTGATCCACCCGCCGCTGCATCCACTTCATGCGGCGGGGCCGCCACGCCCAGAGCTGCGGCGCGATGTAGTACAGGACGCGGATCCCGGCCTGTTTGGCAACGCGCGCGAAATGGAAGTTGAGGCCGGGGTTGTCGATCAGGATGACGAGATCAAATGGCTCGCGCCGCAGGATCTTCCTCAAGGTAAGCACCCGTTTGACCATGGTACGGACGGCGGCAGGCCCGACAAGTCCGATCACGTCCACATGGCCGATGTCCTGGACCAGTTCCACGCCCGCGGCCCTCATGCGGGGCCCGCCCACGCCGAGAATGACCAGGTCCGGGGCCTGCACCTTCAGGGCGGCGGCGAGATGGGCGCCGTGCAGGTCGCCGGAGGCTTCACCCGCGATGATGAGAACCCGCCGAGCCACCAGACTCCCTCCGTCCATGACGGGCAATCTCGGCCATGATCGCGCCAGCGAGCTCCAGCGCAGCCGTGCCCTCCTTCCCCGAGACCAGCGGCGGGACACCGGTGCGGACCGCATCGAGAAAGGCCTCCAGTTCGAGTGCGAGCGGCTCGCGCCCATCGCCCCGGACCTGTTCCGTCAGGAGCTCATGGCTCCCCGACGTACCCATGGCCCGGCGTCCCACGACGGCCGTTTGCCCCGCCAGGTCAATCACCACAAATCCCCCGGGCTCGTAGATCCGGAGCTCGCGGACCTTGGATTCGGCGACGCGACTCACGCTGAACGTCGCGACACAGCCGTTGTCGAACACCACCCGCGCCTGCGCGACATCCGTCGCCGCCGACAGAACGGACACGCCGCTCGCCCGGACGTCCCGCACCGGCGCGCCGACCATCCCCAGGACGAGATCCAGGTCGTGGATCATCAAATCCAGCACCACGTCCACGTCCGCTCCGCGTGGCGTGAAGGGCGCCCAGCGCCGGCACTCGATGAGCGTGGGCGCCTTGACGGCGCCACGCGTCGCGCGAAACGCCGAGTTGAAGCGCTCGATGTGCCCCACCTGCAGCGTCACGCCGCGGCTCGACGCGACGGCCGTCAGATCGCGCGCCTGCTCCACCGTCGCCGCCAACGGCTTCTCCACAAGCACGTGCAGACCAGCCTCCAGGCAGGTTTTCGCGATTTCGTAATGCAGGAGCGTCGGCGCCGCCACGCTGACGGCGTCCGCCTCTCCAAGAAGCACCCGGTAGTCGGCCACTGCCTGACAGCCGTGTCGCGAGGCGACCACCGCGGCCCGTGCGCTGTCCGCATCCGCAACGGCAATCAAGCGAGCCATGGGCAGTTCGGCATAGACGCGGGCATGGTGCTGCCCGAGCGATCCCACACCGATGACGACGACTTTGATTGGCTCCATAAAATCCGTTAGTCCGCCTTCACACCGACAATCGCGATGCCGGCCTGATCGGCGGCTTCAATCGTTTCTTCCCGATCCAGGAACACCGCCTTCCCGGCCTCGATCGCCAGCACGACGGCGGCGCTCTCGATCATGGCCCGGACGGTCCCAGGCCCGACCGCCGGCAGATCGAAGCGACGATCCTGCTGGGGTTTGAACCGTTTGACCACCACGGCACCCGCGCGCGCCAACTTCCCGCCACGGCGGATCGCCTCGTCGGATCCCTCGACCGCCTCGACCGCGACCACCACCCGGTCCTTCACCACCACGCATTGGCCGATGTCCAGGCGCCCGACGGCCTCGGCCATCTCCCAGCCGAACTCGACATCGCGCCATTCTTTGCGCGTCGGCCGCCGCCGTGTGAGCGTGCCTTCTTCCACCAGCAAGCCGTCCAGCCCAAACGTGGATTCCCGGATCCGGATGCCTTCGCCCTCCAGTTCGGCGGCAATTGCGCGCAGCAGCGCGTCGTCCTTGGGGACGGTCACGCGGCGCAGCAGTGCCAGCGAGCGGAGGTCGGGCTTGACGTCGGAGAAGAGATGCGTCTTCTTGACGCCGCCGGCCATGACAGCCTGGCGCACGCCGTCATGCTTGAAGGCCTTGATGAGCTTGCCCAGTTGCCCCAGTGCTACCCAGTGAATCCGATCCACGACCCGCTCAAGCGCCGGATCGGCCTCCCCGGTCAAGGCCACCGCCGAGACACGGTAGCCGAGCCGTCGCGCATTTTCGGCGAAGAGGAGCGGAAAGCGGCCGTTGCCGGCGATCAAGCCGATCCATTCCGCCCGCGCGTCCGGAGCCTGCGCGCCTTCACTCCTCCTCGCGTTCATCCGACCCCTTGCAGATGCCCCGCTTCGTGCCGTCCAGAAAAGCCAGGAGGTCTTGGACATCCTGATGCTCGCCGAACTCGTTGCGGACTTTTTTGGCCGCTTCGGCCAGGCGTTCCTCCGACCGGAACAGCGCCAGGTAGACCTGTTTGAGGCGCCGGATGCGCTCGTCGGAAAAGCCCTGGCGTTTCAGCCCGATGGTGTTGACGCCGAACAGCCGGGCGCGGTAGCCGCCGGCGGCCCGCATGAAGGGCGGCACGTCCATCCCGACCGCCGAGCAGCCCCCGATCATGCTGTAGGACCCGATCCGCACGAACTGATGGATCCCGACGAGCCCCCCCACGATGGCATGGTCGCCGATCGTGATGTGGCCAGCCAGCGTCGCGGCGTTCGCCATGATCACGTGATTGCCGACGAGGCAGTCGTGGGCGATGTGCACGTAGGCCATAAGCACATTGTGATCGCCCAGGCTGGTCACGCCGCCGCCGAACACCGTCGCGCGGTTCACGGTCACATATTCCCGGAGGATGTTGTGGTGCCCGATCCGGACGTGCGTCTCCTCGCCGTTGTATTTCAAATGCTGCGGCGGGGCGCCGAGCGACACGAAGGAGTGGATCTGGCATTCCTCTCCCACGTCGGTCCATCCTTCGATGACGACGTGCGAATCGATCCGGGTCCCCCGTCCGATGCGGACGTGTTCCCCGAGCACGGCATAGGGTCCCACCGTCACGCCGTCGGCCAGCTCGGCCTTGGGGTGCACGATAGCCGTCGGATGCACGCAGGTGCTCACGGCTCGCCCTCCGCCGTCGTCCCGTCCGTGATCATCGCCATCAGCTCCGCCTCGCAGACCAGCGCGCCGTCCACGAACGTCTCCCCGCGCATCTTCCAGTAGGGATGGCGGCCGCGCAGCACCTCCACCACGAACCGCAGCCGGTCACCCGGCACAACCGGTTTCCTGAACTTGGCCTTCTCGATCCCCATGAAGTACACGAGCTTGGCGCCCGCCTGGCTGGCGGATTTGAATGCGAGGACTCCCCCCACCTGCGCCATGGCCTCAATGATCAGCACGCCTGGCATGATGGGCCGGCCGGGGAAGTGCCCCTGGAAGAACGGCTCGTTGATCGTCACGTTCTTGATGCCGACCACCCGCTTCCCGATCTCCAGTTCCTCGATGCGATCCACCAAGAGAAATGGGTACCGGTGCGGCAGGATCGCCTGGATCTCGGTCACGTCCAGGCACAACCCCTGATGGCTGCCCTGGCTCACTTGCCCCCCTTCGCGTCCAGTTCCTTGATCACGCGCTCCGTGAGATCGATCGAGGGATGGCTGTAGATGACCAGCGCGCCGGTTCCGTTATCTCCCTTTTCCACAACGAGGGTGATCTTCTCTTTGTCCGCGATTCCCCGGATCACCTGTTCCAGGCTCTTGTTGAATTCATCCAACGTCTCTTTCTTCTTGACCTGGACCTCCTGGTTCAACTGCTGGACCTTCCGCTGATATTCCACCATTTTCTGACGGAACTTCTCCTCCTTGTCTTTTTTGGCGTCGGGGCTCAACACAGCGCCCTGCTTGACCAGATCCTCTTCCATCTTCTTGAGCTCTTCTTCCTCCATGTCGATGACTTTCTGGCGGGCCTTGACGTATTCCTGCAGCGAGTCCTTGATCTTCTTGCCGGCCTTGGTGCCATCCAGAACTTTCTGCGGCTCGACCACGCCGATCTTCACTTCCGCCCCGGCCGGCGCCGCAACCGCCAGCGCCGCCGCAAAGGCGATGCCCAGAACGCTGATCCCGTTTCTCATGTCGATCTTCCTTTCTGATCCAGTGTACACGACTGTCCCATCAAAAGAGCGTCCCGATCGAAAATTCAAACACCCCCGACCGTTCCCCGGTGCGCGGGCTGAGGTTGAAACCGTAGGCCAGTCGCAGCGGCCCGAAGGGCGAAATCCACCGGCCCTCCACGCCGGCCGCCTTGCGCAAGTTCAAACCCAAGGCCTCTCCGTCCTCGAATCCTTTCCCATAATCGAAAAACACCACGCCTTTGACCTTCAACTCGGCGGCTATCGGAAAGACGTAGTCGACGTTGAAGATGAGTTCCTTCGTCGCCCCCAGGGGGCTGGTGTTGTCAAGGGGCGATACCGGCCCTGCCCGGCCGAAGCTGAAGCCGCGCACGGTCTGGATGCCGCCCACGAAGAACCGGTCGCCGACGGGGAGTTGGCTGCCGGCGGTGTAACTGTGGGCGACTCCCACCCGAGCCCGTGGAGCGAACACCGTGTCCCAGACCACCGGGAAATACCACGCACTGTCACCGATGACTTTGTAAAAATCGTTGCTTCCCCCAAGCGGGCCGCCGGCAAATTCTGTCGTGACGGCGTGCCGGGCGCCGCTCTTGGGATCGACATAGAGATCCCGGGTATCGCGAGCGACCCCGAGAATGACCGCGCTGGTAGTGGATTTCCCGAGCTGCTGCTGAATGAGCGGCGGCAGTTGGTCAATAGGGGTCGCGGCGACCCCGCCGCCGCCGAGAAAGAGCTGACCGGAGAGGTCGTTGGAAATCTCGAGGCGCTCGAAGAGGTATGTGACGCTCCCGCTCAGATATTCCGAAAACCATTTCCCGAACACAAGATCGGCGCCGTTCCGTCTTTCAAAGTACGTGGTATAAAACGTCTGGCGCGAGAAGAGATCGATTTGGGCCGACACGGCTTCGTCGAACAGGTAAGGCTCCCGGAAGGTGATGAGCCCCAATGTCCGCCGCTGGCCTAACTGGCCGCGGACCTTCAGCATCTGGCCGCGGCCGAACAGATTCCCTTCCGTGACGTCGGCTATCACACCCAGCTTATCGAGCGAACTGAAGCCGCCGCCGACGCTGAACGTGCCGGTGGACTTTTCCTTAACCTTCACGTCGAGATCGACCGTGTTCGGGTCGACCTGCTTCGGGATGATCTCCACGGTTTCAAAGTAGTTCATGTTATTGAGCCGTTTGAAGCTCAATTTCATGGCGGCGGTATCGATCAGTTCGGCTTCGTTGACCCGCAATTCCCGCCGGATGACTTTATCGCGGGTCTTGTCGTTGCCGGAGATATTGATGTTCCGGACACGGATCAGAGCGCCCTCTTTGACATCAAACGTGACCATCGCGGTCTTGGACTCGGGGTCCGGCTGGATTAGGGGGTTGACGTCCGCGAACGCGTACCCCTTCGAGCCGTACACGTCCGTCGCGCGCGTAATGTCGTCCCGGACCTCAGCCATCCGGACGATGTCGCCTTCCTGCAGCTTGCTCTCGCTCCGGAGTTCGGATTCGGAGAAAATGGTCTGCCCCCGATAGCCGATCTTCGAAAACGTGAACTGCGGCCCCTCGACAACGGGGAATCGGACCGTAAACCATTTCTTGTCGGGACTCAGCTCGACCGCGGGCTTGCCGATCTTGGCGTCAAGATAGCCTTCGTCGAAATACACCTGGCGGAGCCGCTCGATGTCGTTGTCTAACTCGTCTTTCTTGTACACCCCGGAGTCGTCGAACCAGGAAATGAGCCAGAAGTATTCCCGCGTCACCAGGGGTTTTTTGAGCTTCTTCACCGGGACGGCCTTCGCGCCGTCGAAAGCGACGGTCTTGATGCGGGCTTTGGGGCCCTCTTGGATAAAAAAGGTCAACGACTTCCGCTCGCCATCCAGGGATTTGATGACCGGCACGACCCGCGCACTGAAGTGTCCCTCGTCCTCGTACAGCAGCCGGAGTCTCTCGACGCTGTCTTTGATCTGTTGCTGATCCAGGAACGACTGGGAACGGACCGTAAGCTTTTCGGTGAGCTTCTCATCCTTGACGTCGTCGTTGCCGTCGAACAGAATCTCCGTCACAAAGGGCTTCTCCGTCACGACGAAGATCACGGCCACGCCGCCGGCCTGGGACTCGGTTTCCACACGGACGTCTTCGAAATACCCCATCTGGTACAAGGCGCGAATCTGCTCCCGGACCCGCTCCGGGGTGAAGATTTCCCCCTCCTTCAGCGTGAGACGGGCTCGAATGGCCGGAACTTCGATCCGTTTGTTCCCTTGGACGGTGATCCCACTGATCCGCTGGCCCGTCTCCTGAGCCAAGCCGATCTCGGGGCCGAGAACCCAGAGCAGCCCCCCCAAGAGCAAGATCCCGTAAGCTACGACGGTGGTCACGCGACGTGCGGTCCCGGCTCCCCCAGAGGCCCGGCCATCCACTTTTTGCCCGGGAAAGCTCGAGCCTTTTGTACGACAAACATGCACCGCCCCTGATCCCCTTTTCCGATACCTTGACCGCCGAGGGCGGCACACGCAGGCATGCCTAAAAAAGCGCAAAAAACCCAGGAAATTCTACAGATTGCCCCGCGACAAGTAAAGGGAAAAAGGCGGAACGAAGCCTCCGACCTCAGCTTGACTTTGACTGGAACCGCCCGTAGAATCCGGCTGTTATGGCTTCGCAAACGGTTTCCAAGGCCATCATTCCAGCCGCCGGCCTCGGAACCCGCTTCCTGCCCGCCACCAAAGCCTCCCCCAAAGAGATGTTGCCGCTGGTCGACAAGCCCTTGATCCAGTATGCGGTGGAAGAGGCGGTGGCGGCCGGCATCCGCGACATCATCGTCATCACGGGCCGCGACAAACGCGCCATCGAAGACCACTTCGATCTCTCGTTCGAGCTGGAAGAGGTCCTGAAAGAAAGCGGCAAAGACAAGCTGCTCAAGGAAATCCGCCGGATTTCCGAACTGGCCAATTTCTGTTACATCCGCCAGCGTCACGCCCGCGGGCTCGGGGACGCCATCCTCTGCGCCCAACACTTGATCGGCGACGAGCCATTCGCCGTGCTCTTGGGAGATGAGGTCATCGATGCGACCGTCCCCGCGACCAGGCAACTGATCGATCTCTATGAAGATCTCGGCACGCCCATCCTGGGCGTGCAGGAAGTCGAGCAGGAGGCGGTTTCCCATTACGGCATCATCACCTCCCAACCGGTGCGACCCGGGCTGTTCCAGGTCACCGATATGGTCGAAAAGCCGGCTCCGAAGGAAGCGCCGTCCCGGCTTGCGGTGATCGGCCGCTACATTCTGCCGCCGTCGATCTTTGCCATCCTGGAAAAGACCCCGCCCGGCAAGAACCAGGAAATCCAGCTCACCGACGCCTTGCGTAGGCTGGCGCAATCGGCGCCGATGCACGCGTGCCTGGTGAACGGCACGCGTCATGACGCTGGCGACAAGCTCGGCTTCCTCAAGGCGACCGTCGCATTCGGATTGAAGAACCCCGAACTGGGCGACCGCTTCGCCCGCTATCTCAAAGGACTCACCTTCTAGAGAAGGGCGGCCATGGCCGAGCAGGTTCAGCGAGAATCGTCGCAAGTGGAGATCCCGGAGCGCCTTCCGCTCCTGCCGATTCGCGATATCGTCGTGTTTCCCTATATGGTCCTGCCTCTCTTCGTCGGCCGTGAAATGTCGATCAAGGCCATCGAGGCGGCGCTGGCCGGCAACCGGATCATCATGCTGTGCGCCCAGCGCTCTCTGGAAGTCGAGAATCCCAAGCCCGAGGACATCTACCCCATCGGGACCGTCGGCATGGTAATGCGGATGCTCAAGCTGCCCGACGACCGGATCAAGATCCTCGTGCAGGGTCTGGCCAAGGCCCGCATCGAGGAGTTCGTCCACACCGAACCCTACTTCGAAGTCCGCCTCACGCAGATCCCCGAAACAACGCTTCCGGGCCAGTCCCTCGAGGGGGAAGCTCTGATGCGAACCGTCAAGGAGCAGCTCGAGCGCCTCGTCAGCCTCGGCAAGATCCTCATGCCGGACGTGATGGTCGTCATCGAGAACCTCCAGGACCCGGGCCGGCTCGCCGACATGACCGTTTCGAACCTCGGGCTCAAGGTGGACGCCACGCAGGAAGTGCTGGAAATCCACGATCCGATCGCCCGGCTCCGGCGCGCGAGCGAGTTGCTGGGGGCGGAAATCGAAGTCCTCTCGATGCAGCAGAAGATCCAGGCCGAAGCCAAGGGCGAGATGGACAAGACCCAGCGGGAATACTTCCTGCGCGAACAGCTGAAGGCCATTCAAAAAGAATTGGGCGAATTGGACGAGCGGGCCGAAGAGGTCGCCGAGTTCCGCAAGAACATCAAAGACGCCAAGATGCCCGACAAGGTCCTGAAGGAGGCAGAGAAGCAGCTCAAGCGCCTGGAGAAGATGCACCCCGACACCGCCGAGGCGGCGACGGTCCGGACCTATCTCGAATGGCTGGTGGAACTGCCTTGGAGCAAGAAGACGAAAGACACCCTCGACATCAAAACCGCCGCCAAGGTGCTGAACGAGGATCACTACGATCTGGAAAAGGTCAAGGAGCGGATTTTGGAGTATCTGGCCGTCCGCAAGATGAAGGAGAAGATGAAGGGCCCGATTCTCTGCTTCGTCGGCCCTCCCGGCGTGGGCAAGACCTCGCTCGGCAAATCCATCGCCCGCGCGCTCGGCCGGGAGTTCGTGCGCATCTCCCTCGGCGGCATCCGCGACGAAGCCGAGATCCGGGGCCACCGCCGGACCTACGTGGGGGCCCTCCCCGGCCGCATCATCCAGGGCATCAAGCAGGCGGGGACCGGCAACCCGGTGTTCATGATGGACGAAGTGGACAAGGTCGGTGCGGACTTCCGCGGCGATCCATCGGCCGCCCTGCTGGAAGTCCTGGACCCCGAACAGAACGTGGCCTTCAGCGACCATTACCTGGGCGTGCCGTTCGATCTCTCCGAGGTCATGTTCATCACCACGGCCAACATCATGGACCCGATCCTCTCGGCCCTGCGGGACCGTATGGAGATCATCGAGATTCCCGGCTACTCCGAGGAGGAAAAGATCGGCATCGCCAAGCGCTTTCTGATCCCCCGCCAACTGACCGAGCATGGGATCACCGAGAAGCAGATCACGTTCTCCGATCGGGCGCTCCACCGGATCGTTTCGGACTACACGCGCGAGGCGGGCGTCCGGAACCTCGAACGCGAAATCGCCAACGTGATGCGCAAGGTGGTCAAGAAGATCGCGGAGGGCGAGGACCGGCTCTACGCCATCACGCCGACGTCCATCCCCAAGTACCTCGGCGTGCCCAAGCACCACAAAGAGAGCGAGGAAAAGAAGGATCTCATCGGCGTGGCCACGGGGCTGGCCTGGACCGAGGTCGGCGGGGACATCATTCACATCGAAGCGACCATCATGAAAGGCAAAGGCGCGCTGACGCTGACCGGCCACCTGGGCGACGTCATGAAGGAATCGGCGCAGGCCGCGCTCAGCTACGTCCGGGCGCGTGCGCGCCAGCTCAGCCTCAAGCCTGCGATCTTCGCCCGCCACGATCTCCACATCCATGTCCCGGCCGGCGCCATCCCGAAAGACGGGCCCTCCGCCGGCATCACCATGGCCACCGCGCTCACGTCCGCCTTCACCGGCCGGCCTGTGCGCCACGACCTGGCCATGACCGGCGAGGTCACGCTGCGCGGGCGGGTCCTGGAGATCGGCGGACTCAAGGAGAAGATCCTGGCGGCCAAGCGGGTCGGCATCTTCAAGGTGATCCTTCCGAAGAGAAATCAGAAGGACCTGGCGGATATTCCCAAGCACCTGCTCAAAGGGATGACGTTCGTCTTTGCCGAAACGATGGACGACGTCCTCGCGTCGGCCCTGCGCCGCACGCCGGTTCCCCGCGGCGCGCACGCGAAGGCGGACGCACCGGGGCGCCGCACGTCGATGAGCCGCAGGCCCGTCGCCGCTTCCTCCAGACAGGGCTGATGCGCCAGAGCCGCATCGGCGAATTTGAACTCATCCGGCGGCTCAGGAGCGCAACGCGGATCCCGCAGGCCGTACGCAGCGCAATTCTCGCCGGAATCGGCGACGACGCCGCCGCCCTGAAAACGCGTCCAGGGCGGGTGCTCCTGGCCACCACCGACCTGCTCGCCGAGCACGTTCACTTCGACCTGGCCTGTACCACCTACCGGCAGCTCGGATACAAGGCCGCCATGGCCAACCTCAGCGACATCGCGGCGATGGGCGGCGTCCCCCGCTTCGTCCTGATCGCCCTGGCCCTCACCCCCCGCCAGTCGCGCCGCGACGTCGAAGCGCTCTACGCGGGAATAGGAGACGCGTGCCGATGGGCGGACGCGGCGGTCGTCGGAGGGGATACGTCCGTCTCCCGGACCGATCTCTTCGTCTCGCTCGCGGTGCTGGGCGAGACCGCGCCGGCGGAGGTGCTCAGGCGGTCCACGGCCCGAGCGGGCGACCGCCTGTACGTCACCGGCACGTTGGGCGACGCGCAGGCCGGGCTAGAAATTCTTCTCGCGCAAAAGGAGCGCCGCTGGGGACGCAGGATGGACGCGCGCGGCGCGGCCTACCTGACCGGCCGCCATCTGCGACCGACCGCGCGGCTCCGTGAGGCCAGACGCCTGGCCGAAGGCCGCCTGGCCAGCGCCGCCATTGATCTCTCGGACGGCCTGGCCGGCGATATTCGTCGCATCTGCGAGGAGAGCAAAGTCGGATGCCTCATCGACGCGCGGCAGCTTCCCCTATCTTCGCCGCTCCGCGCCCACGCGCGGGCCGGACGGCGCGACCCGCTCGCATACGCGCTCGGCGGCGGGGAAGATTACGAGCTCCTCTTCACGGTGCCGCCGGCCAAGGTCCCGCACGTGGAGAGGCTCATTCGGCGCCGGTTGCTGCGGGCGACTCCTATCGGCAGCATCACGCCGGCCCGCAGGGGACTTCGCATGATCGGCGCCGACGGCTCCGTGCGCCCGCTGACTGCAACAGGTTACGAGCACCGGCTCGGATGATCTCTTTCGCGGCCATAAGGGAAAAGATGCGGCAGGTCCTCCATCTCGGGGACTCTCCACAACGGACGGCCTTGGCTTTTGCCGTGGGCGTGTTTATCGCCTTTTCTCCGACCTATGGCCTCCACTTTGTAACCGTTTTGTTGTGCGCGTGGCTTTTCCGGTTAAATCTCGTCGCTTTAATAGCCGGCAACCTGATCAATAATCCCTGGACCGTCCTGCCGATCATCGCCAGCAGCATGGGGGTGGGTCTGCTCCTGGATTCGGTCGGCCCGCAGCCGCAAATCGATTGGACGTATTTCAGCTCGCTCATGTTGTGGGATCAGTTTCAGCTCTTGTGGACGCAATTCCGACCCTATCTCGTCCCCTTCGTTCTGGGCCATATCCTGCTGGGCGTCGCAGGAGCGGCCGCCGGATACGTCATCATGTACCAGGCCATCCTCAAGTTCCGCACCCATCAGGCGAAGGCGCACCATCAGGCGCCAGTTGCGCCTCCACCTCCGTCATGTTAGATTTTGCGGGTGACGCCCCTTCCCTCGCTCGGCAAATCCCACTATGACGGCTCGGCGCTGATCGCCGATCCGATCCACGAATACATCACGTTCACCGTGCCCTTCGCCGCTCCCGCAAAGGGCTCGGCGCGTGGCGAGCAGCAGGAAACCACCGAGAAAGACCTCATCGATTCGCCGTGGGTCCAGCGACTCCGCTATATCTTCCAGCTCCAGAGCGCCCGGTGGGTCTATCCGTCGGCCGAACACAGCCGATTCGTCCACTCGCTCGGCGCCATGCATGTCGCCGGGCGGTTTGCCCGGCACCTCTACCCCTTTCTGCAAAAGACCGCGCCGGATGCGCCGTCGGCCAACTATATCGAGGAACTGCTCCGGGTTACCGCGCTGGTGCATGACATCGGCCACGGTCCGTTCTGCCATTTCTTCGACGACAACTTCCTGAAGGCGTACGGCCTTACCCACGAACGACTCGGCCAGCTCATCATCCGCGAGCATCTCGGCCAGACCATCCGGAAGATCCGGCGGAGTCCATCCGGGCCCTTCGCCAAGGGGGAAGCACTGGACCCCGACCAGATCGCCCATCTCATCCTCAAGGACAAAGGCAAGGACAGCTCCCAAATGCCGCGGTGGCTGAACTTCCTCCAACCCGTGATCTCCGGCAGCTATACCGGAGACAACCTGGACTACGTGCTGCGCGACGCCTATATGTGCGGCGTCGCGGTCGGGCCCGTGGACCTCAGCCGGCTCATCCATTACACGATGATCACCGGGAAGGGCTTCACCATCCATAAGACCGGCCTGCCGGCGCTCCAGATGTTCCTGAACACGCGGATGTACCTCTACTCCAACGTGTATTACCACCGGACGACCAGGGCCATCGACATCCACCTGCGCCAGATCTTCGGCGACACGATGCGGCTGGTCTTTCCGCACGATCCCAGAAAGAAGATGGACGAGTACCTGAAGCTCACTGACTGGTCGTTGCTGGAGACGGTGCGGGGCTGGGGCGCGTCGAAGACCCGCGCGCAACAGCGCCTGGGTACGGAGTGGTCGTGCATCCTGAACCGGGACGTCAAGTGGAAGATGGCCTACAGCACCGTCTTGAAGGAAAAGGGCCAGGAGCGGGGAATGGACTTCCCCTCCCCGGCGGAGTTCAAACAGAGAATCCGCAAGGAGCTGCCCGGCCATCTCGCGGACCTGCCGTTCGAGGTGGACTCGGCGCCGCTCGATCCAAGGCCGGACCCCAAGGACACGCGCGGCATCCCACTCTACGTCTATGATTCCAGCACGCAGACCGTCTCCACGGAACCGCTGGAAGAATTCCTTGACCTGCTCCCGACCCGTCTGATCCAGTTCCGCATCTATGCGCTCAACCACGCCACCGACGCCGAACTCTCGCGGGCCGCCGCCACCGTGCTGAACAAGACGCCGTCCAGCATCGAAACCAACATCTAGCTTGCCCATGCCCACGTTCAAAAGCGGCGCCTTCGCCCAGCAGTGCTTTTCCGCCCATCCCCTGTCGCTGAGCTTCAAAGCGCTGACGCCGCCCGATCGCGTCGTGGTGGAATGCATCAACTGCCACATGCGGCACCGGTTTACCGCTCTGGCCCTGACGACCCGTGCGGCCGAGGTGGCCGGCCCCGAACGGGAGGCGGCGGACGAGCTGGGCACGTGCGCCGCCGCGCATCCCGGCGAGTTGCGGGTGAGCGCCATGAACGTGATGGACGATGCCGTCAAGCTCCGGTGCGGGGCCTGCCGCCGGACCTACTCGATCGTCGTGTCGGTATTTGAAACCTACCAGAAGGATGGATAACCAAGGAGGCGTAAGATGATTCGTATGCTTTACGTTCTTGCCCTGCTCCTCTTTGTCGGAGGAGCGGCGGATGTCTCGATGTACATCATGCAGCGGTATGATGACTTTCAGAAAGGATTGTCCGACGAGCTGGCGCTGGCCGGCCTCGGCGCCTGGTGGCTCGTCGCACTAGGACTCGCAGGCTTCGCCTACATGAGAGGCAAGAAGGCAGGGTAGTCAGAAGAATAAGGCAGGTCGCAACTTTTCATCCACGCAAAGAATTGGGGTCAGATTCGAATTTCGTCAAAAGGCCGTGCGTGGTAGTATCCCTTCCGAAAATCGAGTCTGACCCCAATTCTAGCACAGAAAAGCTGCCTGTCCCCCTTTGGGGTTCAGGATTAGTGGCAGTCTATAAGGCCACCTGGTAATGCAAGACAGGTGAGCCCCGGATTGAATTGCTTTTTATTCTCGGCATCCAGGCGAGAGACTTCTATGCGATACAGGCGCTCCGCCTCAACAGCATGCAGGCGCCCCGCCTTTACTTCCTCCTGAAGATAGTCTTTATAGCGCTTCATATAGAGACCTTGCTGCCGACCAGCCTCCTCATACGCATCAAGCGTTTCCTGGTCGACCGCGTAGCCCTTGTCAGGCGTGGCCGTCGAACAGCTAGCAAGCAGCCATCCGATTAACCCGAGGCCGACATAATTGCACATACCGCCCTCCCCTTCTGA
>JACXTT010001829.1_pt1 | contig 34767 bp, 34 predicted proteins | sample 9270951 | NCBI WGS metagenome assembly JACXTT01 (sample SAMN15532306, study PRJNA645909) | rock metagenome | isolation source: weathered quartz diorite | place: Puerto Rico | collected 2017-06-21 | reverse complement strand
CCGCCCGACGGGAACCCCAAAAACAGAACAAACAAAGCTGAAATGACACCGGAAAACCGGACATTTCAGCTTTGCTGGCGCCCGGACATTTCAACTTTGCCTGGACACCTGATGTTGGCGCCAGATTCTAATGTCCGTTTATAGCCAGATTCAAATGTCCGAGTTGGTCCGGGTAACCTGTACGGCCTTGAGCCAGCCAGGGAGCCGCCATGCGACCGGACACGATCACCATGACGATGCGTCAATTGGACCGGCTCAAGGTCCTGCAAGCCTTGGCAGACGGTCACTTGAAGACAGGCATTGCGGCGGCTCGGCTGGGACTCAGCACACGGCAAACGTTGCGCTTGCTTCGTCGGTACCAGGTCGGAGGTGCGCCGGGCTTACAGAATCGCCGGCAAGGCGCTCCGGGTCATCGCCAGTTGCCGCCCGGGCTGGAGTCCCGCGTGCGTGGCCTGATCCGCGACAGCTACGCCGACTTCGGCCCGACCCTGGCGGCTGAGAAGCTCAGAGAACGCCATGGTATCGACTTGGCCACGGAGACGGTGCGCCGGATCATGATCGACGCCGGTTTCTGGGTGCCGCGCAAGTTGCGCCCGCCCAAGGTGCACCAGCCGCGCAACCGCCGCGCCTGCCTTGGCGAGCTGGTGCAGATCGACGGCAGCGACCACGCCTGGTTCGAGGACCGGGCGCCGGCGTGCACGCTGCTGGTCTACGTCGATGACGCGACCGGCAAGCTGATGCAGCTGCGGTTCGTGCCGAGCGAATCGACGCCGGCGTACTTCAGCGCCACGCGCGCCTATGTCGAGCGCCACGGCAAGCCGATGGCGTTCTACTCCGACAAGGCCGGCATCTTCCGGGTCAATGCCCGGGACAACGCCGAGGGGCGCGGCTACACCCAGTTCGGGCGCGCGCTGTTCGAGCTGAACATCGACATCCTGTGCGCCAATTCGAGCCCGGCCAAGGGCCGTGTCGAGCGGATGAACGGCACGTTGCAGGACCGGCTGGTCAAGGAGCTGCGCTTGCGCGGCATCAGCACCATGGCCGCGGCCAACGACTTTGCCGCGCATTTCATGGCCGACTTCAACGCCCGCTTTGCCAAGGTGCCCAGGCGGGACTTCGACGCCCACCGGCCGCTGCGTGGCGACGAGGACCTGGCGCGCATCTTCAGCTGGCGCGAGTGGCGCAAGGTGTCACAGAGCCTCACGCTGCAGTACGACAAGGTGCTGTACCTGCTCGAGGACCGACCCGAACACCGGCGCCTGGTCCACCGCTATCTCGAGGTCGCCGAGTACCCGGACGGCAGGGTTGAGTTGTGGGCCGACGGCGCTTCCCTGCCCTACACCACCTATGACCGGCTCGGCGAGCTCGACCAGGGCGCGATCGTCGACAACAAGCGGCTCGGGCACGTGCTGGCCATCACGGCGCAGGTGCAGGCGCAGCGCGACAGTCGCCAGCAGGCGGGGCCGTCGCGCACGCTGCAAGGCGAACCGGCCCGGCCCCATCGCGCGCCGCTGAACGTCAAGCGGCAGCGTCTGATCAACCGGCTCGATCTCGAGCGCGCGATGGCGGCGGCACCGCTGCAGCGGAACGCGGACATTTTAACTTTGCCCACCGTGAATCCACCGCCCCACCCTGGGCCAGACTCGGTCACGTCAGGCCAGCACCACCGCCCTACCATCACCCCACAAAAGCATCCAACCCCGCACAAAAAGCACGCCCGCACCGACATTTGAATTTAGCGGAGGGGGCGACCTTTCAAAACCCGCTGGACACCTGATGTTGGCCCCAAATAGTAATGTCGCATTTGAGCCAAATAGAAATGTCGTACCCCCTTGCCAAGGCTGGCATGCTGGCGGTTTTCCGTCTGTCCGAGACTGGAGGCCGCGATGCCCAAGCCCGAGACCATCACGATGACGATGCGCGAACTCGATCGGCTCAAGGTGATTCAGGCCGTGGTCGACCAGGGCCTGGCGGTCTGGCGCGCGGCCGAGAAACTGGGCTTGTCCCGGCGCCAGGTGGAACGGCTGGTTCGCGTGGGTTCTAAGCTGAAATCCAGGTTCCTTGTTTACGCAAATCTATTTTATCCAGGAAAGCAATTTTCATGGGTGGAGTCACCGCTCCCATTGATTTTGCGCGCAACAGGATTACGAAAGAAGCCTCTGCCTAGGCAACAGCTTCATAACATAATGAAGCCGATTATGTTGAAATCCTATTCAATTTTTAGCGCTCTACGGCCAGCCGGCACTAACCCCTCAATTTTTATGGTCACGGTATGCAGCGGCATCTATTTTTCTTCAAGAACTTGATCAGGGAAAATGCGGCCCAATTGATAATAGGCTACGCCATTTGAGAGAGAGACTTCCCCATTTGAGTGAGTCAACTCTTTGGAAGCTGGCCACTTGATGTTTGCTTGAGCCCAGGCATGCCATGGATCGCTTGGAATCAAAGTACGTCCTTTCCCAGTGTTCGGAAATCCGCGATAAGGCAACGTTATCGGACCTTGTCTCGCCGCCGCAACGCGCGCGCCCCACCCTGTGCAGTCACCTCGAAATCCGTAGCCGCCCTACCAAACTGTGTGCGAAACCAGCGAGAAAAGGAACTGGATCCGCTAAATCCGAGCAGCAGCGCTATCTCAGCATGTTTGCGCGGCGGCCCAGCAAGGTAGCGCTGAACGAGCTCGCGGCGGATCTCGCTGAGCAATGCGTTGTAGGAATGGCCCTCGCGTATCAGATGCCGCCGCACCGTGCGCTCGTCCACGCCTAGATGGCCGGCGATATCGGCCAGCGTGCAGTTTCCCGAAGGCAGCAACGTCAGGACTAGTTGGCGCACCTTCTCCGTCGACGATTGGCCGGCGTTGGCAGCAACCGACTCCACGTACTGCTGCGCGTACTTGTCCAGCCGCGAGTAAGTCGTCAGCGTGAGCTCCAGGTCCCTGGCCATGCAAACGATGCCATTGAAGTCTGCCCCATACTGGACTGGCTGCGAGAATACGCGTCTCGCAGCCCGCGTGTCGGAGGGCGCGCAATGCATGAAGCAAACACCTTGGGCTCGCCAATTTTCAGGCAGGGCCTGCTTGAGCAGGCGGAAGAGCATGGCCATGGACAGCTCCATCGCCTGCCGCACCGGGGACGAACCGCGCCCCAGGTACTCGAGCTGGATCTGAACCGTCCGCCCGTCCTCCTGCAGCCAGAGATGCAGGGACTCATTGTGGAGCTGCATATAGCGCATCAGCACTTCCATGGCTTGCCGCAAGGTCGCCTGCTCGCGCACAAGCAGCGCCAGCGGCCCAAGGACCGGGAACTGGCGGGTCTCTGCCAGCCGCAGCCCGAAGTCCTGCCATCCCGACAGCTGCGCCGACTTTTCGAGGAGCTGGCCCGTCGCGATCCCTGAAATCTTCAAATCGGGATTGTGCAAGCAAGCGGGATCCAAGCCCACGCTCTCCAGCATAGCGACCGGATCGAGCCCGGCGGCGCTGGCAAGCGCCGCGTAGTTGGTGAGGCTGGCGCTGCGTACCAGTGGCGTCATTGCAGTGGCGTCATTGTTTACCCTTGATGTCCGAAAATGATAACGCCATGTCCGGAAATGTCAAAGCTCCTTATCGAAGGAATTCTAAGCTTCTGTCACACCAGATCCACGAAACGAACACGAAAATGACCGGACCCTATCTTCCCTTCCAGCATCCGAGCGCCTGGACAGGCGAAGCAATGCAGGCGACGCGCAACTGGACTGTCACATTGGACGCCGAGGCCAACGATGTCATCGAGCATGCCGTAGTGCAGGCGCGTCGGAACAGGCTCGGCATCCCGCAGTTGGGTGCAGGCGATTTCGATCTGGGCACGCTCGCTGCGCTGCTGCAGGAGTTGCGGCACGAACTGGTCAATGGCCGCGGCTTCGCGCTGATCGCGGGCTTCGACATCGATCGCTATTCGTTGCAGGACGCGGCACTCGCCTACTGGGGCATCGGCACGCACCTGGGAACGGGCTGCGCACAGAACGCGCAGGGTGATCTGCTCGGCCATGTCACCAACCTCGGGGTCGACTACCGTACCGATCCACGCGCGCGCGGCTACCAGACCCGCCTGACGCTGCCGTTCCACAACGATGCGATGGATGTGGTCGGGCTGATGTGCGTCCATCCGGCGCAATCCGGCGGGCTCTCGCGCGTGGTGAGTTCGACCATGGTGCACAACGAGGTGCTGCGCCTGAGACCGGACCTGATGCCGGTGGCCTACGCCGACTTCTGTCTCGACCGGCGCGGCGAGGCGCCCGACGGCAAGTTGCCCTACTACCGCGGCCCTTTCTTCAGTCGTATCGGCGACCGCATGTTTTGCCGCTACAACCGCGGCTACATCGAGTCCGCCCAGCGCTTTCCCGAAGTGCCGCGTCTGACCGCCGACCAGATCGCGCTGATGGACCTGATCGATGCCCTCTGCGACGACCCGGCCATGCATTTGTCCATGGAGCTGAAACGCGGCGACATGCAGTTCATTTCGAACTACACGACGCTGCATTCTCGCACCGACTATGAAGACGGGCCCGACCCATTGCGCCAGCGCTATCTGCTGCGCCTCTGGCTGGATACTGGGCTGATACCCGAGCTTCCCCCTTCATTCGCGGACCGGTACGAAGACATGCGCGTGTGGCAGCGGCATCCCAAACCGCCCATCTTCGATCTTTCCGCCGTACATACCGAGCTGGCGCACTGAGGCAGGCCCATCGACCTGCCGGACCCACCCCGAGACCGATCGAGAGGAGACAGGAATGAACGACACAAGAATTCAAGTCAATGGCGCTAGCCTGCCCATCTACCGCAATGCGCAGAGCTGGTACGGAAACGAACTGCGGAATCAGACCGACTGGATTTACGAGCTGTCAGAGCCGGAGCAAGCCGAAATCGCCCAGGCGGTGGCGAAGGCGATCGCATCCGATGTCTCGCTGGTCTCTATGACGGCAGCCGATTTCCCGCTCGGGTCGCTCGGCGAGAGACTGCGGGACATGGGACGGGAAATCATGCACGGCCGCGGCTTCGCCCTTCTGCGCGGGCTGAACACGATGGGGCTTAGCCTGGAAGAGCACGCCTGCGCATTTCGCGGGATCGGCGCGCATTTTGGCGAGGCGGTTTCTCAGAACGCCAAGGGCCATGTGCTGGGGCATGTCGCCAACCTTGGCCTGGACTACTCCGACCCCACCACGCGCGGCTACCAGACGCCTGCCGAACTGCGCTTTCACACGGATGCGGCTGACATCGTCGGACTGATGTGCATCCGCGGCGCACGCGCCGGAGGCCTGTCGCGCATTGCGAGCTCCACCACCGTCTGGAACGAGGCTGTGCGCCGGCGCCCCGACCTGGCCGCCGAGCTGCTGAAGACCTACTGCTTCACCAGATGGGGCGAGGTCAGGCCTGGGCACAAGGCCTACTTCGAAGTGCCACTGTTCCGCGAGCACGGCGGCCGGATGATCGCAGTTTTCATTGCAGGCGCAATCGAAAAGGCGCAGGCCCTGCCCGGCGTAGCCCCGCTGACGCCCCTGCAGAGGGAAGCCATTTTGCTGGTCAATGAACTGGCGGGGTCGGACGACATCCGCCTCGACATGGAATTCCGCCCCGGTGACATGCAGTTCCTGCTCAACCACGCGATGCTCCACGCGCGCACGGGCTACGAAGACTGGCCAGAGCCGGAACGGCGCCGACACCTGCTGCGGCTGTGGCTGGCCTGTCCCGACGGCCCGGCACTACCCGACTACATGACCACTGAGTTCCAGGGGCGCACCGCCAGCGGACGCCCGGACGGTGTCTGGCTGCCGGGCATCGAACTCAAGGCCAATCTGTACCCGGACTGATTTGTGGGCTGCGCGCCGGCTCGCCGAAGCTGGCGCACGGCATCCGCACAACGTGCTCGCGGCGTAACGCGGTGTACCGACGCGGTGCCCCGTCAGCACGCCGCACCGTCGGCACGTACCCCACCCCAGCCTGCGCCTGGTCAGCGGTCCGTCGCTGTCGGCAATCGCGTCGCCCTATGGAAGAATGAAATGAAACGGATTTCCATGCTTTGCTGCATGGGCTGGCTGCTGGCCGGCCTGCTGCACCACTCTGCGCCCCGCGCTGCTGAGCCAGACTGGCCCGCTGCCCGTCCCATCCGCATGATCATCCCCAGCGGAGCCGGATCCGGTACCGACATCTTCGCGCGGATAATCGGGGCGCGCCTGTCGCAGGCGCTGCGGCAGACTATCGTCTTCGATAACAAGCCCGGCGCGAACGGCATCATCGGCAACGACACCGCCGCGAAGGCGGCGCCCGACGGCTACACCATCCTGTTCAGCAATGCATCGGCGATTGCGGTAAACCCCGCCGTCCATCGAAAGCTTCCATATCAGACGGTGAATGACCTGGCACCGATCGCGCAAGTAGGGTCCGGCGGCGTGCTGCTGGTAGTCACACCCGACGTACCGGCCAGGGACATAGGCGCCTTCGTAAAGTACGTCAGAGCCCAGCCCGAGAAACAAGTGTATGCCACCTGGGGAATCGGCTCGACTGGACATCTGTCCATGGAGGCGCTGCGGGCCCATGAGAACCTCAAGCTCATGCATGCTCCCTACAAGACGGGGGGCCAGATCCTGACCGACCTGCAGGGGGGCACGCTGAAGCTGGCCTTTGTCGACGCCGCTTCCTCCCTGCCGCTGATCAAGGCCGGCAAGCTGGTGCCGCTGGGTGTCACCGGTAAGCACCGCGTCCCCGCCTTACCTGGCCTGCCTACCATGCAGGAACAGGGCTACGGCCTGGCGATGGATGGCTGGTATGGCCTGTTCGCCCCTGCCGGGACGCCGCAGGCGGTAGTGCAGCGCCTCAATGCCGAAATCAATCGCATCCTCGCCGCGGCGGACATGCGCCCAGCTTTCGAGAGCCGGAACATGAGCGCACCCCAGCCCAAGACGTCGGCCGAGTTCGCGCAGACCATCCGCGAGGACATCGGCAGCTGGCGAGACATCGCCCAGGCCGCTCAGATCACGCTCGACTAGAAGGCGTGCGCCGCTTCATTTCTACCCGATTTTCTTACCGTAACCCGCCCGCCCCACAAACTGGCGCGGCCACCTTTCAAGAGGATATTGCACCATGCTGTTCGAAACGATCGATACGGGCTGCCTCAACGCCGAGGATACGCCCTGGATTCCCTATACCCCGTATGCCGAAGACGTGCTCATCAAATACTTCAAGATTGATCCAGTGCGCGGCGAGACGATCAGCCTCCTGAAGGTCCCTCCCGGCACGAAGCTCGCCACCCACCACCACACGGGCACGGTGATCGTCTACACGGTGCAGGGCAGCTGGAAGTACATTGAGCATGACTGGGTCGCGCGTCCCGGCAGCGTCGTCTACGAGACCGCTTCCACGCGCCACACGCCGATTGCGGTATCGAAGGACGAGACGGTCATCACGCTCAATGTCGTCTCCGGCGAGTTGCTCTATCTCGACGACGCCGGCAAGCCGGTCGCAACAGAGAACTGGCGCTCGGCCATGAACCGCTATCTGGAGCATTGCCGTCAGGCCGGCATCGAGCCGAAGGATCTTTCCAGCTTCTCGGTTTAAAGCGCGGCACATTGCCCAGCAGTACGGCCAGGCTCGGTAAAGGTGCCCTGGCCATCGATGCCGCCGCCGCACGCCCCATCGCCATGGGGCGTGCAGAACGGCCGGACTTCAAGCAGCCCTCCCACTAGACGGGCAACTGTATCTGGACGAAAACATGGTGCCAAATTTCTTACTCCGGTTCCGGGCGATCCTTCGCGCATGGATGAACAGCGCCAAGTCCCTGGCCGCGGCGGGCATGCTGGCCGTGCCGATATCCGCCAGCGTTGCAGCCAGCCCGGCATGGCCGCCGGGCAGCGTGCGCATGCTGGTGCCGGCCCCTGCGGGAGGCGCCTCCGACATGATCGCCCGCCTGTTGGCAGAGAAGCTCAGCGCAAGACTGAACCGGCCCTTCATCGTTGAAAACATGCCGGGCGCCAGCGGCACCATCGCAGCCCGCGCCCTGGTCGGGAGCGCCGCGGACGGATCGGTCCTGTTGGTCGGCCCCAGCGGCCTGGCGACCGAGGTGCCACATGTGATGAAGCTACCCTTCGATCCATTGAAGGACATGGTGCAGATCGCTGAGTTGTCGCGCTCGCCCATGGTCCTGCTGGCCAATGCCGCCCTGCCTGCCAGCTCACTGGAAGAGCTTGCCCAGTATGCCAGGGCGAATCCGGGAAAGCTGAGCGTCGCCTCATACAGCGCGGGCACCCGCTCGCACTATGCCGCCGAATTGTTCACGAGCAAGACCGGTGCCAATGTGGTGCACGTGCCTTACAAGGGCTCACCCCCTGCCATCGTCGACCTGGTGGCAGGACATGTCTCGCTGGCGTTCGACGTGACCCCGAATGTGCTAGGGCACATTCGGACCGGAAAACTGAAGGCCATCGCGATCGTGGGCGACAAACGGTCGCCGCTGCTGCCCAACGTGCCGACATTTGCGGAACGTGGCTATGCCGAGCTGAACTCCCACGCCTGGATCGGCATGTGGGTGCCTCGCCGCACCTCCGAGGCAACCACCAGGCTGATTCATGAGGAAGTCAAGGCTGCCTGGGACACAGCGGCCGTTCGCGAGAAGCTGCGTTCGCTGGGATTTGAGCCCGCCCCCGACAGAACGATGGTCCAGCAGCAGAGCGACCTGAATGCCCAGTTCGAATCGAACAGGGAAATCGTGCACCGCTTCGGCATCAAGCTGAATTGATCCGGCTCTTACCGAAGGCGGACAGCATCGCTCCCCAAAACGAAATGTCTTCAACCAAGGAATCAGGATGACCAACGGCATCAACACGGAGTTTTTCGCCGAGCGCTTCGGCATGGGCGGCTTGACGGCGATTGTCACCGGCGCAGGCTCGGGACTGGGCCGGCAGGCGGCCAGGACGCTCGCCGCCGCCGGCGCGCATGTTGCCCTGCTGGGCCGACGTCCGGAACCGCTGCAGGAAACGGCAGCACTGATCGCACAGGATGGCGGCATCGCGAGCGTTTTTCCTGTCGACGTTGCCGATCGGGAAGCCGTAGGCGTTGTGCTGGACGCGATTCAGCAGAGCATGCCGCCGCTGTGGGCACTCGTGAACAATGCGGGCACGGGCGGGCGCGCGGCGCTGATCGACGTGGACGAGCGGATGGTGGACCGGGTTTTCGACGTGAACACGAAGGCCGCGCTGCTGATGGCAACGGCATTCGCGCGGCGGCTCATCGACAGGCAGCTGCCCGGACGCATTATCAACATATGCTCCCTCGCCGCCTGGACACATTCGTCGCACCTGGGCATCTACGGCGCCAGCAAGGCGGCGCTGGAGCATCTGACCGGCACGATGGCGCAGGAATGGGCGTCCCACGGCATCAACGTCAACGCCATCCATCCTGGCTACATCGAGACCGATATGAACCGCGCCATGTTCCAGACCCCGGCAGGCAGGAAAATCGTGGAAAGCCTGCCTCGCCGACGCCTCGGCACGCCCGACGCGCTCGACGGGGCGCTGTTGATGCTCGCGTCGCGGGCCGGCGCATTCGTGACCGGCTCGACGCTTGTGGTCGATGACGGACAGCGCTTCGTCATCGGCTAAGCCTTGCCGGCGAAAGGATCTCGCCCGCGCATCAGGTCTTGGCCTGCATGCCGGGCAACGGGGCGGCATCCCTGGTGGCGCGCCATTTCGTGACGCTGCAGCCGAAATGGTTGCTGAACCACCGCGAAAAGGCGCTCAAGGACGAGAAGCCCAGCAGCGTCGCGACTTCCGAGAGCGGTCGCTCACGGTTCTCCGCATAGCGCGTCACCAGTTCGACCCGCACCGCATTGAGTACGGTCGAATAGTTTTCGCCGTGGGCACTCAAATGCTGGTGAATGGTGCGGCGGTCTACGCCCAGCTGTTGTGCGATGCGCTCAACGGAGCAGTCGCCCGAGGGCAGCATGGCGAAGACCAGTTGCCGGACCTTGTCAACCATGTTCGTGTTGCTCTGGGCAAGCATGGCATCGAGGTACTGCCTGACCTGTTGCGCCATGATGGGGTCGTAGGTCGGCAAGGGTGCCTGCAGGTCGGCAGCGCGGCAGACGATGCCATCAAAATCCTGGTTGAAGAGAACGGGCATGCCAAAGACACGCATATGCGTGGCCGTGCTGGCGGGCGCCGCGTGCGTAAAGCAGATGCTGCGCGGTCTCCATGAGCTGCCCAGAAAGAGAAGCAAGGTGCGATATAGAACGCCGACCACCAACTCCGCGGATTGCCGTGCCGAGCCTGGCACACGTAAGCCCAGCATTTCCTCCCGGATGATCACGAGACCCTCCGCTTCTTCGATTCGGGTAGCCAGTCCTTCATTGTGCAAGCGCATATAGCGGGCCATCGAGTCGAGCGCTCCACGCAGGGTTGGCTCTTCGCTCATCGCGAAGGCCAGGGCTCCCAAGTTCGCGAGCTGGCGCGTCTCGGCCATGCGCAAGCCAAAGTCCTGGACGCCGGCGGCCCGCGCCGACGTTTCCATCAAGCGACCCACGGCCTCGACCGGAATCCTGGTATCCGGGTCCAACAGCGCGTAGGCGCTGATGCCGGCCGCGCTCAACTGCTCGTAAGGCTCCAGGCCTAACGAGCGCGCAACTTCGACGTAATTGCTGAGGCTCGCGCTGCGTACGAAATAGGACATGGCGTTTTCCCTAGGATTCTCAAAATGTAAAACAAAACTCCCAAACGATCAAATGACCGCTGGCCAATCGCCGATACTGCGCTTGTCGCGTATGCCTCGCGCGGTGCTTGGGGAACGCACAGACCAGAAGGAGACAATCTTGAGCAGTGAAACAAACAGCGAGCTCCAGCTCAGCCCCACCCCCCTCTGCGATCAGTTGCGGGCAACCGGAAACTGGAATCCTGCCTGGGATGCCTTTGCCGAACTCGACCCGGTGTGGGCCGAAAAATTCATGGTGATGGGTATGCACCCCGTGATGTCGGGTGTGCTCGAACCTAAGGTGCTGGAGTTTCTCGCCATCGCAGTGGATGCGTCCTGTACCCATATGTACGCGCCTGGCACGCGTCGTCACATCCGCAAGGCCCTCGAACTCGGCGCTACCAAGGAAGAGATCACTGCCGTGCTGCAGGCCGTCAGCGTGCTTGGCATCCACACGAGCAGCCTTGGCGCGCCCATCCTTCTGGAAGAGCTTGACGCGCTGCAGCACAAAAGAGGCGAGCGTGCCGCCGCCTGACACCCACTCACGCCGACTGACTATTACTGAACAACAGACAAACACACATGCACTTCCTCGACGATTCCCTCCTGCCCGAGAACCAGGAAAAGCTGGTGATTCAGGTTGCCCCTTACGGGCCGCAATGGATGCCTGGCGATTCCGACGACATTCCGGTCACCATGGACGAACAGGTCCAGAAGGCTGTCGATTGCTACAACGCCGGTGCCACGGTGCTGCACGTGCACGTGCGCGAGGCTGATGGCAAGGGCAGCAAGCGGCTGTCCATGTTCAATGAGCTGCTGGCGCGCTTGCGCGATGCGGTGCCCAAGATGATCCTGCAGGTCGGCGGCTCCATCTCCTTCGCACCGGAGAACGAGGGGCAGGCCGCGAAGTGGCTGAGCGACGACACGCGCCACATGCTGGCCGAACTCGATCCGCGTCCAGACCAGGTCACGGTAGCCATCAACACCGGCCAAATGAATGTGATGGAGTTGATGACGCCCGCCGACATCGAGGGAACGTCACTGGCCAACCCGGCTGTTCAGGCGGCCTATCGGGACATGGTGGTCCCCTCGAATCCCTCCTGGCACACGGAGCACATCCGGCGCCTGGTCGCCGCCGGTATCCAGCCGCACTTCATGCTGGCCAGCCTTACCGGTCTCGAGAGCGTCGAGCGCCTGATTCGGCGCGGCTACTACAGCGGGCCGCTGATCCTCAACTATGTTGCGATCGGCGGCGGCGCGTCGGGACTGCATCCGGCCGACATGCTCGAATTCGTGCGCCGCATGCCCGACGGTGCCGTCCTGACCATCGAGACGCTCAACCGCAACGTGGTGCCCATGACCACCATGGCGATCGCCTTGGGTCTGCACGTGCGCGTCGGCATCGAGGACACCCTGTTCGGCCCCGACGGCCAGCGCGCCACCTCGGTGCAGCAGATCGAGAAGATGGTCCGCATTGCGCGTGAACTCAACCGCGACGTGGCCAGCGGGGACGAGGCCCGACGCATCTACCAGATTGGCACCCAGTGGGGCAACGTCGACGAGACGCTGCTGCAACTGGGCATGGTGCCCAACCGCAAGCCGGCGCAGCGCGGCGTGCCTTCCCGGATGGCGGCCTGATTTCTGACGCAGGCCTGCCAATCCCGGCAGCCTGCGACAGGGTCGAGCTACCCGGATAACTACATAGCGAGACAAGCATGGCTTCCTTCCATCACTCCCCCACCCGCCGGCGGATGCTCGCGGCGATGCTGGCCACCGGCCTGGCGATGACTGCCGCACCGGGTCAAGCGCAGCCGCTCTCGGATCGGCCCATCCGCCTCATCGCCCTCGGAACGCCTGGCGCGACGGCAGATCTGGTCGCCCGCCTCGTCGGCGATGCCATGGCCAAGAGCCTGCGTCAGCCCGTCATCGTTGAAAACAAGCCGGGCGGTGGCGGCGCCTTTGCACTCGACAGCCTGCTGACGGCACCGAACGACGGCCACACCTACCTGGTGGCCGTCAACAGCCTGGTAACCGAGATTCCGCACAGCATCAAGCCGAAGTACGACCTCTTCAAAGCGATCAAGCCGCTGGCGGAACTGGGCAGCGGTGGCCTGGTTCTCGTCGGCGATGCCCGGCTGCCGCCCCACACGCTCCAGGAGATGATCGCCTATGTGAAGGCGAATCCAGGAAAAACCAACTTCGCATCGTATTCGCCGGGCACGCTTTCGCATGTGTTCGGGCTACAACTGAACAAGCTGGCCGGCCTGGACATGAATCACATCGGCTACAAGGGCTCTACGCCGGCGCTTCAGGACATCATGGGCGGATCGGTCCAGTTCATGTTCGACGGGCAGGCCACGTCCATTCCGCTGATCAAGGCCGGCAAGCTCAGGCCCTTTGCGATCACCTCGCCGCAGCGCTCCGACGCGCTTCCGGACGTTCCGACCTTCGCGGAGCTCGGCTTCAAGGATCTGACGCGTACCTCCTGGATGGGGCTCTGGACCGTCCCCAGCGCGCCGGCGGCGATCCAGACGCGCATCCGCGACGAGGCGCTGAAGGCGCTGGCGGATCCGGTGGTTCGCGCCCGGCTGTCTTCGCTGGGATTGACTGTGGACACCAGGAACCCGCGCACGCCTGAGCAGTTGTCCAAGCGCCTGGCGGAAGACTTCGAGTCGGTTGGCGCGCTGCTGCGCGCGGTGAACTACAAGCCGGACTGAGCGCATGTTGAAACTGAAAGACAAAGTCGCCCTCGTCACGGGCGCCGGCCGGGGGTTGGGCGGCGTCATCGCGCAGGCCATGGCTCGCGAGGGCGCGCATCTGGTCCTGTGCGATATCGACACGCAGGCGCTGGAGCACACCCGCAGCACGCTAGAAGGCGGAGGCGCCCAGTGCCTGGCCCTACCCTGCGATGTCTCGGACAGCGCGGCAGTCGATGCCATGTTTGAACAGGCGGCCGAGCGCTTCGGTAATGTCGACATCCTGGTCAACAACGCCGCGATCGTGCCATCGTCCGCGCAGGAGACCGAGCGCCGCAACCGGCACTACGCCTACGTCACCACGCCGATGCCACGGCAGTCCCTGGGCATTGTCTCGTCCTTGACGGACCAGGACTGGCTCAATTGGTGGGGCGTGAATATGCACGGCGTGTTCTACTGCACCCGCGCTGCCCTGCGCCTGATGGAGCCGCGCCGCAGCGGCAAGATCATCAACGTCGCCTCCGTCGCGGGGCGCGGAGCGGCCAGCATGCACAGCCCGGGCTATGCGGCGACCAAGGCCGGGGTCATCAGCCTCACGCAGACCACCGCCTTCGATGCCGCGGGTGCCAACATCTTCGTCAACGCCATTGCCTGCGGCGGCGTCATGACACCGCCGTTCGAGGCTTATCTGGCCAATGCCAGCGAGGCGGAACAAAGGAACCTGTTCCAGATGGTTCCGCTGGGACGCCTGGGCCAGCCCTCCGAGTACGCCTCGCTGGCGGTCTATCTCGCCTCCGACGAGCACTACCTCGTAGGCCAGGTCATCAGCCCCAACGGCGGCTACGTGATCTGACCCGTCACTGCACCGCCGGCCAAACCGTTGCCGGTCACGACTTGAATATTTCCCCGTCTTTGAGGAGAGTCCCATGCTGGGTCAAATGATGCACCAGCCGCTGCTGATTTCGTCGCTGCTGCGCCACGCCGAACGTCACCACGGTGAGCAGCAAGTGGTGTCGCGCCGCGTTGAGGGCGACATCCATCGCTACAGCTACAAGGAGCTGGCCGCGCGCTCGCGCCGCCTGGCCAAGGCGCTGGCGACGCTGGGCGTGAGGCAAGGAGCGCGCGTAGGCACGATCGCCTGGAACGGCTACCGCCACCTGGAGCTGTACTACGCGGTCTCGGGCTCGGGCGCCGTGCTGCACACGCTCAATCCCCGTCTGCATGCCGACCAGTTAGTCTGGATCGCCGACCACGCCGAAGACCAGGTGCTGTGCTTCGACATGACCTTCCTGCCGCTGGTCGAGCTCGTGGCCCCGCGCCTGGCGACCGTCAGGCATTTCGTGCTGATGGCCGCTCGCGAGCAGATGCCTGCCGACAGCCGGATCCCGGGCCTGCTGTGCTATGAGGACCTCATTGCCAGCCAGGACGATGACTTCGACTGGCCCGAGTTCGACGAAAACACTGCCTCCTCGCTGTGCTACACGAGCGGCACCACCGGCAACCCCAAGGGCGTGCTCTACAGCCACCGCTCGACCGTGCTGCACAGCTATGCCTCGGCGCTGCCGGATGCACTGAACCTCTCGGCGCGCGACACCATCCTGCCGGTGGTGCCGATGTTCCACGTCAATGCCTGGGGCCTGCCCTACTCGGCCTGCATGGTCGGCGCCAAGCTGGTTTTCCCCGGCCCGAATCTCGACGGCAGGTCCCTCTACGAACTGTTCGAAGCCGAGGGCGTGACGCTGTCGGCCGGCGTGCCCACGGTCTGGCAGGGGCTGCTGGCCCATGTGCAGAGCCAGAACCTGCGCTTCTCCGCCATGAGGCGCACCATCATCGGCGGCTCGGCCTGTCCCCCGGCCATGATGGAGAAATTTGAGGACCGTTACGACGTCCAGGTGATCCATGCCTGGGGCATGACCGAACTCAGTCCCTTGGGTACGGTGTGCGTCCTCAAGGGCGAGCAGTTGGCCTGGCCCGAGACGCAGCGCCGCACCGTGCAGGCCAAGCAGGGCCGTGCCTTGTACGGCGTCGACATGAAGATCGTCGACGACCAAGGCGAGGAAGTGCCATGGGACGGCCAGAGCGCTGGCGAACTGCTGGTGCGCGGCCACTGGGCGGTGGACCAGTACTTTAAGGGCGACAAGAGCCAGTTGGTCATCAAGGACGGCCAGGGCTGGTTCCCGACCGGCGATGTGGCCACGATAGATGCGCAGGGCTTCATGAACATCACCGACCGCAGCAAGGACGTGATCAAGTCGGGCGGCGAGTGGATAGGCTCCATCGATCTCGAGAACATCGCGATGGCGCACCCGGCCGTGGCCATGGCCGCCTGCGTCGCGGCGCGCCATCCGAAATGGGACGAGCGGCCGCTGCTCATCGTGGTCAAAAAGCCCGGCGCCGACCTCGCGCGCGACGAGCTGCTCGCCTTCTACGAGGGCAAGATCGCCAAATGGTGGACACCCGACGACGTGGTCTTCGTCGACGCGATTCCATTGGGCGCCACGGGCAAGATGCTCAAGAACCAGTTGCGCGAACGCTTCCAGGACCACCTGCTCGAACGAGTCTGACCAAGCCTAGGCGGCAGAGCGCGATGCTGCGAATGACCGCGCTCCGACCCGAGGTCACCCGCTGGTCCTCGATTGGGATTGTCAGCGGCATCGTTGCCGCGCCCGCGGTGTCCCTGGCCGACCACTATGACGCGCCGGTGATGCTGTCCGCCCTGCTCCTGGGCATGGCGGTGAATTTCATGTCGCAGGAGGCGCGTTGCGCCGGCATTGACTTCACGGCCCGGCGGTTACCACGCCATGGACATGTTTTGACCGAGCACCTGGACAGGTAGCGCGCTAGGTCAATACCAGTCGCGGCCCTCGCCCATCTGTATGTCAGGGCGTTCGCCGGAAATCGAATTTTGCACGGGCGCCCTGACCAACCAAGTCTTACCAAAAAATGGAGTATCCAATGAACCGAGAAGTCGTCGTTGTCAGCGCTGTGCGCACCGCGATCGGCACCTTTGGCGGCAGCCTCAAGGACCACCCCCCCACCCAGCTCGGCGCGCTGGTCGTCAAGGAATCTCTGGCGCGCGCCGGCGTCGTCGGCCAGGAGGTCGGCCATGTGGTGTTCGGGCATGTCGTTAATACCGAGCCACGCGACATGTACCTCTCGCGCGTGGCGGCGCTGAACGGTGGCTGCGACCAGGGCACGCCGGCCTTCAACGTCAACCGCCTGTGCGGCTCGGGCTTGCAGGCCATCGTTTCGGCCAGCCAGTCCATTCTGCTTGGCGACTGCGAGGTCGCGATCGGCGCCGGCGCCGAATGCATGAGTCGCGCTCCCTACGCCAGCCTGGCCACGCGCTTTGGCGCGCGCATGGGCGACAGCCAGCTGGTGGACATGATGATCGGCGCTCTGCACGACCCCTTCCACAAGATCCACATGGGCGTGACGGCCGAGAATGTCGCGGCCCAATGGGGCATCACGCGTGAGGACCAGGACCACCTGGCCGTGCAGAGTCACCAGCGTGCCCAGAAAGCGAGCGAGGCCGGCTACTTCAAGGGCCAGATCGTTCCCGTGATGCTCAAAAGCCGCAAGGGCGACGTCGCGTTCGACACCGACGAGCATTTCCGCGGCGACGCGACGCTGGAAGAGCTGGCCAAGCTTCGGCCCGTGTTCGTCAAGGACGGTGGCACGGTGACAGCGGGCAATGCCTCGGGCATCAACGACGCGGCCGCGGCCGTGCTGCTGATGGAAGCCAAGGCGGCCAGCGCCGATGGCACGGCTGGTCGCCTACGCCCATGCGGGGGTGGATCCCAAGTACATGGGCATAGGTCCCGTGCCAGCGACGCAACTGGCGCTCAAGAAGGCGGGGCTCACGGTGGATGATCTGGACGTGGTGGAGGCCAACGAGGCTTTCGCGGCCCAGGCCTGCGCGGTCACGCGCGGCCTGGGGTTGGATCCGGCCAAGGTCAACCCCAACGGCTCAGGCATCTCGCTGGGCCACCCAATAGGCGCCACCGGCGCGCTGATCACCGTCAAGGCCCTGCACGAGCTCCAACGCATCCAGGGCCGCTACGCGCTGGTGACTATGTGCATAGGCGGCGGCCAAGGCATCGCGGCGATCTTCGAGCGGGTGTAAGAGCAGGTGTAAGAGCGCTTCAGTACTGTGCACATTCTCATCAACGATGCCCCCGTCATCCACCAAGGGCGGCCACCTGCGATGTCGCGGTGTTGACGTCGGAGGGCTTTCGTCCACCGGAATCAAGGATGTGATCAAGACCGGCGGGGGATGGGTGTCGTCGATCGAGGTGGAAAACCCTCATCTCAGACGTGCCGGCGTGCTGGAAAGCAGTGAGCGGTGTGCACAACACACGAAGTGCTGCGAGCGTCCGAAGGACTGGTCGAGGGCCTGAAGTGGCGAGTCGCAGTCGCCCGATTTGAATTTCCATTGTCAAATTGACATGCCATTTTCAGCACTTAGACCTAGTCGAGAAATTTTCTTCGCACTATCGCTCCATCCAGTGAGTTCAGGCTGCTATCTGCGTAGCGAGGGACATCGAAATCGGTTTCTTGGCTGGCACTATAAGGCACGGTCGGGCGCGCAATATCTTTCACAAAACGACCTACTATGGGGAGGCAGCCATCGCGGGCGCGACTTGGCAATGCCAGTTCATGGCTGTTCGCCAGCGCCGTCGGTTCTACGCTTGAGCGAATTCAATGTTTTCAGGAGAAAGAAATGAGACCGATTGTTATTTCGGTAATTGCAGCTTTCGGCGCATTACTCACGCTGCCCTGCTACGCCCAAAAGGCAGTGGATCCATACACGCAGGGTGCCAAGGGAAAGCCGGATCCATATACGGACGGTGCGAAAACCGGGAAATTCGATCCCTATACGGAAGGTGCCAAGTCCTCGACCCGTACCGACCTAGCGCCGACCGCGAAGCCTGACCCGTATACGGACGGCGCAAGGGCTGGCAAGGCAGATCCCTATACCGACGGCGCGAAAGCAGGAAAGGCGGATCCGTTCACTGATGGCGCGAAAGCAGGCAAGGCGGATCCGTTCACCGACGGAGCCAAAAGCAAGCAGTAGCGGAACGCTATCGCTGCGTGGCCTTCCCAGGTCGCCTGGGAAGGCCGATCCACGAAACCAGTAGACGGTCACGCACAGCGACGGGCTATGTTCGCTTCAGGCGTCCCGCGCCATCGGCCAGTATGTCGGCAACCAGCGCCAGCTGCTCGAGCGCATCGCGCTGTTCCGGCGTAAAGCACGCTTTGCATCTCTGGCCCGATCAGCCGCCTGACCCGCGACAAACTGGGCGAATATGTCGACTTTAGGCACCCGGTGCCCGCACGGCCCGCAGCTTTCGTTCGTTGTCTGGCGTTGACGAACCAACGCCTTCGGTCGACTGAGGCGGGACAACACTGAAGTAGTCGCTGAGGATTGTTTTCAGATCCACGTTCTTTGACGTGTAGCGCATGATCGGAATTCCGGCCGATGCAAGTACGTCATTTTTTTGATTATCGCGCTTCTGTGCTTTCGCGCCTACCGTGCGAGGCGCCGTCCAACTCGATGACATAGAGCGGTCGCATGGTTTTGGGCTCGCAGACGAGGAAGTCGACATACTTCTGTGCGAACAGATTTCTGGCGGCTTGTGATGTTCCCTTGTGCTGCACAAACGCGGACATGGCGACCTGGGGAAGGACGTGGGTGTCCTTGAGCGCGACTGTCAGCCGTTCGTAGAGCTGTATCTCATCCTGTCGTAAGAATGGAGATCTACGAACAAAACGAAATTCCCTGGTGGAGTTCCCGCCTGCCGCTGCAGACTTCAGTATTGACAGGAGAACGATGGCAACTTGCCGCGTGCGCCTTCCCGGTGTCGCGCGTCTTCGTGAAAACTGTCGCTGACGGCGAGTCTGGCAGGCGCTTGAGATAGCCATCTGCCAACGCTTGAACGACCTTGAGCCGGACGATCCGCCGCACCGTCATGGTCATGGCTGCTGCCGACATGACGGGCTCCGGTCTCGGACGGACGGAAAGCCGTCAAGCTTCCCGACTTCGGCCCGACGCTGGCCTGCGAGTGCGCCTCTCTTCCGGGCCCCAGGATGAGCTTTGGTGCCAGACCGCCGCTTCTGGGCCAATGGCGCGGCATGCACTAGAGTGATGTCATGTGGACCTCGGACGGGGGCGACATGACATCACGCAGAGCGTTTCTCAAGCGCGGAGCCGGACTGCTGGCCGCCGCCACTGGGCCATTGCTGCCGGCACCGCTTTTCGCGGCGATCGCAGACATGCCGCCCGAACTGCCTGAAGGCGCGCGGGAATCAGCGGTGCTGGACGCGCTGCCTGGCAAGCTGCCGCTCATCAAGCGGACTTACCGGCCACCGAACTACGAAACCCCACTGGCATATTTCGGTGAGGCCTTCACCCCCAACAATGCATTCTTCGTGCGCTATCACCTCGCTTCCATTCCCGAGGTGAACGAGGCCGACTGGCGGCTGCGAATTGGCGGAGAGGCCGCCACAAGTCCGTTCGAGCTGACGCTTTCCCAACTGAAGAAGGACTTCGAACCGTTCGAGGTGGCGGCGGTTTGCCAGTGCTCTGGCAACCGGCGGGGCCTGTTCCTGCCCCACGTGCCTGGCGTGGAATGGGGGCCAGGCGCGATGGGCAATGCAAAATGGCGCGGCGCAAGGCTCAGGGACGTACTGGCCAGGGCCGGGATCGGCAAGGACGCCGTGGAGATTGCCTTCGACGGCGCCGACCGGCCCGTGATGGCGCAGACGCCGGACTTCGTCAAGAGCATACCGGCATGGAAGGCGATGGAGGAAAGCGCCCTGATCGCCTGGGAAATGAATGGCGCCCCGCTGCCGCACTGGAACGGCTACCCTGCGCGCATCGTCGTGCCCGGGTGGACTGCGACGTACTGGGTCAAGCACATCGTCTCGATCAGTGCGCTGGCCAAGCCGTTGTCCGGCTTCTGGATGAACCCCGCCTATCGCATCCCCAAGGGCAAGTTTCCGCAGGTCGACCGCTTTGTCAGCCAGGAAACCGACGTCAACATGCCGATCACCGAGATGGTGGTGAACTCGCTGCTGACGAATCCGCTGCCGGGCCAGCGCATACGGCGCGGCACGGTGCTGGAGGTGAAGGGGATCGCCTGGGACGGCGGTTACGGCATCCAGCGCGTGGAAGTCTCGATCGACGGCGGGCGAACCTGGCAAGCAAGCGAGCTCGGGACGGAGCACGGGCGCTACGCCTTCCGGCTCTTCAGCCTGCGGTTCACGCCCGGCAAGAGCGGCAAGCTTGCCGTCATGGCCAGGGCCAGCAACCGCGCCGGCGCCACCCAGACGTTCGAGCTGATCCACAATCCCGCGGGCTATCACCACAATGTGGTGCAGCGGGTCGAAGTCGAAATCGTGTGAGGGAGATGCCATGAAAGCCATGCTGCTCAGCCTCATCCTGTTGACGGGCAGTGCGCTGGCCGATGAGGCGAGCATCAGGCTCAAGGACGGTGCCGGCAAGGACAAGGTCATGGCCAACTGCATCAGCTGCCATAGCATCGACTACATCCCGATGAACTCGGTCTTCCTCGATCGCAGCGGCTGGACCGCCACGGTGAACAAGATGGTGAAGGCGTTCGGCGCCCCCATCAAGGACGAAGACATCCCTCAGATCGTGGACTACCTCAGCCGGTACTATGGCAAGGGATGAGGCGGGCGAAGGCGGTCAGGAGGCGAAACGCGGCACCCATTGCGGTGGCGGCACTCAGGGCCTTCCGGCTTCCCGCCTGACGCGCAAGTGGTCAGCTTACTTGTTGCCGTAGTGGTAGCGGCAGCTGACAATGCGCATCGTTTCATCATCCGCCGCATAGACCAGGCGGTTCGTGTCGTCGATACGGCGCGACCAGAAGCCCGACTTTCCATCCAACCGTCGTGCCGCTCCTGTACGATCGCCAGCACGCCACCCTGAGGTAGGCTCGATACAATATCGAAGTTCGTTATGCAACGGCCGTCAGGCACTGGGGGCTTTGCGCCCACGGCTCGCGGAACTGGTCGATGAAACCTTAACCGAGAAAGCCGCCGATGCCCCCCAACCCCGCCCAGGACACAAACCGCGCCGCTGAGGCAGCAACACGTGGTACGGTTCCAGAGGTTCTGCGGGCGTTCCTGAAACTTGGCCTGACTTCGTTCGGCGGCCCGATCGCGCACCTGGGTTACTTCCGCACCGAATTCGTGGAGCGCCGCCGCTGGCTGGACGACAAGAGCTACTCGGACCTGGTCGCGCTATGTCAATTCCTGCCTGGGCCTGCCAGCAGCCAGGTTGGCATGGCGCTGGGGCTGCAGCGGGCGGGCTGGCTTGGCGCACTGGCCGCCTGGGCGGGCTTTACCCTGCCCTCTGCGATTGCACTTGTCCTGTTTGCCTTTGGCGTTGCGCGGTGGTCAGGCGTTGCGGATTCCGGGGCAGTCCACGGCCTGAAGGTGGCGGCCGTGGCGGTTGTTGCACAGGCGGTATGGGGCATGGCCAGGTCGCTGTGTCCGGACCGGCTGCGCGCGGGCATCGCAGTCGTGGCCGCGCTTCTGGTCCTCGCGGTGCCAAGTGCGGTGGGCCAGGTTGCTGCCATTGTGCTGGGTGGCCTGGTTGCGCGCTGGACCTTGCGGTTGAACCATCTGCCTCCTGCCCAGCATCTCAACTACGGTGTGAGTCGCCGGGTGGGCGTTTTGCTTCTCGCGCTGTTCGGCGTGATGCTGGTGCTGCTCCCGGCCCTTGCTGCAATGACCGGGTCCACGGCGGTGTCGGCCGTGTCGGTCTTCTACCAGGCCGGAGCGCTGGTTTTCGGGGGTGGGCATGTCGTGCTGCCGCTGCTGCAGGCTGGCGTGGTGCCCCCTGGCTGGGTCGGCAATGATGCATTCCTGGCGGGCTACGGCGCAGCACAAGCTGTTCCGGGCCCCCTGTTCACCTTTGCCGCATACCTCGGGGCGCTCTCCCCCGCGCCATTGGGTGGATGGGTGGGCGCGCTGATACTGCTTCTCGCGATCTTTGCGCCGGCGTTTCTGCTGGTGGCCGGCGCATTGCCGTTCTGGGAAAGCCTGCGCCAGCGCGATGGGGTGCAGAGCGCGATGGGTGGCATCAACGCCTCTGTCGTTGGTGTCTTGGCCGCCGCGCTGTACGACCCCGTGTGGACCAGCGCGATTCACTCGAAGGCGGATTTCGGCTTGGCGCTGGCGGCCTTCGGCCTGCTTGTCTACGGCCGCGTGTCCCCCGTGCTGGTGGTGGCCGGCGCGGCGCTGGGCGGATGGATCCTGGCGCTCTAGCCTGGCATCCGCGAACCCGGGTCACCAGGCTCAGCTCACGGCACGCTCACCAACACCGCCGTAGCCGGATCCGCCGCTGCGTCGCCCTCCATGACGATCAGTTTCGCTGGGGTGGCGCTCTTTGGCGAAAGCGTCGTCACGACTTCGCGCAGCGGGCCAATGGCGGTGCCGTTGGCCATGCCGGCGGCGTTGGTGCGGAAGCTTGCCACGGGCGTGGCCTGTCCTGCGACATAGACGCTGTAGGTGGTTTGCGGCTTCAGCTTGAACAGGGATACCTCCAACGCGTCGACAACACCGAGATTGCGCGCAACCACAAAGCCCTTGGCATCGCCATTGACCGGTCTGAGGGTGATGTTGACCGGATCGCTGTTCGCTCTCTGCACAAGGTTTGCGGTCCCGTCGCCGCCTGGCACGGCGCTGGAGACGTATACCAGTGCCTGCGGCGCCTGGCCCACTGGCACGCGGGTCATGACCTGGTTCGTTGCAGTGTCGATCACGTCGACGGCGTCGCCGTTTTCCAGGCCGACATAGATGCGTGAACTGTCGTCGGCAGCCCAGATGCCGTGCGGCAGCGCGCCGACCGGAATGGTCGCTACCAGCCGCGGTTCGGCCTCGGTGGTGAATACCTTGACCACGTTTTCGCCGCCCACCGTCACATAGGCGAACGTGCCACGCGCAGTCCTGGCAAAGGCAAGGTGATTGGTGATGAAGCCGGTGTCGAAGACGCCCTTCACTTCCAGTTTTTCGGTGTCGATGCGGGTAACCTTGCCCACGTCCTTGTGCGTCATCCACACCTCGCGGAAGTCCGGCGTGAATTGCAGGAACGGTGAAAACGGGCTGGTGACATTGAGCCGCTTGACCACCTTGTGTGTCCTGACATCGATGACATCCACCACGGGGTTGAAGCTGGATACCACGAAGGCGAGCTTGCCGGCAGGGTGAAACAGCACCATGCCCGGCCCTGCCGTGGTCTGGATGCGGCGGGTTTCCCGGAACGTCACCGGGTTGATGACGGAGATATAGTCTTCGCCGCGCACGACAACCCACACCTCTTTTCCATCCGCGGTAAAGAAGCCCTCATGCGGTGAGCGGCCGATATAGGCAATGCCCTTGACCTTGTTGGTTGCGGTATCGATGAACGCGACGGAATTCGAGCCGTTCGAGATCGCGATCAGGGTCCGATGGTCAGGCGAGAAGCCAAGGCCGTGGACATTGAGCTCGCCCTTGTATAGCGGCGACAGCACGTCCGGCCGCGCGTTGCCAAGGCGGATCTGCCCAAGCAAGGTGTTGCTCACCGGATTGATCACTGAAACGGTGTTGCTGTTCTGGTCAGCGGTATAAACGCGATCCTGTGGCTGCGGCGCGGCGACTGCGAGAGGCGCGGCCAAGGCAAGGATAAGGGCATGTCTTTTCATGATTCGGTTCCGATGCGGGCGGTGGGTGTCCGCCGGTTAGCGAGGATTGGCGGCGCCAGGTGCCCTGGCCTGGCTGCGCTGGAGCCAGGCTTGCATGAGGCGGATTTCGTTTTGCTGCTCGGTGATGATGGCCTGGGCAAGATTGCGCAGCTCCGGGTCCTTGCCATACAGCAGCAGCGCCTTGGCCATGTCGATCGCGCCCTGGTGGTGCGGGATCATCATGGTGACAAAGTCGTGGTCGGGGATGCCGTTCATGGCTGCTTGCGCCATGCCGTGATCCATCACGGCCATGGCGTCACCCATCAGGCCGGAGAACGGTTTTGCGGTGCTGGCGACGAAGGGCGGCGGTGCCTGCCCCGGGGTGGCTTGGTGATGCCGGTGGGCGTCCTGGGCTGGCGCGGCAAAGCTTGCTGCCCATAAGAACAGCGCCGGCACCATGCGTGCCGCAGTGCCGACGCCATTGCGTGCGGTTCTCCATTGCATTGCAGGGTCTCCTGTTTTCCGGGCCTGGCGTTCGCCGGCGGCCGGGGGATTACCTGCGTATACACGCGGGGCGCGTGAACTATTCCATGGAGAACCGGATATTTTTGCGCGCTAGCCGTTGGGGTACGCCGCCGCGATAGCCATGGCGCGCAGCCTCTGCACCTGGGCGGACATATCGTGCAGCAGGTAAAGGTCGCGCCGACGCGTCCAGGACTGGCCCGATTGCGCGTCGTATTCGCCAGGCATTTCCACACCTTCCGGGGCAAAGGCATTCATGCCGCGGTCCCGCGAGGTCAGCACGCAGCGCTTGACGTGGTCACGGAAGCCAATGACCCCCACTACCCCCATGGCGGCGGCATTGTTCTGTTCGAGTTCCACCACCTTAGCAGCAACGCCATCGGTGCTCAGGTAGGTGATGCTGCCATCCGGATTGGTCACCGGCTCGATCGATACCATATCGGTCAGGCCGTACTTGGACTTCAGGAAGCGCGCAATCTCCCACTGCGCATAGACCTTTACCGGGTGCTGCTGATAGATGGCATGGACGGTGTCGGCGAGCTTTTCATTGACGGGGCCCGGGTCCGGCAGTGCGGCCTGGTTGCCGCCATTGGTCGGCGTGTTGCCGCTTTGCGCGTTCGGCCGGTTGCCGAACCCATACGCCATAATGCGGTTCAGCCTGGATACCGCGATGGTCGGAGGCTGCCAGGTAAGCGCAAAGTCCAGCACCTGGGGCGAGATCTGCTCCGCAGCTGCGGTGTCTTTAAGCTGAACGGCCAGGCGCGCGTTCATCTGCCGTTGCAGTTCCGCATCGGAGATCGCGGCAGGTGCGTCGGCGGCATTGCCGTCCCCGCAGGCGCTCAGGATGGTGGTGGCGATCGGGGCCGCAATGGCCGCGGAGGCTGATGCAAGGAAACGGCGGCGTTCAAGCATGAGTGGACTTCATCGGACAGGAATCAGGGCGACGATGCCTTGCCGGATCAACCGGCAAGCGCGGACCAGGCAGCTTGCCTGGGTATCGTGTCGCCTTGATGAAAGGCGTGCCCTCCCCTTACCGGCTGCCGGGCCCTGCCGGCACACCGTCCAGCACCGCCAGTATCCGAAACGCTGCCTTTACCCGCTCCGGCACCGGGAAGTTCTTGTTCGCCAGCATCACGATGCCAATTCGCTTCGCCGGCACAAAGACCACGTAGGCGCCAAAGCCATTGGTCGAACCAGTCTTGTTGACCAGCACATCGGCCGGCGATGCCAGCGGCGGCTCCAGCCGGCTCACCGGGTTCGCCTCGAGCACGACCTGCGGTGAACTGCCGGCCAGCACGCTGTCGACCCGGGTGGGCCAGGCGTACATTTCCCAGCCCAGCCCCTGCACCATGTCGCCGACCTTGAAGTACCCGGTGTGCGTCCCGGCAATGGCACGCCGCAGCTTGTCGTCCAGGCCGGCGCTGTCGATGTTGGCTTCGACAAAGCGGATCATGTCGGCCGCCGTGGTTTTCACGCCGTAGGCTTCGGCATCCAGCACGCCGGGCGTCACGCGGACCGGCTTGCCGTCTTTCGAATAGCCATAGGCGTAGTCGCCCATGCGCGCTTTCGGCACCCTGATGTAGGTGTGGGCCAGGCCCAGCGCCGGGAACAGCGTCTTCTCCATCAGGTCATCGAAGGGCTGGCCCATGCTGCTGGCAGCCAGGTAGCCGAACAAGCCGATGCTGGGATTCGAATACTGGCGATGGGTGCCGGCGGCATATCTGGGGCGCCAGCCGCGGAAATAGTCGACCATCGTCCTGGTATCGGTGACCGCATCCGGAAACTGCAGCGGCAGGCCGCCGGCTGCATAGGTGCCAAGATCGAGCAGGCTGGTCGCGCCCAGGCTGCTTCCTGCAAGCGCCGGCAGGTATTTCCCGGCAGGGTCCGCCAGAGACAAGGTGCCGCGGGCCTGTCCATAGGACGCGAGCGTCGCGGTGAAGGTCTTGCTGACCGAGCCGATCTCGAAGAGCGTGTCGCCGTCGACCTTGCGCCCGCCCTCCTTCGCCGCGACGCCGTAGTTGAAGACATAGCGCTTGCCGCCGGCCGTGACGGCAACGGCCATGCCGGGGACGCCGTGCGCCGCCATCAGGGGGCGGATGGCATCGTTCACGGCGCGTTCTATCTGGCGCTGGCCGACACTGTCGGCGGCACTGGCATTGGCCGCGAAGAGGCTGCAAGCCATGGCGATGGCGGCGATGCGGGCAACAGGAATCCGTTTCATATCCGACGTTTTGCGATCATGCTGGAGGGCGGCGCCGGTCCATGGCGGCACGGGCGCGCAACTGGAGCGGCTGCAAAGGGATAAAGCTTAACAGCCGCAGCCGGAGCATGTGGAGTCCCGCACCGGTTCGCCCCGCCAGGCCTGCAGGGCGAACCGGGGGATTATCAGAGCGAGGACGGCGCAGGCTTGTCCGTGTCGATGCCGTAGCGCGCGATCGCCTCGGCCACCACCGACGCCGGCATCGTGCCCTGCGCCGCAAGCGCGCGCAGTGCCGCCACGCAGACATAGGCGCGATCGACCTCGAAGAAGCGGCGCAGCGACGGCCGGTTGTCGCTGCGGCCATAGCCGTCGGTGCCCAGCACCGTGAAGGGGGCCGACACATAGGGCGCAATCAGCTGCGGATAGGCGCGCACGTAGTCGGTGGCCGCCACCACCGGGGTGTCACCGGCCAGCAGCGCTTCCACATGGCTGGGGGCGATGTTGTCCTGCGGGTGGTGCAGGCGCTGGCGCGCGGTCTCGCGCGCCTCGCGCTCCAGCTCGGAGAAGCTGGTGACGCTGACCACCTCGCTGTCGACCTGCCAGTCCTCGGCCAGCATCCGCGCCGCGGCCTCTACCTCGCGCAGGATGGTGCCGCTGCCGAGCAGCCGCACCCGGGCGCGCCCGCCCCCTTCCACCTGCGCAAGCCGGTACATGCCGCGCACGATGTCGCGCTCCACGCCGGCCGGCATCGACGGCTGGGCGTAGTTCTCGTTCATCACGGTCAGGTAATAGAACACGTCCTCCTGGCGCTCCATCATCGCGCGCATGCCCTCGTCGACGATCACCGCCAGTTCGTAGGCATAGGCCGGGTCATAGGCGCGGCAGTTCGGGATGGTGGCGGCAATGATGTGGCTGGTGCCGTCCTGATGCTGCAGCCCTTCGCCGGAGAGCGTGGTGCGGCCGGCCGTGGCGCCCACCAGGAAGCCGCGCGCACGCTGGTCGCCGGCGGCCCAGATCAGGTCGCCGATGCGCTGGAAGCCGAACATCGAGTAGTAGATATAGAGCGGCAGCATGGCCGTGCCATGGGTGCTGTAGGCAGTGCCCGCGGCAATCCACGACGACATCGCACCGGCCTCGGTGATGCCCTCTTCCAGGATCTGGCCGCGGATGTCCTCGCGGTAGTACAGCATCGAGCCGGCGTCCTCGGGCTCGTACAGCTGGCCCTGCGATGAATAGATGCCGACCTGGCGGAACAGGCTGGCCATGCCGAAGGTGCGCGCCTCGTCGGCGACGATGGGCACCACGCGCGGGCCGAGCGTCTTGTCCTTGAGCAGGCCGGTCAGCATGCGCACCATCGCCATGGTGGTCGACATTTCCTTCTGGCCGGCGTCCACGGCGAACTGCCCAAATTGCGCCAGCGGCGGCACCGGCACGGCGTCGGCCTGGCGCCGGCGCGCCGGCAGGTAGCCGCCCAGGGCCTGGCGGCGGTCGCGCAGGTAGCGCAGCTCAGCGCTGTCGTCCGCAGGGCGGTAGAAGCGCATCGATTCCAGGTCTTCGTCGGACAGGTCCAGGCCGAAGCGGCTGCGGAACGCCTTCAGCGCCTCAAGATCCAGCTTCTTCTGCTGGTGCGTGGTGTTCTGCGCCTGGCCGGCATTGCCCATGCCATAGCCCTTGATGGTCTTGGCCAGGATCACCGTGGGCTGGCCCTTGTGCGCGCGTGCCGCGGCAAAGGCCGCATGGAGCTTGCGCAGGTCATGCCCGCCGCGGTTCAGCGCCGCCACCTCATCGGGTGTCATATGGGCGGCCAGCGCCTTCAGCGCTTCGTTCTGGCCGAAGAAATGCTCGCGCCCGTAGTGGCCGTCCTTGGCCTTGTAGGTCTGGAACTGGCCGTCCATGGTCGAGGCGAAGGCGCGCAGCAACGCGCCGGAGTGATCGCGCGCGAAGATCGGGTCCCAGGCGCTGCCCCACAGCACCTTGATCACGTTCCAGCCGGCGCCGCGGAACAGCGCCTCCAGCTCCTGCACGATCTGGCCGTTGCCGCGCACCGGCCCGTCCAGGCGCTGCAGGTTGCAGTTGATGACAAAGGTCAGGTTGTCGAGCTTCTCGCGCGCCGCCAGCGGCAGCGCGGCGATCGATTCGGGTTCGTCCATCTCGCCGTCGCCGAACACGCCCCACACGTGCCGGCCCGAAGTGGCCTGCAGGCCCCGGTGCTCCAGGTAGCGCATGAAGCGCGCCTGGTAGACCGACTGGATCGGGCCCAGCCCCATCGAACCGGTGGGGAATTGCCAGAAGTCCGGCATCAGCCAGGGGTGCGGATACGAACACAGGCCCTGCCCGCCCGCCTCGCGGCGGAAGTTGTCGAGCTGGGCTTCGGACAGGCGCCCTTCCAGGAAGGCGCGCGCGTACACGCCCGGGGCCGAGTGCGGCTGGAAGTAGACCAGGTCGCCGCCGTTGCCGGCATCGGCGCCCTGGAAGAAGTGGTTGAAGCCGACCTCGAACAGGTCCGCCGCCGAGGCATAGCTGGAGATGTGCCCGCCCAGCTCACCGTAGGCCTGGTTGGCGCGCACCACCATGGCAAGGGCATTCCAGCGCACGATGCCGGTGATGCGCGCTTCCATCGCCAGATCGCCCGGATAAGGCGGCTGGCGCTCGACCGGGATGGTGTTCAAGTAAGGCGTGTTGCTTTGCGCCGTGGTCGACACACCCAGCGCGGGCGCGGCATCGAGCAGCCGGCTGAGCAGGAAGCGCGCGCGCTCCTGCCCGCATTGCGCCACCACCGCCTCCAGCGCGTCCAGCCATTCGCGCGTCTCCTGCGGATCGTCGTCGCCCTCGGGCATGGCCTGGGCGAGCAGGCGGGCGTGCGGGGAGGCAAGGTCGGTCATGGGGAAGTCTCCAATGGGTTTTGCCCCATTCTATGGAGTGCCCTCCCGCATGAGGTGCTGAAGTTGACTGCCCGTTCGGCAGATGGCAGCACAATTCACTGCTGCTCGCCAGCAAAACCACTCAAAAATGCTGAAACTGCGGCATATCCCACGCCGGGCGGCGCCTTGCCCGGCTAGCGCGGATTGCGCAGCGGCAACGCTGTGTCGTACATCACTTGCTTGAGTGCGAAGCTGCTGCGGATGTTGGCGACGCCGGGGATGCGCGTGATCTCGTCGACGATCAGCCGCTCCACGGCCTGGACGTCGGCCACCACGGCGCGGATCAGGTAGTCCGCGTCGCCCGTCATCAGGTAGCACTCCATCACGTTGGGCAGCGCGCGCACGGCGCGTTCGAAGGCATCCAGCCCCTCGCGCGCCTGCCGTTCCAGCGACACGTGGATAAAGACGTTGACGTTGAGGCCAAGCTTCTGCGGATCGAGCAGCGTCACGCGCTGCCGGATGATCCCGCGCTGCTCCAGCGCGCGCACGCGCGCCAGGCAGGGCGACGGCGAGAGGTTGACGCGCGCGGCCAGCTCGACGTTGGTCAGGCTGGCGTCGCGCTGCAACGCCTCGAGGATCCGGATATTGATTTCATCCAGTTCGGGTTCCTGCATGGGGTTCCTGTATGGCCGGCTCGATGTAAAGTGCATGGCGCCCTGCCTCCTTGCCGAAACGGGGCGCCGGGCAGGGCACTAGAATACAGGCCGCGCGACGCGGGCGGCAATCTTCCGGGCTTGCGGGGTCGCCACATGGCGCTCATGGAACCCGGCCAGCAGCCGGCATCAGGTTCCCGCGCCCTCCCCGCGTGCCTGCGCCCATGCGTCCCAGTACGGCGGACTCCCGATTGCCATGCGCACGCACTCCGCAAACGCGCGCAGCCGCGCCGACACCCGCCGGCCTTCCGGGTGGGCGATATAGATGGATTCCGGCTCGGCCCGCAGGCCGACCTCGATCACTGCCAGCGCACCCTGCCGGATGGCATCGCCGGCAATAAAGGTCGGCAACAGCGCGATGCCGACTCCCGCGATGGCGGCATCGCGCATCATGTCGCCGTTGTTGACGCGCAGCGCAACGGCGGCACGGGCGATTTCGGTGCCGTCCGGGCCTTGCAGGCGCCAGTCAGCCGCGCCGCGGTTGGCGTAGAAGATGCCACGGTGCTGCTGCAGCTCCGCCAGCGTTGCCGGCGTGCCCATCTGCGCGAGGTACTCCGGGGATGCGACCAGGAGGCGGTGGCTGGGGGCAAGCTGCCATGCTACCAGGCGCGAGTTCTCCAGCGGGCCGTGCCGCACCACGGCGTCATAGCTGTCCGTGGCCGCGTCCACGCGCCGGTCGTCCAGGTCCAGGCTCAGCTCCAGTTCCGGATGCCGGGCCAGGAACGGATAGATGGCAGGCCCCAGGTGCATCCGGCCAAATGTGACCGGCGCGGAAATCCGCAACGACCCGGCCAGGGTGCCGCGCCGCTCGGCAACATCGGTTGCCGCCGCCTCTACCTCATGCAGGATGCGCGTGGCCCGTTCCAGGAAGGCGGCGCCGTCCTCGGTCAGCGACAGGCGCCGCGTGGTCCGGCGCAGCAGGTTGGCACCCATCGCCTTTTCAAGCTCGGCCAGGCGTTCGCTGACAACGGACTTGGACAAGTTGAGCCGCCTCGCGGCCTCGCTGATGGAACCTGCCTCCACCACGGCGACAAAGCTGGCGACACCTTCTAGCTTGAACATTGTTCGGCATATCCGGAAAGTTGTTCCGCGATCTTCAGTCTAGTGCGAACCACGCGGGTTGCCCATACTGGTTTCACGAGGCAGCGGGACGGTTCCTGCCGCCCTACCCGCAAAACCGGCGCTGTGGACCAGCAAGTTGCCCCCGCGCCAGACCGGAGATCGATCATGGGACGTTTGTCTGGAAAAGTTGCCATCATTACCGGCGCCAGTGCCGGCATTGGCCGCGCCACTGCATTGCTGTTTGCCGCCGAGGGTGCCAGGGTGGTGGTCGGCGCCCGCCGCCAGTCCGAACTGGACAGGCTGGTGGCGCAGATCCATGACGCCGGCGGCGACGCGGTGGCGCTCGCCGGCGATGTGCGGCGCGAGGAATACGCCAGCGCGCTGGTGGCGCTGGCGGTCGAGCGCTATGGCCGCCTGGATATCGCCTTCAACAACGCCGGCACGCTCGGCGAGGGCGGGCCCAGCACCGCAGTTTCGGCTGAGGGCTGGAACGACACCCTTGCCATCAATCTCACCGGCGCATTCCTCGGCGCCAAGCACCAGGTCGCACAGATGCTGAAGGACGGCGGCGGATCGGTGATCTTCACATCGACCTTCGTTGGCTACACCGTCGCCTTTCCCGGCGTGGCCGCGTATGCGGCAAGCAAGTCCGGCCTGATCGGCCTGACCCAGGCGCTGGCGGCCGAGTATGGGCCGCAGGGCATCCGCGTCAATGCGATCCTGCCGGGTGCCGTGGACACGGACATGTATCGCACCATGAACGACACCGCGGAGTCGCAGGCGTTCATCACCAACCTGCATGCGCTCAAGCGCGTGGCGACGCCGGAAGAACTGGCGCGCTCGGTGCTGTATCTGGCATCGGACGATTCGGCTTTCGTCACCGGCACGGCGTCGCTGGTGGATGGCGGCGTCTCGATCACGCGCACCTGACCCACCGGCGCCGGCGGCCAGCACGGCTGCCGGCGCTGCCAACTGGTTTCAGCCCCCTTCCGCTCAAGTCATCGTTCTGTCATCCGCTCCGGCCAGAATGCGCAGGTCATTCAAGCCAGGGAGTCGACATGACGCACGCAATTGAAGTCCGCGGGCTTTCCAAATCGTTCCGCGCGGACCGCAAGGCGCTTGACGATGTCACGCTGCACATCGCGCCAGGCGAGATGGTCGCCCTGCTGGGTGCATCAGGATCGGGCAAGTCCACGCTGTTGCGCCACGTGGCCGGATTCATCACGGGCGATGCCGGCACTGGCGAAATCCTCGTCAACGGCCGCCATGTGCAGCGCAACGGCCGCCTGGCCCGCAACGTGCGCAAGGTGCGTGGCGAGATCGGGTTTGTGTTCCAGCAGTTCAACCTGGTGGGCCGTCTTCCGGTCATCACCAACGTGCTGGTCGGCATGCTGGCCCGCGTGCCCAGGTGGCGCAGCCTGCTGCGCGTCTTCAAGGCCGATGAAGTCCAGGGCGGGCTCGATGCACTTGCACAAGTTGGTATAGACGACTATGCGTTTCAACGGGCCTCGACGCTGTCGGGCGGCCAGCAGCAGCGCGCCGCCATCGCCCGCACGCTGGTGCAGAACGCCAGCGTGATCCTGGCCGACGAGCCGATCGCCTCGCTCGACCCGGAATCGTCGCGCCGGGTAATGTCGCTGCTCAGGCAGATCAACCGCACGCGCAAGGTCGCGGTGCTGGTGTCGCTGCACCAGGTGGATGTGGCGATGCGCTACTGCCCCCGCGTGGTGGCGCTGCGCCACGGCAAGGTGGTCTATGACGGCCCCTCTGCCGCGCTCACGCCCGGCATGCTGCGCGATCTCTACGGTACCGAAGCCGACGAGCTGCTGCACGATTCCGTGCCCGACGAAGACGTATCCACTGCGGCCATGCCGGCACCGGCGATGGTCACGATGAACCTGGCGGCCGCCTGAACGGCCGCCTGTCCAGACCGCTTTCCCCCAAACCGCTTCCCTCCGGAGTTGTCCATGCTTCGCAGAACCTTTCTCGCCGTCGTGGCCTCGGGCGTGGTCGCCCTGCCCGCCTTTGCGCAGGATGCCAAGAGCCTGAACATCGGCTTTATCTCGACCGAATCGTCATCGAACCTGAAGTCCGCCTGGCAGCCGCTGATCGACGATCTCAGCAAGACGCTGGGTGTACCCGTCAAGCCCTTCTTTGCGTCCGACTATGCCGGCATCATCGAAGGCATGCGCTTCAACAAGGTGCAGATCGCCTGGTTCGGCAACAAGTCGGCCATGGAGGCCGTGGACCGTGCCAACGGCGAGGTCTTTGCCTCGGTGATCGACAAGGACGGCAACCCGGGCTACTGGTCGGTGCTGATCGTCAACAAGGACAGCGATCTGAAGAGCGTCGAAGACGTGATCAAGCGCGGCAAGGACCTCAGCTACGGCGCCGGCGACCCCAATTCCACCTCGGGCACGGCCGTGCCGGGCTTCTACCTGTGGACTGCCAACAAGGTCGAACCCAAGACGTTGTTCAAGGCCGTGCGCATCGGCAACCACGAAACCAACCTGCTGTCCGTGCTGAACAAGCAGGTGGATGTGGCGGTGAACAACACCGAGAACATGGAGCGCTATCGCATCAACACCGGCAAGAACGCCTATGACCAGGTGCGGGTGCTGTGGAAGTCGCCGCTGATCCCGGCCGATCCGATGGTCTATCGCAAGGACCTGCCGCCGGAGGTGAAGAAGAAGATCCAGGCCTTCTTCGTCAACTACGGCAAGGGCGCCGACGCCGCGCGTGAAAAGCAGGTGCTGGCCACCCTGACCTACCAGGGCTTCCGCACCGCCAGCGATGCGCAGCTGGTGCCGATCCGCCAGATCGAGCTGGCCCGCGAGAAGGCGAAGATCGAAACGGACACCACCCTGGCCGCTGCCGACAAGGAAAAGCGGCTGGCCGAGGTGACCCGCCGCCTGGCTGAGCTGGACAAGGCCGCCGGCAACGCCACCAGCACGCAATAAGCCCCACCCCGACGAGGCCGGTGGCACCCCGCCGCCGGCCCCGCATCGCTTTCGATTTCTTTCCGCTTGATTCCGGATTGCCCCATGACCGTCACCGCCAGGCCCGGCCTGCCTCCCACGCCCCAGAGCAACGTGCGCCCGCCGCGCGCTTCCCTTGCCGTGATGCTGACCTGGGCAGTCCTGCTGGCCATGCTCGCCCTGTCCTGGCAAGGCGCCGACATGCGCCCGCTGGACCTGCTGCGCGACTCGGACAACATGGCAAAATTTGCCGCCGATTTCTTCCCGCCCGACTTCCGCGACTGGCGGCACTACCTGGACGAGATGCTCGTCACCGTGCAGATCGCGCTGTGGGGCACC
>JACXTT010001828.1_pt1 | contig 34770 bp, 34 predicted proteins | sample 9270951 | NCBI WGS metagenome assembly JACXTT01 (sample SAMN15532306, study PRJNA645909) | rock metagenome | isolation source: weathered quartz diorite | place: Puerto Rico | collected 2017-06-21 | reverse complement strand
CCAGCGTTCCAGGCGTCCAAAAATGTTGCGGCAACACATATCGTTGGAGGAAAAAATGAAATCACGTTTGCATTACCTGGGAATCACCGCATTGATACTGTCGGCAATTGTCATCGTATCGACACAAGGTCTATTCGCAGCCGACAACGCTGCCGCGCCTGTCGCCATCAAAATCGACAACTTCAGCTTCACGCCACAAACCATAACCGTTCCCGCCGGAACCCAGGTGACGTGGACAAATCAGGACGACATTCCCCACACCGTAGTCAGCGATGACAAGACCACTTTCAAGTCGCACGCGCTCGACACCGACGAGAAATTCAGCTTCACGTTCACCAAGCCAGGAACCTACGAATACTTCTGTTCCATCCACCCCAAGATGACCGCGAAGATCGTAGTGCAATAAATATGTGTGGGACGGACAATCTTGTCCGTCGCCGTTGTTCTTGGTGTTGGTTTTGATCTTGGTTTTGATGTTGCTTCGGCCGTTGCATTGGCTTCCATCAAACCCAACCGCAACCCCAACAGCGACGGACAAAAATGTCCGCCATACCATCATAAGGAGCATTAATGAGCCCCTGGGATCTCCCCTCGGCCGTCATGGCCAGGCACGCGCAGCACGTCGTGCTCATCCACTTTCCGATCGCGCTCTTCCTCGCTGGCGTGGCGCTCGACGCCGCGGCCAGCTGGACGCGCCGAAAAGATCTGGCTCTCGCGGCCTACTGCAACCTCGCCCTCGCCGCCCTCACGGCGGTGCCGGCAGCCGTCACCGGCCTACTGGCCTGGCAGTGGGAACTCGAGGGTCGTCGGCTGAAGGGAATTCTCCTGCTCCATCTGCTCTCAGGATCGGCGTCCGCACTTCTGATTCTTGCCACTTGGTGGATTCACCGCCGAGCCCGCCGCCTACCCGACCCAGGCCTTCCGGCCTTTCGCTGGGCCCTCGAACTCCTCGCTGTCGTCCTCGTCGGCCTAACCGGCCATTTAGGCGGCTTCCTAAGCGGCGTAAACCATCCCTAGTGTGGGAAGACCACTCATGTGTAGGACCGACACTCTTGTCCGTCGCCGTTGGTGTTCTTGATGTTGGTGCTGCCGTTGCGCCTGACTGGCTGGGTCTCTCCGACCCTGTCCGACGCCCATCCTCTGCCCACAGTTGTCGGACAAGAGTGTCCGACCCACCCACACCAGAATTTTCCCGGGAACCAACCTCACCAACTCCCCGTACATACGTCTGACTACCTGGGGTATTCGTCTGTCTCCAGGTTCCGGAGAGACTAACCATGCGCCATCTCACCTTCGCCCTGTTCGCCGCCGCCCTGCTGCTGACCGCCGCGCAAGCCGACGACTGGTCCAAGACCTACACCATCGAGCGCACCCCCCAGCTGCGCGTGGACACATCCGACGCCGACATCCGCCTCGATACCTGGGACCAGAACAAGATCGAAGCCCGCGTCACCACCGAGCACTACAAGATCGGGGAGGGTGGGATCAGGATCCTCGAGCGCCAGACCGGTGATGCCATCGAAATCGAAGTGCGCTTTCCCAACCGTCATTTCACCGTCGATTGGGGCCAGCGCCGCGTGGTGGTGGAAATTCACATGCCGCGCGAGGGCAAAGTGACTCTGCGCACGGGCGATGGCCGCATCTCCGTCAACCATCTCCGGGGCGAAATGGATTTTTACTCCGGCGACGGACGGCTCGAAGTCGAGGACGTTGACGGCAGTCTGCGAGCACACACCGGCGACGGTTCGATCCGCGTCGCGGGCCGCTTTGATTCCGTCGATGTCACTTCGGGGGATGGCCGCGTCTCACTGATAGTCCGGCCCGGTTCTCGCGTCGCGCAGTCCTGGGACGTCCGCACCTCCGACGGCAGCGTGGATCTGGAGATTCCCGCCGACCTCGCCGCCGACCTCGACCTGCACACCGGCGACGGTCACATCACGTTGAATCTTCCGCTCACGGTCGAGGGTAAGTTCAACGGGCAGGACGTTCATGGCAAGTTGAATGGCGGTGGCAACCGTCTGGTCGTCCACACCGGAGACGGCTCGATCACGGTGGATAAAACCTAGCCCGAAGTGGTAGGGTCTGAGGTTCGCTTTTTTTTGAGGTACAACATGGTTCTGAAAAACGCCGCCTGCTTGTCGGCAACTCTGATCCTCGCCTTCCTACTCCCCCTCTCAGCGCAAAACGCGGCCAAAGCTGACCAGCCCGTGCTCGATCTCTCTGCTATGGATAAGACCGCCGATCCCTGCGCAGATTTTTACACCTACGCCTGCGGTGGCTGGATCAAGAACAACCCGATTCCGCCCGATCAATCGAGCTGGAGTATCTACGGCAAGCTGCAGGATGACAATCTCGCTCAGCTGCGCACGATTCTTGAGGAAGCCGCGAAAGCGAACGCCGGGCAGGACTCAGTAACCCAGAAACTCGGGGACTACTACGCCTCCTGCATGGATGAAGCGGCCATTGAGAAACTCGGAGCCGCTCCGCTCGCTCCTGAACTGAAACGTATCGCGGATCTCAAATCGAAGAAGGCGATCGCGGAGTATCTCGCCACCAGCCAGTTCCCAACTTCGATTTATGGCGGCGGTTCCTTGTTCACTTTCCGATCCACTCAAGACTTCAAGGACTCCACTCAGGTGATCGCCGAAACCGACCAGGGTGGACTCGGCATGCCCGATCGCGACTACTATCTCAAAGACGACGACAAATCGAAGGAGTTACGCAAAGCCTACCTGGCCCACGTGCAGAAGATCTTCGAGCTCCTTGGCGACGAACCGGAGCGGGCCGTGACCGCAGCCGCCACCGTGATGCGCATTGAGACCGCGCTCGCCCAGGGACAGATGACCCGCGTCGAACGCCGGGATCCCCCCAAGCTGTATCACAAGATGACCGTCGCGGATCTCGACAAGCTTTCCCCCGCCTTCGACTGGAACGTGTATCTGGCCAAGAATGGGCTGGGGACGGTCGGCTCGCTGAACGTAGTGACACCCGACTACATCCGCGTGATGAATGCCACAATCGAAAAGGAAAGTTTGCCCGACTGGAAGACCTACCTGCGCTGGCACGCCGCGCACAACGCCGCGACCAATCTGTCGTCCGCCTTCGATAAGGAAACCTTCAACTTCTACGGCAAGACCCTGCGCGGGCAGGAGCAGCTCCCGCCCCGCTGGAAGCGCTGCAGCAACGATGTGGACAACGACCTGGGCGAAGCGCTCGGCCAGGCCTATGTCGCGCGCTATTTCAGCCCCGAGGCCAAGTTGGCTGCGCTCAAGATGGTGAAAGAGATCGAAGCGGCAATGCAAAGTGAGATTCAGGCTCTCCCCTGGATGGGAGCGGCCACCAAACAACAGGCGCTGGCCAAACTGCAATCCATCGCGAACAAAGTAGGCTATCCCGACCAATGGCGCGACTACAGTGCGCTCGATATCGTGCGCGGAGACGAGATGGGCAACGCCGAGCGCGCCGCCTGGTTCGAGTTCCGCCGCCAGCTGGCCAAGATCGGCAAGCCTGTGGATCACAAAGAATGGACCATGACGCCGCCCACCGTCAACGCCTACTACGATCCGCAGAAGAACGACATCAACTTCCCCGCCGGCATCCTGCAGCCGCCGCTATTTAGCGCCAAGTCCGACGCCGCGCCCAACTATGGCAACACCGGCGGCACTATGGGCCACGAACTCACTCACGCTTTCGACGACGAAGGCAGCCAGTTCGACGCCCAGGGCAACCTGCGCAACTGGTGGACCGAAGACGACCGCAAAGCGTTCGAGGAGCGAGCGAAGTGCGTCATCGATCAGTATTCCGGCTACACCATCGTCGACGACATCAAGATCAACGGCAAACTGACCAACGGCGAAGACCTGGCCGACCTCGGCGGCACGCTCCTGGCCTATCTGGCGTGGAAGGAAGACACGAAAAATCAAAAGCTCGATCGCATCGACGACCTGACGCCGGACCAGCGCTTCTTCATCGGCTACGGCCAGAGCTGGTGTACCAACGAACGTGAAGAAAACAAGCGGCTGCGCGCAACCGTCGATCCTCATTCGCCGGAAAAGTACCGCGCTAACGGAGTCGTGTCGAACCTGCCCGAGTTCCGCGAAGCCTTCCACTGCAAACCCGGCCAGACCATGGTGCGGGAGAACGTCTGCCGAGTGTGGTAAGCACTCTTGTCCGCAGCCGCCGTTTACATTGTCTAGGAATTAGAAAGGGGTTCGTATCAGGCCACGGCTTCAGTCATGCCGAAGGGGGATTCCTTTCGTGGCCCACTTCAGGGCTGGATGTTGCCCAAATCCGCCCGGTGCCTAAAGGCATACCTAATTCCTCTGCGGCGTGGCGTCGCGAAACAGGCTGCGAAAAACGCATGAATGTCAGCACGACCGTGGAAGAGCGGCTCGCGTAAGCGGTTGGAAATTGATGTGGCTTTAGCCCTGGTGGTCGCTTTTCCTCGGCAATCGAATTTTCCCGCAGTCTCTAGAGGGGATGCCGTGATTCGAATCTTCTATCCCCGCTCGAACGCGTGCTTCTGCTCCAGCTCGCGCCGTGCGCTGGCCACTTCGGACTCGAAACGGTCTTTCTGGTGCATCAAGGCCGGCAGTGCGGTCGCATTGCTCCCAGCCATGGTGAACAATCCCTGCTGCACGAGCCCAGCCGCAACCTCGGCAATATGGTCGGTCGTAGTCTGGACGTAGAGCGCTTCCGTCGCATCGCCCAGCCACACCTCGCCCCCGACCAAACACGTCTGCCAATACACCTTGCGCTCGATCAGGCGGGCGATGTCTTCATCGGTGGCCTTGCCAAAAACCCACTGGCTGCGCTTGAAATCGTAGTGCCGGCTGGAGAACGGCAACGGCACCAGCTTGCCCGACTTCACAAACTCAATCTGTTTGCGATCTACATCTTTACGTAGGGCATTGATAACCGGCGCTTCGGCGTCTTTCGCCTCGAGCGAAGGCAAAACCTCCCGCAGCGTGACCGAGAGATTCACTGCCACCAGAGCGCGCAACCCACCCGAGTTTTCCAGCGTAATCTCACTGTGGAGAACGTGGAAGTCCGCTCCCGAACTCGCGGGCCGGAAGGGCCACTCGAGCCTGAAGCTGAGCGGAAGCCCGCTCTGCGTGACATAAATAGTTTTCTGAGGAACACCAGCCGGCGTGCTCATGTCAGTTCTTATCAGCTTGAAAAACACTTCATTCTAATTTATCTAACGCGAACCGGCAGGGCTGAGTGGGACTACAAATCCGTGGGCTCGATCGAGCGAGAAATACAGACCAGCAGCGCCCCAGCCGCAGAGCGGCGCATATGCTAGCCCAGGACGTAAGTCCGGGGGTAGCTGCGCAAAGTGATCGAGTCCGGTAGAGCCTGACCTGAGCGAGCGGAGCGAATCGAATGGGGACGGCACATGCTCTCGTCGTAAACGCGTCACGGCCTTGCCGCACGCGCCAGTTCCATCAGATTCCACATCGCCGATGCAATCAGCAATCCGCAAAGCGCAGCCATCACAACCGAGCCCTGCCGCGTCTCCAGCAGATCGGCGAAAACGCCAGCCACAAACACGAACAGAAACACCAGCGCCGCCAATTGGAAACCCTCTCCCGGAAAGCTCGGAGCCGCTACAGCCAGCAACAGCAGCAGCGCCGCGATCCCAAGCGGCGCGAAGTTACCAAAATAACGCGCGCGTTTCCACGCAGTAAACACCAACAGCGCGAGGGGCAGGGCCATCATCAGGGGCGGACTGCCCCGGAATATCGCCTGCTGATTGTGCCGGTAGGCAACCCACGCTGCCAGCGCGCGCGGCTCGAAGTCCAGCCAGTGTGCATGCGCCATTCCTTGCCACCACAGCGTCGGATGAAAGAAGTACGACACGAACAGGATCGCGAGCGCCAAACCGCAGGCAGCGCCCCAGATCACAAACACCGCCCGCTTCCGCACTGGCGCCACCCATAGCATAAGAGGCAGCACGACCAGCGCCAGCACGCCGAGCGAGAACTGGTTCCCAGCCGCGAGCGCCAGGGACAGCCCCAGCAGCAGGATGCGCCGCCAGTTCCAGAGCACCACCTCACGCGGAGCATACAGCGTGTGCGCGACCGCGATCGCCGTCCACACCGCGCCGAACGCGCCCCACACCGCGCCCATCTCCCCAAGATTCTGTGCGGAAGAGACGCTGACGATCATAGCGGGTGAAAAGCAAAAGAGCATGAGCGCGATGTATCCGCCGGCGTTTCCATATAGACGGCGCGCAACGTACCAAAGCGATCCGCCCAGAATCACGCCAAAGAACAAATACGGCGCCGCCGCAAGCACATGCCAGAGTGGCAGACCGGCCGTCCACGAAGCCGGACGCACGAGAAACGGAGCCGCCGCGACCAGGTAATAGAGCGGCGACCGGTCCTCGTCATATCCTTCGCGGACCCGCAGATGCCCAGAGCGTCCCGCGGAAGCCACGCCCGTTGCCGCTTCCGAGCGCAACGATTCCGGCGTCCCGGCAACCGCACCGCCCTTCCACTGTTGCAGTCCGATGTAGATACGCAGCGCTTGGTCGGAGTCCGAACCGGAAGCATGCAGTGCTTGTATTCGTACCAGCCACAAGCACTGCAGCAGGTACACGCTGAGCAACGCGGCCGCCGCAAACTGCGGCCCGCCAATCGACGCTGACTGAAAAAATCGCCGCATCAAGGGAGACCGAGTGTTTTACCATGTCTGCGACTCTCATGGATACGAATCCACTTCCTCCCGTTCTTTCAGAGCCAGCGCAGCCTAGCGCGTCCGAGTCCGCTCCGCCGACTTCAGTTCTGCCGGCGCTCCCAGCCAAACCTGGCCGCGAAAATCCGCTACTCGAAGTGTTTGTCGGCCCACAAGGAATGTACCCTGGCACGCGCTGGCTGATCTACCTCGCGATGGGCGGACTACTCGCCATATTCCTCGGGATTTTTCTGCACTTCGCTCACCCTCACCGCGGCGGCCCGGTCTGGTGGACGATGGTCGCCGAGATCGGTATGACGCTGTGCGCGATTCTGCCCGCCTTCGTGATGGCGCGCATCGAAGGACGGCCCTTCGCGGAATTCGGACTCCCCGCCAGCAGCGCCTTCCGCCGCAACTTCTGGGTGGGTACGCTTTGGGGGATCGCATCACTCACCGTACTGATGGCGGCGCTGCGACTAGCCGGCGCCTTCGAGTTCGGCTCGATCGCTCTACGCGGCGCGAGTATTTTGAAATTCGGGGTATATTACGTCCTGTTCTTTTTGCTCACCGGATTCTTCGAAGAATTCCTGCTGCGTGGCTATTCGCAATGGGTGCTGTCGAAGGGAATGCACTTCTGGCCAGCGGCGGCGCTTTTGTCCGCGAGTTTTGGGGCGATCCATAGCGGCAACTCCGGTGAGAACCCGTCGGGCCTGATCGCGGCCGGACTGATCGGCTTCTTTTTCTGCCTCACACTACGCCGCACCGGCAACCTGTGGTGGGCAGTCGGCTTTCACATGTCCTGGGATTGGGGCGAGAGCTATCTCTATTCGGTTCCCGACAGCGGCGGAATGATGACCGGCCACCTGCTCAACTCATCCTTCCACGGTCCCCAATGGCTTACCGGTGGATCAGTTGGCCCCGAGGGCAGCCTGCTGGTCTTCGTGGTGATCGCCGCGATGTGGGTCCTGTTTGATCGGATGTATCCCGAAGTGAAGTACCAGGCCTGATTCATGAGGTCGGACACTTTGTCCGACCTGCATGCATCTCCCACACTGCCCGCAGGGTCGGGCAGGAGCGCCCGACCCACCATAGGCCCTACCACGAATAGTGCACCGTGTACGTCACCACCTGTTCGCCGTCGGGCGCAACTGTAACCGGAAACTCAATCGTCTGCGCATCGCGCTTCTTGAACTGATGGGACTGCGCGGTTAATTGCCAGTTCGTCCAACGATAGAGATGTTCGACCACGCGGATATTGGCCGCTTCCTTCTTGTGGTTGCGCACGCGGATTTCGAACGTCTCATCCATCCAGTGCGCGTTGGAATCCACGCGATAGTTCGTGCGCTTACGTTCGCCGACGATGTCGAAGGCGTTCCCGGTATAGACGCGGATCATCTCATCTTTGGGCGTGTGGTCAATGGTGTTCTCGCCGACAAACTGCAGGCTGCCATCGGAGTCGCGACGGTAGAAGCGCAGCCGCCCCTTGGGCAATGCAATGCCGAGATGGTTGGTGTCAGAATTCTTGAACTCCTGTAACACCCAGATCTTGTGGTTCGACACCGTGCCGTATCCCGGATCGTTGCGGATCTGTTCGGAGTTGTAATAGCCGTACTGATCGATCTGCGCGCCGTCATACACATAGAGGCGCTGCGACTGGATGCCCGTCGTCCGCACAAACTCGACCTGCTTGGTCTCGTTGTCGCGCAACGTCGCCGGACGCTCCAGCGTGTAGAGGTGAAATTCGTCAAATGACTTTTCGCGCACTACCGGCGCGGCAGCGTCTTGCGCCATCGCTTTCGCTTCGGCCGCATACATCCGGCCCGCCATGCGCTGGTCCTGGATTTTGCTGACATCTCCCGCAAGCAGCTTGATGCGCGCATTTTCAAACGTCTTGCCGCTCTGGTTGCGCATCGTGATCCAGCCGACCAGATCAAGAGAGTTCATCCCGGTATTCCGCGGGCCGTCAGAGACGACCAGGTTGTAGTCCGACTGCCAGGTCATGCCTCCGGAGACATAAGAGATTTCTGCCTGCGATTTTCCCGCCTGGGTGGTGGCGAGTGCCCAACTCAACGTCGGTTTCAGGATCGAGTCGCCGCCGAGCGCCGGAAACAGGGGCTGGCCGGGCAGTCCGAAGCGCAGTGCACCATCGACCTCGATGATCGGCTGGCCAACGCTCAGCTGCGGATATCCGTAGTTCTGCTGCTGGTAGTAAGAAGCCGGAACGTATCCGCTGCGGATGATCTTGCCGCGGATGATTTCGGTCTTATCGCCGCGCTGCGCCTGGAAGTCAATTGTCTTGCCCTCATAGAGCGAGAGCAGCAATTCCTGGGAGACGGCGTCGTTGCGATAACTCTGTTCGAGAATCTGTAGCGGTCGTCCGGTAAGGTCGCACAGGATGACCGAGTCGGGCTCGAGGTGCGCCGAGATCCCGGCAAAGTTCACATGATTCACGCCCGCGTTCAAGTCGAGTGGCAGATGCTCCCGGGCGACGAAGAAGTTCTGGTTGTAAATGGTGAGCGCGGGCGCGTTCGATTGGTCGATTGAGACGGGTTGAGTCTCGTCCGGCGCAGCAGCAAAAAGCGTAAGGCTGAAAAACGCGAACAGAAGTTTGTGCATAGTCCCTCGTTATCGTGTAGGGACGGGTCTCTGACCCGTCCACCGGGCGAAGCCCGGTTCATCGGCCCGGGGAAGCCGACGCCTTTTTTATCGCGACGCGACTTACCGCGTCTGATCAGGGAACGAGAGGCAGAGAGAAACTTGCGTCGACAGGCTGAAGGACACCTGGGCACATAGGTAATACGGGGTAATCAGAATCATGGGTCGCGACACTTCCGTTGTCGTCGGTAAAGGGCATGCCTTGTGCGCGACGGCGGGTCGAGCCTGAAGCAGGGGGAGCGGCGGGGCGAAAAGTGCTAAAATGTGTTCATGGCAAACACACGGAGCGCAACCCTCAGCATTCGACTCAAGCCGGAAACCAAGAAACGGCTGGCGAGACTGGCCAAGGTCTCGGGGCGCAGTTCGAACTTTCTCATCGCGGATGCGGTGGAAGTATACGTCTCCGATCAGGAAAGGATGCTGGCAGAAGTTCGCCAGGCGGACCGCCAGGTCAAGTCCGGCCACTTCATCCGCAATGAGGACATGAAGGCGTGGCTGTTGTCGTGGGGAACCGACCATGAGTTGCCGGTTCCGAAGTGCGTCTGCGGCAAAGAACATGATGACGAGGCGCTGTGCCGGTAGAGATTGTCTGGTCGGCGTTGGCACGAACCCGCCTGCAAGAAATTCGCGCCTACGCGGCTCGGGATAAACTGGAGGCAGCGGAACGGCTCGCCATTCGGATTGTTGCCGTGGTCGAAACGCTGCGAAACCATCCTCATCTGGGCCGCGTCGGCGCCGAACCTGGAATCCGAGAGCTCGTTATCGCGGGCACTCCCTACATTGTCTTGTACCGCGTGCATAAACAGCGGGTGGTGATCAGTACGATCTGGCACGGGAAGCAGAGGAGAGAGTGCTAGAACTCTTAGGCCGCGAAGACGCTGTACCGCATCATCGAGTGAGCCTTCGATATTCCCAGACAAAGCCAGTCAGAAAGATGAGCGCCGGGATGAAGCATAAGATAGGATTCATACGCCACAGGCTAATCGGGTCCCAACCGACCGAACCTTCCCCTTGTGTCGTCGGATGAACAAAGGTGTAGATCAGCACGCCAACGATGAGAACGCCGATTAGGAATATGGGGACTACGATGAGAGCAATCAATCCTGCGAGCACGCTCTTAACGTAGATCATGCGCACCTCGTTGCCTGGCTTTGTCCGGCTGGACGGCCGAGGACAGACGTCCAGCCACAACCCTAAATATCCAAATTCTTTACATCCAGCGCATTGTCCTCGATGAACTTTCGCCGCGATTCGACGTCTTCGCCCATGAGCGTGGTGAAGATGGTCTCGCACTCGGCGATGTCTTCTAGCTTCACGGAGAGTAGGGTGCGGCGCTCCGGGTCCATGGTGGTTTCCCAGAGCTGTTCAGCGGTCATTTCTCCGAGGCCTTTGTAGCGCTGTACGGTATATTCTTTCCGGCCTTCGTTCAGGACGTAGTCAAACAGATCGCGGGCGTTATTCTTCTCGACGATCTCGGACTCTTTGGCGCGGCGCGCGGGAGCTTTGGCGGCTTTCTTCTGCACGGCCTCTTCGCCCTCGGCGTCGCTGGATTCGTCCGCGTCGCCGTTGCTCTTGGCCGCTTTGACGATCGTTTCCACCACGAACGGCGGCTCCAGGTATTGCTCGATCTGCTTGAATTTCGAGATCAACTGGCGGCACTCCGGCGTGGACGCCAGTTCCCAGTTGATGACGTGCTCCGCGCCCTGCGAGTTCACGAACTTCACTTCCCATAGGTTGTGCTCTTCGTCGAAAATCGATTCGATGCTCTTCAGACTTAGTTCTTTCAACAGCCGCTTGAGTTCCTTTTCAAGCTTCTCGATCTTCTTCGGAGGATTCTTCTTGTCGCCTTCGAAGTCGGCGCGCTTGGCGAGGTCGAGCTTCGGCAAGAGTTCCGTGATCTTCTCCTCGCGCAGGCGCTTATTCAACTTGTCGAAGAAACCGAGATACTCATTGAGCACGGTGATGAACTTGGTCAGCGCGGCGCCTTCGAGTGTAGCCGCGCCTTCGCCATAGCGGATCACCAGGCCTTCGGAAGCCCGCTTTACCATGACTTTGACGAACTCGCGCTCGTCCTTGATGTACTGGTGCGACTTGCCTTTGCGGATGCCGAACAGCGGTGGCTGCGCGATGTACACGTTGTTGCGCTTGATCAACTCCTGCATGTGGCGGAAGAAAAACGTCAGCAGCAGGGTGCGGATGTGCGAGCCGTCCACGTCGGCGTCGGTCATCAGGATGATCTTTCCGTAGCGCACTTTGGTTGGATCGAAGTCTTCTTTCGAAATGCCGGTGCCGAGCGCGGTGATCATGGCGCGGATTTCTTCGTGCGCCAGCATCTTGTCGTAGCGCGCTTTTTCGACGTTGAGAATTTTTCCCTTGAGCGGCAGGATCGCCTGGAAGCGCCGGTCACGGCCCTGTTTCGCGGTGCCGCCGGCCGATTCGCCCTCGACCAGGAACAATTCGCAGCGGCCGGGATCTTTCTCTGAGCAATCGGCAAGTTTGCCCGGCAGTCCACCGCCGTCGAGCGCGCCTTTGCGGCGGGTCAGGTCGCGAGCCTTGCGGGCAGCTTCGCGGGCGCGGGCGGCGTCGACCGCCTTGTTGATGATCTTGCGCGCGACCGTGGTGTTCTGCTCGAAGAACGCGCCCAGGCGCTCGTTGATAAACGCCTGCACGACTCCGGCGATGTCGGAATTCAGCTTCCCTTTCGTCTGGCCTTCAAACTGCGGCTGCGGCAGCTTCACGCTGATCACCGCCACCAGTCCTTCGCGGACGTCGTCGCCCGTGAGGTTTTCTTTCACGTCCTTGAACAGGCCCATCTGCTGGCCGGCGTAGTTGATGGTCCGAGTGAGCGCCATCCGGAAACCGGAGAGATGGGAGCCCCCGTCAACCGTGTTGATGTTGTTGGCGAAGCTGAACACGCTCTCCGAGTAGCCGTCGTTGTACTGGAGACCAATCTCCATCGCCACGCCGCTGCGTTCGGCCTCCATGTAGATCGGCTTGTCGTGCAGCACCGACTTACCGCGGTTCAAATGCTTGATAAACTCGGCAATGCCACCGTTGTACTTGAACTCGGTGTGCTTCGCTTCGGTGGTCTTGGCGTCGGTTTGGCGCTCGTCGGTGAGCGTGATGAGCAGCCCTTTGTTCAGGAACGCCAACTCACGCAGGCGCTGCGCGAGCGTATCGAAGTTGTAATCGCAGACACTGAAGATCTCGCGATCCGGCAGGAAGTGAACTTTAGTGCCGCGCTTCTTGGTCGCGCCCGCTTTCTTCAGCTTGCTGGTCGGTTCGCCTTTGGAGTAGGTCTGCTCCCAGGTGAAACCGTCGCGCCAGATTTCGAGTTCCAGTTCGTGGCTGAGCGCGTTCACGACGCTCACACCTACGCCGTGCAATCCGCCGGAAACTTTGTATGACGATGTATCAAACTTGCCGCCGGCGTGGAGTTTGGTCATCACGACCTCGGCGGCGGGAATTTTCTCGCCGTCGATGTCCATGTTGTCGACGGGAATGCCGCGGCCGTTGTCCACGACTGTGATCGAGTTGTCGAGATGAATGGTGACTTCGATCTTGTCGGCGTGTCCGGCGAGCGCTTCGTCGACGGAGTTGTCCACGACTTCATACACCAAGTGATGCAAGCCCATGTCGCCCGTCGACCCGATATACATCGCGGGCCGCTTGCGCACCGCTTCCATGCCGCCGAGAACCTTGATGGAATCGGCGGTGTAGTCGGCGTGATTGCCGTTCTTGTTTTTCGTGTCCGCGACTGGGGTCTGAACTTCTTTCGTGGCCATTCCGCTCCGTGGAAAATTGCCGGTTCGAGCGCGCCGGCTGGGTGGACGCTACCAGGGTGCTCCGGCGACCTCAAACCATTGAAATTTCTGCTAGTTAGGTGTCACCAGAGATGTTCTTATTTTAGCACAGAAAGGCTCAATTTTGAGACCGGAACCGTGCAGATAACCCACGCTTTTTGTTGCTGTTAGAGAGGTTCCTTTTCGGTAAATTGCGTGCTGCGAGCACCACGGCTTTCTGATCGTGGAAATTCACTTTGCTTTCGATTTCAGAGCGGGAAAACTGATCCCGTCGATCAGGTCGTTCACAGCATCGGAACTGTCCGCGATGAAGGTAAAGGATACGACCTGCCCCTTCGTGAGCATCACCAACGTGGACTGATGCATACTGAGTTTGTCGTTCAACGCTTTCGAAAAATCCCCGCGCACCAGCCGCTGCAAGTCAATTTCTACTTCCGACGGATCTCCGTCAGCCTTGGAGCCCTTGGCTGTAGTGAGCTCCGTTAAAGGTCCGAGATAGTCTTCCGCTTTCTTCAGCCCCGGATAGGCAGCCGCCTTTTCTGCGGCGATGACAACTGCCGCATTGATAGTGTCTGCGGCAGCCTGTGGCGGCCGCTCGAAGACGGCGAGCAGCACTTCGCCTTTGTCGTCATTCCCTTCCTGCATTTCTTTGGTGCGATCAACCCAGCCGTAAGGAATGCGGTAACGGAAGCCGAAGGTGGCGTTGTTGTAGAGCTGCGAATCTTCCGCGGCCTTCAATGCGGGCGGAGTGGGCGGCTTGTGTTGTGGTTGGGCCGTGGAGCTCAAGCAGAGAGCAACAGCGGCCAGCGCAGCAAAACGGCAATTCATGCAGATGTGGGTCAGTTTACATCGAGAGGGTGGACATGGCGAGGCAGTGGAGGGAGTCGGTAGTGTCTTAAAAAGCGTGTTGCTAGGCGTTGGCGCAAAACCTTAAGACACTACCAGGGAGTCCCGGACGCAGTACCGTCGAGGACTTCGCATTTTGCGCAAAAAGGCTGCGGGGCCTATCAGGGCATCGCTTCACAGGCTGCGGAAAAACTCATGAAAGTCGGCAACACCGTGTGCGGAAAAATTTCATGAATGTCAGCACTTCCGTGGAAGAGCGGCCCTTCAGGGCCGCATAAGTCGTCGGGAATGTCTGCGGGCTTTAGCCCCAGGTGGTTGCTTTTTTTTGGCAGATTGAGTTTTTTCACAGCCTCTTCAGCGATGGCATCCGCTCTCACCCCTCACCGCGAACCTTTACAATCTCAACGTCTGCCGAAACGAAATCTATGGAACTCTCGCTTACTGAAACTGAAGTCCGCGTCCTAGGCTCGCTGATCGAAAAGGACATCACCACGCCGGAGTACTATCCCCTGTCGCTGAACGCGCTGATAAATGCCTGCAACCAGAAATCGAACCGGGACCCAGTGATGCAGTTGGACGAAGACACCGTGCGCAATGGGTTGAGCGGGCTCCAGGAGCGGCGTCTAGCGGGACCGGCCGGCGGCGCGGACAGCCGCGTCACCAAGTACGAACACCGACTTCAGGAGGTATTCAACTTCACTCGTCCGGAGATTGCCGTGCTATGCGTACTGTTGCTGCGCGGCCCGCAGACTCCCGGCGAACTCCGCGGACGCACCGAGCGCATGCACCGGTTCGAGGCGCTGGACGACGTGCAATCAACCCTGCAGAAGTTGATGCAGCGCGATCCGCCGCTGGCGAAGGTACTGCCACGACAGCCGGGGACGAAAGAGTCGCGCTGGGCTCACCTGCTCAGCGGAGATCTGCCGCCGGAGGCAGCACAGACGGCGCGCACAGACGGGGACAGGAGTTCCGGCGATGGCGAGCGCATTGCTCGACTGGAGGAAGAAGTAGCAGCACTGCACCGGGAAGTCGGAGACATCAAGGATCAACTGGAGCGGTTTCGGAAACAGTTCGAATAAAACTGATCTCATGAATGCACTGTCTAGCGGTTGTTTGCGAACTTGCGTTTTTTACCAGCGATCGGCGAGGACCTTCTTTTCATGGTAGGACGGGGTTTGTTAGTCTTTGCTTACAGCAGGTTGACAGTTCTGGTGGTTCCTCACATGCCGAGCGATGAGGTCAACAAGAAAACGCGGGAGGAGTGGCGGGACCTGGGCTTCTACTACGTCATAGATGACGAAGCCAAGGTCTGGAAATTCATCGGCTCTCGATCAGGCCTGCTTTCTTTTCCGGACGCTCTCCGCGCGTTCGTGGCCGATCCGCGTAACACATTAGAGTCCGAGCACGAACACTACGGGCCCTACATGTACCTGAAAGTCATGACGTGGCAAGAAGCTGGGTTCGACAACAATGGGATTCGCGGGGCATTGGCGGATCTCGCGCGCCTAGCGACGCTAGTTGAAGCCAAGCTGTTAACGGCCCAAGCGGGATCCGTGGTTCGTATCCAGGACGAGTTCGCCGCAGATAACCCATACGCCCTGGTTCTGGAGGTTCGCGAAGACACCTTCGACCCTGCCACTGCGGATCCGCTCCTGCCAAACGAAGTCGCCGGCTGATAGCGCCGAGAAGTTCAGACTTAGAAATCGTCGCCTCTCTCGGCCATTTTGGCGTCTCGGCAGTGAATAGAATCAACGGCATCGGACAAGAGTGTCCGACCCACACGACCTACAGCACCCGCTCTTGCGCGTATCCCGCCGCGCCCAGCGCCGAAATGATTTCCGCAATGTGATCCGGACCGCGTGTTTCCATCGTAATTTCGATTGCGGTCTCGCCCAGATTCACGCCGTGGTAGGCGCGGTCGTAGTCGGTCTCGACGATATTGGCGCGATGTTGTGCCAGGATCGACGTCAAACGGTGCAGCGCGCCGGGAAAATCGCCGAGATGCACGCGCAGGCGAACCAACCGTCCGTCTTTGACCAACCCCCGCTCGATGATGCGTGAGAGCAGTGTCACGTCAATGTTGCCGCCGCAGACCAGCACCGCAACTTTCTTGCCGACAAACGGCAGCTTGCGGTTGACCAGCGCTGCGATGGCCGCGGCGCCCGCGCCTTCCGCCAGAGTCTTCTCGCGCTCCAGTAGAAGCAAAATCGCGTTGGCGATTTCTTCTTCTTCCACCGTAACGATGTCGTCCACATATTTCTGGACCAGCGGAAGCGTGCGATCTCCGGCGCGCCGGACGGCGATGCCATCGGCGATAGTCGAAGCCGCGTTCAGCGTCACCGGCTTGCCTTCGGCTACCGCGACTTTCATCGAAGGCAACCGTGAAGGCTGCACGCCGAAGACCTGAATCTTGGGATTCGTATCTTTCACCGCGCACGCGATACCGCCGATCAGTCCGCCACCGCCGATGGGGACAACCACCGCTTCAAGACCGGGATGCTGTTCCATCAACTCCAGGCCAATCGTTCCCTGGCCGGCGATCACTGCGTCATCGTCGAAAGCGTGAACAAACGTGAGGCTCTCCGCTCGGCTGCGGCGGACCGCCTCTTCGTAAGCTTCATCGTAGTTAGCGCCATGCAGAACAACATCCGCACCGTAGCCCCGCGTGGCCGAAACTTTGATCAGCGGCGTGGTCAGCGGCATGCAAATCTGCGCGCGGATGCCGAGTTTGCCCGCGTGGTAGGCAACACCCTGGGCATGGTTACCTGCCGAAGCTGCGATCACACCGGTAGCGCGTTCTTCCCCGCTGAGCGAGAGCAGTTTATTAAGCGCACCGCGTTCCTTAAAAGCGCCCGTCCGCTGTAGGTTGTCGAGCTTAAGGTAGACGTCGTTCGCAGTCGATTGCGAGAAGGTTTCCGAGCGCGCACAGGGCGAGAGATAGATCGAGTCCCGAATCCGGCGCAAGGCCGAATGAATGTCGTTAAGTGTGATCATTGCTGACTGCGGCCGACTGGCAAAAGAATCTCAATATCTTACCTGAAGGGGATCGCCTGAGCAGGACCTCCGGCATTAGGGGCCAAAAGAGCACGAAAGGTGGTTACCCTCCTGTACAAAAGTGCCATAGCGGGCCGTGCACCTGGCGCCACCACCCTAGGCCCTTCGAAACCTAGGCAGCCGCCAAACCGCCCGTCAGAATGGGCTTTTAAGGAGTTCATTCCCCAAGGACTCATGACAAACTCATTTGGCACTTTCCCCGCCCCCGTTCCTGCGCATGTTCTCCGGAAAGTCAATGCGCGCGTCGCTCTGTATAACCTGCCGAAGACCTCTTCCAGTCTACTGACGGAGTGTTTCCGCCAGTTCGGAATCGAAACCGTGCCGATTTCAGACGCCGATCAGGAGTGCCTGCTCCGGGAAAAGTTCGATGCCTGCGTGCTGCCTCTGGGAGAATCGGTTGGCCACATCATTGAAAAGGCGCGCAGTTCGGCCTCCAACAGCCGCCTCGTCATTTACGGACTGGGTGGGACCGCGCAGGATGCCATGCGTTACTCGAAGCACTGCATCAATGCCATCTTCCACGAACCGCTGGAACGATCCGCCACTCTGAAACTGATGCGCTCCACACGCCCGCTGGTGCTGCACGAATTCCGTCGCTATGTCCGCATCCCGATCATCACCGACGTGACCGTGGTCGCCGCCGACAGTTCCCGCTTCCTTGTGACCAGCCAGGAGATCAGTGCAGGCGGCATGTCGGTGAAAGGCACCGCGAACCTCGAACCCGGCCAACTGGTGGAAGTGTCATTTTCGGTGCTGACCCTGCCGCGCATCTGGGTGCGTGGCCACGTAGCCTGGAAGAAACCCAACAAGAGCGTCGGCATTCGCTTCGACGCAAATGACGAACGCAGGCAGCGGCTGAAGGAGTGGATCGTGTCGTACCTGGAATCGTAAGAAAGCAGGTCTCAGGAAATGCACCGCCCTTCCTGAGACCTGTGATCTTGTTCCGCCATCCCGGACTAAAATACCTCCGTGAGTACTCCTGTCACGGCTGAGCTTTCGCAGAAGTCCACTTCCGAAGCGCGTGAATTTACGCTGCGGGAAAGGATTCTGCTCTGGCTCATTAGCTGGGCGGGATATCTTGCCATCGCTCTCATCGGGCCAACGCTCCGCTTTTCAATTTCGTGGGAAGAAGACCCCTTTCCACCCGGCGCAATTTTCGAAAAACCTGTCATCTACTCCTTCTGGCATCGCGCAGTGTTTCCAGCCTCGTGGATGTGGAGGCAGCAGCGCATCGCCGTGATGGTGAGCCGCAGCTTCGACGGCGAGTATATTGCGCGGATCATCGAGAGGCTCGGTTTCGGCGCCGTGCGCGGTTCGAGCAGCCGCGGTGCAACGGGTGCCTTGCTCGGGATGAAGAGCGTGCTGGAACAAGGCGAGTCGGTAGCATTCACCATTGACGGGCCGCGCGGTCCGAAATATGTTGCCAAGTCCGGTCCAGTGCTGCTTTCCAAAATCACCGGCTTCCCGATGTCGGCGTTCTATGTCGCGCTGAACGATCCCTGGGTCCTGAAAACGTGGGACGACTTCATGATCCCGAAGCCGTTTTCAAAAGCGCTAGTCCGGCTGAGCCGCAAAACCGTCGTTCCCGCGGGCGCAGACGATTCCCAGGTAGCCGACTACCACGGGCAGCTGCAGGCGGCGTTGGAACGTGTCACCAGGTTCGCGGAAGAGAATGTGGGACGCGTGGGATCGAAAGAATTTCCTGTCTGGAAGCGCTAGAACGCGACGGTTTGACATCCAATCAAGCGCCCGGTAAATTTGCGGGGCTGGTTTTTCTGCTCTTTCCAAAATTTGGTTCGCGCATGATCGCAGCCAGGCACTATGCCGTGCTGTGAGGGAAGCGGGTGCAAATCCCGCGCTGCCGCGCAACTGTAAGCGAGGACACAGCGGCCGTCCACTGGGTTGATCTTGATCCCGGGAAGGACGACGCAGAAATCGGGCTTATCGGAGCCCTTGCTCGCAAGCCAGGAGACCGGCGCGAACCGTCACCACAAAACCCCTTTCGCGTGTAAAGGAGAATGGTATGGTCCGCTTCCTGGTAGTACTCTCATCAGTTTTCTCTCTGCTGTTCGTGCCGGCGGCACTGGCCGGCGAGCTTAAGGTCAAAGTTCTCGATCCACAGTCGGCGCCGGTTGCGGGCGCGCAGGTGTCGGTCTATCTCGTAGACAAGTCCACACCGCTTCAGGTTCGGACGAGTTCCGGCGAGGGTGTCGTCACTTTCAATCTGGATGCGTCCGCTCCGTTGAGTGTAGAGGTGCTTGCTCCGGGATTCGCCATGTCGCGAACGGACGCGCCGGTCTCAACTTCATTGGTAGTCGTCACGCTTCGGGTCGCGGCGACCTCGGAAACCGTGATCGTAACCGCAACGCGCACACCTACTCCGGAGCAGGAGACCGCCAGCAGCGTATCGCTTCTGACCGGTGACCAGCTCACGACCATGCAGCCCGTTTCTTTCGCAGACGCCTTGCGATTTCTGCCGGGAGCGGTCGTCAACGTTGCCGGCCAGCGCGGCGGGTTGGCGTCTTTGTTCGTGCGCGGCGGGGACTCTCGCTACAACAAAATTCTGGTCGACGGCGTGCCAGTCGATGAATCCGGCGGTACCTTCGATTTCGGCACCGTTCCAATGGCCGAAACCGACCGCGTGGAATTTCAGCACGGCACGCAGAGCACACTGTACGGATCGGACGCGATGACCAGCGTCCTGCAAGTCTTTACACGCAACGGAACGACCGCGGTGCCGGAACTTCGCTTTGGCGCCGACGGCGGTAATTTTGGTACGGCACATGGATTTGCTTCCCTAGCGGGGGCCCGGTCTCGTTTCGATTACAACGTATTTGCAGATCAGTTCCAGACCAACGGGCAAGGACCGAACGCCGACTATTTCAATACCTTGCAAGGAGCGAATGTGGGACTGCAATTGCATCCCCGAGCGCTCCTGCGGATTCGGGCGCGGCATTCTAACAGCCGGACCGGAGTGCCGGGAATCTGGGATTTCAACAATCAGCGCCTGCTCCCTCCCGACAGCGATACGCGCGCTCGGCAAAACAACTTGCTTGCCAGCTCGGAGTTGACCATTGCCGGCCCGTCGCGCTGGGTCCATCACCTGACGGGTTTCGAATATCGACATCTGCGAACCAACATCGATGACTTTGTGGATGTTGGTCGGGTCTCACCCGTGTTTGGCAACTTCGACATTTCCTATCACACCGTGGCAAACAATAACCGCGCCGGCTTCGATTATCAGGGCGACTATGCGGAACGTGCCTGGTCCCGCACGACAATCGGGTACCAGTTCGAAGACGAAAACGCGTTTGTGGGAGATGTGAAGACGCCGGACCACGGACTGCGCCTGAATCACGACGGATTTGTGCAGCAGGCAATTACCTGGAAGCGCCTATCGGCCGTAGCAGGGATCCGGATCGTGCACAACGAAACCTTCGGGAACAAGGCCGTGCCCCGAATCGCTCTCAGCGCCCAGTTGCTGCGCGGTGGGCAGTTCTTTTCCGGCACCAGGCTCCGCTTCTCTTACGCGCAAGGTATCAAAGAGCCGCGTTTTGAAGAGTCCCTCGCCGGCCCGCCCTTTAGCATTCCCAATCACAACCTCAAGGCCGAAGAGAATCGTGCCTTCGAAGCCGGAGTTGAGCAGAACCTGCTGGCCGGACGGCTCTCGTTCGGTGCGATCTACTACAACAACCTGTTCCGCGACCAGATCGACTATGCCTGTTGCGACGATCAGTTTCGGGGCCAATACATCAACGTTAATCGTTCGATGGCACATGGGGCCGAAGTCACTCTGGCTGGGAAGGTAACCTCGCACACGCGACTGGAAGGGTCTTACAGCTATGCCTCGACGCAGATTTTGGAGGCACCTTTTGCGTTTGACCCCTTGATCGCCGCCGGAAATCCGCTACTGCGACGCCCCAAACATTCGGGAAGCCTGCTGGCGACCTATCTTGGATCGCGCTGGGGCGCCAATCTGGGCGCGAGTTTTGTGGGGCGCAGGACTGACTCCGATTTTCTGGGATTGGAAGCCAACGGCCAACTTATTACCCACGCCGCCGGCTATGCGCGCGTCGACCTCGGCGGATGGTACGCCATTAACTCGCGTATCACCGCCTATGCGAATGTCGAGAACGCGCTGAACGATCACTACAACGAGGTGGTGGGATACCCGGCGCTGACCGCGAGTTTCCGCGCTGGGATGAGGTTCCGAATCGGAGGGGAGTAGCTCCTGGTGCGCAGCGATTGCCGGGCGCCCATTAACGATTCCTCCGCCTTGTGCCGATCAACCTCATGGAGGGGTGACGTCTGCCCCGAAGTCCGCGCCATGCCGAAGGTTCTGATCGCCGACGACTCTCGCTATCAGGCGCAGTTGCTGGCCAGCTATCTGCACGCGAAAGGCTTGGAGGTGGTGTTCGCGGCGGACGCGCTGCAGGCATGGACAGCCGCGCTGCGCTCCAGCCCGCAATTGATTCTGCTCGATATCAACATGCCAGGCGGAACGGGCGTCGAGGTTCTGAAGCGAATACGAATGTCCACCAGAACGCAGCACATTCCTGTAATCGTGGTCAGCGGCGAGAAGAACCCTGCCGTCGAGTCCACCGTGCGCGATCTGGGCGCCGCCGATTTTCTGCACAAGCCGGTCGAGCAGGATCAGCTTTGCGCCGCGGTGGACCGCGTGCTGAATCCGATGAGCCAACCGATCAAGGCGTGACCGCCCAAGCCGGGGAGCAACTACCGGCGGCTGGTGGCGATTTGTTTCCGCTCGGCTTCGCGGAGATCGTCGCCCGCGGCCGGGATGCGGGGCGGCGCGCATTTTCCGCCGTCGTTGTAGCTGTGGCGCACGGCCCACAGCTTCTCCACTTCCTTTTCGCCGAGCGGCTGCGCGCGTCCTAACAGGTGAGCCACCAGAGCGATGTGGGCGAAGTGCTCAACCGTCTCCATCTTCATGTAGGCATTTTCGAGCGTCGAGCCGTAAGTCACGACTCCGTGGTTGGCCATCAGAATGGCGTCGTGGGCGGGAACCAGCGGCTCAAGTGCTTCAGTCAATTCCGGAGTGCCGGGGGTTCCGTAGCGCGCCAGCGGAATCTCTCCCAGCCCGACTACAACTTCACACACCAGAGGCCGGGTCAGGTCGAGTCCGGAAGCGGCAAAGCCGGTGGCCGTCGGCGGATGAGCGTGGACGATGCCCTGCACATCCGGCCGCAAGCGGTAGATCAGCAAATGCATGCCGATTTCGCTGGAAACGTTCCGCTTGCCCTCAAGTCGATTGCCCTCGTTATCGACAATGACCAAATCGGAAGGGCGCATCCGGCCCTTGCTCATGTAGGTGGGAGTGACCAGCAGGCGGTGCTCGTCCAAACGGACAGAAAGATTCCCGTCCGTTGCGGCGACAAAACCATTGCCATGCAGCAGACGCCCAAACTCGACGATCGCCAGACGGTGCTGTCGCTCAGTCGCCATTTGCCACGCCCCGTCGCCATGGTACCGCAGGTCTTCGAAACCTTACAACACAATCCAACGTCAAGATTCGTAAAGTGGGTAGCGCTGCGGCGTCGAAGGCGTGCAATCCTGCCACAAACCCTATAATGCCCCGGTGCTGGTCTCCGACTTCCACTACCACCTGCCGCCCGAACGCATTGCGCAGGAGCCGCTGGCGGACCGGGCCGGGTCGCGCATGCTGCACTTGAGCCGGCAGGCGGGAACGTGGCAAGACCGCATGTTCCGGGAGCTTCCGGACCTGCTCCGGGCAGGCGACTTGCTGGTCGTCAACAACACGCGGGTATTTCCGGCAAGGCTATATGGACGGCGCAGCGGGGAACGATCTCATCCGGTGAGCCCGCACAACCCCGCCTCGCGGGATTTTCTGCAAGGACGAGTCGAAGTGCTGCTGACCCGGCAGATTTCCGCAGAGCCAAACGAATGGGAGTGCCTGGTTCGTCCAGGGCGAAAGATCGGGATCGGCGAGAAGGTCTATTTCGGCGCTCCGGTCGAACTGGAGGCGGAGGTCGTCGAGCGCAGCAGTTTTGGAGAACGCCGGATACGATTCATGCCGATCCCTGATTTCTTTGCCCGCGTGGAGCGCCTTGGGCACGTGCCGTTGCCGCCCTACATCGACCGTGAAGACAGGGCTTCCGACCGCGATCGCTACCAGACTGTCTATGCCCGGGAGCGAGGATCCGTGGCCGCGCCGACGGCGGGTCTCCACTTCACGCCGGACATCCTACAGCGCATTCAGGGACGAGGGATTGAAGTTGCCAGCGTCACCTTGCATGTCGGCCTGGGCACCTTTCAGCCGGTGCGAGTAAAAAAGGTCGAGGATCATAAATTACATTGCGAATGGTATGAGATTCCGGCCGAAGCGGCGCGCCTCATCCACGCTGCGAAAGAAGAAAAGCGCCGCGTAGTCGCAGTCGGCACCACCACCGTACGCACGATCGAACACGCTGCGCAGCGGGCAGGCGGTGAGCGGGTCGAAGCCGGTTGCGGCGAAGCAGACGTGTTTATCTATCCCGGTTACCGGTTTCGGGTAGTGGACGCGCTGTTGACCAACTTTCATTTACCGGAGTCCACGCTGCTGATGCTGGTGTGCGCCCTCGGCGGCAGGGATTTCGTCATGAGCGCCTACCGGCATGCCGTCGAAGCCGGATATCGCTTCTATTCCTATGGCGATTGCATGTTCGTGGAATGACCGTCGGGCGCAGGCGTCCTCGCCCGCGGGCACGCGATATATACTGACAAGTTTGCTATGTCGTTAATCGCCGGTCGTTGGTCGTTCGCGCCACGGGATGGCCGCTAACCTGTGAACAAGGGGGTCGAAGCAGGTTTTAACGCGACTCCCCGAACGACCAGCGGCTAACGACGGATCTACTATGCGTGTGCCCATCGACGAGTTCGTAGCCAAGCTCCAGGCGTTTCCACCATCCGCCTTCGACCAGATCGAGGAAATTCGGACTTTCCTGCAAGAGACCGTGGTTGACCAGGAGAGCCTGGCGCCCTATCTGACCTGGAACCGGCAGCACTACACCCGCAACCTGATCGACAAGACCGCGCTCTATGAGCTGATTGCGATCTGCTGGGAAATCGGCCAGGCAAGCTCGGTGCACAATCATCGTGACCAGAACTGCTGGATGGCCGCCCCGGTCGGGAAACTGGTCGTCGAAAATTTTCGCGTCGGATTTCAGGATATCGAGGCAGGCCATTGCCGTCTGGAAGCATCCAACCGGGTGGAGTTGACGGCGGAAAATCCGTGCGCAGTGGATCCGCGGGAGCCGGTGCACCGGGTATTGAATCCGCGGGAAGTAAATCAGCGCGCTGTGTCCCTGCACGTTTACTCGCGGCCGTTTGACACCTGCGTCGTCTATTCGCCCGAACAGGGCACCTGCGGGGAGATTCGGCTTCACTACAATACGGTGTTCGGAAAGACAGTGCCCAGTACCTAGTAGCCAGTACCCAGAGGTCGCCGTTGTTGGCTACTGACAACTGAGTCCAGGTACTGATTTCTAGGTACTGATTTCAAGGAGGAATCGTGAGGAGAACGCTGGGAGTGTTGGCGGGTGTGGCTACGCTGTGCGCGGTGTCGTGGGCGCAGCTTCCGGGAGAGAAGCCGCAGCCGACCGTCCCGACGTACCCCCGCGCCGAACTCTTTGGCGGCTACTCCTACGGGATGACGGAGTCGTTCAACTCCGGGCATGTCGCGCGTCCGAATGGCTGGGACGTCTCACTCGGATTGAATGTCGCCAAATGGATGGGGTTCGTCTTCGAAGGCAACGGACTCTACGGCATCTCGAAAATTCCACGCGACGTGCCCGCCCCCTTCCCCAAGTGCCCGCCTCTCTGTTTTAACGGATCGGACCCCACCTTCAATGTCGACACCAAACTCTATAATTACCTGGTCGGAGTGCAATTCCCCTATCGCAAGTCCGAGCGCTTTACTCCATTCGGTGAGTTGATGTTTGGCCATGCAGGGGTTCGCGGCGAGGTGCGTGGGAACGACGGGAGACTGTTTGCGCAAACCAGCAGTGGCCTGGGCCTGGTGGCCGGCGGCGGCGTAGACTACAACATCAACCCGCGTTTCGCCCTGCGTTTCAAAGCCGACTATCTGCAAACGCGTTTGTTTCGCCAGAAGCAGGACAACGGCGTTTTCTCAGTCGGGATTGTCATCCGCACTGTGCACAAGAAGAAAAAGACACTTGAGGACATAGACCAGCCGCAGCCGTAGCGCCGAATCGATTCATAGAGACGCGGCCAGCGGCGTCTCTACCACCTAGCGTTTAGTCTCGCCGCAGGATGCGGGTGAGGGGTTCAGCTTTTGACCGCAGCTCTTCGGTAAAGTCCGCGCCCTTTTCGACTGCGTCTTCAAAACGTTCTTTCGCTTCATCAGCCCAGTCGGAAATAGTATCCAGAGTGTCGTCGTAGGAACGCCGCAGGTCTTTCCGGATCTGCTTGCCCGACTTTGGGGCCAGCAGCATACCCACCGCAGCACCCACGCCTAGGCCGATCAGTAAGAAAGAGATCGCGGTACCGACGTTGCTCGGCTCTGAAGTCTCGTATTTTCCAATGCGCATAAGAACCTCCAAAGGGTCTATTTTAGACCTTATTGGACATAGCAGGGAGGCACGCAGGGACGAGCCTTTTCTCTCCCGGTTCAGGCGTCTCCTGGAAAGAAAAGGGGGGCGTTCTTACAGAGATCCCCGTTTCGGATGTCATGTTCCACGTGGGACAGATCTCTAGGGGCGCACGGAAGTGAAACTCGTGCCCTTCCCATGCTTCCCGTGTTTTCTGCGAGTCGCGTTGTTAGTTCCCGTGCAGGTTCTCGTCGCGCCCGCTTAGTCGGCGGCGGCTGACTTAGGTGCCCAGCTCGTAACGAAGTCTCCCAGGCGGTCGAGTCCTCGGGGAAAATTTTCGGCGGCAGCGGCGAAGCCCAGGCGGAAGTGCTCGGGGGCGTCGAAACAATCTCCCGGGGCGAACAACATGCCTCGCTCGGTGGCGGCCTGGCAGAACGGCCGAGCGCTCTCGCCACTCACGAGCCACGGAAAGGCGGTCATGCCACCTTGTGGACGAATCCAGCCCAGCGCGTCGCGATGCTCATCCATGAAGCGGTCGAGCAGGGCGAGGTTGCGGGTGGCGGTTTCCTGCGCTTTCTTCAGGATGATGGCGCGATTCCGGATGGCGACCTCGGTGAGAATCTCGCCCGTGGTGGTATTGCAGATGGAGAAGTAGGCGCGGGCATTCCAGTATTGTTTTTGGCGTTTGGGATCATGTTCGATCATCCATCCGGTGCGCACTCCAGCTAGCGAGAACGCCTTCGAGAGATCGCTGATGACTGTGGCGTGCTTCAGGCGCGCTGCGGATTTCGTCTCTCGTCCGTGATAGATGGGGTGGTAGACCTCGTCGCTGACGAGTTGAATGCCGCGCTGGGAGGTGAACTCGTGCAGGGATTCCATGTCGGAGTCACTGATGGTGGTGCCGGTGGGATTGTGCGGGCTATTCACCAGGATCAGCTTAGTTTTCGTGTCGGCGAGGCGCTTGATCTCGTCTACGTCAATGCGGAATCCGTTTTCCCGTCGCACCCGGTAGAAGCGCATCTCGAGGCCTAGCGATTCGGGCAGGGCCGAGAAGGTGGTGAAGCCGGGCAGCGGGAGGATCACATACGCTCCCGGTTCCGCCGCCAGCCACATCAGGATGGTCAGCGCTTCGGAGGCGCCGGTGACGATCTGCACGCAATCCACGCTGACGCCTTGCATCTCCGCAATGGCCTCGCGCAGGCTGTTGGCTCCGGCGGGGCGACTGTAGACCAGCTTGTGATTCAGGAAATTGTGGCGCACTTCCTCAGTGGCCAGAGCGAGCAGTTGGTTTACGGTCCAGACCGGACCGGTGCTGGCGGCGAGGTTGAACTCGATGCCGTGTTCATAGATGTCGAGCCAGGCGTCGAGAAGAAAAGGCTTGAGTTGCATGCTTGCACCTCGTGTCGATGCGCGGTCAGGTTTACAGATTCCGCAGATCGGCTGCGGATGATTTTAGTTTGAGGCTTGCGGGCGGAGGCGACGCGCGGCATTTCTTGCAGGTCGGAAGTGATTGTTATGTTTTGCCAATCGTGAATGGCGCAAAGAAAACCGGAATTATCACCTTCACAAACCAGAGGGATTTGATGCGTAACGCCCTCGTTCTACTAGTGTATTTCGTTGTGACGTGGACATCTGCTTATGGCATGTGTAGCGAGCATTGCCTCGCACATGTCGCTGAAGTGGAAGTTACCGGCGAGATCAAAATACTGCTCTCGATCAACGAGGACCATCGCATCGCTGTTGCTCATAATGTAACTGATGTCATCAGCGGTGGCCACGGCATCGCTGCAAGCGGTGGTATAGGCAGTATTCGGTTTTTCGGGCGGTCCAGTTGGGATGCCCGGTGGGATAATTCCCAGCGATCCGCTCCGGTCATCAAGGAACCTTCTGTTGCCCAGCTCCTGAAACCACCGATCAGCCTGCTCCATTGCTGTCGGCCCAAAGAAGACTTTAGAACGGCCTTTTTCGTTTACAGCAGGACTCTTCCCATAATTAGCATAGAAGATGTGCCCACAAATTTTTTGCCCAGGTTGGAAGGGCACCATCAGGAGAGTAATTCTCCAAATATATGGACGCTAGTCGGCGGTGAAGTGTTCTCGCCCGTCTCTGATAGAGACATAGGTCAACCATGCCAAGACTGCGGTCAGTCCAGCATAAATAATGACGAATACCAGCGTGAGGACATTTACAACGAAGGTCTTCTTTGTTTGGGCAGTGTCCTCTTCGCGTTCGGAATCGTACTTGTCTACAAGGTGTGGTGGAAAGTGTGTTTCGATTTGTCCTTGGACAGTAATATCGCCGTCTATGTGGCGTTTGTATTGATCTCTGCCGCCTTGATCTGGCTTGGGGGCGGGATTGTGCTTTGGCGGATTGGAGTGCTTTTTTGACACTGCAAAATTGAAAGCGCCCGATGATAGCACTGTCATCGGGCGGGAAAAAGCACAGTTTAGGTGATAATTCCGAAGAAAACAGATTAACCACTAAGGACATGGAGCAGTTTTGCGCTCGTACAAAAACTCGCCTTTTGCACAAAAAGTAGCGCATCACTGGGCAAAGCCGCCCTACCCGTCCTTAGTTAGTTCTGCCGGAGAGCCGACATAGGAATCGGAATGTTAAACGTTCTGGCGCCCGCTCCCACTCCGCCTTCGCAAGTGTTCGGGGGGTAGGTACACACGGTACCGTTCCCCTGGCACCCTCCGCCCCAGAACATGTAGCCCAGCATGCCGGAGGTCGTCCCTGCTCCACTGGGAGGAACCGTCTCCACGAAGGACGAAGCGACGTCCTGATCCGAACTGCTGAAATTGTTGCAGTTCGGAATGGGAGTGTTGCCGACTACCCAGAGGCTCCCGGTGAGTTTGGCGGGCGCCAGGGGCGGAACGGAACTGGTGCCAGAGATGTGCTGCTGCCATCCTGCTTCCAAGGCGGAAACTGCGGTTTTCTGCGAAGCGACCATGGCATTGGCGTAGTCCAGCACAGGATTGGAGGTGGTGAGCCAATTGGTGGTCGCGTAATTGGCGAGCGCCGTCAGGTAGGTATCGCCGTCTCCCAGGTCGATGGTCAGCCGGGCTGGATAATTGTTGCCGGTCGCGTCATAGGGCACCACCGATCGGTACGCGGTGACGAACTTTTGTAATCCTGCCAAATTGGGATTGCTGCTCTTCTCGTAGTCGATTTCCATGCCAATGTTGAATTGCTTGGCAGCATTCGCGGCGTTGATGCCAAGTTGCGTCGGATTGGTCGAGAGGGCCTTGTCCCAGTTTTTGGTATAGCTGAATCCCCCAATTGACATCATCACGCGGACGCCCTTGCTCTGAAAGTAGTTCACAACGGCCGCGGTCATCCCGATGGGGATGCCGTTCGTGTCTGCCGCGTCGGTGGTCAGACTCATCAGCTTGACCGGATTGACGAAACTTAACACCACGACATTGACCGATGGATGCCCGTCGCCGCGGTCAATAATCCAGTGATTGTTAGTATCGAATGTCGTCATGTCGGGAACCGAGGCCCAACTGCAGGCGTCGGTGTAGCAGTGCCAAACGCCGTAAACCTGGATCTGGGCGTTCAAGGTGGAGAGAAGGGTTAAGGTTACGACCGCGAGCAAGAGGTACTGAAATATCCGCACCGCGATTTTTCGGATCATATTGCCTCCTTAAAATGTGAGTCTCTACGCGGGCCTAAAACTTTTCACGAATGTGATTGATTATGGAGTCCCTGACGGAGCGCCGGCGATCTGCCAGGCGAAGGCCAGGGGCGAGGATGCAGTAAGATCGATGGCCGGCTCCACTGTGGAATAAGACTGCACGAAGTCCTTGTAGACACCCTTGCCATTGAACTGCGCGAAGACGTCGACGCCGTTCGGCGGACAGGCGACCATCCCTGTTAGAGTTCCTTTCGTGGCAATCGAGTTAGGGCCTTCCACCGCCGCACCGGAGAGAAACGGCGGACCGTTGGGTGGTACCGGAACAAGGTTCGTCACCTGGTGCTGCATGCAGAGCGGGAAGGTGCTGCCATCATTCACGATCAGTGACGTGCCCCAGGCATTTGCTCCCAAAATGTTTCCCAGCCAACGATTGGCATAATCGGCATAAGCATTGCTTCCGGATATGTTGGTGTACTCGGCAGCCATCACGGACAAACCGGCGCCATGCGAAGTGGTGTCGTACGTGTTCCATGGAAAGCCGAATCCGAATGGTTCCGTGCTGCCCTGAGTAACGGCTTTGTCCAATTGCTTCTTGAGATCCGTGAGCAGGGCCGCCTGGGTTGTAGCCAGACCGGTGGGGTTTCCGGCCAGCGTCATCGCCCGGTACAGTTCGAAGTGGGCAAGACCGGTGACGTCATAAAGGTTGAGAGTATCGGCCGCGTCGTTCGGACCAGTAATGTAGGCGTTCGCCCAGGTGGCTGCCTGCTGTAGATAGTACATCGGATCGGTATGTGGCAGTCCCGTGGGTAAGTTGCTACCGGCCTGTAGTGCAAAATAAAGCTCGGTTGCACCTAGCTCTAAGTCGTCGCGCCATTCCGACTCGGGATAAAAACTGAACGGTATCACTGTGAGCAGGTTCCCGCTGGGCGCGGTGTTGGCGACATCAAAGATGTGCTCCGCCGAGAGCAGGCACTGGTTTGCCAGAGTTGGGTTGCTGCTTTGGTTGGTGTGATAGCAAAGCGCGAACACTGCCGCCATGCGGCCCGCAAGATTCGGGCTCACCTTGGCTCCGGCTCCGCCTGCGGTATTGATGAACACCGGGCGATGGCAAATGTAACGGTACTTGGAGGTGCATCCCTGATAGGTGTCGTCGGCCTGGGGCAAGCGCCAGATGTCGTGGTCGCTCACGGTTTGCGAATTTCCATTACCGATTCCCACCTGGTAATAGAAGGTCTTGCTGTTGTCATCCCACATTTTGAGCAGCCAGTCGACGCCGAACGTTGCCTCAGCGGTAAAGTTCGAGGTGGTCGAGCCTGCACCCATCTGGTTCGGAAAATCACGAACGCCAATTTGCAGAAGCGCCACGGTGTAGCTCGTTGTTTGAACAAATTTGAGGTAGTCACCAGCGTCCCACCAGCCACCGGAGGCATCGATCACAGCTCCCGTTGCCGTGAGGTCGCCAGAAAATCGGCCATTGTTGTTGACTGTGGGGGTGAGATAGACTTTGGCGCTTTGATCATTGACGTGTCCGGGAGCAGTTCGCAGCGAGCTGGCGATAAAGTTCGGACCGTCGCGCTCGTTCTCATAAAAATACCGGGAATTGGCGAGCGCCCCGGAGTAAACATTCGCTGCTGTATCGATCTTGAACTGCGGGGAGGAGGCTGCGATCGGTCCGCTGACGGCGATTGTGTATGTTCCAGGCGAGGTGACGGTGGAAAAATCGAGCGCATAGACATCGGGGTAAGCTGTACTCCACGAACCAAGGTTGGCTCCGATTCCGGCGGAATAAACCGTTGTGCCACCAGAATTCTTAACGCTGAACGTGGCGCCGGTTTCGACGGCGGAGGCCATAAGATAGGCGCGCTTGGATGCTCCTGAGGGGTAACCAACCTGATTGACCCTGACGAATGCGCTCTGGGCGTGGACGTTAGCGCAGAACAACATGAACAGGCCCATCGCGACTGCGGTACGCTTGCTCGCGGAGCGGATCGAGCGGAAATTTCGAGATTTTCCTGTCATGGCCCCTCCTCATTGAATGGTTTCAATAAAACGTGTGAATACTGCCTATGAAGCCACTTTCTGTCAATAGGAATGTTGCTGTATTTATCCCTTTTTCCGGGAAGTTGAGAAGGCGAGAATTTCGTCCGGAGGGCCCTTGGTGGTGATGCCATAGCACATGGCACGGTTTCCCCAACCCTTGAACCCTGTGTAAAATAAGTTGTTAACCCCGAGAGCGGCGGAAGCTTCTATGTTCCTGCCCCGCTGCCGAGAATTTCCAAGAAGAGAGAAGGAGATGTAAACCAGCAATGTCGATTCCTGCAACCCAGCTCCGCCCCGGCATGATCATCAAGCACAACAATGATCTGCATTCCGTGTTCAGCGTCGAGCACCGTACCCCCGGCAACCTGCGCGCCTTCATCCAGGCCAAGTTGCGCAACCTGCGCACCGGCGCCATGTTCGAGCACCGTTTCCGTTCGCCCGACCCGATCGAAAAGGTCAACGTGGACGAAGTCAACATGGAGTTCCTCTACAGCGACGGCGACGACTATTACTTCATGAACACCGAGAACTATGAGCAGACCCACCTGACCCGCGACACCCTCGGCGACGCGGTGGACTACCTGACGTCGAACCTCCAGATCAAAGTAGAGTTTTTTGACGGCAAAGCCGTGGGTATCGAGTTGCCGCAAACTGTGGTGTTGACCGTGATGGAAGTCGAGCCCGGCCTGAAGAGCGCGACTGCGTCCAGCGTGACCAAGCCCGCCAAGACCGAGACTGGGCTGATCGTCCAGGTGCCGCCATTCATCAACGAAGGCGAGAAGATCAAGGTGGACACGGCGGAAGGGACTTATTTGTCGCGCGCGTAGTTTTTGTCCGAGTGTTGCGCTCTCAATTTCTGTCATCCTGAGCGCAGCGGGAACTTCGCGAAGCGTAGTTCCTGCGGAGTCGAAGGACCCCTGCGATATGAGCAGTTTCCGGGGCATGTTCTTGCCGTGTAGGGGGTCCTTCGACTCCGTGGCTGCTGCTCAGGATGACAGCGGGAGAATTACTGTGGTGGATCAACCTCACTCCCGTCGCTTTGTCGTCCGCGGCCGCGTGCAGGGCGTAGGCTTCCGCTGGTTTGTCGAGCGCGAGGCGCACATCCTCGGCATTGCGGGGTGGGTCCGCAACAGAGCCGACGGAACCGTAGAAGTGCTGGCCATGGGCACGCGAGACCAGTTAGCCGAATTGCGCTCACGGTTGCGCGCAGGCCCACGGGCGGCGCGCGTGGATGACGTCGAAGAATTCGACGCCCAGCCCGTCGAAGGATTGAATTCATTTCGCATCGAAGGAGCCTGGTAGATGTCGAGCAAGACCGCCAACTGTGATGGGTTGAAGAAGCTGATCCGGGAAGTGCCCGACTTCCCGAAGAAGGGCATCCTGTTTTACGACATCACTACCCTGTTGAAAGACAAGCTTGGCTTCGCCACGCTGATTGACGCGCTCTCCGAAAATTACATCGGGAAAGAGATTGACCTGATCCTGGGAATGGAAGCGCGCGGGTTTATTTTTGGTCCGGCGCTGGCGTACCGGCTGAATGCCGGGTTTGTGCCCGTGCGCAAGCCCGGAAAGTTGCCGGCGGAGACGGTTAAGGTCAGCTACGAGCTGGAATACGGCAGCAATGCCCTCGAGATCCACAAAGACGCAATTCAGAAAGACCAGCGCGTCCTGATCGTGGACGATCTGCTGGCGACGGGCGGAACCGCGGTAGCCACCGCGGAACTGGCTCGCGGCCTGGGTGCGCAGATCGCTGGACTGGCGTTTGTGGTGGAACTCGATTTTCTGAAAGGGCGAGAAAAGCTGGCGAGTTACGATGTCTTCTCGCTACTGCACTACGACCGGTGATGGGCTGCCGTAACCGCAGCGCTGACTACCGCACCAGGTGCTGATAGGCTCGGAATAGGCCCACCCAAAGTGCCATACTGATCGCTGCCGATCCGGTGTACGAAAAAATAGCAACCCAATTCAGGTGCATGGGCTCTTCAGTTTCAGGGCGCCACATGGGGGGAGGCCTCCTGCTGGTTGTTTAGATTGCAAAGGACAGTTGCAGCGGCATTCTACCATTAATGGAAACAGTTGAAAACAATTAAAAGCCAATTAATTTCAAGGAATTGCACAGGGTCCTTCACCGTCAGCCAACGAAAATTCGGTAGTGGGCTACTTTGAATTTCGCGGCTGCGGTTGCGCTGAATTATTTCGCTTACAACTTCATCAAAATTCATCGTACACTGCGCACGTCCCAGCCATGGCAGCGAGGTGTCACGGATCGGCTGTGGAGCGTAGAGGACTTGGTTGCCCTCTGGGAAGCCTACGAACAGCGGAGGGCGGAAAGAGCGGCATGATTTACGTTAAAAGCATTGTCGCAGGGCTTGTGTGCGTGTGTGTGGCATCTTTCTTGATGCTGGAGGCGATAAGCGTCTACGTGTCGGTTGTGTACCACGTGGGAGGTGGGTCGATAGGATGGAATTCAGGGTTCTTTGCAAGTCCGTTGAATTTGATCTTAACTGCTGCGATGTTTTTGTGCGGCTTCTTTTGGCAATTCCGCCGTTCTCGTTCAAAGTAGCCCACTACCGAAAATTCAGGTTGGTTGGATTTCTTGCCAGGAAATGTTCGACGTGCTCGCATGGGCATTTGGTTGGTTGTCGTCGATCCTGAATCGGGGAGTACAATTTTGGCCATGGGCGGTCTGCTCCAGCCAAATCCGACAACGCAGCAGGAAGAATCCAGCCTGCGGCCGGTCCTGATCGGCGTGTTCATTGTCGCGGTGGTGGTCACCATTCTGGTACTGATTCTGCGCGCCGAGCAGAAACCGCCGGCCCAGCCGCCTCCGTATGCCGGCTACCTGAAATTTTCGGACCTCAAAGCAAGCGCGGCCCAAAACTTCGTCGGCGCAACGGTTAGTTATCTCGACGGCACCGTGACCAACACCGGAGATCGGACCGTCATCCACGCGGTCGTGCAGGTTACCTTCAAAGACGACATGGGACAAACCGCACAGCGCGAAGAATTGCCGTTGCGCGTCCTGCGCACCGGCGGGCCTTATGACGAAGCCGTTGATCTCAACCTGTCGCCGCTGGCGCCCGGCCAGAGCAAGCCTTTCCGCCTGACTTTCGAAAGCATCTCAGCGCAGTGGAACCATGCATACCCGGAGATGCAGATCACGGACGTCAGGACCAGGTAAGAGGTTAGAGGTCAGATTGCCAAGCTGAAACCCTTCGTTGTGCATGTCATCGGTGAAATTTTGAGCGTCTTAGCCTCTGCAATCTGACCTCTAATCTCTGACCTCTCTCTCGCTACGCTACAATCTCCTTGTGCCAGATGTAAAACCATTCCGCCTAACGGAGTCCGTAAAAGCTGCGGGTTGAGCCTCCAAGCTGAGTCCGGCGGCGCTGGACGCGGTGCTTGGGAAATTAGCCCGGCAACAGGACCCGAATGTGCTGATCGGCTTCGACCATGCCGACGATGCCGGAGTGTATCTGCTCACGCC
>JACXTT010001827.1_pt1 | contig 34789 bp, 32 predicted proteins | sample 9270951 | NCBI WGS metagenome assembly JACXTT01 (sample SAMN15532306, study PRJNA645909) | rock metagenome | isolation source: weathered quartz diorite | place: Puerto Rico | collected 2017-06-21 | reverse complement strand
CGGGCGCCGAGGCGGCCCCCGCTCCCGCCGCCGCCGCGCCGCTCCCGGCGCCCGGCCAGGCCACGCCCGGCACGCCCAATGTCAAGGATCCCTGGCTGGCCGGCTGGCTGCGCCTGACCCCCGACCGCCGCCCCGCCGCGCTCAAGGCCGGGGTCGACTACGGCATGGATCCCGCCACCGGCGAATTCGTCTGGCCCAAGGCCGCCCCGGAAGTCCACAATGGCCAGCCCTTCCCCGGCGAGATGAAGACCTGGGACAAGAACACCTATGCCAAGAACGTCAAGATGCTGGCCTTCTACCCGGGCGTCGGCTCCCCCTTCCATGCCTGGAACAACATCGTCGATTTCGAGGGCAAGCGCTACCTGTACATCCATGACCGCGACTACCTGCGCATCCTGGACGTGACCGACCCCGCCCACGGCAAGGTCGTCTACTCGCAGGGCGGCGTGTGGGGGCCCAAGGGGTCGAGCGAGAAGTACGACCCGAGCACGGTGCAGGACTACCTGGGCGGCGCCACCATTGCCTGGAGCAAGAAGCTGGGCAAGCCGGTGATGGTGGCTTCGTACGAGATCGGCCGCTATGGCCTGATGCGCGAGAAGATGGACCAGCCGGACAAGGTCGCGGCCCAGCGCCACTACAACTCGCTCAAGGGCTTCAAGGTGTTCGTCATGGACGGCCCGTTGCCGAGCCAGTGGAAACTGCTGGCGACCCGCACCACCGACCGCAAGCAACCGGACGCGCCGGTCGGGCAGCAGCAGGGCTCCGGCTCGCTGGATGCGCCGGAGTACTACGGCGGCAAGTACATGATCGTCGCGGCGGCGCCCGACGACAGCTACGCGCTGACCGAATATCCGAACTACCTGTACTCGCCTGGCTACCAGGTGTGGGACATGTCGGACCCCGCCAATCCGACCTTCGTGTCGCAAGTGACCGTGCCGGGCCAGATCCTCGGCAACCCGGAGCATGAGCAGACCTACCTGATGAACCCGCGCGCGGGCAACCGGACCTCCTGGATGGGCGCGCGCAATCCGATCTTCCTGCCCCGCTCGCTCGAGGCCGGCGGCAAGATCGGCTTTGGGGCGATGGGCGGGCTGGGCTTCCACGCCTTCGACCTGTCCAACCCCGCCAAGCCGAAGCCGCTGGGCAACGTCAACACGCCGCCGAGCTTTGCCGGCACCGAGTTCGACAACGCCGACGTCAGCCAGTACGAGCGCACCGGCTACGTGTTCACCAACGGCTATCCGATGAACCGGGATTGCTACGAGCCGTACAAGGATATCTTTGTTGTCGACGCGCGCGATCCGGCTCGCCTGAAGGTGGCGGCCAAGCTGCCGAAGCCCGAGATCCCGCCCGGCGCGCCCTTCACCAGCTTCTGCCAGCGCGGCGGCAACTTCGGTCCCAAGCGCGCTAACGCCATTGGCCAACCGGGCGGCTGGCGCCAGGGCGTGGTGCCGTACTCGTTCTACAACGCGGGCGTGCAGATCTACGACGTGAAGGATCCGGCCAAGCCGACCATCGCCGGCTACTTCATCCCGCCGCTGGCCGATGAAACGCAGTTGCCGTCGTACACCCTGGGCAAGGGCGTGTTCGCCATCTATACGGAATACGACCGCAACATCATCTGGGCCTTCACGGAAGATGGCGCCTACGCGCTCTCGACGCCGCTGCTGGGCGAGCCCGTGCTCGGCGCGCCGGCCAAGCCCTGGCCGCTGCGCTGAGTCCCCGGCCGGCCCGCATCCCTGCGGGCCGGTTTTTTCACGCAACACGACACCTTCATGACGTTGAAGACAGCGATTGTTCTCTCCACTTGGGCGGCCTTGCTCGGCCTGTCGGTCCCGGCCGCGCATGCCGCCCCTTCTTCCAGCGAGGAAAGCTGCCGCGCCTGCCATGCCATGGATACGACCAAGGTCGGCCCGCCGTTTCGCGCGATTGCCGCGCGCTACCGTGGCGACCCTGATGCGCTCGCCAAGCTGAAGCGGAGCATGCTCGACGGCAGCAGCGGCAAATGGGGCGCGGCGCCGATGCCGCCCAATGCGATCACACCCGCCGAGGCCGACCGCTTTGCCCACTGGATCCTGCAACTCGCGGCGCAATCCGACTAGCGCGGCTAGCGGGCCGGCGCGACGTTCGCAACGATCGCGCCGGCGTTGTCGTGCTCAGCTTGCCGGGTCGACCGGATTGGCCGGCGTGCCGTGGCGGAACCACCCATCCAGATTGCGTAGCAGCGCCTCGTGCTGGGCCACGCGTGTTTCCGGGGAGCGACCCGCCATGTGCGGGGTCAGGATGACCTGGTCCATGCCGCGCAGCGCCTCGGGCACCAGCGGCTCGGTTTCCAGCACATCGAGCGCGGCGCCGCCGAGTTCGCCCCGCCGAAGCGCCTGAACCAGGGCTTCGGTATCCACCACGCTGCCGCGCGCCACGTTGACCAGCAGGCCGTCCGGCCCCAGCGCGCGCAGCACTTCCGCATCGACCAGATGGCGCGTGGCCGGCCCCCCGGGACAGGTCAGCGCCAACACGTCGCTGGCGGCCGCCAGCGAGCGAACGTCACCGTAGGGCGTTCGCCCCACTTGCGGCGAGCCGCCGCGCCGCAGGTGAGCCACCCGCATGCCCACGGCCTCGGCCAGCGTCGCCAGTCGACCGCCAATATTGCCGAGCCCGACGATGCCCAGCGTCTTGCCGCGCAGGCCCGGCCGCGGCGCGCGCAGCGCGTCCCACTGCCCCGCCTTCACACCACGGTCCAGCGCCGCGATGCCGCGCGACCACGCCATCATCAGCGCCAGCGCATGATCCGCCACGACCTGGCTATTGGTATCCGGCGCATGGCACACCCGCACGCCACGCGCATGCGCCGCCGCACGGTCGATGTTTTCGTAGCCGGCGCCGAAGCTCGCCACCAACTCCAGCGCCGGGAGCGCGGCCATCTCGGCCGCCGTCATGCCGGTGGAGCCGTTGGTCAGCACCGCGCGCGCCTCTACGCGCCGCGCCTCGTTGCCCGCCTGCCAGGACACGAAGCGGTAGCGCGGCGCACGCGCCTGCAGCCAGTCCTGGTCCAGCGGCAGCCGGGTCAGCACGACCACGGCCTCCCCTTCCTCCATGTTCTCAACAGTCATCGTCTCGCTCCCCTCGGCTCATGGTTAGTCCTTGCTGCGCCCATGCGCAGCATTCAGGAAAAAGTATCACGAACACCTTGACATGTATACACACAGCAAATAACGTATACGCAAACGATGGCGTGCATGAGATGCATCGAACGACAGGACGCTCCGTGCACGCCGCCTTTGCCCAACAACACCAAGACAGGAGACATGGTGAATTGGTATAGCCTCGCCACTTATGAACTGGCCGGCCGGCAGCATCCCGGCCTGGTTGTCGATAACGCGCTCTATGCGCTGGCCGATGTTGGCCAGGCGTGCGGCATCGACGCCTCGCGCCTGCCGCAAGACTTGAATGCGGCGCTGGCGGACTGGTCGCGTCACGCACCGCTGCTGGCCGACGCCGCCGCGCGCATCCCGGCGCTGCGCGCTGCCGGCAAGATCGCGGCGGTGGACGCGGCCGCCACCTATGCGGCGCCCTACCGGCCGCGCCGCATCTTCGGCACCGCCTCAAATTTCTACGAGCACGCCGACGAGATGGGGACCAAGCTGGCCGCGCGCAGCGAAAGCCAGCCCTATATCTTCATGAAGGCCGAGACCAGCGTGGTCGCCACTGGAGCCACGGTGTTGATGCCGCCCGAGACGCAAAAGCTGGACTGGGAGGTCGAGCTTGGCGTGGTGATCGGCCAGGAATGCCGGCACGTGCGTGTCGAAGATGCGCTGTCGGTCATCGCCGCCTATACGGTGTTCAACGACATCAGCGCACGCGACCTCAACCGCCGCACCGACTATCCATTCACGCATGACTGGTTCCGCGGCAAGAGCTTCGATACCTTCGGCCCGATGGGACCATGGCTGGTACCGGCGGCCTGCATCCCGAATCCCCAGAACCTGCGCATGACGCTGCAGGTCAACGGCGAGACCATGCAGAACGGCAACACCGCGCAGATGATCTTTTCCATCGCCGAGCAGATCGCCTACCTGTCGCGTATTCTGACGTTGCAGCCTGGCGATCTCATCGCCACGGGCACGCCGGATGGCGTCGGCATGGGGCGCGGCCTCTTCCTGAAACCTGGCGACAGCATGACCGCCTGGGTCGAGCAGATCGGCTCGATCGAGAACCGCGTCGCGCTGGAGCCCGCCGCGCGCTAGCCGGCCCGCCCGGGAAACAGGCAGGAGACAAGCACATGACCCCCATTCGAACCCGCAAGCTGGGCCACCTCGTCCTGATGGTGCGCGACCTTGAGGCCTCGACCCGCTTCTACACCGAGGTCATGGGCCTCACGGTGTCGGACCGCATTGCCGACCAGATGGTCTTCCTGCGCGCCGGCGAGGACCACCACGACCTGGCGTTGTCGCGGCTGCCCGCCGACGCGCCCGATCGCGACAGCCCGCCGAGCTACACGCGGCCCGGGCTGGAGCATTTCTCTTACTACGTGGAATCGCTCGACGAGATGCACCGCGCGGTCGAGGTGGCGCGCAGCCACGGCGTGACCATCGAGCGCGGCATCGGCCAGCACGGCCCGGGCGGCAACTGGTTCCTGGTGTTCAAGGATCCCGACGGCAACAATGTCGAGATCTACACCGACATGGAGCGCATTCCCGCCGGCAGCGAGCGCACCGCGCAGACCTGGGAGCGCAACCTGGAATCGTTCGACCGCCATCGCCTGGCGCATTTCGTGGTGCCCCCGGCGCCCGGCCTGCTCGCGGCCAAGCAGCGCGGCGACAGCCAGGCCGCTTCGGCGTCGGACAAGGAGGCTGACCAGGACAGCGACGGCGGAGCGAAGGCATGAGTGGACGCGTCATGCCAATGACCTCGGCATCGCCGGCATTCCCGGGTCTTTCGCCTCGGCAGGCCGACACCATGCTGGCGCTCGGGCGAAGCTGGGCGGACGACATCCAGGGCAACCGGCGCCAGGTGTGCGCGATCTACGACAGCGTGCACGCCACGCTGCCCGCCGGCGGCATCCGCTGTCACGCGGACATCGCCTACGGCCCGTACGCCCGGCATCGGCTCGATCTCTACTTGCCCGCGGATGTCGCCGCAAACGATGCGCGCCCCGTGATCGTCTTCGTCCACGGCGGCGCCTTCTTGCGCGGCGACAAGGACGCCAGCCCGCATATCTACGCCAACGTGCCGCGCTGGTGCGCGCGCCAGGGCTATGTCGGCGTCAACGTCGAATACCGCCTGGCGCCCGACGCTCCTTATCCCGCCGGTGCCGAGGACGTCGCGGCGGCGCTCGCCTGGCTGCGCATGCACGTGCGCGGCTATGGCGGGGATCCACGGCGCATTGTGCTCGTTGGGCATTCCGCCGGCGGCAGCCATGTGGCGAGCTGCCTCAGCGACCCGGTTTGCGGCGAGAACGGCGAAGGCGTGGCCGCCGCCGTGCTGGTCAGCGCCCGCCTGCAGGCCGACACCTTGCCCGACAACCCCAACGCCAATGGCGTCGCGGCCTACTACGGCAGCGATCCGGCGCTGCAGGCGGCCCGCGCGCCGATGCCGTTCGCGGGACGGCTGCGCGTGCCGCTGATGGTGGCCTTCGCACAGTTCGAGAACCCCTACCTGGACCTGTACGCGCTGCAGTACGCGGCGCGCGTGCGCGAGGCGCAAGGACGCAGCCCGCGCGTGGTCCAGGTGGCGCATCACAACCATACGTCGATCGTCGCCCACCTGGGCACGGACGACACCGCATTCAGCCAGATCCTGGGCGAATTCCTGCGCACGGCCACCGAGCCCGCCGCGTAGCTGCCCCCGCCGGCTGCGCCGGACCGGAATCCAATAAAAGAGAGGAGACATTGCCATGCCCACCGACAAACTGCGGGGTGTGTTCACCCCGGTCGTCACCCCGTTTCATGAAGACCTGTCGATCAACCTGCCCGCCTTTGTCGCGCACTGCCGGCGGCTGGTTGCCGACGGCGCCGGCATCGCCATCTCCGGCACCAACAGCGAGGCCTGCTCGGAGACCTTCGAGGAGCGCATGATGCTTGTCGACGCCGCGATCGATGCCGGGATTCCCGGCGAGCGCGTGCTGGTCGGCACCGGCTGCTGCGCCATCGACGACGCCGTTGCGCTGACCCGCCACGCCATCGATCGTGGCTGCGCGGGCGTGCTGGTGCTGCCGCCGTTCTTCTTCAAGAACGTGAGCGAGGACGGCGTCTTTGCCTACTACAGCGAGCTGATCGCGCGCGTGGACGATCCCGCGCTGCGCATCGTGCTGTACCACATCCCAGCGCTTTCGGGTGTGCCCATCTCGCTGGCGCTGATCGAGCGCCTGGTACGGGCATTCCCGACGCATATCGCGGGCGTCAAGGACAGCAGCGGCGACTGGGACAACCTCGCCGCCATGCTGGAACGCTTCCCAACACTGTCCATCTTCCCGGCCTCCGAGTTGCTGATGCTGCGCAGCTTGGCGCTGGGCGCGGCGGGCTGCATCTCGGCCACCAACAACATCAATGCGCGCGCCATCGCACAGGCCTTTTCCTCGGTGGCCGAGGCGGCGCGCCTGCATGAGAGCATTGCCGCCGTGCGCAAGACCGTGGAGCGCTTTCCGATGGTGGCCGCCGTCAAGCACACCCTGTCGCAACAGACCAGCGACGCCGGCTGGCGCAACGTGCGCCCGCCGCTGGTGCCGCTGGCAGCGGATGCCGCCGCCCAACTGCTCCAGGCGCTGGCCGGCATCCCGGCCGTGGCGGCACAGCCATGAGCCGGGATCTGCCAGACCCGCCGCCGCTGGCGGCCTACTCGCCGGCACGCCGGGCCGGCGACCACGTTCATCTGGCCGGCATGAGCCCCCGCAGCCACGACGGTTGCGTGGGCGTGACGGTCGGCGAGGGCGGCGAGCGCCGCTACGATCTCGCCGCGCAGACCGCCTGCGTGCTCGACAAGATCGACCGCGCGTTGCAGACGGAAGGACTGCAACTGACCGATTGCGTGACGATGACCTGCTACCTGGTCGACATGCGGGACTACGCCGCCTTCAACGCCGCCTACGACACCATCTGCGGCCGCCGCTTTACGCAGGCGGGCCGTCCGTTGCCGGCGCGTACCTGCGTGGCGGTGGCCGCGCTGCCACACCCAGACATGCGCGTGGAGATCACCGCGACCGCGTGGCAGCCAGCCGATCAGGAAGAGCCGGGAAATTCGCGAGGCATCTCATGAATCCACCAGTCGCATCCGACGTACTCGACACGCTGTTTCTTGAAGCGCGCAGCCACAACGGCTGGCTCGACGGCGAAGTCACCGACGCTACCCTGGCCCGGCTCTACGAACTGGTCAGACAAGGGCCCACCAGCGCCAACTGCAGCCCGATGCGCCTGGTCTTCGTGCGCTCCGACGCCGCCAAGGCCAGGCTGCTGCCGGCGCTGGCGCCGGCCAACGTGGACAAGGTCAGGCAGGCGCCGGTGACCGCCATCGTCGCTTATGACACAGCCTTCCACACGCTGGGCGAGACGCTGTTCCCCCACCGGCCCGTCATGTACAACATGTTTGCCGCCGATCCGGCACTGGCCCGGGAGACGGCCATGCGCAACAGCTCAATGCAGGGCGGCTACCTGATCCTGGCGGCGCGTGCGCTCGGCCTCGACTGCGGTCCGTTGTCGGGCTTCGATGCGCAAGCCGTGGACCTGGCCTTCTTCCCCGACGGACGCTGGCGCGTGAACTTCCTGTGCAACCTTGGCCGTGGCGACCCTGGGCGGCTGTTCGCGCGGCTGCCTCGCCTGCCGTTCGAGCAGGCTTGCCGCATCGAATAGACGCGCCTGCCACCCCCGTTCCTGCCCCAATATCGGAACACCGGACCACCTATCACAATATCGCCTGCATGCCGCCCTGTGGCCGGGTGCAGGCCATCCGGAGGAGACCATGAGCATTTCCCTGCTGCACGCCCGCCTGGGCGCTCTCACCCGCGCCGCCGCGCTGGCGCTGTGCGCCCTGGCGGCCGCTCCCGGCCATGCCCAGGAGCCGTGGCCCGCGCGACCCGTCACCATCGTGGTGCCCTTCGCGCCGGGCGGCAACACGGACCTGATTGCGCGCCTGATGGCCGAGCGCCTGGCCAGGGTCTTCGGCAAGCCCTTCGTGGTCGACAATCGCGGCGGCGCGGGCGGACAGATCGCGGCCGAGTACGTCGCCCGCGCCCCGGCCGACGGCTACGTGCTGTTCATGTCCACGCTGACCCAGATCGTCACGGCGCCGATGACCAACAAGATCCGCTACGATCCTGCGCGCGACTTCGTGCCCATCGTCAATGTTGGCGGCAATCCCTTCGTGCTGACGGCCAGCGTTCGCAGCAACTTCAGATCGCTGGACGATCTGGTGCGCTATGGCAAGGCCCACCCGGGCAAGATCAACGTCGGCCACGCCGGCAATGGCGGCCTGACCCAGCTCTCGGCACTGCTGTTCCTCAACCGGGCCGGCATCCAGGCCACCATGGTGCCCTACCGCGGCGGCGCCCCGGCACTGGCCGACGTGCTGGCCGGCCAGATCGACCTGTACAGCGCCAGCGTGTCGGAGGTGATGCCCTACAACGGCACCGGCAAGGTGTCCCTGCTGGCCGTGTCGAGCGAGAAGCGCCTGCCGGTGCTGCCCGAGGTGCCGACCATCGCCGAGACCTACAAGGGCCACGAAGTGGATACCTGGAACGGCCTGGTGGGGCCGGCGAAGATGCCCCCGGAGATCGTCGAGCGCATCGCCGCCGAGGCGAAGAAGATCATCGCCGAGCCGGAGTTCCGCACGCGCCTGGAGAAGGCCGGTATCGTCCCGCTGGGGGAAACCCGGGAAGCGTTTGCCCAGCGTATCCGCCAGGATCGGGCGAAGTGGAAGCCCGTGATAGAGGCCGCGGGCATCCAGCCCGAGTAAGGTGGCCCAGGTATTCTGATCCGGAATAGACGGCGGCGAAGGTTTCAATATTCACGGGGGTGACGGCTGCCTACACTGCGTCTCAGAACATCATCCGGAGACTGCACTGTGTCGCCCCCTTCCGTCCTGTATCGGAACTATGTCGATGGCCGCTTCGAGGAGACGGCCAACACCTTCCCCAATCTTTCACCGGTCGACGGCAGCGTGCTCGGCCAGGTTTGCGAGGCCGATGCCGACTCGGTCAACCGCGCGGTGCACGCCGCGCGTGCCGCGATGGAAGGCCCCTGGGGCAAGACCAGCGCGGCCGAGCGCGCCAGGGTGATGCACGCGATCGCCGACGGCATCGAGCGGCGCTTCGATGCCTTCGTGGCCGCGGAAGTGGCCGACACCGGGCGCACGGAACAACAGGCGCGCGCCCTCGATATCCGCCGTGGCGTGCAGAACTTCCGCACGTTCGCGGAGCTGGCCAGCCAGGCCGGCGGCGACTACTTCGACATGCGCACGGCCGAGGGCGACGTCTTCAGCTACACGGTGCGCAAGCCGCATGGCGTGGTCGGCATTATTTCGCCGTGGAACCTGCCGATGCTGCTGATGACCTGGAAGGTCGCGCCGGCGTTGGCCTGCGGCAATGCGGTGGTGGTCAAACCGTCCGAGGAAACGCCCGGCAGTGCCACGCTGCTGGCCGAGGTCATGCACGAGGCCGGCGTGCCGGCGGGCGTTTTCAACCTTGTGCACGGCTTCGGCGGCGGCTCGGCCGGTGAGTTCCTGTCCCGGCATCCGGGCATCGACGCCCTCACCTTCACCGGCGAGTCCCGCACCGGCAGCACCATCATGAAGGCGGTGGCGGACGGCGTGAAGGAGATCTCCTTCGAGCTGGGCGGCAAGAACGCCGCCGTGGTGTTCGCCGACTGCGACTTCGACAAGGCCGTGGCGGGCGTGATGCGTTCCAGCTTCACCAATACCGGGCAGGTATGCCTGTGCTCGGAGCGCGTCTATGTCGAGCGGCGAATCTTCGAGCGTTTCGTCGCGGCGATGAAGGCACGTGCGGAAGCGCTGCGCATCGGCTACCCGCAGGCCGACGGCACCGAGATGGGCTCGCTGATTTCCCGCAAGCACCGCGACAAGGTGCTGTCCTACTTTGCGCTGGCACGCGAGGAAGGCGCGACGGTCGTCACCGGCGGCGGCATCCCGCACTTTGGCGACGCGCGCGACAACGGTGCCTATGTGCAGCCCACCATCTGGACCGGCCTGCCGGATTCGGCGCGCTGCGTGCAGGAGGAGATTTTCGGACCGGTCTGCCATATCGCGCCGTTCGACAGCGACGACGAGGTCGTCCGGCGCGTCAACGATTCCCGCTACGGACTGGCCGCTTCGGTCTGGACCCGCGACCTGACTCGCGCCCACCGCGTCACGCGACAGTTCGACGTGGGCATCGTGTGGGTCAACACCTGGTTCCTGCGCGACCTGCGCACGCCGTTCGGCGGCACGAAGCTGTCCGGGATCGGCCGCGAGGGCGGGCGCCACTCGCTCGATTTCTATTCCTCCCTGACCACCATTTGCGTCAATCCCTGATCCCCCTGCGAGAGACCGCATGCTGAACCCTGAACTCATCGAGGTCGCGGACCGACTCCGGTTCGCCGCCGAGCATGGCCAACCCTGCCCGCCGTTGCGCGATGCCATTGCGCAAGCCGCCGGCGCCAACGCCGATCCGATCGCGCTGGCCTACGCCATCCAGCAGCACAACACCGAGCATGCGCTCGGCGCCGGCCGCCGGCTGATTGGCCGCAAGATCGGCCTGACTTCCGTCGCGGTACAGCGCCAGCTCGGCGTGGACCAGCCGGACTTCGGCATGCTGTTCGCCGACATGGCGCGCCAGGACGGCGAGGAGATCGACTGCGCCGACGTCCTGCAGCCGAAGGTCGAAGCCGAAATCGCGCTGGTGCTGGAGCACGACCTGCCGCATGCCGTGCATACCGTCGCCGACGTGATCCGCGCGACCGCCTTCGCGCTGCCGGCCATCGAGATCGTCGGCAGCCGCATTGCCGGCTGGGATATCCGCCTGGCCGACACCATTGCCGACAATGCCTCGTCCGGCCTCTACGTGCTCGGCACGCGGCCCGTGTCGCTAGGCGCGCTCGACCTGGTTCACTGCGGCATGGTCATGGAACTGGCCGGCGAGCCGGTTTCGGTCGGGACCGGCGCGGCCTGCCTGGGCAATCCGCTCAATGCCGCCGTCTGGCTGGCCAACACCATGAGCCGGGTCGGTGCGCCGCTCAAGGCCGGCGACACCATCCTGACCGGCGCGCTCGGCCCCATGGTGGCAGTGCAGCCCGGCAATGTCTTTACCGCCCGCATCGAGGGACTGGGCGCCGTGACGGCATCGTTCCAGCCCGTCAACAAGGGAGACGCCTGACATGACACCCTGCAAGGTAGCCATCATCGGTTCCGGCAATATCGGCACCGACCTGATGATCAAGATCCTGCGCCACGGCAAGCACGTCGAGATGGGCGCCATGGTGGGCATCGATCCCGCCTCCGAAGGACTCGCGCGCGCGACGCGGCTTGGCGTGCCGGTCACCGCCCACGGCATCGATGGCCTGCTGGCCATGCCGGAGTTCGATGAGATCCGCATCGCCTTCGATGCCACCAGCGCCGGCGCCCACGCCCGCCACAACGCGGCGCTGCAGGCGCGCAACGTGCGCGTGATCGACCTGACGCCGGCCGCCATTGGCCCCTACGTGGTGCCCAGCGTCAATGCCGGCGCCCACCTGGACGCACCGAACCTCAACATGGTCACCTGCGGTGGCCAGGCCACCATCCCGATGGTTGCGGCCGTGGCCAGCGTGACGCCGGTTCACTACGCCGAGATCGTGGCCTCGATCGCCAGCAAGTCTGCCGGCCCCGGCACGCGGGCCAACATCGACGAGTTCACGGAGACCACCTCGCGCGCCATCGAGACGGTGGGCGGCGCCAGACGGGGCAAGGCCATCATCATTCTCAACCCGGCCGAGCCGCCGCTGATCATGCGTGACACGGTGTGCTGCCTGACCGACGAAGCCGACACCGCCGCGATCGAGTCCGCCGTGGAGGCCATGGTGGCGCGCATGCAAGGCTATGTGCCGGGCTACCGACTCAAGCAGCGCGTGCAGTTCGACCGCATCGACAAGCCGGTCAACGTACCCGGCCTCGGCATGCGGACCGGCCTGAAGACCACGGTCTTCCTTGAAGTGGAAGGCGCCGCGCATTACTTGCCCGCCTATGCCGGCAATCTGGACATCATGACCAGTGCCGCGCTGGCGTGCGCCGAAGGCGTGGCGCAGGCGCTAGGCAGCCGCGAAGCCTCGTCCGCGGCAAATTAAGGAGCGCGTCATGACCAGCAAGAAACTCTATATCTCCGACGTGACCCTGCGCGATGGCAGCCATGCCATCCGGCATCAGTACTCGGTGGCGCAGGTGCGCGCCATCGCCAGCGCGCTCGACGCGGCCGGCGTGGATTCGATCGAAATTGCCCATGGCGACGGCCTGGCCGGCTCTAGCTTCAACTATGGCTTCGGCGCCCATACCGACGTGGAATGGATCGCGGCGGTGGCGGAATCCGTGCAGCGCGCGGCGGTGGCCACGCTGCTGCTGCCGGGCATCGGCACCGTGCACGACCTGCGCGAGGCCTATGCAGCCGGCGCGCGCGTGGTCAGGGTGGCCACGCACTGCACCGAGGCCGACACGGCGCGGCAGCATATCGAGACCGCGCGCTCGATGGGCATGAACGTCGCCGGCTTTCTGATGATGAGCCACATGGCGGCCCCAGATCAACTGGCCGCGCAGGCGAAGCTGATGGAAAGCTACGGTGCCCATTGCGTCTACGTGGTGGACTCCGGCGGCGCCCTCACCATGGACGGCGTGCGCGCGCGCTTTCGCGCGTTCAAGGACGTGCTCGACCCGCAAACCGAAACCGGCATGCACGCCCATCACAACCTGAGCCTTGGTGTGGCCAACAGCATCGTCGCGGTGGAGGAAGGCTGCGACCGCATCGACGCGAGCCTGGCCGGCATGGGCGCCGGCGCGGGCAATGCGCCGCTGGAGGTCTTCATTGCGGCCGCGGAGCGCCTGGGATGGCATCACGGTTGCGACCTGTACCGGTTGATGGATGCCGCCGACGACATCGTGCGCCCGCTGCAGGACCGGCCGGTGCGCGTGGACCGGGAAACGCTGGCGCTCGGCTACGCCGGCGTGTACTCCAGCTTCCTGCGTCACGCCGAAAGCGCGGCAGGCAAGTACGGCCTGAAGGCCGTCGACATCCTGGTCGAACTGGGGCGCCGCCGCATGGTGGGCGGCCAGGAGGACATGATCGTCGATGTGGCGCTCGATCTGCAGCGCGCGGGCAACGGAAACAGCAAGGAGGCAGCATGAGCAGTCACGCCACGATAGCGGCCGCGCTGGACGCAGCCGCGCACGGCGCCACGGCGATCGACCAGTTCAGCACCGCCTCGCCGTTCTCCGTCGAGGACGCCTATGGCATTCAGGCCATGTCGATCGATGCCCGCTGCCAGCGTGGGGAACGCCGCATCGGCGTCAAGCTGGGCTTCACCAGCCGCGCCAAGATGGTCCAGATGGGCGTGGACAGCCTGATCTGGGGCTGGCTGACCGATGCGATGGTCGAGGAAGACGGCGGCCGCGTGCTGATGGAACGCTACATCCACCCGCGCGCCGAACCGGAGATCTGCTTCCTGACCCGGCGCGACATCGCTGGCCCGCTGACCTTGCTGGAAGCCGCCGACTACCTGGAGGCCGTGGCGCCGGCGATCGAGATCATCGACTCGCGCTACCGCGATTTCCGCTTCACGCTCGCGGACGTGGTGGCCGACAACTGCTCGTCGGCGGGCCTCGTGGTCGGCCCGTGGTCGCGCAGGTTCGACGTGCTGGCCAATCTCGGCGTCGTGCTGCGCATCGACGGCCGCGCGAAGCAGACCGGCTCGACCGCCGCGATTCTCGGGCACCCGCTGCGCAGCGTTGTGCAGGCATCGCAGGTGCTGGCACGCGCCGGCGCCGTGCTGCCGGCCGGCAGCCTGATCATGGCGGGGGCTGCCACGGCGGCGGAAGCGTTCGTGCGCGGCAACCACGTTTCCGCAACGGTGGGCGCGCTCGGTGCCGCCTCTTTCCTCGCGGCATGACGCCGGGCAGGCAATCTCAATCACAGAGCGCAAGCATGCAAGCAACCTCCGCTTCGTCCGTGGTGGCCGGCAAGGCCACGCCGCGCGGCACCTTTCCCCATGTGCGCCGCGCGGGCGACTTCCTGTTCGTGTCGGGCACCAGTTCCCGGCGCGCCGACAATACCTTCGAGGGCGTCGAGGTCGATGCCCTGGGCACGACCGCGTTGGATATCCGCCGGCAAACACGCGCGGTGATCGAGAACATCCGCGATATCCTGCGCAGCGTCGGCGCGGAACTGGAGGACGTGGTGGAGATCACCAGCTTCCTGGTCGATATGAACGACTTCGGCGGCTACAACGCGGTGTATGCCGAGTACTTCGGCTATGAGGGTCCCACCCGCACCACCGTGGCCGTGCACCAGTTGCCCCATCCTCACCTGCGCATCGAGATCAAGGCGATCGCCTACCGTCCGCTCACCCCTTAAGTCGACATGAAGAAGATTGACATGCACGCCCACTTCTTCCCGCGCATCACGCGGGAAGACGCCGCCGCGCTGGACGCGGGCAATGCGCCCTGGCTTGCCGTCGATGCCGACGGCGAATCGGGCCACATCATGGCGGGCGACAGGCGCTTCCGGCCGGTCTATCGCGCGTTGTGGGACCCTGCCCTGCGCATCGAGGAAATGGACCGCAACGAGTTGGATATCCAGATTGTCTGCGCCACCCCGATCATGTTCGGCTATGGCTACGAGGCGCGCGCCACGGCCGCGTGGGCGCGGCGGATGAACGACCTCGCCCTGCAGCATTGCGCCTATCGCCCGCAGCGCCTGAAGGCGCTGGCGCAGGTGCCGCTGCAGGATATGGACCTGGCCTGCCGCGAGGCCACGCGTGCCAAAGCCGCCGGCCATGTTGGCGTGCAGATCGGCAATCATCTTGGGCAGCATGATCTGGATGACCAGCGCCTGGTCGACTTCCTGGTGCATTGCGCGCATGACGACATCCCGGTGCTCGTCCATCCGTGGGACATGATGACCGATGGGCGCATGAAGAAATGGATGCTGCCGTGGCTGGTTTCGATGCCGGCGGAAACGCAGCTTGGCATTCTCTCGCTGATTCTTTCGGGCGCCTTCGAGCGCATTCCGGAAACGCTGAGGCTCTGCTTTGCCCACGGCGGTGGCGGCTTTGCCTTCCTGCTCGGCCGCGCGGAGAACGCCTGGCACTGCCGGGACATCGTCCGGCAGGACTGCCCGCATCCGCCCTCGCACTACCTGAAGCGATTCTCCGTGGACAGCGCGGTCTTCGACGACCGTGCGCTGCGACTGCTGGTGGAGGTCATGGGCGCCGGGCACGTGATGCTGGGCTCGGATTACCCATTCCCGCTTGGCGAACAGCAGATCGGCAAGCTCGTCGCCGACAGCCCCTGGCTCGACGACCCCGCCCGGGCGCGGATCATGGCGGGCAATGCCGTGCGCTTCTTCGGCCTGTCGGGCTGAGAGCGCCGCAGCTCGATGGCATCGCTGCCCGCCGCCTGCCACGCAGGCAGCGGGCAGCGTGGGCGGAGCGGACTGCGCCCGTCGCCGGGTCAGCCAGTCTTCTTCGGTGTGTTGGTTTGCTGCGCCTGGATCAGCTCCATCACATGGAGCGTGAGCCGCGTGGTGTGGCTGCGCATGGCCAGGTAGGCCTGTTCCGGCTGGCCGCCCAGCACGGCCTCCACGATCTGCTGGTGCTCGCGGTGCGAGACCTCGAAACGGCGCTCGACACCCGACTGCGCCGCGCGGAACGGCGCCAGCCGCTCGCGCAGGCTTTCCACGGCCGCTACCAGGGTCGCATTCTGGGTGCCCTGGCAGAGCAACTGATGGAAGCGGTGGTTCAACGCCAGGTAGGCCTCGCTGTCGTGTTTCTCGGCGGCGGCAATGGCCTCCTCGTGCAGCAGTTCCAGTTGCCGGCGCTGCATCGCGCTCATGCGCTGGGTAGCGATGCGGCAGCACAGCGACTCCAGTTCGCACAGGGCCTCAAGCATGTCGGCAAGCTGTTCCGGGCTGGTGTTGATCACCACCCCGCCGCGGCGCGGCACCAGTTCGATCAGGCCCCGCGCGTCCAGCAGGCGCAGCGCCTCGCGCACCGGCGTGCGCGATACCTGGAAGCGGTCGGCCAGCGCCGGCTCCTCGAGCTTCGTGCCGGGCGGCAGCGCGCCGGAGATGATCTCGTCGGCAAGTTGCTGGCCGATCTGGGAAGCGATGGTGGTCACGGTGTCCTTAGGTCTGTACGCGCTGGATACGGCGCAATTATACGCGACGGAGACAATTTATCCCTATCGCCATCAGCGAATACCCAATAAATCATATTGAATACACTTTATCAATGGTGTATACATACTGTCGAGACACAATCCGACAACGAATCCCGAGCCGGATCCCCGAATCTTGACCACAGAGGAGCACACTCCATGAGCAGCAAACTGCGCCACATTGCCCTGTCCGTTCCCGATCCCTGGGCCGCGGCCGAGTTCTATCAGAAGGCCTTCGGATTCCGTAAGGTCGGCGAAACCGATTCTTCCCTGGCGCGCGGCGTCTACCTGACGGACGGCACCATCAGCATCGCCCTGCTGAACTACAAGAGCGACCACGCCGCCGGCGAGGACCGCGGCAAGGACTTTATCGGGCTGCATCACATCGGGGTCTGGGTCGACGATATCGTCGAGGCACGCAAGACCGTGGAAGCCGCCGGCGGCCGCTATTACATGGGTGAAGTCCCGGTCAAGGGCAATATCTTCTACGAGGTGAAATACCGCGACCCGAACGACATCATCATCGACCTGACCGATCACGGCTGGGGCGGCGCCGCCAAGGAAGGCAACGGCGGCGACCAGGGTCCGGCACTGCGCAACCCCGACCTGAAGGCCGACCGCGGCGGCCTTTGATCGCGGCTGTCACGCAACGCGACATGCGGGAGCCTCCGCCGGCCTGGCGGGGCCCCTGCATGTCGCGATGAGACAGCCGGGCAGCGGCAGAGAGGAAGGCGAAAAACGCGACAATCACCGTTCGCCATTCACCTGGCACCATTTAGGCTCCACGCAAGCGCGGGCGCCCATACGGCAGGAAGTCGCAGTTGCCGCTCGGCCATAACGATATGCGCCCCTGACAACCACCTGGCGCAAAGCGGCTACCCCAGCGCCAAACTCACGACATCCGGAATCTCCAGCGAGGGCGTCGGACCGCACCGCAGATGTAACCCAATGTGATGCAGATCCGCGACAAGCGAGTCCGCCCGGATGGATGATGCCGAGAGAATTGAACCGTGAAGCGGTTGCGGCTTGATTCGTTGACGCACTTCGCCTGGAGCATCTCGAAGTAGTCGCGGGTACGCAATATTCGAGGGCACGATAAACACCGATGGTCGCGAAGCCGGACACTCAAGTGGCCCAAGCAAATAGATCGGTTCTTCTGCGGTTAACCAGGAAGGCGAAAATGCACGCCAGCCCCGGGGACAGCGCTTGTTGGAAGGCTCCCTGTTGCGAAGCCCGATCCCAAAAGGCACTGCTTTCGATTCCTGCCAATTCGATCGCATGGCCAGCTTTGCGCCATGATTCTTCTCCGCGTCCCGAAGCGCAGCCGGATCTGCTACCCAGACCAACTCCAGATAGCCGTCCATAAGGCCGACTGCCATGGAAGCTGTGCCTTGCCCCACGTGTCGCATGGGAGGCCAGAGCGGGATGAGATCGTGCTTGGCACAAATATCTCTTGCCGACGCCTCCGATGCCGTGAACACATAGACGTGATCGAGCTCAAGTCCTTCAAACCGGGCGGTAGCAGGCTGCGGCACCTCTTACTCCAGGAAAGCAAAACCCAGCAACGAACAAGCGATCGCTCTACTAGCTTTGGGCCTTGGACGTGTTCAACGTCACAGCGGCACGAATGAGGGCCGTCAATGCCTCCTCGTTGATCTGCTCGCCTTCGCGGAAGTCGATGGCGCGCCGGGTGTTTCCCTCCAGGCTGGAATTGAAGAGGTTTGCAGGGTCCGCGAGAGCCGCCCCTTTGGCGAAGGTCATTTTCACGACGCTCTTGTAAGTCTCGCCGGTGCAGAGGATGCCGCCGTGCGACCACACCGGAACGCCTCGCCATTTCCACTCCTCGATGACCGCCGGATCGGCTTCCTTGACCAGGGCGCGGAGCCGGCCGAGCATCTCGCCCCGCCAGTCATCCAGTTCCTTGATTCTCGCGTCGATGAGATCAGAAGGCGTTTGGCTGTCCGGCAATTCATTCTTCTTCATGCTCGACTCTCCTGAAGTGCAAATTTTGAACTAGCGATACAGGGCTGGCGTTGCATTATGCCCTCGTGCGTCAACGAACAGAGCGCCGACGCCTGACGGCCTACTCTCTTCCCGCAGAGAATCCTGTGACCGGAGGCCACCATGCGCAACAAGAATCCGACGGGCAATCGTCGTCGCACCGGACGCGCGGCGCGCAACGGAATCTTTGGGCGCGCAACGGGCCTGCCGATGTCGCCGTGCCCGATACCCCCAGACTGGATTCGCCACGGTCGACCGACGACGCGCGCGGTCGATCATTCCCGGGCGGTGGACGGGCTCGCCTGGACCTGCATCTGGGATTGCACGCGCAGTGCGTTTGCCTGGCACTACGACATCGACGAGACCGTGCTGATTCTGGAGGGCGAAGTGCGGGTCACCGATGCCAACGGACGCACGCACACACTCCGTGCGGGCGATCTTGGGTATTTTCCCGCCCGGACAACCTGGTTTTGGGAAGTTGACCGCTACGTCCGCAAGGTCGCCTTTTGCCGGCGGGAAGTGCCCCTCGGGCTGCGGCTGGCGACCCGGATCCTCGCCCGGCTGCATACCTCGGTCCATATGGCTGCCGACCGCATTGCCGCCGGAGGAGCGGGCCGATGCTGGGCCCGGCTGCGCGGCAGATCCACCACGACGGCGCTCCTGCTGATGAGCGTCCCGTTCTAGTTGCGGAAAGCGTGCGCCGGATCGGTTTCTTCTTGTTCCTTGCATATTCCCGGACACTGTATATATTTACAGTAACTGTATAAATGAACAGTGCAAGGAGTCGACATGGAACATCTTGTCCGGGTTCAGAACGAGTACGACCGCCAGGTGCTGGCCTGGCTGCGCGGGCGCATCGGCGATGCGGCCCTGCAGAGCGCCGCACTGCGGCTCACTGGCGAGCGCAAGCCTTATCTTTCGACCCTCTGCCGCAGCCTGGGCGTTCGTCCGCCTGCGCGGCGTGTGTTCGCTGTGGAGGCCGGCCGTGCCAGACTGGCCGTTGGCGAGGCGTACCTGGCGAAGATTCGCCAGATTCTCGGCCAGCCGACGCAGGCTGCCGCTGGCGTTTCCGCTTTGGCAGCGTGAGGCGGTAGTCCTTGCCGACAGCCAGATCATGAACCAGACTCGCAACATCCGGCTGGACAGCCACCGGGACGTCCACACAAGGAGGCCTCATGCATCTGGAAGGTTCATGTCATTGCGGCGCCGTTCACTTCAGCCTGGAATCGGATTCGCCCTACCCCTTCATGCATTGTCACTGCACGATCTGTCGCAAGACGGCCGGGGCCGGCGGCTATGCCATCAACCTGGGCGGTAGCGCCGCCACCCTGCGCGTGCGCGGCAGGAAACACCTCGGCATTTACCGGGCCGTGATGCGCGAAGCCGGCAAACGGGCCACGCGCTCGCCGGCGCAGCGGCATTTCTGCGTCAAGTGCGGCAGCGCGTTGTGGCTGTGGGACCCGCGCTGGCCGGAACTGGTGCATCCCCATGCCTCGGCCATCGATACCCCTTTGCCCCGCCCGCCGGAAGTCGTGGAAGCGGGCCTGGACTTTGCCCCATCCTGGGTGGACGTGCCGCGCGGCAAGGGTCATGTGCACTGCGGCGAGTGGCCAGCCGAGTCGCTACAGGACTGGCACCGGCGGCATGGCTTGCTCTCCGAATAATCGCCGGGGCAGTTAGCCCCGCCGGAAACTCCGACACAACACTTCGCCGCGTCTCCCCGCGGTGGCTCCAGCTTTTCCCCGCCGGCCCGGCCCCCTATCCCGGCGCCTGTTTGGCGTGTCCTGCCGGTGTCATCCCCTCGATTAACCCGCCTTTCTGTCGGGTATTCGCCACAATGACTTGACTTGTCTTGCCCGAGTTCTGCATCATCGCGTCTTATTTAATGCGAATCATTCCTATTTGTATTAACAAGAAGTAAGATGACGATGAACCCGATCCTGTACAAGGCCGCGCGCTCCGCTCGCCCTCACCCCAAGGTTCGCCAGTTGGCCGCCCTGGCCCAGTTGGCTGTCCTGTCCGGCTTTCCCCTGAGCGGCGCTGTCTTTGCGCAGGAAACGCCCTCGGCGTCGTCCGGCGAGCAATCCTTGCCTGCGGTGACGGTCAAGGCGGGCGGGCTCGGCGATACCGGTCAGCAACTCGAAAAGAAGGTGTCTGGCGGCGTCCTGGGCGACCGCTCGCAGCTCGACACGCCGTACTCCACCACCGTCGTCAGCGGCGAAGACCTGGCCGACCGCCAGGTCACCAAGCTTGGCCAGGTGTTTGCCAACGATGCGTCGGCCACCGACAGCAGCAATGCCAACAACAGCTGGGCCGCCTACCTGCGCGTGCGCGGGATGCTGCTGGACTGGCAGAATGCCTACAAGATCAACGGCATGCCGTACGTGGCGTTTGGCATCACCCTGCCCTACGAGCAACTGGAGCAAGTGGAGCTGCTGAAAGGCGCGAGCGGCTTCATGTACGGCTTCGGCAACCCTGGCGGCACGGTCAACTACGTCACGAAAAAGCCGACCGATACCTTCACCGGCAGCCTGGAAGTGGGCTACCGCAACGCCAGCGTCTGGACCGAGCACGTCGATCTGGGCGGCCGCGCCGGCCCCGACAACATGTTCGGCTACCGCCTGAACGTCACCCACGAAGAGGGCAAGCCGGCCAACGCGAGCAACCTGATTCGCGATTCCGTCTCGCTGAGCCTGGACGCGCGACTCACGCGCGACCTGCTGTGGACGTTCGACGGCATCTACCAGGACCGCCGCACCTACGGCGCCACGCCGTCGTTTGCCACCTACGCGTTCACCGGCAAGTCGCTGCCCGGCGTGGTCAGCGGCCGTGGCGGCCTCTACGCCGGCCCGGACACGCACATGCTCACCAAGCTGCAGTTGTACAGCACGGGCCTGCGCTACGCGATCAACCCGGACTGGACGGTCAGCACGTATTACAGCTTCAGCAAGGCGGCGCGCAACCGTAACGAGAGCACGCTGGTGCTGCTCAACCAGGCCGGGGACTACAACGATTTCCGCTACGACGGCACCCAGTCGCACCAGATGACCCAGTGGACGACCATGGTCGAGGGCAAGTTCCGCACGGGCCCCCTCTCGCACCAACTGGTCGCCGGTGTGCAATTGCAGGAGCAGATCAACCGCTACACCACCGGCACCGACTTCTACCAGCAACTGGGCAGCGGCAACCTGTATCGCCCTTACCCGTTCGTTCACTACAGCAACTCCGCCTTCAGCGAGTTCCGCGACGCCGACATTTCGCAGAAGTCGATGTTCCTGAGCGACACGGTCCAGTTGACCGAGCGTTGGTCGGTGCTGGCCGGCCTGCGCTACACCAACTACGAGCAGAACCAGTACAACCGCAGCGGCGCGACGGTCTCCACCTACAGCAAGAACGGCGTCATCACGCCGAGCCTTGCCGTGATGTTCAAGCCGCTGCAGAGCACGACGCTGTACGCGAGCTACGTCGAGGCGCTGGAAGGCGGCAAGCTGGTGGACGACCGGCGCTTCGTCAACTTCGGGCAGCAACTGAACCCGATCCGCAGCAAGCAGTATGAGCTGGGTGCCAAGACCGACCAGGGCCGCTGGTCCGCCACCGGCGCGCTGTTCCGCATCGAGCGCGGCGCGCAGTATGGGATGGGCAATGTCTATCTGTCCGACGGCCTGGAGATCTACCAGGGCGCGGAACTGGCGGGCGCCACGCGCCTCGGTTCCCAGTGGGAATTGGGCGGCAGCCTCATGTACCTGAACAGCTGGTATGCGCGCGGCGCGGCCAACAACGGCAACCGCGTGGCCGGCGCGCCAAGCTTTGTCGCCACGGCGCGGCTCTCCTACCTGGTGCCTTTCGTGCCAGGCCTGCGGGTCGGCATTGACGGCAAGTACAACGGCCCCAGCAAGGTCCGCGCCGCCAACGACCTGGACATCGGCGGCTACACCGTCATCAACCTTGGCGCCAGCTACTACACGCGCATCGCGGGCAAGGACGTCACGCTGCGCGCGGCGGTCAACAACCTGACCAACCAGCGCTACTGGGGCTTCCAGTACGACGACTACATCCAGCCCGGCGATCCGCGCAGCCTGAGCCTCAGCGCCAAGATCGCGTTCTGACGGCTGTGACCGCACAAGCGCCCCGCTTCGCCTTCGTTTGGCGTGCGGGGCGTTTTTTCTTGCGTGGCAGCGCGCGGACCGCCTTTGCCGGAAAATCTCCCGCGTACAATGACCGGTTTTCATCCGCCCCCGGACGCCACGGACATGACCACCCTCGGAACCCCTCTCTCCCCCAGCGCCACCAAAGTCATGCTGCTCGGCTCCGGCGAGCTTGGCAAGGAAGTGCTGATCGCGTTGCAGCGACTTGGCGTGGAGACCATCGCCGTGGACCGCTACGACAACGCGCCGGGCCAGCAAGTCGCCCACCACGCACGCACCATCGCCATGAGCGATCCGGCGCAACTGCGCGCGCTGATCGAGGCGGAAAAGCCCGACCTGGTCGTGCCGGAGATCGAGGCCATCGCCACGCCGACGCTGGAAGCCCTGGAGGCCGAAGGCGCCGTGCGCGTCATCCCGACCGCCCGTGCCGCCCGCCTGACCATGGACCGCGAAGGTATCCGCCGTCTGGCCGCCGAGACGCTGGGCCTGCCCACCAGCCCCTACCAGTTCTGCGATTCGCTGGAGGAACTGCGGGCCGCCATCGACGGCGCGAAGGGTAACGGCATCGGCTATCCGTGCGTCGTCAAGCCGGTGATGAGCAGCTCTGGCAAAGGCCAGAGCAAGATCGACGGCCCGGAAGGCGTCAAGGCCGCATGGGACTACGCGATGGCAGGCGGCCGTGTCAGCCACGGCCGGGTGATCGTCGAGGGTTTCATCGACTTCGACTACGAGATCACGTTGCTGACCGTGCGCGCCCGCGGCGCCGACGGTCAGGTCGAGACGCAATTCTGCGCACCGATCGGCCACGTGCAGGTCAGCGGCGACTACGTGGAAAGCTGGCAGCCCCACCCGATGTCCCCCAAGGCGCTGGAAACCGCCCAGCACATCGCGCGCACGGTCACGGGCGACCTCGGCGGCCAGGGCATCTTCGGCGTGGAACTGTTCGTCAAGGGCGACCAGGTCTGGTTCAGCGAGGTCAGCCCGCGCCCGCACGACACCGGCATGGTCACGATGATCACCCAATGGCAAAACGAGTTCGAGCTACACGCGCGCGCCATCCTGGGCCTTCCGGTCAGCACGGCGCTGAAGAGCCCGGGCGCCAGCGCAGTGATCTACGGCGGCGTGGATGCGCAGGGCGTGGTGTTCGATGGCGTGGACGAGGCGCTGCGCGTGCCGCAGACGGAGGTGCGCCTGTTCGGCAAGCCGGAGAGCTTTGCCAAGCGCCGGATGGGGGTGGCGTTGGCGTATGCCGAGGATGTGGAGACGGCGCGCACCCGTGCGAAGGAAGCTGCGGGCTGCGTGAAGCCGCGCGTGGCCGGCTGATCCGGCCGGGCCACGACATGGCAAAGCGGCCGGGCACTGCCCGGCCGCTTTTCATCGGGCCGCCGTTCCGGCCCGGCGCTCTCTATTCCGCCCCGCCCCCAACCGGTTCCGAGTGTCCGGGTGCCCGCCGCAGCAACTGCGTACGCCGGTCCGCCGCCAGCGACAGATACCGCTCGTAGTGCCGCAGGATGTCGGCAATGATCTCCTCGCCGCGCAGATACTGGATGTCGTAGCCCCCACGGCCGTCCTCGAAGAACGTTACGGGCGCAAAGGCGTGCGAGCGGCGCTCCTCGGATTCGGCGGTTTCGCGCACCAGGAAGGACGGCAGCACGTGTCGCTGCGCGCGCGCGCCATAGACGAAGTCCCGCATGTCCTCGACGGGAATGGTCAGCCGCACCGCCTCGCCGGCGCCTTCCTCGCCCGTCGTTGTGCCCTCGCCCTCATGGTGAACGACGGCGGACACGCCGCGCCGCTCCAGCTCGGCGGCGACGTCATGCATCGCCGGCAGCACGGTGCCCTGGAGGAAGCCGCGCACGTCGGCCTCGCTTGGCTGATGCACGATCTGCGCGAGCCTGCGGCGCCAGTGCTGGCCGCTCCAGAAACTGGTCGCCGGCGCCAGTTCCTGCGAATAATGCGCGCGGTCGGCCAGCAGCCCTTGCCACAGTCCGTAGCACAGCGCCAGCATGATGAGGGCCACCGGCAGCGCCGCCACCAGCGTCATCGCCTGCAGCGCCTTCAGGCCGCCCGCCACCATCAGCACGGCCGCGGTGACGCCCAGCACGGCGGCCCAGAACAGGCGTTGCCAGACCGGCGAACGGGTGGCGCCGCGCGAGGCGATGGTGTCGATGACGAACGCGCCCGAGTCGGCCGAGGTGACGAAGAACACGGCGATCAGCAGGATCGCCAGGCAGGACAGCGCGGCGCTCGCCGGGAAGTAGTCGAAGAAGCGGAACAGCAGCGCATCGACATTGCCCGCCGTGCTCGCCAGGCCGCCCGCCGCGGCATGGCTGTCCAGCCAGATCGCGCTGTTGCCGAACGCCGTCATCCACACCAGGTTGAAGGCCGTCGGCACCAGCAGCACGCCGACCACGAACTGGCGGATGGTGCGCCCACGCGAGATGCGCGCGATGAACATGCCGACGAACGGCGACCACGAGATCCACCAGGCCCAGTACAAGATGGTCCAGCCGCCGAACCAGCCGGCTTCGCGCGTCGGCTCGTAGGCATAGGTGCGGAACGACAGCCCGACAAGGCTCGACAGGTAATTGCCGATGTTCTCGGAGAACGCCTGGAACAGCGGCACGGTCGGGCCGGCCACCACCACGAATGCGAGCAGCAGGAAGGCGAGCGTCAGGTTCAGCTCCGACAGCCGCCGCACGCCCTTGTCCAGCCCCGTTGCCGCCGAAATGCCCGCCAGCACGACCACGGCCGCGATCAGGCCCACGCGGAACGTCGCCCCGCTGGTATCCCAGCCGAGCACCTGCTGCAGGCCCGCGCCCAGTTGCAGCACGCCGTAGCCAAGCGTGGTGGCGATGCCGGCGATGGTGCCGACCAGCGCAAACGCATCGACGGCATGCCCGGCCACGCCGTCGATGCGCTCGCGCAACACCGGGTACAAGCCGGAGCGCATGGTCAGCGGCAGGTTGTAGCGAAAGCCGAAGTACGCCAGCACGAGCCCCATCACGCCGTACACGGCCCAGGCGTGGAAACCCCAGTGGAAGAACGTCATCAGCATCGCCTCCCGCGCGGCCTGCGGCGTGCCGCCCTCGGCCATCGGCGGTTTCAGGTAATGCTGCATCGGCTCGCCCACGCCGAAGTACATCAGTCCGATGCCCATGCCGGCGGCGAACAGCATCGCCACCCACGACACAAAACTGAACTCGGGCCGCGCATCGTCCGGCCCGAGCCGGATGTCGCCGAAACGGCTGGACGCCACCAACACCAGGAACAGCAGGAACGCCGTCACCGCGATCGTGTAGAACCAGTCGAAATGGCTGGTGACCCAGGCCTGCGCGCGCGAGAACATAGCGTCCGCCTCTTGCGGCGCGGTGGCGCAGAACGCCAGCAGCAGGCCCACGGCTAGCAACGCGGGCACGACGACCTGCGGCTTGAGCGTGGTACGCACGGGACCGGCGCTGGTCTGCCGCGAGGGGGAAGCCGATGTCTTTTCAGTCATGCTCGCTCCTTATGACTTGGGTGGGCGTGCCGTCAGGACAGCGTCGTGGCGCCCGCCTGAGCGGAATTGGGCCCGAGGCGCATGCCGGAGAGGTCCGCGCCCGACGGCGACTGGTACAGGCGCAGCCCCATTTCAGGCAGGATCGCCAGCAGGTGGTCGAAGATGTCGCCCTGGATCCGCTCATAGTCCATCCACGCGGTCAGGTTGGTGAAGCAGTAGATCTCGACCGGAATGCCCTGCGAGTCGGGTTCCATCATCCGCGCGTTCAGCAGCAGGTCATGGTGGATTTCCGGGTGGGCCTTCAGGTAGGCGATGCCGTAGGCGCGGAAGGTGCCGATATTGGTCAGGCGCCGACGGTTGGCCGGCGTGTTGTCCGCCTGGGTCAGGCTGCTGTTGCTGCGCTGCACCTCGGCCTGCTTTTCAGCCAGATAGTCATGCAGCAGCCGGAACCGCATCAGCCCCTGGATCTCGTCGTCCTGCAGGAAACGCACGCTGGTGGCGTCCAGCCGCAACGTGCGCTTGATCCGCCTGGCGCCGGACTCGAACATGTGGCGGTAGTTGCGGTAGCTCTCGGAGAACAGCTTGTAGGTCGGCACCGTGGTCACGGTGTTGTCCCAGTTCTTGACCTTGACGGTGTGCAGGGCGATGTCCATCACGAAGCCATCGGCATTGGACTGCGGCATTTCGATCCAGTCGCCGATACGCACCATGTCATTGGAGGTCAACTGCGTGCTGGCCACCAGCGACAACAGCGTGTCCTTGAACACCAGCAGCAGCACCGCCGACAGCGCGCCAAGGCCCGACAGCATCCACAGCGGCGAGCGGTCGATCAGGATCGACAGCACCAGCACGGCGCAGATCAGGCCAAGCGCGAGCTTGCCGATCTGGACGTAGCCCTTGATCGAGCGGGTCTGCGCGCGCGTGGTGCCGGCATATACGTCCTGCCACAGGCCCAGCAGCCCCATCAGCATCAGGAACACGCAGATCCAGGTGCCGGCGTGCGCCAGCCGCTCGATGATCTGCGCGTACCGGCCCAGGTGCGGTACCTCGCCAATGCCCACCGTCACGATGGCGAAAGCGACCGCGCGGCCGAACCAGCGGTAGACGCGCTGGCGCACCATCGACGCGGCCCAGCCGGCACGGCCCGACAGCGTCAGCAGCCGGTGCGCGATCCGGCTGACGACGCGCGCCACCACCCACTGCGAAATGGCGGCGATGACCAGCAGCGCGAGCAGGTATAGCGAGAGCTGGGCCCAGCGGTGAGCGGGAATCCAGCGCTGGAACAGGTCGAGCAGGTTGTCAAAACTCATGGCGGCGTGGCAGATGCGGGAGAGTCATAGCCACACAGTGTACAAGCGACCGCCGGCCAGCCGGGCAGACATTGCCCCGCTGGCGGGTAACCGACGGGGGAATCGGGGGCTACGCGTGCGGGGCGTACATGGCCATCAGTTGCTCGTCGGAGTACCCCCAGGCCGCGGGATCCTCGAAGGCGACAATCGCATCGTCGCCCGCGCTCAGGTCGATCAGTTCCGGTTTCAGCGGGGCGGACTCGGACACCGAGAAAAACGTCATGGCGTGCGGATGCAGCGGCTCATCGGCCTTCTGCGCGCAGACCACCGCCAGCCGGTTCGAGCGCAGGCGCAGCACCGTGCCCATCGGATAGATGCCAACGGTGCGCGTGAAGGCCTTGAACACATGGCGGTCAAAGAGCGTATCGACGCGCACCGCGATGTACTCGATCGCCCGCGCCGGCGACCAGGCCTGATGGCCGGGGCGGTGCGACGTCAGCGAGTCGTAGGTGTCGCAGATGGCCGCGATCTTGGCGTGGAGGCTGATTTCGTGGGCGGTCAGCCCGAACGGGTAGCCGCGCCCGTCGACGCGCTCGTGGTGGTGCACGCAAACGTCGAGCGGAATATTGGTATACAGCTTCGCCTCGTTCAGGATCCGGTAGCCCGCCGACGGGTGCCGCCGCAGCGCCTCCTCTTCGGTCGGCGTCAGCGCGCTGGCCTTCTGCAGGATGAATTCCGGCACGTTCAGCTTGCCGATGTCGTGGACCAGCCCGGCCAGCCCGAGTTGCTGGACCTCGCCGTCCGGCAGCTTCAGCGTGCGGCCCACGGCCACCATCAGCGCGCAGACGGCGAAAGCGTGCAGGTAGGAGTAGTCGTCGCGCAACTTGAGCCGCGCCAGCCCGATCAGCGCTTGGGAGTGACGTGACAGCGACGACGACGCGGCATCGACCAGCAGCAACGCCCCGTTGACCTCCAGCGCGCGCCCCATGCGGGCATCGGCGAACATCGAGCCGATGACGGCCTTGCCGTTGTCGATCACCTCGCGCGCCCGGGAGAACTCCGCTTCCAGCGATTGCCCCGGCGCCGGCGCCACCAGGGTTGCGGTCGGGGCCACCTCGGCATCGGCAGCCGGCGGCGGCAGGTTGCGCCCCTTGAGGATGTCGATCCAGACTTCCTGCACTCTTGCCTGCAACAGTTGCTGGATCTGTTCGTCGCTGCTGACCAGGAAGCGCGAGCGCCAGAACGGATGGTTGATCCACGGTCCGCCCAGCCTCGCCACGAACATGCCGACTTGCAACTGCTCGGTCTTGACCCGTCTGAGCATGGCATTCTCCCGATAATGGTTTTTTTCTTATCGAGGGCGTTAACGGCCCGGGTCGGGATTCCTTTAGTGTTCCGTCAGAAAATCCCTGGACGCGAGCCGGCGCCGGGGCAGCCTGCGACGCGCTTGTCAAGCGGGCCGGAATGTCCAGACGCCCGGCTCGGGCATTGCGCCGGGAGGCGGCGCCGACGCTACAATGGCGCGCCCTACGATCGACGCTCTTCTCATGTCCAGAACGTATACGCTCGTTGGCATCGCCCGCGCCAAGACCCATCGCCGCGAGGCGCTCTGCGCCCAGCTCGCCGCGATGCGTTCGCGCGGCCTGACGGAGCCGGGCTGCCTGGACTATCACGTCGGCGAGGACGCGGAAGACGACAAGGTGTTCGTCCTCTATATGGTCTGGGACTCCAAGCGCGCGCTCGAATCCCACCTCGACCGCGAATATGTGCGTGACTTTCACGCCACACGTCAGGATTTTGTCGAAGGCGACATCAGCTTCCGGTGGCTGGACGCCGCCTGAGTCACGCAGCCGTCACCTGAGCCACCTTCGCCGCCCGCGCCTGCGCGGGACTGGCGCTTCCCCGTCCTCCCCGCTTCCGACACGTCTCCGACACGCTTCCGTTCCCGTCCGCCTTGCCGTTCGGCCGCCGCCGATCTATCACAGGGGAATGGCGCCCCTCGCCGCCGGCCGTTGCCGGCCGCTGTCGGCACTTTGGGGCCGCAGGAGCGAAACATGGATGTCAGGGATGGATTTGTCGACACGATCGGCCGCACGCCTCTGATCCGGCTTAGCGGCATCTCCGCCGAGACCGGCTGCGAAATCTACGGCAAGGCCGAGTTTCTGAACCCGGGCGGCTCGGTCAAGGACCGCGCGGCCCTCTATATCATTCGCGACGCGGAAGCGCGCGGCACGCTGCGCCCGGGCGGCACGGTGGTCGAAGGCACGGCCGGCAACACCGGCATCGGCCTCGCGCACCTGTGCGCGGCACGCGGCTACCGTTGCATCGTGGTCATTCCCGACACGCAGTCACCGGAAAAGATGGAGCGCCTGCGCATGCTCGGCGCCGAGGTCCGCCCGGTGCCCGCCAAGCCCTACGCCGACCCCGACAACTACCAGAAAATTGCCGGCCGCCTGGCGGCCAGCCTTGACAACGCGATCTGGGCCAATCAGTTCGACAACGTGGCCAACCGCCAGGCGCACTATGAAACCACCGGCCCCGAGATCTGGCACGAGACTGCCGGCAAGATCGACGCCTTTGTCTGCGCGACCGGCACCGGCGGCACGCTGGCGGGCGTCTCGCGCTGCCTGAAGGAGCGCAGCCCGCACGTGCGGATCGTGCTGGCCGATCCACACGGCAGCGGCCTCTATCACTACGTCAAGCACCACGAGATCAAGGTCGAGGGCAGCTCGATCACCGAAGGCATCGGCTCCAGCCGCGTCACCGCGAACCTGGAGGGCACGCTGATCGACGACGCGCTGCGCATCGACGACCAGTCGTGCGTGGACATGATCTACCGGATGCTGCGCGAGGAAGGCCTGTTTGTCGGCGGATCATCGGGCATCAACGTGGCCGCCGCCGTGGCGCTCGCCCGCGACATGGGGCCGGGGCACACGATCGTCACGCTGCTGTGCGATCGCGGCGACCTCTACATGGGACGGATCTTCAACGCCGAATGGCTGGCGGCCAAGGGGCTGACGCCGGCGGAGTTCCAACGGCACGTGCATCTGGCCGAGCCACGGCGCTAGGCGACACTCAGCGGCACCGGGCGCTACGCGTCTTCCTTCAACCGCCGCCACAGCGTGGTCGGGCTGATCCCCAGCCGGTGGCAGGCTTCGGTCCGGTTGCCGCCGCACTCGGCCAGCACGCGGCGGATGTGCTCGGCCTGGCTCGCGCGCGCGACGCCGGCCAGCGAGCAGCCCGGGGCCGGCACCTCGGCCGTCGGCGCGGAAATGCCGACCGGCGACGATGCGGCGGCCATGTCGATGGCATCCGGCGCGAACAACTCCGGCGCTGCGGCCTGCAGTTCGCGCAGCAACCCCACGCCCTCCAGCCGCCGCCCCGCGACCAGCACGGCGATGCGCTCCGTCACGTTTTCCAGCTCGCGGATGTTGCCGGGCCAGCCGTAGCGGCCAAGTCGCGCGCGCACGGCGGCGGGCAAGCCCCGGTCGCCATCGTGGCCGATTCGCTCCTGCGCCCGCCGGTAGAGCAGTTCCGCCAGCTCAGGCAAGTCCTCCGCGCGTTCGCGCAGCGGCGGCATCGCCATGCGCAGGATATTGAGGCGGTAGTACAGGTCCTGGCGGAACGTGCCATCGCGCACCAGCGCGGCCAGGTCGCGGTGCGTGGCGGCGATCACGCGCACGTTGACCGGCACGGCTTCGAGCCCGCCGATCGGCAGCACCTGCCGCTCCTGCAGCACACGCAGCAGCCGCGTCTGCAGGGCCGGCGGCATGTCGCCGACCTCGTCGAGAAACAGCGTGCCGTTGTGGGCGGACTCAAAGAGGCCCGCCTTGCCGCCGCGACGTGCGCCGGTAAACGCCCCCTCTTCATAGCCGAACAGCTCGCTTTCCAGCAGCGTTTCCGGAAACGCCGCGCAGTTGACGGCCACGAACGGAAACGCGCGCCGGCCGCTGGCGTCGTGCATGCCCTGCGCCAGCACTTCCTTGCCGGTCCCGCTTTCACCCTCGATCAGCACGGTGGAGTCGACGGCCGCGTAGCGCCGGGCCAGCTCGCGCAGACGTGTCATCGCGGGTGAGGCGCCGGCCAGGTCGTCCAGGCTGTAGCGCACGCCGGCCGGCCGCGCGCGGCTGCGCGAGCGCAGGTTGCGGTCCACGCGATGAATGGCGTTGGCGTCCTGGATCGTCAGCACGGCGCCGGTCGCGCCGCCCTCGGCCAGGATCGGGATGCGGTTGACCACGACCATTTTGTCGCCGAGCTTGTGGATCGCCTCCAGTTCCTTGCTGCCGCTCTGCATCACGCCGTCCAGCGCCAGTCCGGGCGCCAGCGTGGACAGCTTGCGGCCGGCGGCGAGCGCCGCGGAGGTGCCCAGCAGGCGCTCCATGGCGGGATTGAACGACTGGATGCGGCCCTCGGCATCCACCGCCGCCACGCCTTCATTCAGATGCGCCAGGATCGTATTGACGTACTCGCGCCGACCCGATTCGATGCGCCGCAGGCGCGCGGCCTCGATCGCGTCCTCCAGCGCCATGCGCACGGAGTTGCCGGAGTACAGGAACACGCCCACCAGCCCGAACTGGTCGGCCAGGTCCGTCACCATGCCCGGCCCCACCACCACCTGCACGCCTTCCCGCTTGAGCGCCTTGACGAGCGCGGCCGCGTCGTCCTCGGTCAGGTAGGTATAGGCCGGGATCGACAGCGAGAAGGCGCGGGCAAATTCCTCCACCTCGGCGTAGGTCGAGGCGTGGGTGACGAGCGCCACCTTGTTGGAGATCCGGCGCGCGGTCGCCAGCGCGTTCATCACGTCGAAGCCCGTCACCTTGACCAGCACCACCGGCACGTCCACGTGCTGGCGCAGATAGGCGCCGTTGGAGCCGCCGGCCACCACCGCGTCGAGCCGGCCCTCGCGCGCCTCGCGGGCGATCGCGCTGGCCGCGGCCTCGTAGCCCTTGCCGACGATGCGGAATTCGGCGCGCTCGGCGTAGGCCGGCACCAGGTCCGCAAAGGCACGCGCCAGACGGCTGATGCCGATGGCCCAGATGCGTGGGCGGGCGGCGAAACTGGTGGGAGGCAGGGCTGGCGCTGCGGGCAACATCATCGATTCCAGGACGGCGTATAGTCGTTGGCATTGTGCGCGTCGGTCGTTTGCATTTCAACTTTGGAATGCACGTTCTTGCAATATTGAAATTCAAACGTGCCGAAAGCGGCATTTCCCGGGCCGCCTGAAAACGTGAACCATTGCCCGCCGTCCCAGGCTGGACAAGGGCTGGCGGCCTTCGCTCCGGCCTTGTCGCACCGGCTGGCACAGCCTTTGCGCTATAGCCCTCGTTCCTTCACGAAAGAGTTGCCATGACCTTCACCGCATCCGACCTGGCCCGTTCCGCCGGCGCGCGTTTCCGCCAGGCCCTGGCCGACGAGCAGCCGCTGCAGATCGTCGGCACCATCAATGCCAACCATGCCCTGCTGGCCAAGCGCGCCGGCTACCGGGCCATTTACCTGTCGGGTGGCGGCGTGGCCGCCGGCTCGCTGGGCCTGCCCGACCTGGGCATCTCCAACCTGGACGACGTGCTGACCGACATCCGCCGCATCACGGATGTGTGCGACACGCCGCTGCTGGTGGACGTGGATACGGGCTTCGGCGCCTCGGCCTTCAACGTGGCGCGCACCACGCGCTCGCTGATCAAGTTCGGCGCGGCCGCCATGCATATCGAGGACCAGGTCGGCGCCAAGCGCTGTGGCCATCGTCCGAACAAGGAAATCGTCACCCAGGGCGAGATGGTCGACCGCATCAAGGCCGCCGTGGACGCCCGCACCGACGAGCATTTCGTCATCATGGCCCGCACCGACGCGCTGGCCGTCGAGGGGCTGGACAAAGCCATCGAGCGCGCCGTGGCCTGCGTGGAAGCCGGCGCCGACGCAATCTTCCCCGAGGCAATGACCAACCTGGCCATGTACCGCAAGTTCGCCGACGCCGTGAAGGTGCCCGTGCTGGCCAACATCACCGAGTTCGGCGCCACGCCGCTCTTCACCCGCGAAGAGCTGGGCGGCGCCGGTGCGTCGATGATCCTGTACCCGCTGTCGGCGTTCCGCGCGATGAACAAGGCGGCCGAGAATGTCTACGCCGCCATCCGCCGCGACGGCACGCAGCAGAACGTGGTCGACACCATGCAGACCCGGGCCGAACTCTACGAGAGCATCGGCTATCATGCCTACGAACAAAAGCTGGACGCCCTCTTCGCGCAAGGCAAGGGCAAGTAAGTCCGGCAATCCGGCCACTTGCCCCGCCGAAAGTCCAGTCATGGCAAAAAAGCACACCAAGGAGACCCAGATGTCCGAAGCGCAACCGCTCGCTACCCCCAAGCCCAAGAAATCCGTTGCCCTGTCGGGCGTGGCGGCCGGCAATACCGCGCTGTGCACGGTCGGCCGCAGCGGCAACGACCTGCACTACCGCGGCTATGACATCCTCGACATCGCCGACACCTGCGAGTTCGAGGAGATCGCCCACCTGCTGGTGCACGGCAAGCTGCCCAACAAGGCCGAGCTGGCCGCCTACAAGACCAAGCTGAAAAGCCTGCGCGGCCTGCCCGCCAACGTCAAGGCTGCGCTGGAATGGGTGCCGGCTTCCGCCCATCCGATGGACGTGATGCGCACCGGCGTGTCGGTGCTCGGCACCGTGCTGCCGGAGAAGGACGACCACGGCACGCCGGGCGCGCGCGACATCGCCGACCGCCTGATGGCCAGCCTCGGCTCCATGCTGCTGTACTGGTATCACTACAGCCACAACGGCCGCCGCATCGAGGTGGAAACCGACGACGAGTCGATTGCCGCCCACTTCCTGCATCTGCTGCATGGCGAAGCTCCCTCCAAGCTGTGGGAGCGCGCGATGCAAACGTCGCTGATCCTGTACGCAGAGCACGAGTTCAATGCGTCAACGTTTGCCTGCCGCGTGGTCGCCGGCACGGGTTCCGACATGTACTCGGCCATTTGCGGCGGCATCGGCGCGCTGCGCGGCCCGAAGCACGGCGGCGCCAACGAAGTGGCGTTCGAGATCCAGAAGCGCTACGACACCCCGGACGAAGCCGAGGCCGACATCCGTCGCCGCGTGGAGAACAAGGAAGTCGTGATCGGCTTCGGCCACCCGGTGTACACGATTTCCGACCCGCGCAACGTGGTGATCAAGGAAGTGGCGAAGAAGCTGTCGAAGGACGCCGGCTCGATGAAGATGTTCAACATCGCCGAGCGCCTGGAAACGGTGATGGCGGACGCCAAGAAGATGTTCCCGAACCTCGACTGGTTCAGCGCCGTCAGCTACCACATGATGGGCGTGCCGACCGCGATGTTCACGCCGCTGTTCGTGATCGCCCGCACCTCGGGCTGGGCGGCGCACGTGATCGAGCAACGGATCGACAACAAGATCATTCGCCCGAGCGCCAACTACGTCGGACCGGAAGACCTGAAGTTCGTGCCGATCGAGAAGCGCT
>JACXTT010001826.1_pt1 | contig 34791 bp, 27 predicted proteins | sample 9270951 | NCBI WGS metagenome assembly JACXTT01 (sample SAMN15532306, study PRJNA645909) | rock metagenome | isolation source: weathered quartz diorite | place: Puerto Rico | collected 2017-06-21 | reverse complement strand
GACTCGCCTTTCTCACTCCTGGCCAGGCCGTGAAAGCTCTTTTCTTCGCGGAAGACACCTGTGCGGCCGCCGCTCCAGGCCCCCGAGACCTGAATCCTGCCGTCCGGCGTCAGCGCGCGCTGGACCGTCTGGCATCCCCGGCCGAGAACGGCGTAGAGCGCCTCGACACCGTGGACTCCGTACCAGAACAGATCAGGGTGGTGGGCCTCGCGTTCGCATGGGCCACAGGTTTCAACATAAGTCACCGTGCCAAAAGCGCCGTTGTGGGCGGCCTGCGTCGCTTTGCCGAACCGCAGCGAAGAGGAGCTGAACACCGGCGTTTGAGCCTCCCTGGCCAGGCGGAAGATCTGGATCACGTCGCGCAGTGAACCTGCCATTGGTTTGTCGATGAACAGCGGCTTGCGCGCCTTGAGCACCGGCCTGGCTTGTTCCAGATGAGGGCGCCCGTCCAAACTTTCCAGCAGCACGGCATCCACCTCGCGGCACATTGCTTCGATGCTGTCGTAAGTCCGGACGCCGTATTTTTCCCGTAGCGTCTTGGTGTATTCTTCAACCCGGGACCAACTCGATTCGATGTCCTTGCTGCCGCCCGGGAAGGCGGCGACGACTTTGGCGCCTGCGACATGTTCCTTTGCCTGTGGATCATTCAGGATTTTCGTGAACTCAGGGACATGCGAAGTGTCGCAGCCGATGATGCCGACCCGCAAGTCAGCGCCAGGCGCGGCCGCGCAAAGGACCAGGGCGCAAACAATGCAGGCTGACAGCTTCATAAAGCAATTCGAGCAGCCGCTGATCGTTATACGACCGGCAGAAGTTGGAAAGCCCCAAATCCCTTGTAGCGCTCGCGCAGGGCGGTTAAATTGCTTCGCAGAATAGAATTGCCTGAGCTCATTATGCTTGTGATCACGCAAGTTCGCAAAGCCTCAAAAGTCAAAGTTCCCGGGGCCAGCGCCGGCGACTCTGTCGCGCCCCGCGAAGTCGTCGCCGAACTTGAAAAGCACCTGGTTGTGGATGGCTTCAAGCTGGTTTTCGATCCGGAGAAAAGCCACGGGTCTCGATTCGTGGATGCAGCCACAGGCCGGGAATTGATCGATCTTTACAGCTTTTACGCTTCGCAGCCGGTCGGATTCAATCATCCGTATTTCGCGCGACCTGAGGTGCAACAGGAATTGCTGTCGGCTGCGATGTTTAAGGTGGCAAATGCGGACGTTTTTTCGGTCCAGTATGCGATGTTCGTGCGGACTTTCGCTCGCGTGATGGGGTTAGCGCCGCTGGGACGGTATTTCTTCATTGACGGTGGCGCGCTAGCCGTTGAGAACGCGCTCAAGGCCGCCATGGACTGGAAGGTACGAAAGAACCTGGCGGCTGGACGGGGCGAATGCGGGACCGAAATCATTCACTTCGAGCGGGCTTTTCACGGGCGAACCGGTTACACCCTGAGCCTGACAAATACCGATCCGCGCAAGACGGATCTATTTGCAAAATTCGCCTGGCCGCGGATCGTGGCTCCGAGCATTGATTTTTCGCTGCCGCCGGCAGAGTGCCTGCGGGCCGTCGGCGAGAAAGAACGACTCGCCGAGAAACAGATTCGCGATGTGCTCGATCAAAAGCGCGACCAGATCGCTGCAATCGTTATCGAGCCGGTCCAAGGCGAAGGCGGCGACAACCATTTCCGCGGTGAGTTCCTGCACACGCTTCGCCGAATCTGCGACGACAACGACGCATTATTAATTTTTGATGAAGTGCAGACCGGCATGGGCATCACGGGACGAAATTGGTGCTGCGAGCATTTCGATGTCCGGCCCGACCTGATTGCGTTCGGCAAGAAGGCGCAAGTCTGCGGCGTCATGGCCGGACCGAGGCTGGATGAAGTTAATGACAACTGTTTCCGCTTGCCTGGCCGCATCAGCTCGACCTGGGGGGGCAACTTCACGGACTTTGTTCGCTCCACCTGTTATCTGCGCATCATCGAAACCGAGCGGCTCGTCGAGAACGCACGCGTCAAAGGCGAGCGTTTCCTCGCTGGGCTTCAAGAGCTGGCGCGACGGCATCCTGTTATGTCGGCCGTGCGTGGGCGCGGGTTGATGCTGGCCTTCGATCTTCCCGATATGGCGCAGCGAGACGCATTTTGGAAGGGCGCCTTCGATCTGGGATTATTGGTCGTGCGCGGCGGCGAACGAACGATCAGGCTGCGACCTGTGCTGGATGTGACAGATGAGGTGATTGATGCGGCATTGCGAATCATCGACGCGCAGTGCAGACGACTCTAATTCACGAATAAAGGTCAAAAGCGTCAAATGGCACGGAACCACGCAAATACAAAATCCGCGATTGCCCCTGCTGTTCGAGTTGTCCTTAAGAAACTCGGATTGGACGGCGAAAATCCCGGCGCGTATTGTGGCGAATGGTTGGGACGAGGCGAATTACTCCGCAGCATTTCGCCTATCGATGGCCAGGTGCTAGGCACAGTCCGGACGGCAACGGCTGCGGAGTATGAGCAGACTGTCGAGCGCGCCCAATCAGCCTTCCAGGAGTGGCACAAGGTGCCGGCGCCGAAACGGGGAGAGCTTGTGCGCCAGCTCGGGAATGCCTTGCGCGACGCTAAACGCGACCTCGGCGCGCTGGTTACCCTGGAAGCTGGCAAAATCACGGCTGAGGGCGAAGGCGAAGTGCAGGAGATGATCGATATTTGCGATTTCGCCGTCGGCCTCTCGCGCCAGCTCTATGGTCTGACGATTGCCTCGGAACGGCCGCAACATCGGATGATGGAACAATGGCATCCTTTGGGCCTTGTCGGAATCATCACCGCCTTTAATTTTCCGGTCGCCGTCTGGTCGTGGAACTGCGCCCTGGCGGCCGTTTGCGGCGACGCCACGGTCTGGAAGCCTTCCAGCGAAACCCCGCTGACCGCTATCGCGACCATCAAGATCGCCGAGCGGATCTGCCGCGCCAATCAGGTCGATCCCGCGATTTTCAGCCTGGTTATTGGTGGCGGCGCAACCATTGGCGAACGCCTCATTACCGACGACCGCATTGCCCTCATCTCCGCCACGGGCTCGACGCGGATGGGGCGCCACGTGGGGGAAGTAGTCACGCGGCGCCTGGGCCGGACGCTGCTCGAGTTGGGCGGCAACAATGCCATCCTCGTGACGCCCAGCGCAGATTTGGATCTGGCCACGCCAGCAATCTTGTTCGGGGCCGTAGGCACCGCCGGGCAGCGTTGCACAACCACGCGCCGCATTTTGGTCCACGAATCGGTGAACAAGGAACTGCTCCGTCGCCTGTTGGCCGCTTACCAAAGCGTCCGCATCGGCAATCCGCTCGAGTCGAGCACGCTGATGGGCCCGCTGATCAATCGACAAGCCGTTCAAAACATGCAGGCAGCCTTGCGAAGCGTGCACCGACAAGGGGGCCGGGTTCTTTACGGAGGTGAGCCGCTGGCCGGACCGAAATATCCCGGGGGCTGTTACGTGCGTCCGTGCATCGTGTCCGCCGGGCATGACTTGAAAATTGTCCATGAGGAAACATTCGCTCCGATTCTTTACGTCATTACCTATCAGTCTTTGGAGCAGGCAATCGAGTGGCATAATGAAGTGCCGCAGGGTCTCAGCTCTGCCATTTTCACCAACGACCTGCGCGAGGCCGAGCTATTTCTGTCCAGTCGCGGCAGCGACTGCGGCATCGCCAATGTAAACATCGGCACAAGCGGAGCGGAGATCGGCGGCGCGTTCGGCGGTGAAAAGGAGACCGGCGGCGGCCGCGAGAGCGGGAGCGACGCCTGGAAGAATTACATGCGGCGGCAAACCGTCACCATCAATTATTCGAAGGAGCTGCCTCTGGCCCAGGGGATCACCTTCGGTTGAAGTTTGGAGTTGTGCCGTGGGTTACCGCCAAGTAGTCAATCAGGCATGAGCCAACCACCCGACCCTCATGCCGGCTACAACAAGAAGCGGTTGTTTCTTCTGAGCGTTATCGCTCTGACCACAACTGGTATCGGCTTCAGCATCAGAGGCAATATTGCCAGCGAGCTGCAGACCGCGCTATTTGATCCGATTGACAACCTGCACTCCGCTGAAATGGTCGCCACCGCGCTCGGCGTGGCCTTCCTCGGCTTTGCCTTCACCATTGCCATCGGTAGCCCGCTCCTCGACTACATCGGCATGGGGCGACTTTTACGCGGGTCGGCTCTCTGCTACTTCGTGGGGACAGCGATTGTTGTTTTTTCAAAGAGCCTGGCCGGAGCCCAGAGTTCAGTATCTCTTTTTCGCATCGTTTGGTTGGGCATGCTCATCATTGGCATCGGGCAGGGGTTGGTGGAAACCGTTATTAACCCGCTGGCTGCCACGCTTTATCCCGACGACAAAACACATCGCTTGAACGTGCTTCATGCTTGGTGGCCAGGCGGGATCATCATCGGCGGGTTGGCGGGATTGGCAATGGGAAAACTGGGTTTCAACTGGCAGGCACAAATGGGCCTGGTCCTGCTTCCCGCAGCAGCCTTCGGCCTGTTGGCCGCAGGCAGCAAGTTCCCTCCGACCGAACGCGTGGCCGCCGGCGTCTCGGCCGGCGAAATGCTCAAAGAAGTCCTGCGGCCGTTTTTCATACTGTGGTTTCTGTGCATGTTCCTCACGGCGGCGTCGGAGCTCGCCCCCGGCCAGTGGGTGGACATGGCCCTGACGCGGACCGTTGGAATGAAAGGAATTTGGATTTTGGTCTATGTCAGCGGATTGATGTTCGTGATGCGTCATTTTGCCGGACCCTTGGCGCATAAACTCTCGCCCGTCGGCCTGCTCTGGATTTCCTGCCTGCTCGCCTCGCTCGGCCTGGTGCTGCTTAGTGTCGCCAATTCACCCATCAACGGCCTGTTGGCGGCGACAGTTTGGGGAATCGGCGTCTGTTACATGTGGCCCACAATGCTGGGGGCCACGTCGGAGCGATTTCCTCGCGGCGGCGCTTTGTTGATGGGCTTACTGGGGACAGGCGGAACACTGTCCATTTACTTTGTGCTCCCGCAAATGGGCCACATTTTCGACCAGGCAAAAGTCCGGGCGGCGGGCGGACAAGAGGCATTTAAGGCGCTTACTGGCACCCGGCTCAACGAAGTGCTGACTTATGCCTCACAGTACTCTTTCCGAGTGGTCGCGCTTCTGCCCGCGATCCTGCTGGTGGTCTTCGGCAGCATCTGGCTCTACGACAAGGCCCGTGGCGGCTACAAGCCGGTGAAGATCGTGCCGGCTACGCCACCGCAACTGCAGGCAGGGAGCTGACGGAGCCTCCGACGCTTTCTAACGATGGTCCGACAAATCCGACAGATCCGACGGATGCCATGACAGGCAGATACCTAGCGATTCTGGTCGCAGCGGCGGCACTTACAAGCTGCCTGTTTGCCGCCGCTGCTGACCCTGAGTTGGCGATCACCGACCAGGCTTCCGCTCAGCCGAAGTCATTCCTCGGTTCAAAGCCTGGGGACGAGCGTGAAGTGGCCGGAGTTAAACTTTGCTGGTGTCCTGCTGGCCACTTTCTCATGGGCAGCCCTCGCACTGAACCCGAGCGGCGTCCCGATGAGACACAGGTTGACGTCACGCTGACCAAGGGTTTTTGGATGGCGAAGTACGAGACGACGCAAGCTCAATGGAAATGCGTCCTTGGAAAGCTGCCCGGTGAACTGACGGAAGAATTGCCAGAGGGCGAGGATTATCCAGTAGGTAATGTCAACTTCGCCGAGGCCGAGGCATTCTGCCGGAAGCTCACGGAGCTTGGCCATCATTCCGGCGCGCTCCCTAAGGAGTGGGAGTTCCGGTTGCCGACGGAAGCGCAATGGGAATACGCCTGCCGCGCGGGTACGACGACCGCCACCGCATTCGGCGACAAGCTCAGCAGCAAACAGGCGAACTTCACAGGAAAACCCTACAATGGGGCCGAACCGGGTCCATCGCTTGGCCGCGCCGCCCCGGTCGGCAGCTATCCGCCAAACGCCTGGGGATTGCACGACATGCATGGGAATACATATGAGTGGTGCCGGGACTGGTACCACACAAAACTACCCGGCGGCGTTGATCCAGACCTGTACTTGGACAAGTCCACCGCCACACGGAATCGGACGGGCGACACGTCGCGAGTGCGCCGAGGGGGTTGCTGGGCGGACGACGGCTGGCCCTGCCGATCAGCCTGCCGCTTGCGATTCGAACCGGAGCGACGCTACGACCACATCGGTTTCCGCGTTGTGGCTGTTCGGCCGTGAGCTCCGGCGCGCTGGGGACAGCGAGCCCTACCGTGGTAATCCAGTCCGCGCGCTAATGGAACAGCGCGCCGCCGGGAACAACTTCCTTGGTCTGGCCTTTCGTCTTCCACGACAGCACGCACCCGGCGCCGCCGTCATTTTCGTTCTCGAAATAGTCAATCCTGAGGTCGTGCTCGCCGGCTTTCAACTCGACGTTTGACTCCTGTTCCTGCATGTCGTGCAGCCCGCCGTTGTCCACGACGGTTTTGCCATCAATCAGCAACCGGGAACCATCGTCGGATTCCAGGAAGAATGTGTAAACACCGTCCTTGGGAATCTTGATCTTGCCCGTCCATCGAATGGCAAAGTGATTATCCAGTTTCGTGCCGGGGAAAGTTGGCCCGGTGCTGCGGAAGTTGATCGTTTTGTCCACACGCGTAAGCACCGGCTTTTTGCCTTCCAGTTTCGGGAAATCCTCCACCACGCTTCCCAGGTCAAAGTATTCACCCTGGAGGCCTGGCTCCGGCTCCGCCGCAGGAGCCAATCTGCTGAAGACAGCCAGGCAAATTGACATCAAAAGTAATTGGAGAGTTTTCATGGATTTGAGGTTCAGGCAGTTTGCTTGCTTCGCATAGACACGAGCGTCGGAATTTTCATGTCGGATGTCAAATGTCAATGGCCACTTTTCAAGGAGAAGGTACCTAGTGGTTGGTGACGCTGTGGCTCCTTTATGCAAATTCCGGCATTCAGGGGTGTGAACGGCATCGCCACCGCTTCGCTGCGCGTGGTATTCCAGTTGACTAACTGGCCGGAGTGAACTAAGTAGATTGCGGATGAAAACTACTGTTTCAGTCACAGAAGCACAAAAGCAACTGCCCAGAATCCTCAGGTCGCAGGACGTTGTGGCAGTTATGCGGCATGATGCGGTGGCTGGATTCTTTGTGCCTCGGGAGCGGTTTGAGGCCCTCCTCGAAACCATCGAAACTCTGGCTAACCCAGAAGCAATGAAAGCCATCAAGAAATTCCAGACCGGGAAGATGCGATTCAAGTCCCTCGCGGAAACCAAGCGGGAACTCAATGACGGTTCACACGTCTGACGAGGTCCGCGCTTTCCTCCACAGGCTTGCCCCGCAATCTCGACAAGCGATCCTGCGCGAGCTGGATAGAGTAGAGCAGCGACAAATCCAGCCAGTCGCGCTGGAACCACCGCTCGAAAGATTTTACAAGATTCGGGCGGGGCGTTTTCGCGTCTTGTGTGCCATTGAGAGGAATAGACTTTTCGCGTTGTTCGCTGAACGTCGCCCCGTGGTCTATGAAGTGGTCAGCGCCACGTTGCTGGACGAGATTTTGCGCCGCGAGACGCAGCGCTAAGGGAGCGGGCGACGGTATTCCCCGCGCCTGCTGGCTCATCGGTTGATCGCCAAGCTTTTCATGGTTTCGGGTGAGCGAGGAGCCAGTCGATCACAAGAGATGAGAATTGGGACGACAATGTCGGGCTGTGGACTCCGCCTTTGATCGTCCATAATTTCACCGCGCCCCCGGGTGGGCTGTTGCCGTAGCGTGTGATAACCGTATCCAGCCCGAGCACATCCGTGGTCAGATCCAGCCGCATGGTTGTCTGATCGTTCCGCCATTTCCGGTCGGTCGAGTTTCCGTCGTTTGTGCTTTCACCTATAAGTGCGCATTTGAGGGAAAAAAAGTGCCAGAAAAACGGCGAGAGCCGGTTTGAGGAGGATCGATTGCGCGAAAATGGTTTCACAGGTCAAACTTGCGAATCATCCGTATAGTACTTAAACGGGGCACAAGAGAAATTCTTGCAGTAATAAGGATCTAAAAGTCATAGCCCGTATGGACATCGTCGCCGACGTTGGGGTTGTCAGTGTTCAAGGCCCCATTGGGACCGTAGGAGAACCAGTTGGGGTCATAAACTCGTCCGGGCCGGTTTGCACGGAACAACACTCTCCAATGTGCGGCGTGGAGGTCCCCGTAGATGGCATTGAGAGTTGGCTGGGTCGTCACGAACGAGCTGGACAGGCGCTTGTAATGGATGTCCTGGTTTTCGTGCCAAATGATTTGGCCAGCCGGCTTGACAAAGGCAGTCGTTTTCAGCCCTGGAAACCGGACGGAATTGTCCCAGATGACGAAGCGGTAGCGATACGAGCTGAAGCTGTTGTTGGTGTCGATATCGCCGTTCGGGAAGTTGGTCAAATAATTGAACCGATCGCTCGGACACCACCAGACTCGAGGGCTGGCCAGAGCCAAATCCTTGGGCACCCCGCCATACATGTCGGTGAAGCGAACCGTCGCGGGCGCGTCGATTGCCCGCTGATATGGCCTTGCGCCATAGTTGAGTGCCGTCGGCATTTTACTTTCATTGGCGTCGGTATAGAACCCCAGCGCGAGGCCGATCTGCCTGAGGTTGCTCAAGCAGGCGATGCGTTTCCCCTTTTCTTTGGCGGAAGCCAAAGTGGGCAAGAGCATCGCCGCCAGGATCGCAATGATGGCGACGACGACCAACAGTTCGATCAGGGTGAAAGCGGTGTCCAATGCCCGGGTCTGTCGTTCCTCAACCCTTCGGGAAACTCCGAGTGCTCGGTTGAATGGCCTTTGTTTCATTAGGGAACCGACACCCGGTAGAAACGGCTCGGGTAATTGGTGGCCCTCAAGTCGGAGAATTGAACCGTCCAATTGGAATTGCTGCGCACGCCGAGCCAGGTCCAGTTCACCAGATTGGTCGAGGCTTCGAACAAGTACAATAGACCTGGATCACCGACAACAGAGAGGTCGATGCTCCCGTAGGTACCACGCGACACATCTGTGATTTGCGGCGTGTGCGTCGAGCAGCCTTGTTGGTGCTCCACCACCGTCACGAGCTGCTTCGGGGCGACGTTGGTGAGCGTCTGCACAATTCCCGATGGCCACTCGATGCGCACCAGGTCGATGTTCGTGGCGTCCCCAAGGCCAAAATTCGCCCAGGGCTGGTTTTGGCAAGCGAACCCACCGCCGCCAGTAATTTGGCGCAATTGCCACCGGCTGGTCCCGCCGATCGTGGCCTTCACGCGCACTTTGGCGCCGATGGCCGAGCGGTTCGACAGCGTCCCGACCAATTTGACCATGAGCCACGTATTGCTGTTGCCGTTATTGCGATAAAGGAAATTACCCTGTTGGTTGTTGCGGGCGACGAACAGATCCAGGAAGCCATCGTTGTCATAGTCGGCCCAGGAACAATTCCAGGAATCACTGAATTCATTGGCCGGGCTGCCATTCGTGACCCTGCTAAAAGTCCCGTCACCATTGTTGTGGTAAAGGAAGTTTACCAATGCCGAAGGGTACCCCAAAGGGGTGAGGTCACGATTCGCAACAAACAAGTCAAGGAAGCCGTCGTTGTCGTAATCGCCCCAGGCGCAGGCGTACGCGCTGCCGACGTTGGTGGCGACAACGTCGTTGGTGATCCGGGTGAAGGTCCCATCACCATTGTTGTGATAGAGGAAATTGCCTATGCCGCCGATATCGAGATTTGCCACGTAGAGATCCAAAAAGCCATCGTTGTCATAATCTCCCCAGGCGGCATTGCCGGAATATCCAATGTCCGTGGCAATGCTGCCGGCGGTGACTCGCGTGAAGGTTCCGTCACCATTGTTGTGGTAGAGGCGATTGACTCGAGGAACACCGCCGGAGTGCCCGGTGCCGCCGCAGACAAAAAGATGGGGGTAGCCATCGTTGTCGTAATCGCCCCAGATGCAGGCCAAAGAGGAGGCAGAATCCGTAGTCAGTATCGTGTTGGTGATGGAGTTGAATGTGCCGTCGCCATTGTTGCGGTAGAGGAAACCATGGGCGGCGCCAGACACGTTGAAAGTGCTTACGAATAGATCGAGGAAACCGTCGTTGTCATAGTCAGCCCAGGCGGCGCTCCACGTATTCGCGTTATCCGTGACAGCGCTGCCCGTAGTGATCCGGGTGAAGGTGGCGTCCCCGTTGTTGTGATATAACACGTTGCGTCCCGTCGTCGCCACATACAGATCGAGGTTGCCGTTGTTGTCGTAATCGCCCCAGCAAGCGGAGTATGACTCAACCGGAACGCTGACCGGCGGACCTGAAGTGACCTTCGTAAAAGTGCCGTCGCCATTGTTCCGGTACAGGAACGGGAGGTAAGTGGATCCACTAAAATCCCCATTAAAGACAAACAGATCGGGGAACCCATCGTTGTTGTAATCTCCCCACGAGCCACCCGCTGAAAATCCGGCGTCAGTGGCGATGGGGCCAGTTAGAATCTTGATAAAAGTCGGATCGACTGCCAGTGTCATCGTTCGGTTGGTGGCGCCGGTGGTGTTTGTGACAACCACGGTGTAGTCACCTGCGTTCGTCAATTGCACGCTTGGAAAATTCAGTGTGGAATTTGTTTCGCCCGGGAGATCGGATTGGTTGAACTGCCACTGGTAATGGAGCGGCGGCGTGCCGCTCGCGGTGACGCTTAACTTCACCTTGGCACCAAGGCTCACGGAGTAAGTCGCGTAGAGGTGAGAGGAGTCATAGAAGGTTTGCGGTTGATTCCTCAGTTGAATCGCCGTGATGGTGGGTTGGCCCAGTCCGGAGGCGGTTATGGCCAGGAGAATGCCGGTGGCGAGCAGGTTGGCGTCGATTTTCATTTTATGGCCTCGAATCAGTTCAGAGTTCAGAGTTGATGTCTTTCACACATCAATGCGCATTTAGGGAAGAAAAAGTGCCAGAAATTTGCTCCGCGTCGCCGCACGACCCGGAGAGCTGGATTAGCGCCGATGTCAGTCGGCGTTTGTGCCCGTGTCGTTATACAGCGCCGAGTGACGGTTGGAGGTTACGGGGTCGGTTGGGTCGCCGATAGGGCGTGCGTGCCCGAGACAAAGCCAAACGCATTTCGAATTCCTTTCGCATCTCGGTCAATTGTCGCGGTCATTGCGGGCGCTGGCTGAGCGCCTGTGCTTCGCGCAAGAGCGTGTGGCCAATGATCCAGTCAGGCCACCATGCGCCCAGATCACCGCTCTCGGCTTTTGGCAGCTTGTCTTCCAGTTCTGAGGCTTTGGCCAGTGTGACCTGGGCTGCCGCGGTTTGGTGCAAGCAGTGCTGAGCCATCGCCAGGACGGCGCTGGCCTCAAGATCACGCTCCTCCCGTCGGTTAGGTTCGCTCAGCACCTTCTGCATCCACTCCATCGCGGCAGCAAGATGCCCGCTACGATATTCAGCCAATCCTTTGGTGAATTGAAACCATGGCAAATCTGTGCCGCTCGTGCCCGTGACGGCGATGTCGGACCAGCCGCTAATCGCCGCCAAATCTGCCAGAGGTTCTGGAAAAAGAAGACAATCTTTGGCCATGAAGGCTGCGGCGTAGGCATTTTTCGTGTCTCGGAAATGGCTCAATTCCTGCCGGCACACTTCGCGGTAGCCATCTGAGTCCCCCGCCTGGACCAGCAGCGCTGCCAGCCGGTGGTAATGCCACCATCCTTTCGGGCGAAGCTCCACGGCCCTGGCGGCGTCGGCGGCGGCCTGTTTCCAGTCACCTCGGCGCGCGGCCATATTAGCGCGCAGCGACAGGAGCGCCGCATTTTGGGGCTTGCGCTTGAGCGCCGGGGTCAGATAGTCGGTGAGAAGTCGCTCAGCTTCGGTGAATTTCCGCCGCCGGAGAAGAAGGTCGGCGAGATTTGCCACTGAATCAACGCACCGCTCCGGCTGATCCGCACCGAACATTTTCTTCGTCCAGATCACCGACTCTTCGAATAGCTCTTGGGCTTTGTCGTAGTGGCCGGCATCCCGAGCGGCGACGCCGACCACGTCAATGACCCACAGTAGCCTAGGACTGTCGCTGGGCAGACGTTGCCTTCTCTTGACAAGGATTTGCTCGAGTGAGGCGAAGGCTTCATAAGTTCGTCCAGCCGCCTGATAAGCCCTGGCCAGTTCGATATCTATGTCCTCGAGGTATCGGCTGTCACGCAGAAAGGCTCTCCCCGTTGCAACCGTCTCCTCATCCAAGGATATGGCCTTGTCAACTCGGCCGGCCAACCGATACGCCTCTCCCAGTACCTTCATTACTTCGACCGTATAGATGTGGTTAGGACCAACGAGGGATCTCACACTGACGAGCATCTTCTGCAGGACCGGCAGCGCGGCTTCTGGGTGGCCAGTTCTCACATACGCTCGCGCCAGCTCGAAGGCGCAGATGAGCGTTTGCTGATTGTCCGGTCCAAGCTTGTCCCTTGTCGTTGCGAGCGTTTTTTCCAGCAGAGCGAGCGCGTCCTCCGCGCGTTCGGACTGAAATGAAAGATAAGCATCGGCAAGCGAGCTTCTGCTCCTTACCGTCTCCGGATGGTCGGGACCAAACTTCGCCGTCAGCCTGGCCAGGGTCTCCTCCCCCAACGTGATAGCCTCGGCCGATTTATCCCTCTCAGTGTACACTTGAACTAGGCGCTCCATTGTTCTGAGAGTACTTAAATCGTCCGGGCCAAGCTGCTCGAGCTGTTTGGCGGCCGTTCGCTCGAGGAGTGGCAGAGCCTTGTCCCACTGCTGGGCGTACGAGTAGGCCTCGCCCAGGTCGGAACTCACCGCGAGAGTTTTGATGTCGCTGGGGCCGAGTTGAGCAACGCGCAGTGCCAGGGCCCGCTCAAGTTGTAGAATGGCCTTGTCGCTGCGGCCGATGTCGTGATAGGCCCTGCCTATGACGGCGCGAATCTCGGCCTCGACTTTCGGTTGATCTTTGAAGCGCTCACCGACCCGGTCTGCGGCCCGATCCAGCGCCGCACTGACTTTGAGGTCACGGTCGGGTGTGAAACCTCGATCCACTTGGCGCAGACTGGCCGCCTGTCCCAGCAAGTCCTGTTGCAAGAAGGTGGTTACCGCCTGAGCGATCGCCCCCTGTTCATCGGCCCGCCCGCGCTCAGTCACTGCCTTCGCCCGCGCACGCTCCGCCCGCAGTGCCTGCCACGTACTCACCAGCGCTCCGGCTGCAAGCACGGTGATTATCGCAGTCGTCGCCGCGAAGCCCACCTTGTGTCGCCGCACAGTCTTCTGAAACTCATAAAGTCTGCTGGGAGGCCGAGCGACCACCGGCTCGTTCGCTAGATGACGCCGCAAGTCGCTGGCCAATCCATTCGCTGTCTCGTAACGCCGAGCCCGGTCTTTCTCCAGCGTCTTCATCACGATCCAATCGAGATCACCGCGAATCAGCCCGGCCAGCTTTGGCGGCTCGCATTGGCGCTGGTGGGCTACGGTGGTCCGTTCCTCCGCGCTTAACGTGCTCAACCTGGTCGAGGGGCGCGGCGGTTCTTCGTCGCGGATAATCCGACAGACTTCTTCGAGACCGGCTTCAACCAGTCGTTTGGCATCGAAAGGGGGTTTGCTCGTGAGCAACTCGTAGAGCAGCACGCCTAGGCTGTAGATGTCGCTGCGGGTGTCGATATCCAGGCCGCTGAGCTTGGCTTGTTCCGGACTCATGTAGGCGACGGTGCCCACAAACTGTTCGAAGGCGGTGAACAGCGTCTTGTCCGTCAAGGTTTGGCCCGCGGTGGCTTTGGCGATGCCGAAATCGATTACTTTGGGCACGGGCACGCCGTCATGGTCGGCAACCATGATATTGGAGGGCTTGATATCCCGGTGGATGATACCCTTCTGATGCGCGTGCTGGACTGCCTGGCAGACCTGGATGAAAAGAGCGAGACGTTGCCGGGTGTCGAGTTTGTTCTCGTCGCAGTATCGGGTAATGGAAATGCCTTTGACCAATTCCATGACGAAGTAGGGCCGGCCAGTGTCGGTGGCCCCGCCATCCAGCACCTTCGCGATGTGCGGATGGTCCATGATGGCCAGCGCCTGCCGTTCGGCTTCGAAGCGGGCGATGACCTGTTTCGTGTCCATGCCGAGCTTGATCACCTTCAGGGCCACGCGCCGGCGGACCGGTTCCTCCTGCTCGGCCATGTACACGACTCCGCAGCCACCTTCGCCGATTTGCTGGAGCAGTTTGTAGCGTCCGATCCGGTCTCCCGGTTTCTCGGCAAGTTGGAACTGGGGCAGGGTGGCGCCTGACGGGTCGCCCGCCCCGGCAACTCCAGCAACGACAGCTCGCGCCCCGCTGGCGGCGGGTTCTTCCGGCAGGAATCGTCCGGCCACGGCATCGGCTCTGAGGAGCTCTTCGACCTCGCGGCGCAGCGCCAAATCTCCACCGCACGCACGAGCAAGGTACGCGTCCCGCTGTGCGGCATCGGGGATCTCCAGGGCTTCCGCGAAGATCGTCTGCAGTGGATTGTTCGGTTCGTTCATGGCTCGCAGCCGACCATATACTTATGCGCCCCAGTCGTCGTGGCTTGGAATGTTTGACGCGCCGCCGGCAACAGGAACGAAGACGGCTGAACTCTCGCTTTTCAGCCGCCTGACCAATTCCTATTTAGTAATGCGCAGAACACTGTAAGAAAGTGCCAAAATACTACCGACCGGCGCTCCGCCTTGACCCACCAATTCTCATCGAACCGGCGCAGTTCCTTTCTCGTCCTTTCGCGAAAGTTCCCGATAGAGCCATGCCCGGCCGAAAGTCCAGGACCGTTTCGCGGATCGCTCGGAAATCCCCAGGGCCTCCGCCGCTTCTTCATAATTGAGGCCTACGAAGAAGCGCAGTTTGATCAGTTGTGCGCATTGGGGATCAAGAGAGGCAAGTTTCTCCAAAGCATCATTGACCTGCAGCAGCGAATCCTCGTCGGCTTCGACAGCCACGTCCACACGGTCCAAGTCCAGGAATTGGGCGCCAGCGCCGCGTTTGAGGGCCTTTTTGCGGCGCGCACGGTCAATGAGAATGCGCCGCATCGCCTCAGCCGCGGCGGCAAAGAAGTGAGCGCGGCCCTTCCAGAATTGTTGCTCCGGGCCGACCAACCGCAGCCAGGCTTCATGAACCAGTGCGGTCGGCTGCAAAGTCGAGTTCCCGCCCTCGATGGCCATGCGCGCCGCCGCCAGCTTGCGCAGCTCGGCGTACACCAACGGCAGCAACTCCTGGGCTGCTTGCGGTTCGCCCTGGGCCGCGCGCTCCAAAATGACGGTCGCCGCACTCATGGTATGTCCAAACGACGCCTGTTCCCGAGAAGGGCACCTCATTGAAGGCACATCGGTCGCCCGCCACGAGGGCATAGTTTTGTAGGCCATCCGTTGTTGGCAGTAACTGGTGAAAATGGCAAGCAGCAAAGAATACTCTTCCGGATCTGGAGATGCGAGAGGTCCTTCCCTTGGATAGTGCCGTTGGCTATAGTCACCCCATGTTCTCGTGGCTCCTTTCGCGGTTGATTGCATGCGCGGTAGCTTGCTCCGTCGTGTTTAGCGCGCAGGCAGCGCAGGAGCCGAAGGCCGCACAGCCTTCAGAGTTGAGGCTGGCGGTTTTCGACATTGACGCCACGCCGCCCATCGGCAGTCGGATGGCCTATGACCCGGTCACAAATAAATGGGACCTCGGTTTGAGAGCGCGAGGAGTTGTATTATTGGGAGCCGGGCAGCCGATTTTGCTCTGCGCCGTGGACTGGATCGGGATAGCCAACGAAGGTTACGGCGCATTCCGAATCGGCCTTGCGCAGGCCGCGGGCACCATGCCGTCCCGAGTGGCGGTCCATGTGTTGCACCAGCATGACGCGCCGGATTGTGATTTCTCGGCCGAACAGATCCTCAAAGAGGCGGGAGTGGAACCAGGCCAGTTCGAGAGCAGCTTTCAGCGTCAGACGCTCAGCAATCTGCAGCAGGCAGTCCGAATGGCATTGCCGCGTGCGCAGCCTATTACCCACCTCGGCTTAGGAGAGGCACGGGTTGAGCAAGTCGCCTCGAATCGTCGTATCTTGGGGCCCGATGGCAAAGTTCGCGCCGTCCGCTACACGGCGTGTCAAGATCCGAAACTTCGGGCAGAGCCCGAGGGAACAATCGATCCCATAGTTTCGCTGGTTAGCTTTTGGAACGGTGAGAAGCCGTTGGCCGTGCTCAGCTATTACGCGACGCATCCTCAGAGCTATTATCGGACGGGCATTCCAAATCCCGATTTTCCCGGCATCGCTCGTTTCATGCGGCAACTGGCAGTGCCCACGGCGCTCCACATTCACTTTACTGGCGCGGGCGGCAACATTGGCGCTGGGAAATATAACGACGGCTCGCCCGAAAACCGCCGTGTGCTTGCAGAGCGGCTTGCTGACGGCATGCGTCGGGCATGGGAGGCGACCAAGAGGGAGCCACTGATCGCAAAAATGGCCAGTTGGTCCATCGAAGAAGTTGCTCTGCCTCCGGCCAAAGACCTTGATGAAGTGAAGCTGCAAGCGCAGTTAAAAGCCCGCGATGCCCGATTTTTTGCGATTGGCGGCCCATCGAAGCTGGCCTGGTTGCGGCGATGCGTGGCGGGAAATCGAATCGACGTGAGTTGCTTACGGCTGGGGCGGGCACGGGTACTCCACATGCCGGGAGAGCTCTTTGTTGAGTATCAACTGGCCGCCAAGGCGGAGCGTCCGGATCTTTTTGTGGCGATGGCGGCCTATGGCGATTACGCGCCCTGGTACATCGGCACCGCGATCGCTTATGACCAGGGCGGCTATGAGACGACCCCACCTGCTTCGAACGTAGGTCCCGCTGCCGAGGCCGAACTGCTCCGCGCGATCCACAAATTACTGCGGGACTGAAAGTGCGCCGCGCGACCTCGGACGGTCAATTCCCCCTCACCCCAACCCTCTCCCTTGGGGAGCGGGGGTCCGCGTTCACACCGCGTGAATTTCCTAACCGCCCGCATGCGCTGGCCGACCGGTGTCGATTCTCCCTCTCCCTTGGGGAGAGGGTTGGGGTGAGGGGGAGCAGATTTGACTACTGACCTTCGCAGACAAAACTGGAATTGGGTGTAAAGCGTCGAATTGACGGCAGCGATAAAGCGTGGAGTGCGTTCTCGCGCGGTCTGAGATTGTGATCCGGCGGGCGTTCTGCTACCAAAGCGTCCGAACCGCTATGCCAAATCTCCCGCTTACTGTTTTCATTCTCGCAATCGCGTTCGGAACCACGAATTTGCTGGCCAGCGATTCGCCCACCTCTGAAGCCAAGTACTTCCGTTCCGATGCGGGAGTTGCGCATTCCACTGGCGTTTTGCCCGAGAATCTTGACGCGCCTGAGGCGCTGGTCTGGCGCATTCCCCTGGAGGCAGGACACTCTTCGCCCATCCTGCACGGCGGCAGGATTTTTTTGACCGCCTATCGGCCCGAGTCAAAACAACTGGCGACCATCGCACTCGATGAAACTTCCGGTCGCTTGCTTTGGCGGGAGCAGTTCGTCCCCGAACGCGTGGAACAAACCCACGCCATCGGCAGCCCGGCGACCGCGACCGTGGCTTGCGACGGGCAGAGGTTGTTCGTTTTTTTCGGCAGTGCTGGTGTGCTTTGCTACGATCTCGAGGGGCGCAAACTTTGGGAGCAACGCCTGGGTCCGTTCCGCGATGAATATGGCGCCGGGAGTTCACCCATTCTCTGCCAGGGCAAAGTTATCCTCAACCAGGACCACGACATCGACAGTTTCCTGATCGCGCTCGACTGCGCGACCGGGCGGGTCGTCTGGAAGACCGCGCGGCCCGACGCGGTGCGGAGTTACTCGACGCCCACCGTCTGGGCACAGGACGGCCAACCGCAAATCCTTGTCGCCGGTGCTCTGCAATTAACCGCCTACGACCCGCACAACGGCGAGCGTCTCTGGTGGGTTCACGGGCTGGCGCGTATTGTCATTCCCACGGCGGCAACCTCCGGGGCTAGGATTTACATGGCGTCCTGGTCACCGGGCGGTGATCCCGGCAAGCGCCTCGAACTAGATCCCTGGCCGGCTGCGCTGACCAAGTGGGACCACAACCACGACGGCAAACTCGCACGCTCCGAAATTGATGATCGCGAGGTGCTGGAGCGATTCAACCGGATGGACCTGGATCAGGACGGCATGCTCAACCAGCAGGAATGGGAGCGCCATGCCGTGTTCTTTCGCCGGGCGCAAAATGCGATGTTAGCGCTCGAGCCTCACGGTCGCGGTGATCTCACAGAAAAATCGCTGGTTTGGAAACATGGCCGTGGTGTTCCCTACGTGGCAACGCCCCTGCTGGACCACGGTATCCTATGGATGGTCAAGGAAGGCGGGATTGTGACAAAGCTAGATGCCGCCAGCGGCCGCTTGCTGCAAGAAGAGCGGGTCCCGGGCGTTGGTAATTATTTCGCTTCGCCCGTCGTGGGCGACGGTAAGGTTTATTTCGCCAGCGAATCGGGCACTGTCAGTGTGCTGGGCGCACAGCAGGATTGGCGGTTACTTTCGTCGCGGGATTTCCATGAAAAAATCTACGCCACACCTGCGCTCGGTAACGGCCGGCTTTATCTTCGCACCGAACAGGCGCTGTACTGCTTCCAGGGCGCGAAACCATAGTCAGCGTTTGACAGCTTATTCCGTCATGAGGCCCCCTTCGTTCCGCGCTTCGTCGATTCTCCTGGTCATGCTGTCTCTGTCCATCGGTTGGGGCATTCGTGGAAATTACGGTCACGAAGCCGGCGCGATGATCGCGGGCGCGTTGGCTGCGATCGCCGCCGCGCTCGTGTCCGGACGTGAAGATTGGCGGAGCCGCGTACCTTATTTCGCGTTCTTCGGCGCCCTCGGCTGGGCCTTCGGCGGTTCTATCTCTTACATGCTTCCGCCGTCCTACACGGAAACCGGCCAGCTCGCCACGCAGGTGTACGGATTTCTCTCGACCTTTTTCGAAGCGTTTCTTTGGGCTGGCCTCGGCGGCGCCGCGACCGCTTACGCCGCAGTTGAGGACCGCGAAAAGCTCACCGCCATTTTCCGCCCGCTGCTCTGGGTGTTCGGGTTCTGGGCTATTCAATACTTAATTCAGGACACGCCGTTCCATCTGCAGGATCGGCTGTTCGAGGCTTTTGGCGGCGACCGCTCCGAATTCCGCCAGCGCGATCCGCTTTATTGGTTCGACAGCGAATGGCTCGAGGCGGTCTTTGCTCTGCTGGCCCTCTGTGCGTTTGATCTTTGGGACCGCCGTTTCAGCAAGTTGGGGCAGTTGGCGCTTTGCGCCGCAGGAGGCGCGGTGATCGGATGGGGCATTCAGCAAATGCTCGCGGCGGTGGGCTGGCAAGACGCGCTCGTGAGCGCGCTTGTCCATCCCCAAGGCGACTTGACACTGCTCGACCCGGCCACCCGCTTACAAAAGTTCGCGCGCGAGGACATGATTACAAATTGGCCGGCGATCTTCTTCCAGATGAAAGCTCACCTCGGCTGGCTCTTCGGAGCGGTCGCTGGGCTTACGGTCTATTTCTACCGCTACGGCGCATGGCGTTCCGGGTCCGCGTTGCTCATTCGCATGGCCGTGTGGAGCATGATTGTTTTCCTCGTCGGGCCTGTGCTTCTTTCGAATCTGCCGCTGTTTCAGAGCATCGGGGGATTCCGCCTCACCCCACCGCGCGGCGACAGCTGGTCCAATATTCTGGGTTGTTACATCGGCTTGCTCCTCTATTTTCGTAAGTCCGGCCAAAAACCGATCGTCTTCGCAGCGCTTCTCTCGGGCGCGCTCGGAGGGCTTGCATTGACCACGGCGCAATTCGTAAAAGTGCTTTGCTACTCCCCCGGCAATCCTCGATTGACAGACAACTCGGCGGCTATCCAATTCTGGCAACATTGGCGCAGCGCCAATTGGCACAGCATCGCCCTCGAACAATTCGCCGGTTTCCTTTACGCTCTCGCTATCGTCGTCACCATGGGAATTCTCGCCTCGCGCCTCCCATCCTCGCGGGATGAGCAGCGCGTCCGGCCCTGGACCGAGATTTTCGCGGTAGTCTTTATCTTCAACATTCTTTCGTACATTAACATCGTTAAAAATGTCCAGGACTGGACGGCACCACGCAAAGTCATGGTCAACGGCGCGCAGGGCGTTTTCCAATCTGTGGGCCAGTTCCTGCAAGCGCCGCTGTTTGGCAGCATCACACTCTCCGGCTGGACCTGGTTCACGCTCATGTGGCTCGCGTTCACTGTCGCAACAATTGTTGTTCTGGTGCGCCACCGTTCGCGCCCGGTGGCATTGATCCCTTCGACGTGGCTGGGCAAAGGACAACTCCTTTATCTCATGTTCCTCTGGGTGATCGTGATTGCAAATTTCACCAAAGCGGTAGTCGCGTTCTCGGATGGTCGCATCGCGACCGAAGGGACCACGATGTTCAACGCCATTATTTGCACGGTTCTCATCCTTGGTTTCACCTTGCAGCAGGACGAAACGCCCGCGATCAAGGCCGTCGATTTCGGCTTGCTTACCCGGAAAGCTGTCGCGTTGCTGGCGATCCTCGTTGTCGCCACCACCACCCTCTACACGACCGGTGTTCGCGCCCTCTATGGAAACCAGTGGACCGGTTGGGGCGGCAATAATCTACGCTTTGGACCCGAGGCCGACTGGCGCGTCAAGCCGATCCTTAAATCCCGGCACCACAATTGAGAGCCACCCTCCGAGCCGCGCTCGCACTTTCACTCGTAGTCTTCGGGTTGTGGGCGCTGCCGCTTGAAGGGACCGAAGTCACGAACCTCGGCCACCCTCGGCTCTATTTCACCGCCCAGGATCTTGATTCCCTCCGAGCCAGCAGGGTCCATGGTGAACGGAGGAGGATCTGGCAGAATCTAATGCGATCGGCCGACTGGTGCCTGACCCGTGAGCCTCGCCAGTCGTGGATCGCGCCGGTTTCGCCAGATCCGCGCTACGAAAATCTCTATGATCGATTCTACGCTATCATGGCTGATCTCGCGATCACAGAGCACCTGGCCTTTGCCGACGCCTTGAGTGGGGAGGGGCGTTATGGCGATGCCGCCCGACGCTGGGTGCTTGCCAGTTGCCGCGCCTGGCAGCACGAGGCCGAGGGTGCTCCCGACAATGGCAAGGCCTACGCGGTGTCGAGACTGCTGAAAGGAGTGGCGGTCGGCTATGACGCAATGTTTGATCGGCTCACCGAGGCTGAGCGAGCCGAGATTCGTGACACGCTCGTGCGCATCGGACGCAGGTATTTTCTCGAATGGTTCAGCACTCCGGCGATTAGCGGCCCGGGCTACCATACGCATCATGCGATCGTCGAATGGGGATCGTTTGGCGTGGTGGCGCTGACTTTGCTGGGTGAGGTGCCAGAAGCACGGGAATGGCTCGATGCCGCAACCCGGAAATTTGAAGAGCATCTCCTGCCCGATGGTCTCGCTCCGGACGGCGCCCAGACCGAAGGAGCCACATTTTGGGCTTCGACGATGCATTATCGTCTATTTTTCATTGATGCGCTGCGTCGGGTAACGGGAAAGGACCTGTTCCAGAGCTTCGCCCAGCAGATGAGCGGAGAGCTGGCGCTCGCCAGCGTGGCATGCCGAAAACGACCCGGGCTGGACGAGCATCACGCAAATATCGTGTTTGAGCCTTCCTACGGTCAACTTGACTACTACGCCCCGATTCTGCTCGCGCTGGCCTGCGAAGCCCGCCGTCCGCTCTATCAGTACCTCGCGCGGTGGGATGAATCGCTCGGCAGCCTTCAACGGACCCGCTATGTCACCCCACACGGTGAGGAACTGCTCTTCGAACTCGGTGGCTACGCCTACCTGTGGTGCGACGACTCGATTCCTGCGAAGGCTGACGAAGAAAAGCTATCGTGGCTTTTCCCATCGGTGAACGAAGCTTATGCGCGTTGCTCGTGGAACGCAGGAGATCTGCTTGTGGGTGTCCACGAGGGCGAACTCGTCGTTCACGCGGGCAGCCAGGCAGTATTAATTCAGCCGGGCGCTACCACCAACAGTCCATTCAGAGGAGTGCCCCTCCAGGTCGATGACGACGGCCGCCGAGCTGTGATTCGTTGCGGCACAAACTCCACGCCACGCATGGAAGTTGAATTGGATCGCAAACGAGGCCGGCTTCTGTTCAGCCGAAGCGAGCCGACCGATTGGTCCTTCTGGTGTCAAGGTCATCCGACTCGAAACAGGAGCGAGCTCAAATGGCAAAGCGGTGCGACTCTCACGATTCGTCAGGGACGACTTCTGGTATGGTCCGCGCTGGGATACACGACCGCTCTTTCTGTGGGTAACGGTTTATTGCCCCTTAATGATCCGGCCAAAGCTTGTTATCCTGTTGCCACGATTTCACCTGGCATCGCCGGGACCACCGTTGTCGAGATAAGATATCGGCGTTGATGAGGCCGGAAGCTGCCAAGCACAGATCGGATTCTCCGGGAGGCGAGAGTCTTAAGCGATCGATGGCGTATCCGAGCGCATCAACGAGGCTGTTCGGGCTGGCGTAACGAGCGCCGTTCTGGCAGATTTTCCGCATGGCCTCTCGAACAAGTTGCTCGCTCCTTTTGCTTCTGTTGTCATTGGCCGCCACCTTTGGAGCCGATACATCGACAGGAAGGGCCTTGACGATGGCTGAGATCCTTGCGGGTTCGAAGCTAAGCGATTGGCGGCCACTGGAGGCGGAAAACACGCTTTATCTGGAGCTCACCCAGGGACGAGTCGTCATCGAGCTGGCCCCGGGTTTCGCTCCTCAGCATGTCGCCAACGTCAAAGCGTTGGCCCGCGAACACTACTTCGATGGACTTGCCATCCTACGCTGCCAGGACAATTACGTTACCCAATGGGGTGATCCCAATGCTGAGAAAGCGGAACTCAAACGCAAAGTTCTGAGGGCCAAACCGACCTTGCCGCCTGAGTTCGACCGCGCGCTCGACGCCAAGCTGCCCTTCACCCGAATGCCCGACGGCGATGTCTATGCTCCGGAAGTCGGATTCTCGGGTGGCTTCCCGGTCGCGCGCGATCCAAGAAGCGGCACAATGTGGCTGGTGCACTGTTACGGCATGGTTGGCGCCGGGCGCGACGCGGCGGCTGACAGCGGAGGCGGCACCGAACTCTATGTCGTGATCGGGCATGCGCCGCGCCACTTGGATCGGAACGTCACGCTGCTGGGGCGCGTGGTGCAAGGCATGGAAATGCTCTCGGCATTGCCGCGCGGCACCGCACCGCTTGGCTTCTATGAAAAGCCAGATCAACGCGTACCGATTAAGTCCATGCGCGTCGCCGCGGACGTGCCCGCGACTGAGCGCAGTTCGCTCGATGTCCTACGCACCGACACGCCCCTCTTCCAGGACCTGATTGAAGCCCGGCGCAATCGGCGCGAGGAATGGTTTCATGCTCAGGCGGGAAAGATCGAACTCTGCAACGTGCCGATACCAGTTCGCCGCCCTGCGGCCACTCAATCTGGGCGCTAACTAATCCCCTGGGCGTGGCTGTTCTAATTGCCTAGGACCCGAGGTTCTGATCGATTTTGGATTTTGGATTTTTCGGTAAAAGCCTCCTCATGTCGGCGGCTGCTGTGACCGCAACATGTTCGTTGCCAGTGGTTTAGGGCCACACTGCAGGATCGGAATCGGGTGCTAGCCCGTCCACGAGGGCTCTTCTTTATCGGATTGTCTTTTCTTCGGGGCGGCAAATACTCTCCGCGCGATGGAAGTGGGAATGCATCGCCCTCGAAACGTAGGCTGGGCACGGGCGGCCGCCTTGCTCTATGGGGATTGGGGCACGAGCAAAGCCTATGTCATCGGGTTGGCCTTCCTGGCGGCCGGCTTTGCTTCCTTGCCGATCATCCTCGCAGTCTGCGCACTGACCGGCCTGGTCGGCTACAACTACATCATCATTTGCAAGCATTTCCCGGACGGTGGTGGCGTCTATTCCTCGGCGCGCGAACAAAGCCGGGTCCTCGCGGTGCTGGGAGCATTGTTGCTGATGGCGGACTTCATCGTCACGGCCGCCATGAGCTGCTGGGACGCTATGAGCTATTTCGGCGTGTCGCGCGACCACCTAAAGCTGTTGACGATCGCTTTCATTTTGTTGATCGGCTCCATCAACTATTTTGGACCGAAACATTCGGGCAGCGTGGCCGTTTCGTTGGCGATACCGATGGTGTTGGCGGTGGTGGCAGTTTTCGCATTGAGCGTGCCCCACCTCACGCTGTTGCATCTCGAACCGACTCACACAAGTTTTCGCAAGAACTGGGTCGCCTTCGCCGATGTCATTCTCGCGCTAAGCGGTGTCGAAGCCATCGCCAATCTCACAGGCGTGATGAAACTGGATCGCAGGAGCACGCCCGACCAGCCGAGCGTAGCCTCCACGGCGAAAAAGGCCATCTGGCCCGTGGCGTTCGAGGTTGTGTTTGGGACGGCGCTCTTGGGCTGGGCAATGTTATCGCTGCCGCAATCGATGGCGGACGCCATCCGGGATCGCTACGAAGATATGCTGCGTTTTCTCGGCGAGCACTACGGCGCGCTCGCGTTCGGACAGCAATTCGGACAGGTGTTCGGCGTTTTTGTCGGAGTCGTTGTCGGCTTATTGCTGTTGAGCGCGGTGAACACGGCCACAGCGGCGATGATTGGCCTTATGTATATGCTGGCCCGCGATCGGGAGATGCCGCGCGCCTTCGCGCGTCTGAACACGCACGGTGTTCCCTGGCTGCCGCTCATCGCCGCAGTACTGATGCCGCTAGTTCTGGTGGTGATCTCCGAGGACCTGGATTCCCTCGCCGACATGTACGCGATCGGCGTCGTGGGAGCGATCACGGTGAACATCGGCTCCGCCTGCTTTAACAATCGGCTCGGCCTGAACTGGCGCGAGCGCTCGATTATGGTGGTTACCTTCGCGGTCCTGTTCGCCGTGGAAATTACCATCGCCAAAACCAAGCCTGCCGCCCTCTTCTTTGCATCGTGTGTGCTGGGGGGCGGGTTTGGTTTGCGATGGTTTGCCATGAAACGCGCCGGTCTGGAAACGGTCACGCTGACGCGCGAGATGGCTGTCGTTATCAAACCGGAACGCCTCGCCGAATTGCGGCCCAATCTTGCCCCGGGCCAATCCATACTTGTGGCCGCCCGCGGCTTTACTCCGGTGCTGCGCTACGCCCTGGAAGAGGCGCGGCTCAGGCAAGGGACACTGTACGTTCTTTACGTCAAAGAACTCGCAGTCAGCCTGCCCGGCCCACTCGCCAACACTGAGCGCCCTCGCTGGCAGGATGACCGGCAGGCTTCGGGAATCATGTACGGCATGCTGGACCTGGCAGAAGGCGCCGGCGTGCGCGTGCTGCCCGTCTATGCGGTCAGCGAAGACCCGGCCGGCACCATACTCGATCTGGCCGCAACTCTCGGCGTTGATATCCTCATGCTGGGTGCTCCCCATCGCCGGACTTTGGCAACCCTGCTCAAAGGAAACGTCGTGACCGAGGTCGCGGCCAAACTTCCCGAGAACATCCAACTCATCATTCACGGCTGATCTTATCAGAGGCACAGTGGGTAAATGACGGTGACCGCTTGACTAGATGGCTAACTGTGCTGAAATTCTCCCGATGATCTGCCACCTGCGCCCGATCGCAGCCTGTTCGGTCGGCGCCTCCTCGTGAGGCTATGGAGAGCGCTTACCCGCCCACGATAACAGACAAGCCATCTCGCTCTCGAGTGGAGGTCCTGATCGCCGAGGACAGCCCCACTCAGGCAGCGCACCTCAAATACATCCTGGAGAGACAGGATTTCCAGGTCGTCGCCACGCGCGATGGCAAGGAAGCCCTGGCAGCCCTGCGTCGGCATAAACCCAGTATCGTCATCGCCGATATCCTCATGCCCGAGATGAACGGTTACGAGCTTTGCCGGCAAATTCGAGCCGACGGCGCTCTTGCCGATTTGCCGCTGATTTTGCTCACGGCACTCTCCGATCCTCAGGACGTTTTCAAGGGCCTCGAGTGCGGTGCCGATAATTTTCTTACCAAACCTTATGACCCGGCCAACCTGGTGGCTCGGATCGAGTTCCTCTTGGCGAACGCTCACCTCGGGAATCGGGAGAAAGTGCAGACCAGCATGGAGGTCTTCCTGGCTGGCCGAAAGCACGTGATCACCTCCGACCGAGCGCAGATCCTGAATTTACTCCTCTCGACCTATGAAGCGGCCGTTCAAAAGAACCAGCAACTCGCTACCGCGCGGGACGAGCTGAAAAAGCTCAACGAGCAATTGGAAGAAAAGGTGCAGGAGAGAACGGCCTCTTTGGAGGCCGAGGTTGTTGAGCGAAAGCGAGCTGAGGCCGAAGTCAGAAAGCTTAACGAGGAACTCGAACTGCGTGTGAGCGAACGCACTGTCGAACTCGAAGCAGCCAATCGGGAACTGGAAGCCTTTTCTTATTCCGTTTCCCACGATCTGCGTTCTCCCTTGCGCGCTGTAGGCGCTTTTTCAAACGACTTGCGTGACGGCTTTTCGACCCTTTTGCCAACCGAAGCGCGAGAGCTCTTGAACCGTGTGATCGCAAACTCTCAACGCATGACGCACCTCGTTGATGATTTGCTTCGCTTTTCGCGCCTGAGCAGACAACCGCTTTCCCGGCGGCCTGTCGAGGTCTCGGCAATCGTTAACAGCCTGTTGGAGGAACTTGGCCGGCAGCAACCAGAGCGGGCCTTCGAGATTCGTGTCGGCGGCTTGCCCAACTGCGTTGGTGACCCCTCGTTGCTCACGCAGGTCTTTGCGAACCTGTTGGCCAACGCCTTTAAGTTCACTCGCCGCGTCGAGAAACCTGTTGTCGAAGTCGGTTATCTGCCCGAGGAGGGCGGCGGTGCTTATTTCGTGCGCGACAACGGCGCCGGTTTTGACATGCGCTATGCAGAGAGACTGTTCGGCGTCTTCCAACGACTGCATAGCCAGGAGCAATTCGAAGGCACCGGAGTCGGCCTGTCCGTCGTCCATCGCATCATCCAACGCCACGGCGGACGCATTTGGGCCCAGGCCCAGGTGGGCAAAGGCGCGACTTTCTTCTTCACCATCCCCGCCAACCAGCGCGGGTCGTTGAAGTCCTAGCGACAAACACTTGCCCCGCTCAGCTCGCGGCTGCGGTGGCCTTCAGCAATTGATCCTTATATTGAGGATATAGGCGTTGGACACACTCCGGGCAAATGCCGTGCGTGAAATCGGCCTCCGAGTGTTTGCGGATATAGGTCTCGACCTGTTGCCAGTAGCCCTTGTCGTCCCTTATTTTCTTGCACGACGCGCAAATCGGCAGTAACCCGCTCAGGGTTTTTACCTGTCCCAAGGCCTCGGTCAATTCCTGGATCAGGCGGCGCGATTCCGCCTCTTCCTGTCTGCGCTTCGTAATGTCCAACGCGAGCGTGGAAGCGCCCAGGATCTTGCCCTCGGCGTCTTTGAGCGGAGAGACCGTGAGCGACACTTCCACGAGCCGTCCATCTTTCCGGACACGCACCGTTTCGAATCGGTCCACGCGCTCGCCACGCTTGACTCGCTGAAAAATCTCCGACAGCTCTTCCGGCCGATCCGCCGGAATGAGATCTTCGAGTGAATGGCCGGTCATGTCGCTAGCTGTATATCCATACAAAGCTTCGGCTCCGGCATTCCAACTGACCACAGTGCCATCCAGCTCCTGGCTCACAATCGCGTCCTGGCAGCACTCGACGATCGAGGCCAGGTGCGCCATGGTGGCTTCACTGCGCCGGCGCAGACGCCGTTCTTCGGCGGCCCGCAGCTCACGTTTCACCGCTTCTGCCAGGCGTGCCAGGTTATGCTTCAGCACATAATCGTGCGCCCCGGCCTTCATCATTTCCACAGCGCGCTCCTCACCCACGACCCCTGAAACTACAATGAACGGAATGTCAGTTCCCTTAGCCTGAAAGAGCGACAAGGCCGCCACCCCGCTGAATTGCGGCATCGAGTAATCGCTTAAGATGATATCCCAGGAGCCCTTATCCAGGGCAGCGCTCATCTTGGCGGCCGTATCCACGCGTTTGGAAATCGGCTCGAATCCGACGCGCCGCAACTCGCGCTGCATAAGGAAGGAGTCAGCCTCGGAATCCTCTACGACCAAAACCCGCAATTGGGTGGGCATGATGTAATGATTTGGTGGCCGGCTTCCGCCGACCTCTTGGCTCAAGTCTAGACCACTTCAGGCCTGAGGTCAAATAGCCTTGACGTGATGTCCATGTCCGCTGCCGGACACCCGCTGTCCTCTTGTAAGACACACATTCTCGGCCACTTCGAGCTTCTGGACCTGCATTGTGCAGGACTCCGCTGATCGCCAATTGTGCATGCGCTTCAGGCTCTGTTGGCATGACCTCGACTGGACTCGAGACCGGGCTTTGCCTCGTTTTTGATGTGGAACGCGTCCTGCTTCCCTTAATTCAGAATCATCCCCATGGGTCGTAAAGAAACCGTTCGTTACCGTGGGTTTGAGTGAAATGAAAGCAAAACTGTGAATTCGACCTTACGCCTGCTCCTGCTTGAAGATACCGAAGACGATGCCCGAATGATCGTACGCAATCTCGCATCGGAATTTCCGAAGTGCGAAGTCGTCCGCGTCGAAAACGAGGCAGCGTTCGCGGCCGCCCTGAGTGCGGGAGGATTCGATGTCATCTTGTCCGATTATGTCATTCCCGGCTTTTCAGGAATGGCAGCGCTGGCGCTGGCTCGAGAACGGTGCCCCGAAGTGCCTTTCCTTTTTGTATCCGGCGCCATCGGCGACGAGGTCGCCGTCGAAAGCCTGAAAGCCGGGGCCACCGATTATGTCCTCAAGGACGGCCTGGCCCGGTTGGTGCCGGCCATCCGGCGCGCCTTGAACGAGGCCCTGGAACATGCATGCCGCACTCAGGCTGAACTGCGGTTGCGCCAGAGCGAGGAACAATACCGCGGCCTGGTCAACTCCGTCGATGGCATCGTGTGGCAGGCGGACCTTCCTGACTTGCGCTTCACTTTTGTGAGCCAGCAAGCCGAACGGGTGCTCGGTTACCCGGTCCGATGCTGGCTGGAAGAACCCGCCTTTTGGCAAAACCACATCCATCCGGAGGATCAGGAAAAAGCGGTAACTCTCTGCCAGCAGCTCAGTGTCGAGGAACAGTACCAGAGCTTTGAATATCGCATGCTGGCTGCCGATGGGTCGGTGATCTGGTTGCGCGATATCGTCAGCGTCCGACGCAAGAAGGACGGATCACATCAAGTTCAGGGCATCATGGTAAACATCAGCGCGCGCAAACAGGCTGAGGCGGCGCGCCGGGACGTGCTCTTCAAACTCGAGCGCACCAATAAGGTCCTCATGCGCCGGAACCAGGAAATCCAAAATTTCTACCATACGCTTTCACATGAGCTGAAAACGCCTCTGACCTCGGCCATGGAGTTCATCAATATTCTCATGGACGGTCTGGCCGGCCCGATCAACCAACTCCAGTTGGAATACCTTCAGATCGCCCGGGGCAGTTGCGACCAACTGCGCGCATGCGTAAATGACCTGCTGGATGCAGCCCGTCTGGAAACCGGCAAACTGGCCTTGGACCTGAAATCCGTTTCCTTGCGCGACCTGGCGCACCGGGTGGTCGCCAGCATGAGCCGGGCCGCTGCGGACAAGCAAATCGATCTGCGCCTCGAAGTGCCTGACGACTTGCCGGAGGCATTCCTTGACGAACATCGCATCACTCAGGTTTTGAACAACCTGTTGACCAATGCCCTGCGCTGCACTCAGCCCGGGGGAACGATTCTCATCCGGGCGCTCGAGCCGTTAGGTCGGCCTGAGTTTCTCCAGGTCTCCGTCTCGGATACAGGCTGTGGAATTGCCAGAGATCAGCAGGAGTTAATCTTCGATCGGTTGCATCAGATCAAGGCCGGCGACGCCGCCACTGAACATGGCATCGGGCTGGGACTTTACCTTTGTCGCGAACTAGTACAGTTGCATGGCGGCAATATCTGGGTCCAAAGCGAACTCGGCAAAGGAAGCACGTTTTCTTTCGTCCTGCCCAAAACCCAGCAGTCGCTCCAGACCGATTTGCTCCTGGTGGACGATGATCCGGATATGCTCGACATGCTATCTCAGCTGCTGACTGCTGAACGCTACAATGTTCGGACCGCTCGCAACGGCCAGGAAGCGCTCCAGCAAATGCGCCATCACCCGCCGGATGTCGTCGTGCTGGATCTCGCCATGCCCGAATTGAATGGGGCGACGGCGCTCAAGGAAATCCGCCGGGACTGGGGCCAAATCCCCATCATCGTGCACACCGCTTTCGCCGACGGCGAATTGATGAAACAGGCTCTCGCTTTTTCACCCTTCACACTGCTGGCCAAGCCGTGTGCTCCCAACCAGATCCTCGAAACTGTCCGCAACGTCAAACGTTCGGGCGACACCGAGATCTGGAAAAAGAATGATTTCGGACTGGAACAGCCCCGATTGAACTAATCTGTAACTGCCACATCTATGAAAAAAATACTCATCATCGAAGATGATGCCAAAATCGCGGCTGCCCTGGCGATTCGCCTGGAAGCTGCCGGCTACACCGCCATGACCGCTGCGGACGGCTTTGCCGGACTCAAGCTGGCGGTCGAACAAAGGCCCGACCTGGTCCTGATGGATATCTGGATGCCTGTCGGCCTCGGTTTCTCCGTAGCTCAGCGCATGCGCGGTCTCGGGCTCGGCCAGATCCCGGTGATCTTTATCACCGCCAGCCGCGCTCCCGGACTGCGAAAAGCCGCAAAGAAACTCGGCGCAGTCGCGTTCTTTGAAAAGCCGTACGATCCGGCGGCATTGCTGGCCGCCGTCGCCGAGGGCCTGTCCGCCAACACCGAGGACTGCCCGGAACACTGCGCGGCCGCCGCTGCAAGTTGACCCGGATAAAGCGGCCTTTCGGGGCCGCTGTCGGGGGCGCCTCGCCCGGCGCGTTGGGTTCCAGGGCGAGACGCCCTGCTTTGCTGTCGGTTGCCGTGACATCTATTACCAAAACTATGAAAACAATCCTCATAATCGATGATGATAGAAAAGGAGTGGTCCCACTGACCCTTCGCCTCAAGGCCGCGGGTTACCAGGTCCTCACCGCTCATGATGGCCACGAAGGTCTCAAGCTCGCGCTCCTCCGCCGTCCAGACCTGATCGTCATGGACATCTATATGCCGCAAGGCATCGGCATCCTGACCGCCCAACGTCTCAAACACTACGGCTTGGCAAACGTGCCCATCATCTTTGTCACCGCCGGAAGCCGAGAGTTGCTCTGGCCGATCGCCGAGGAGGTCCAGCCCGCCGGATTTTTCGAAAAACCCTTCAACTCGAAACAACTCCTCGAAACGATTGGTCTCCTGGTTGGCGCGGCTTGTGTCCCCGAGACCACAAGGCCAGCCGCTCTTGCTGAACTCAACGCATGAAGAAAATTCTGATTATCGAAGACGACCAGCGGCTCGCCCTGGCCCTCTCGATCCGCCTTAAATCTCAGGGTTACGCCGCCTGGACGGCAGGCGATGCCATAACGGGGCTCAGCCTGGCATTGCGCGTCCGGCCGGATCTCATCCTCCTGGATATTTCACTCCCCGCCGGCAGCGGTTTCACGCTCATCGAGCAGTTCGATCAGTTCACCGAGACTTCTGAAGTCCCGATCATCGTCGCCACGGCCAGCAAAGACCCCCAGCTCCGCGACAAAGCACTGGATCTGGGCGCCGCCGGTTTGCTTCGAAAACCATACGACACTCAAGAACTCATCGAGGTTGTAGAGCAAACTCTGAAGAACTGGAACACGGACCCTAGCACATCCTTTCCAACTGAGAGCACTGCTCCGCAGTCGTCCGGGAAGGCGCAACGGAAAAAAGTGTTGATCGTGGAGGATGACCCAAGGCTGGCAGGAGCCCTGGCCGCCCGGCTCGGCGCCGCCGGGTTGGACGCCACCGTCGCCACTGACGGACTCGCCGGCGTACGCTGCGCCGTGACCGATACGCCTGACCTGATCGTGTTGGATGTCTCTCTGCCTGCCGGGGACGGCTTCACCGTCGCCGAGCGGATTCAAACCATGATGCCTTCGCCGACGCGCATCATTTTCCTGACCGCCAGCCGGCGGCCGGATTTTCGAGAAAGAGCCGAGCAACTCGGCGCAGCGGCTTTTCTCGAGAAGCCCTACGAAGCCAACGCCCTTCTCTCCGCCGTCCAGCGCGCATTGGCCTGAACGTATCCAAAAGTGGCACAGGACTGCCGCACTCCAAAACCTGCCGGATTTCCGCGCATTCCAGTTCATCGCGAAGCGTCTTGGCGTGCAACCGCCCTTGCAGCGCTTTCCAACAGCAGCGAGCGCTCAAAAGCGAGAGCAAGCTCCTCGCACTCCATACGCTCCGCGCGGTTCGCCCCCATCTCCTCCCACGTGAGCTAAGAAGCACGTCCCTGCGGCGTGAACTCGGTTGCTCGCGGCTTAAAAATCCCGACATCCGAGCTTCTGCATCGGCTGGTCAAAAAGATGCGTACTGTGCAAAACACTTCATTCCGGCGCCAAGCGCAGTCATCGTGCTAGTCCCCGGAGCCATTGAGCATCAACGGCTTTTGGCGACGATCCCCGCGCTCCAGACCTATTGGCATCATGACTGCTAAGCGTCATTTGCCAAACGCTGAGTCTTTGAGTAGGTCCAGAAAACGCACCGGGCCGCAGCTTTTTCGTTTGGGCCCGTAACAGACTGCATAACGAAGCCGATGAAAAAAATCGAAGCCATCATCAAACCGTTCAAGTTAGAGGAAGTCAAAGATGCCCTGGGCGAGGTCGGAATCGAAGGCATGACCGTCAGTGAGGTCAAAGGATTCGGCCGGCAAAAGGGCCACACCGAAATATATCGCGGGAGCGAATACACCGTGGATTTCCTGCCGAAAATCAAACTCGAAATCGTCGTCAGTAACGCCCAGTTGGATTCCGCTGTTTCCGCCATCATCAAGTCGGCCAAGACCGGAAAAATCGGCGACGGCAAGGTTTTTGTTTCCGACGTCGAGGAAGCCATTCGCATCCGAACAGAAGAAAAGGGCGAACAGGCTGTTTAACTTTAAACCCCGGTCACAATAAATCCCCGAATGAAAAAGCTAATTCTCTTCTCTGCTTCGCTGGCTGTCCTCTTTTCCGGTTTGGCCATCAACGCCCGAGCGGCCGACGCGGCACCAACGAATGCTCCGACGCCAACCCTGGAGCAGCGCGTCGCCGGCCTCGAAGCCTATCTGGCCAACAGCGATCCGACGGCCCCCCTCAAGGACAAGGATGGCAAGATACCTGCGGGACTGACGACTCCTTCCGTGGGTGTTCCTGGCCCGGGCGCGAATGCCTGGCAGATGACCTCGGCGGCATTGGTGCTCTTTATGACCTTGCCCGGACTGGCGCTCTTTTATGGCGGCCTGGTCAGGCGCAAAAACGTGCTCTCCGTCCTGGCGCAGTGCCTGTTCATCACGGGGTTGGTGACGATTCTCTGGTACATTTGTGGCTACAGTTTGGTCTTCCACAGCGGCGGAAAGTTCTACGGGAATCTGGACTTTGCCTTCCTTAAGGGGGTGGATTCCACTCCGAACGGGGATTACTCCTACTGGGTTTCGCAGAATGTCTATGCGATGTATCAATTGATGTTCGCGATCATCACGCCCGCTCTGATTATCGGGGCTATCGCTGAGCGCATGAAGTTTGCCGCTATTTGCGTTTTCATGACGCTCTGGATGTTCGTGGTTTACTTTCCCCAGGCTCACATGATCTGGGGAATTGACGGATTCATGAACGGCGTCTTCAACGAACACGCCGGCATTCACGCGATTGATTTTGCCGGCGGCACGGTGGTCCACATGACGTCTGGTTGGTCAGCCCTGATACTTTGCTTGATCCTGGGCAAGCGAGTCGGATTCGGCAAGGAGCCGATGCCGCCGCACAGCATGGTGCTGTGCATGGTAGGCACAGGCATGTTGTGGGTTGGCTGGTACGGATTCAATGCTGGAAGCGCAGTGGGGGCCGATGTCATCGCCGCCAATGCCTTCACAACGACGACTCTCGCAACTGCGGTGGCCTCATTCGTCTGGCCTATGGCGGAATGGATCACACGGGGCAAGCCGAGCGTGCTTGGTTTTTGTTCGGGCGCAGTGGCTGGTCTGGTGGTCATCACTCCGGCGTGCGGTTTTGTCACACCAAAAGGAGCCATGGCCATTGGCGTAGCAGCCGGCCTGATTCCGTGGTTCTTCTGCTACAAAGTAAAGAGTTGGTTCGGTTACGACGACGCGCTCGACACCTTCGGCGTGCATGCAATAGGGGGTACGCTCGGGGCGTTCATGACCGGTATGTTGGCACGCACCGGCGCAAATGGCAATCTGAAGACGTTCCTAGTGCCTCAGAAATTTGTGACCGACTCCAGGTTCCAGCCCTTGGTCCTAGAACAGATCAAAGCGATCTTGTTGACCTTGGTTTTGGCCACCGTCGGCACCGCTATTATCGCCTTCATTGTGAAAGCGGTCATTGGCCTGCGGCCTTCTGAGGAAGTGGAAGTCGCCGGTCTAGACTTGAACGAACACGGCGAAGAGGGTTATCACACTGCCGGCCAGCTTTGATTTCGTCGATATCGCGCCAGCCCGTGAAAGACAGTTGCGGCCGGCGCGATATCTTGTACTAAAACTATAAACAGAATAAGAGCACCCATGAGCACACCCAAGAGCGTATTAGAAATGGCCGCGAAGAGTGGCGCCAAAATGGCCGACGTCAAATTCGTCGATACCTTCGGCACCTGGCAGCACTTCAGCGTGCCGATTAGCGA
>JACXTT010001825.1_pt1 | contig 34792 bp, 25 predicted proteins | sample 9270951 | NCBI WGS metagenome assembly JACXTT01 (sample SAMN15532306, study PRJNA645909) | rock metagenome | isolation source: weathered quartz diorite | place: Puerto Rico | collected 2017-06-21 | reverse complement strand
TAAAGAATCGTGAGAAGTTCATATTATTGTTCCTTCGATTTGCTTGGTGCCTGTGCGACCTTGGTCAGCTTGTTGGCATCCTGGTCCATGGCGACCACTTGTGCAGACACGGGAGCACCGGGGTGCACACGTTGCAAGCCATTGACGATGATTTTTTCGCCTGGTTTCAGGCCTTCGCGCACCACGCGCATGCCGTCCACGACAGGGCCCAGCGTCACCGGGCGGTATTCGGCCTTGCTGTCGGCGCTGACCACAAAGACGAACTTGCGGTTCTGGTCCGTGCCAATAGCCCGCTCGCTAATCAGGGTGGCGTGGGTCTTGGTCGAATCGCTGCCGCCCAGTTGCACGCGGGCGAACAGGCCAGGCACCAACAGGTTGTCGGCATTGGCGAAGGTGGCGCGCATGCGCACACTGCCGGTGCTGGTATCGAGGCGGTTGTCGACGAACTCCAGCTTGCCTTCATGCGGGAAGCCCGTTTCATTGGCCAGGCCAATCTTGACCGTCACCGGCGCGCCCTTCTGGGCAGCGCGGCCAACCCGCAGGTAAGTCGTCTCGTCACCGTCAAAACTGGCGTAAATCTGGTGGCTCGACACCACCGAGGTGAGCACCGTGCTGCCGTCGATCAGGTTGCCGGTGGTGACTTCGGCCTTGGAGACGCGGCCGTTAATGGGCGACTCCACGCGGCTATAGGCCAGGTTCAGGCGCGCCGATTCCAGCGTCGCTTGCGCTGCACGGGCCGCCGCATCAAGCTCTTTGGCGCTGGACGCTTTTTCATCAAACTCGCGCTGGGCGATGGCTTTGTCCTGCAGCAGGCGCTCAGCGCGCGCCAGTTCCAGTTTGGCCAGGTCGGCCTTGGCGCGGGCCGAACCAGCCGCCGCTTCAGCGCGGTTCATCTCGGCCTGGAAGGGGCGTTGGTCGATGACGAACAAGACGTCGCCTTTTTTCACTTCGCTGCCCGGCTTGAAATTGACCGAGGTGATGAAGCCGCCAACGCGAGCACGAATGTCGACATGCTCCACCGCTTCCAGCCGGCCCGAAAATTCCTGGGTTTCGTTGATGTCCTTGTCGATGACGACAGCCGCCGTGATCGGTGCACCGCCGCCCGCTGGCGGCGCTTCTGCTGCCTTGCCCTTGGCGCTGTCGCAGCCGGCCAGGCCCAGGCCAGCCAGTCCCGCCACGGCCAAAGCCAGTACCAGGGGACGCGCAAAGGATCGAATAGATGGATTGGTTTTCATATTATTCCTTTTCGTTATGAAATTCATTCGTAGAGCAGAGGGCGAGCCAGGGCTCCAAATGCAAGGCAAAGCAGGTCCCGTGCGCCCGTTTTGGGGGGCGCATGCAGGGTGAAACGGTGGCGGTCAGGACGGCGTCAAGGCGGCGTAGGCGCGCTATCCAGGGTAGCCAGGAAGGCGGCGATTTCCGTCAAGGCCGAATCGCGGCAGGCACATTCGTTACGAGCATCCGCCTCTTGCAGTGCCATGGGAGCGAGGCGACGGACGGTGGTAGGGATGCCGCAGCAGCACAGCTTGTCCCCATATTGTTCGGCCTCGTCGCGCAGCGGGTCGTCTTCCGCGGACAAGATCAAGGCCGGTGGCAAATTCTTCAGTCGCGAGGACTGCAACGGCGATGCATACGGATGGCTGCGGTCTGCCGCATTGGGCAGGTAGCGGCGGTAACCCGCTTCGCAGTCACCCATGGCCGTGGCCACACCGGAGCAGCGCGGCACGGCGCGCATGGAACCAGTCGACAGGCCAGGGTCGAGCATCGGCATGATCAGGATCTGGCCCGCCAGTTCGGGGCCGCCGCGGTCGCGCGACATCAGCGTGCACACGGCAGCCAGGTTGGCGCCCGCCTCGATGCCCGCGACGATCATGCGCTTGCCGCTCCAGCCCAGTTTGGCCTTGTTCTTCTTGGCCCACTTGACGACGGCATGGGCATCTTCCACCGCCGCGGGGAATGGCCGCAGCGTGGCAAGGGTATACGTAGACGACAAAATGACCTGGCCTGGCACGGCATGCACCAGGTGGCGCAGGAATTCGTCCGCTTCATCGAGGTCGCCGCCATTGAAACCACCCGCATGGAAAAACACCATCAGGTCGTCCTTTTTGGCCTTGCTGTCACCAGCCGAGTAAAGGCGAGCCGATAAGGCACCCTGCTCGCCTGCTACTTCCATGCTCCGTACGATGACGTCGCACTGCTGGTCGACAACGGCGGCGTTCATTGCTCAGCCACCTTGTCAGCCTGGTCTTCCTGCGCCGTGCTAAACACCTGGTGGGCCAGCGCGTCAAAACCAACGCTCTCCGCCTTGGCGGCCTGCGGGAACTGGTCGGTATAGGCCATGCCAGTTACGGTAATCAAGCCCAATACCAAAGTGACAACAGAAATAATACTGTCCCGAAAACGCATAACTCTCTCCTTTCCTTCCAATAAGACCGCAATAGGTTGATGCAGTACAAGCACTTTAAACTTGTTCTACAATCAGATAAAGTGGGCAAAGTCGAATTGATTGTTCAGAAAACCGAACAATGATAGAAATGGTGAGAAATGAACAAACTGCAGGCCATGGAAGTGTTCGTTCAGGTGGTCGACGCCGGGGGCTTCACCAAGGCGGCGGACAATATGCATCTTCCCAAGGCGACCGTGTCGACCCTGGTCCAGTCGCTTGAACAGGCGCTCGACGTCAAGCTACTGCACCGGACCACCCGCCAGGTCAGCGTCACCTCGGACGGCGCCGCCTACTATGAGCGCTGCCTGCGCATCCTGTCGGATGTGCACGATGCCGAAGAATCGCTATCCAGCCGCCGCACCAACCCCAGTGGGCGCCTGCGTGTGGATGCGTCAACCGGCATCGCTGCCGACATCATCATCCCCGCCCTGCCCGACTTCTTTGCCCGCTATCCCGACATTGTGCTCGACCTCGGCTGCAGCGACCGCCCGGTGGACCTGATCGAAGAAGGGGTGGACTGCGCCATCCGTGGCGGTGAGCTGGCTGACTCCAGCCTGATCGCGCGGCGCGTGGGTGTACTGAACTTTGTCACCTGCGCCACTCCTGCCTATTTGGCCAAGCATGGCAAACCCATGCACCCGAACGAGCTGGCCAAACACCGCTGCGTGAACTACTTCTCTTCCAAGACAGGCAAGACCTATGACTGGGACTTTTCGCGCGATGGCGAAACCATCCAGATGCCGACGCCCGCCAGCCTGGCGGTGAATGACTCAAAAGCGTATATCGCCGCGGGCCTGGCTGGCCTGGGTATCATGCAGATGGCCGGCTATGTGGTCGCTCCCCTGTTGGAGGCCGGCGCCCTGGAACTGGTGCTGGAAGACTGGACCAGCACGCCTCTGCCCATGCATGTGGTCTATCCGCAGAATCGCCACCTGTCGGCCAAGGTGCGGGTCTTCGTTGAATGGGTGGCAGACCTGTTTGCCCAAACCCCGCATATGCAGATCCCCGCCATTGCAGGAGCACGCCGATGAGCCGCATCGTTTTCCTTGACCGCGACACCGTGCCGGCCAATGTGCGGCGCCCCGCCTTTGAGCACCAATGGCAGGAATACCCCGCAAGCCTTGAAGCCGATGTGGTGGTGCGCCTGCAGGATGCAGACATCGCCATCACCAACAAAGTGCCGATCCGCGCCGCGCACCTGGCCCAGCTCCCCAAGTTGAAGATGATCGCTGTATCGGCCACGGGCACCGACATGATCGACCTTGCACAGTGCCGGGCCCGCGGCATCGTCGTGTCGAATATCCGCAACTACTCCGTCGTGTCGGTGCCGGAGCATTGCATGATGCTGATCCTGGCGCTGCGCCGCAATGTGCGCGCCTACCTGCAAGACGTGGAGGCGGGCAAATGGCAGCAGGCCAGCCGCTTCTGCCTGCTCGACCACCCGATTGGCGACCTGGCAGGCAGCCGGCTGGGCATCGTTGGCTATGGCGCATTGGGTCAGGCGGTGGCCCGGCTTGGCATGGCGTTTGGCATGGAAGTCTGCGTCGCTGCGCGTGCCAGCGTGGCCGATCCGCAGGTCCGGACATTGCCCCTGGCCGAGTTGCTGCGCACAGCGGATGTCGTCAGCCTGCATGTCCCGCTGAATGAGCAAACCCGTCACATGATTGGCGCCACCGAATTGGCCAGCATGAAACCAACGGCACTGCTGATCAATACCGCACGCGGTGGGCTGGTCGACGAGGCGGCACTGGCCGATGCGCTGCGCAAGGGCGTCATCGGCGGGGCTGGCTTCGATGTGCTGTCGAAGGAGCCGCCAGCGCCAGATAACCCGCTACTGGGACTGCACCAGCCGAATTTCATCCTGACGCCCCATACGGCCTGGGCCAGCCGCCAGGCGACCCAAAGGCTGGCCGATATGTTGATCGACAATATAGAAGCCTTCCACTCGGGGAAACCCAACAATGTGATGTAGGCGGGTGAGCGGGCAGCTGCTATCGCTCTTGCAAAAAGCTAGGGCGAAGCCGGCAGCAGGATGTCCCTGTCGACGTCGCTAATATCGCGGCGGCCGCACAAGGCCATCGTCAGGTCCAGCTCCTTGTGGATCAACTCCAGGCACTTGGTGACGCCTGCCCCTCCCATTGCACCAAGGCCGTACAGGAAAGGCCTGCCGATATACACACCTTTGGCGCCAAGGGCGACAGCGCGCAGCACGTCCTGCCCTGAACGAACGCCGCCATCCATGTGCACTTCAATACGGTCGCCAACCGCATCAACAATTGGCGCCAGCGCGGCAATGCTGGAACTGGTGCCATCGAGCTGGCGCCCACCATGGTTGGATACCACCAGCGCATCGGCCCCGCTGTCCGCAGCCAGCCTGGCATCCTCTACATCCATAATGCCTTTGATGATGAGCTTCCCATCCCAGCGTTGCTTGATCCATTCCACATCCTTCCAGGACAGGGTCAGGTCAAATTGCTGCGCCGTCCAGGCCGACAAAGAGGACATGTCATCGACCGCCGTGGCATGGCCAATCACATTGCCAAAGCCATGACGATTTGTGCCTAACATGCCAAGGCACCAGCGTGGCTTGGTCATCATATTCAAGATATTGGGCAGGGTCAGGCGCGGCGGCGCGGACAAACCATTACGCAAGTCCTTGTGGCGCTGGCCCAGCACCTGCAAGTCCAGCGTCAGCACCAGGGCCGAACAACGGGCCGCCTTGGCCCGCTCGATCAGGCGGCCGATGAAATCGCGGTCCTTCATCATATACAGCTGGAACCAGAACGGCTTGGTCGTCTGCGCGGCCACGTCTTCAATCGAACAGATGCTCATGGTCGACAAGGTGAAGGGTACGCCAAATTGCTCGGCGGCCCGGGCCGCCAGGATTTCGCCGTCGGCATGCTGCATTCCCGTCAGGCCCGTCGGTGCCAGCGCAACTGGCATCGCCACCGGCTGCCCCACCATGGTTGAACGCGTGCTGCGGTTTTCCAGGTTGACGGCCACGCGCTGGCGGAACTTAAACTTCGCAAAATCCGACTCGTTGGCGCGGTAGGTGGATTCCGTCCACGCACCAGAATCGGCATAGTCGTAAAACATGCGCGGCACGCGCTGCTTGGCCAGCAGGCGCAAGTCTTCAATACAAGTGATGATGGTCATTGGGATGGCGCCGCGGCGACCAGCGGCAAGTCGACATAGAAGGCTGTGCCCTTGCCCACCGTGCTTTCAACACGCACGGTACCGCCCAGCAAAGAGGTCACAATGTTATAGGTAATATTCAGGCCAAGGCCGCTGCCGCCCTGCCCCATCTTGGTCGTAAAGAAGGGGTCGAAGATGCGCGCCAGGTTTTCCGGGTCGATGCCGTTGCCGTCGTCACTAAAGGAGATGAGCACACGGCCAGGCACTTTCACCGTGGCCGCCAGCACCATGTGCCCGCCAGTGCGGTCGGCAAAAGCATGGAGCAAGGCATTGTTGATGAAGTTGATGATCACCTGCCCATAAGGGCCGGGGAAACTGTCCATGACGATATCGGCGGGCATGCTGATGTCGACCGTATGGCCGGACTTGCGCACCTGGTTCATCATGGTGGCAACGATCTCGCAGCTGGCTTGCTCAAGGTTGAACTGGCGCCGCTGCGCACTGGCCTGGTCGACCGCCACCTGCTTGAAGCTGTTGACCAGGTCGGCCGCATTACGCAAGCTGCGCATGATCAGGGCTGAGGCTTCTTGCGAGGCGCCGATAAAGGACTGCAGGTCCGAGCGCTTGATGGTTTGCTCGTCAAACTTGTGCGACACCTCATCCGTTTTCTCTTGCAAGGCGCTGGCCATCAACAGGCTGTTACCGATCGGTGTGTTGAGTTCGTGCGCCACGCCAGCGACCAGGGAGCCCAGCGCGGCCAACTTCTCCTGCGCCACCAGCTGCTGCTGCGTATCCTTCAACTGGCGGTAGGCGTTGGCGTTATCAAAGGCGACGCCCACATAGGAAGCGAGCGTGCGCAGCATGTCGAGATGGATGCGCTCATACGCTCCTTTGTAGTAGCTATGCACGCTAATGACGCCAACAATGCGGCCACTGACCGAGATTGGCACGTACAGCATCGACTGCGGCGCCGTCGGCAGCGATCCATCATCGAGGGTGCCCAGGTGTTCGGTCGACGAGGTCAGCTCCAGGTGATCGATGTAGTCGGTGTACTCGGACTGCAGGTCATTGATGAAGATTTCGCGCTCATGCCGGATGCACCACACCGCCATCTGGTTCGGCTCATTCATATCACGCGAATACGGTGCATAGCGCTTGCCCTTCTCGATCGCAAAGGGGTAGTCGATAACGGAACGCTCGGGACGATGGAAGCCGATGCCAAACACACTGGCATCCATAAGCTCATTGACGCTCTTATACAGCATCAGCATGATCTCTTCGGTATCAAGGTTGGCAGTCAGCGCGCGGCCGATTTCGCTCAGTAAGGTGATATTCCGGTGCGCCATCTGCACCGTCTGGTGCTGGCGTTCGATCGATTCTTTTTGCAGCAGCAATTCAGCCGTGCGCGCATTGACCTGGTCCTCCAGCACATTCTTTTGCAGCACCAGGGTACCGATGCGGATCCGGTAGCCGGCATAAATCAGGCCCAGCAAGGTGGCGGCGGCAAACAGGCGGAACCACCAGGCCTTGTAGAAGGGCGGCGTGATCGTGATCTTCATAACGGCTGCGGCCGGGCTCCACACGCCGTCCTTATTACTCGCCTTGACACGGAAGGTGTACTCGCCAGGATCCAGGTTGGTGTAGGACGCAAAGCGCTTGCTGGCATCCGTGTCCGTCCAGCCTTGGTCAAACCCTTCCAGCTGGTAGGCATAACGGTTGCGTTGCGGGTCAGCGTAATGCAGTGCCGCGAACTCGAACGAGAACACCGAATCACGTGCCGACAGGGTCAGCTCCTTGGCTTCGTGGATCGGTCCTTGCAGGCCGAGCGATTCGCCGATGGTTGGATTGCGCACTGATTGGTTAAAGACGAGGAAATCGGTAATGACAATCGCCGGGGCATGGGGATTGTCGTGGATACCCTTGGGTACAAACGCCGTCAGGCCATTGAGGCCGCCGAAATACAGGGTGCCGTCAGCGTCGCGGTGCCCGGAGCCGACGAAGTAGGAACCATCAATCAAACCGTCTTTGGAGGTGTAATTCTTGAACTGGCCATTGATGGGATCAAGCCGCGAGATGCCTGCGGTGGTGCTCACCCACAGCATGCCCGCCTGGTCTTCCATGATGGCGCCAACCGGATCAGCCGCGCGACTGTGGCTGAGGGCGTAGTACTGGAAGCGCACCTGTCCATCATTACCGCGGTCGAGCCGGTTCAAGCCGCCGGCCGTGCCGACCCACAGCGTGCCATTGCGCCCTTCCAGCATGAAATGCACGCGGTTGTGCGTCAGGCTGGCTGGATTGCGCGGGTCATGGCGGAAGTGGGCGAACTTGCCGCTGATACGGTCAAAACGATCCAGGCCATGGTCTGTGCCAATCCACAGCACGCCACGGCGGTCCTCCAGCAGCGAAAAGCCCCAGTTCTCGCCCAAGCTGTCCTTGTCCGCTGCATCATGGCGCCAGCTTTGTACCAGCTTGGTCCCTTCGACCTTGTGCAAGCCGCCCCGCGTCAGCACCCACAACACGCCGCTGCGATCCACCAGCAGGCGCTGGATATAGTTTGATACCGGGTCAGTGCCCAGTGGCAGGTGGGTGAATTTGCCGCTGGCAGGGTCAAGCCAGGCCAAGCCCGTCTGCGCCCCCACCCAGACACGCCCGCCGCCCGCTTCGACGGCGGTCAGCATATCGTCCGGCAGGCTATTTGGGTTGGCCGGGTCGTGCTTGTACACCGTCGCGAGGCCAGTGGCTGGGTCGAGTAAATTCAAACCGCCGCCCGAAGTGGCCAGCCACAGTTTGCCTTTGCCGTCGGACTCGATGCTGCGCACCTTGTTGCTGGACATGCCGTGCGCGTCACCAACATCTTGGTTGAAGCGTTCAAAACCGCCGCTGGCCAAGTCCACGCGGTCCACACCGGCATACCAAGTGCCGACCCATAAAGTACCGGTGCGGTCCTGCAGCAGGCTGCTGACCTGGTTATCCGACAGGCTGTGCCGGTCCAGCAGTTGGTGGCGATAGCTGGTCCACTGGCCGCTGGCCGGATCGCGCCATTTGAGGCCATCCGTATCGGAACCGAGCCACAAGTTTTGGTCATGGTCGCGGTACAGGGCCAGCACGCGCACGGCACCGACGCCATTTGCCGCACTGGCGGGCAGGCGCTGCGGCGATGCGGCAGCGAGCGACCACGCTTCCAGCCCGCCGGTGGTCCCCACCCACAGGATCTTGTCCGCGCCGCCAGCCGACAGGGACAGCACCCCGTGCTGCTTGCCGCCCGCATCACTGGCCTTGGCAAGGCTGAAGTGTTCAAACTGCTTGCTGCCTTTGGCCATGCGTTCCAGGCCACTGCCGGTGCCGATCCACAGATCGCCCTTGGCGTCGATGGCAAGCGCGCTGACGCGGTCGTCGGCCAGGCTGCTTTGCTCATTGGCGATATGGCGGTATTCGGTGAAGGCGCCATTGCTCGTGTCGAAATGCTTTAATCCGTCGCCCGTCGCCAGCCACAGGCCATGTTTGCCGTCAGAGACGATGGCATAGACGGAGCGGTTGGCCGTATTGCCACTTGCCGAGGCGTTCGGTGCGTAGCGCAGGAACTTTTGACCGACAGGGTCGAAGCGGTTCAAGCCACCCTTGGTGCCGAACCACAGGCCGCCGCGCTCGTCCTCGAACGAGGCCATGACATAGTTGTCGACCAGGCTGCCGGGATCGCCCGGATCATTCTTGTACACCGTAATGCGGTAGCCATCCGAGCGGGACAGCCCAGCCTGGGTGCCCAGCCACATAAAGCCCTGGCGGTCCTGCAGGATGGTAATGACGGATTCCTGTGCCAGTCCCTGTTCTACTCCCAGGTGGGCAAAGCGCAGTGAATGGGCTGGCGCGGCGAGGCCGTTGTGACAAGCGAACGCCAGCAGGAGCGTGCAGCACCAGCGCCACAACCAGGAATGTTCACTTTTCGCCGACGGCACAATGAAAGCTCACAAGTCTCAATAAGTACTAATCTACCAGATGAAAGCTTGTCTTAGCGAAATATTATGCCTGCGTGAGAAAGTCACAATTCGATAAATTTCTACAATCAACCCTAGACAAACTGACGATGCTTCTCTATAATGCTGCTTCTTCGGTGGCAACACCCGGAGATTCAAGAGAAAAAACAACAGTTTTGCCCCTCTTGAAGCAAGTAATTGCTCGGAAATGAAGGCAGTCGGATTGAGAAATACGCACTTCCTGAAATAGAACGAAGCTGTTATAATGTTGCTTTTCGCGGCTGTAGCTCAGCTGGATAGAGTACTTGGCTACGAACCAAGGGGTCGTGGGTTCAATTCCTGCCAGCCGCACCAAATTCGTAAGACGAAAGCCTCAAAGAGAGATCTTTGAGGCTTTTTTCTTTTCCGATCGAGACGCTGGCCTGACTTACTAAAGCCGCGCCCCTTCCGCCAGATAAGGCTGCATGATGTCAGCAATCCAATGCATAAAGCGCTGAACACGTTTGGCGATATGGCGCCGATTGGCATAGATCAGTGACACGGGCATCGGCGCAGCCCGATACGCCTCCAGCACTTCAACCAGTTTTCCCTGCACGATCAGGTCTGCCATCCCGATCGCAGGCGCTTGGATAATGCCAAACCCGGCCAGGCAAGCGGCCTGGTAAGCGTCACTATTGTTGACTGTGACCGAGCCAGCCATCGCCACACTGCGTACCTGGCGATCATCGACATATTCAAATCCGCTGGACCGGGCACCCAACACGGGAACATAGTGAACCAAATGGTGCCCTGCCAAGTCGTCCAAGGTGCGCGGCAGGCCATGGCGCTTGAGGTATGCGGGGCTGGCGCAATTGAGCAATCGAACATGCCCTAACGGTCGCGCAATCAAGGAGGCATCGGCCAAGGTGCCAACCCGGATCACGCAATCGAATCCCTCGCTGATCACATCGACGCGGCGGTCCGTGCTGCTGATCTCAATGTCCACACGTGGATGGGCGTGCAGGAACTCCGGTAATTTGGGAATCACAATGTTCTTGGCGATGCCGCTTGGCATGTCGATGCGCAAGCGGCCGCTGATCTCGGCGTCTCCTTGCTGGAACAAGGTTTGCAGTTCATCCAGTTCGGCCAACATGTCGCGGCTGCGCTCATAAAACGCCATACCGTCCTGGGTCATCTGCACTGTCCTGGTAGTTCGGTGCAGCAATCGCGTGCCCAGCGCACTTTCCAATTGTTTGATGGCGTTCGAGACCGTCGCCTTGGGTATGCCCAGGCTGTCGGCCGCCTTGGTAAAACTGTGCATTTCCGCGACCCGCACGTAAATCCGCATTTCATCCAAACGGTTCATCAGCACTCCATTATTGTTATTCTCTATGGAACAGTATAACCATAACTACATACTTTATTGCATTCGAAGTCAACAATACACTGCTCCCAGTGACGCATTTCGCTTCACCTTACTTTTCCAGGAGCAGACCATGAACACAAAGATTGCATTGATTACCGGTGGCAGCCGCGGCCTAGGCAAGAGCGCTGCCCTGCACTTGGCGCGCCAGGGGATCGACGTGATCCTGACTTACCACAGCAAACAGGCCGAAGCACAGGAAGTCGTATCGCTCATTGAACAGGCAGGCGGGCGCGCCGCGGCGCTGCAACTCGATGTGGGCAATAGCGTGACGTTTGCCGATTTCTCCACCGCCTTGCGCACTTTGTTGCGTGAAAAATGGAAGCGCGACAGCTTCGACTTCCTGGTCAACAATGCCGGTGTTGGGGTACATGCTGCTTTTGCCGACACCAGCGAGGCGCAATTCGACCAATTGGTCAATATCCATTTCAAAGGCGTATTTTTCCTGACGCAACGCTTGCTGCCCCTGCTTGCCGACGGTGGACGCATCCTCAATGTCTCGTCCGGGCTCGCTCGGTTTGCGCTGCCCGGTTTTGCAGCTTATGCCGCCATGAAGGGCGCCATCGAGACCTTAACAAAGTACCTGGCCAAAGAACTTGGCGCACGCGGCATTGCCGTGAATGTGCTCGCCCCGGGCGCCATCGAAACCGACTTCGGTGGCGGTGCCGTGCGCGACAATGCCCAGCTCAACGCCTTTGTCGCCTCGCAAACGGCACTGGGCCGCGTTGGCCAGCCTGATGACATTGGTGGCGTCATTGCTACGCTGTTGGGCGAAGGTAGTGGCTGGATCAATGCCCAACGCATTGAAGCGTCCGGCGGCATGTTCGTGTAGAAGAAAAAGCCGGGGCCTGGTGTTACTGCTTGCGTATCAAAAAGCCGACGATCTTGCGGGCAATGGGTGCGACCACCATCACGGAAGGGAATGCTACGGCCCAGGCAGTGGGCCAAGCGCCGAACCAATGGGACACAAATCCAGCGCCCCATCCTTCTATGCGCAAGGTCGCGATACCGGTAATGATCAAAGACATCAGGCCCGACAGGACCAAGCTAAACAGGGGCGCTTCAAACTTCTTGGGAAACATGAAGATTCTCTCCACGGCGGAAAGTTGCATCATACGGCACTGCTGCAAAAAAAAGCCCGCGTATTCCAAGACGCGGGCGAAGTCCAAACCAAAAGGGAGGTGAAACAAAGCACATACAATACCTTCGCCACATGACCACTTGATGACAAACTTGGGCAAACCGCTCCTTGAAGGCCTACAATATCGGCCATGCTCAGTGACCATGTCCTTCTGGACTGAACCCGAATGCGGGCCTCCGGTTTCCTCCTTGCCTTGCTCTTGGCTTGCTGCCCGCCATTGCGTGCCGCCGAGCTGGTGTTTGCCGTCCAGGCGGGCAGCGATGTGCCCATGACGGTCTTCGATGGCCTGACACTCACTGGTGGCATCCTCAAGGAAGTCGGCGACGCCATCGCCGGCGAGCTGGGCCAGCCGCCGCGCTACATCATCTTGCCGCGCATGCGGGTCGAAGCTGCCCTGCTGCAAGGCCAGGCCGACCTGCTGTGTGACCTGAGGCCTGAATGGCTAGACAGCAAGCAGTTGCTTTGGTCTGATGCCATCATTTCCAACCGCATGATTGTCGCGAGCCGGCGCGACACGAGCATGCCTGCCACCCTTGATGGCCTGGCGGGACGGCGCATCGGCACGGTCCGTGGTTACCGGTACCCGGAACTGGACCGTCTGCACCCCGCCATCCTGCGTGACGACGCCCAAAACGACGCACAAAGCCTCGAAAAACTGCTGCGCCGCCGCTTCGATTATGTCCTGACCAACCGGATCTACTTTGACTACCAACGGAAAGTGCATCCAGACCGCAAGTTGCTTGCACCCCAGTCGCTGTCGGTGACCCTGTTTGATACCTATTGTGCCGCCAGGCCGGATGGCAATATCAGCCTGGTGGCCTTGAATCGAGCGATCGCAAACCTGAAAGCACGTGGTGCGTTGGCAGCCATCATGGACCGCTATCGTCCCGCCACCAAGTAGTCAGGCGTGTTGGCGCGATGCGATGACCGAAGCGCATTCGAAAGAACGGGCATCGCCAGTCGCGCGTCACTGGTTTCCCGGTTGATCAGTTCTTGCCGTGGCCGGAATGGTCGCTTGGTTTGCGCACAGTGACTTCCACTTCCGGTTTCTGCTTCACTGGCATCGACTGCCCTCCTGCGCTGTCGCTGCGGCTGGGAGCGGGCAGCTCACCGGTCCATTCGTAGGCCCGTGTTCCAGGTGGAGGCTTGTACCAGCCGGGATCCGAGTAATCGCCCTTCTTCTGTTCCTTGCGTACTTTGACGACGGTGAACATGCCGCCCATCTCGACGCTGCCATAGGGCCCCTCGCCCATCATCATCGGCAGGGTATTTTCCGGTAGCGGCATCTGCATACCCCCCATGCTCCCGCCCTTGTCGCCCATCACCATATAGCCAGGTACAACGGCGCTGATCTTGTCGGCCACGTCGTCATGGTTCACGCCAATCATGTTCGGCACGTTGTGGCCCATCGCGTTCATCGTGTGGTGCGATTTGTGGCAGTGGAAAGCCCAGTCGCCCGGTTCATTGGCGACAAATTCAATCGCGCGCATCTGTCCCACGGCGATGTCCGTGGTGACTTCTGGCCAGCGCGCCGTAGGCGGCACCCAGCCGCCATCGGTGCCCGTCACCTCAAATTCATGGCCGTGGATGTGGATGGGGTGGTTGGTCATCGTCAGGTTGCCCACACGGATGCGCACCTTGTCGCCCTGGCGCACCTGCATGGAGTCGATACCTGGGAAGACACGGCTATTGAAGGTCCACAGGTTAAAGTCCAGCATGGTATTGGTTTTGGGCGTATAGGCACCCGGCTCCACGTCATAGGCATTGAGCAGGAAAACAAAATCGCGGTCCACCGCATGCAATGAGGGATCTTTGGGATGGGTCACCCAAAAGCCCATCATGCCCATCGCCATTTGGGTCATTTCGTCTGCATGGGGGTGGTACATGAACGTACCAGGGCGCCGCGCCACAAACTCATAAACAAAAGTCTTGCCCGGCGCAATGGCCGGCTGGGTCAGGCCCGTGACGCCATCCATGCCATTGGGCAGGCGCTGGCCATGCCAGTGCACGCTGGTCACCTCGGGCAATCGGTTGGTCACGAAAATACGCACCCGGTCACCCTCCACCACTTCAATGGTCGGGCCCGGTGACTGGCCGTTATACCCCCACAGATGGGCCTTCATACCGGGTGCCAGTTCGCGCACCACCGGCTCCGCCACCAGGTGGAACTCCTTGACATTGTTGTTCATCCGCCAGGGCAGCGACCAGCCATTCAGCGTCACAACGGGGTGGTATGGGCGGCCATTGGGCGGCGGCGGTGGCACCACTGTGTCCGCCTTGCCCATGGTGATGGCTTCCGGCAGTGATGCGGCGCCAGCCCGCGTCACGGCAGCAGCACCGACAGCGACGCCCGCGCCCTTGAAAAAATCTCGACGTGTGATCATGGCTTGCTCATGGATTCTTTGGCGCCGCCCTGGATGGCGGCCTGGAGTTGGGTGTCCGCGATCCAAAAATCGCGCTGGGCGTCGATGGCGGCGTTGACACTGGCAAGCTGCTCGCGCGAATCGGCCAGCAAGTCAAACACGCTCAATAGCATGCCGTTATAGCGCAGCAAGACTTCCTCGGATATGCGTTTGCGTTGCGGCACAATCTCATCGCGATAGGTGCGGGCAATCTCGTACTGGCTGCGGTAGCTGGAAAACGCTTCGCGCACTTCCGAACGGGCCCGGATGGCCGTGTCCGCCGCGCGGTGCACGGCCTGCATATACACAGCCTCCGCTTTTGCCGTGCGGGCGTCGCCCCAGTCAAACAGCGGCAGTTCCAACGAGATCTCGTAGCCGTTCTGGCGCGGTTTTCCGCTCGCACTCTTGTTCTTGTAGCCGGCGTCGAACACATTGATGAACGATGTCGCTTTCGTCAGTCCCAGTGCAGCAGCAGTGGCGTGCACATCACGTGTTGCTGCTTGCACGTCCAGGCGCAGTACCAAGGATTGGGCCTCGGCGTCCAGTACGTCCTTCGGCTGGGCCGGCAAATCGGGCAGGCTGGCGGGCAGCGCGAACTTGAGCTGTTCGCCGTCCAGGCCCAGCACACGCACCAGGTGTTCGCGCGCAGCATCGGCGGCATGGCGTGCGCGGGAAAGGTGCACCTGCGCTTCCTGGAACAGCAAGCGTTCTCGCGCCTGGTCCAATCTGCTGGCATTGCCGGCCTTGCCCATCCGCTCGGCCAGCTCGGCCGAGGCCTGCGCCGACAGCTGCAGTTGGCTCGTCATTGCTGCCACCTGGGCTGCTGCCACTGCGCCGAAGTAGGCCTTGCGCGCCTCAAAGGCCAGCTCGACGGCAGCGCTTGCTGCTTGTAACTTGGCCTGCTCAAACCTGCCCTGCTCGATGTCCTTGCGCTTGGCCAGCGTCAACAGGCCAATGAGGTCGAAGGTCACGGCCCGCTCAATCTCCATCTCCGCGCCACCTTGCAGGTGGCTGAAGCTCAGGCCTGGATTGCGCAGGCGGCCGGCCTGGGCCAGCTCGGCCCCGGCCACGCCCAGCTCCGCCAGCGCGGCTTTCAGGCCGCGGTTATTCAGCAGGGCCAGTTCCACGGCGCTGTCAGCCGACAGTGGCTGGGCCAGGATCTGGTTGATGCGGGCAATGACTGGGCCGCCGTCTGCGGGCGTCTCCGGGTTCAAGGCTGCCGCCTGCCCAATGCGTGACTGGACCAGCTGGCCAGCCTCCTGGATGCCGCCGCCCGGTGGCAAGCTGGTGCATGCGCCCATCAGCATGGTGCATGCGGTCGCTGCGATGAGTGCGCGTTGAGGTGTCTTCATCATGCTGTCGGTGTCAACCGGTCCGCGATGCTGCATTGCTGCCGGCAAAGGTCGTCCATGCCGCAGCGTGGCTGTTGATGGGCAAGATTGGAATCAGGATACAAAGCAGGTAAAGAGCGAACCATTTCATTGTGTCGACAGTGTACTGCAGTCCTAGTAGCTGCAGCAAGAAAGCGCCTGAATCAGCATTGCTTCAGATTTAGCTCGGGTCCGTCTGATTCAGCGCAAACCCAATGCATTTAGTGCGCCTATGGTGGATCCATCCGATGGCCACATTAGAAAGGAGCCAATATGATTTCCCCTACCCTTCCGCTCAAACGGGCCAACACGACCCTACCGGCCCGCCTTGGCCTGGCCCTGGTCCTGGGCCTGCTGTGTGGCGGCTGCGCCAACACCATGGTGTCGCAGGTGTCGCGCGACATTGCCTTGTCCGATTCCATGCTGGCCAATGCCGCCCAGATTGAGGCCCCCAAATACGCGCCAGAAGAATTCGTCGCCGCCCGCATCGAAGTCGACGGCGCCCGGCGGGCCTATGACCAGGGCGACTATGACATGGCCAGCCTGATCGCCCGCGAAGCCCAGGCCGACGCCACCGTGGCCGAAAGCAAGGCCCGCAATGCCCGCACCGAGGCCAGCATCCAAGCCTTGCAGGCCAATATGCAGGCCCTGCGTGCCGATATCAACCGACCCCAATAAGCGCACAAGGAGGTGCCATCATGTTCCCTTACCGTCGTGGACAAGTCGCGGCGCTGGCGCTGTTGCTGGGCGCTTGCAGCTCCGTCCCCCTTGAACCCAATCTGTACTACCAGGCCAAGGCCGACTACTTGCGGGCCAGCACGGACCCGCAAGTGGCCCAGTTGGCGCCGCAAGAACTGACCCAGGCCAAGCTGGCCATGCGCCAAGCCAAGTATGCCTGGGACACCCATGCCGAAGACGAAGAAATCCTGCGCCTGTCGCATATTGCTAAACAAAAGGTCGCCATCGCAGAAGAAAAGGTCAAGCTCCGCCAGGCCGAAAACCGCTATGCCAGCTTGAGCCAGCAGCGCGACCAGTTGCTGGCCGTCCAGCGCGACCGCGAGGCGCAACGCGCCCAGCAGCTTGCCCAGGCAGCCCAGGCCCACAACCAGCAGCTCGAACAGGAGCTGCGTGAATTGAACGCCAAGCCGACGGCGCGGGGCGAAGTGCTGGCACTGGACAACCTGGTGTTCAGTACGGGTAGCGCCAAGGTCAGCGAAGGCGGCGAACACAAGCTGCAACAGCTGGCCAATATCCTGGTGCAGAATCCGGACCAGGACGTCATGATTGAAGGCTTCACCGACAGCGTCGGCAGCGAAGCGTTCAACCGCGCACTGTCAGAAAAGCGCGCCGAAGCGATCCGTGACGAACTTGTCTCCATGGGCGTGGCCTCCAGCCGCATCGATGTACGCGGCTATGGCGAGGACTTCCCAGTGGCCGACAATAAAACAGCGGTCGGGCGCCAAATGAACCGCCGCGTCGAAATCATCATCGCCGACGACACCCACGCGATTGCCCCGCGCGTGGCTGCGGCCGGCCAGCAAGGCCAGTAACGCCAGGTTCAGAAGGAATGCACGATCCCCAACTGGGTGGCGCCGATGGCGCCGCCCGGGCGCGACTGGATACGGGCGCTGGCTGCCACGACGGCGCCGCCGCCTAGCACCAGGTTGTTGCGGCTGCCCTGCTGTGACAGATGGGAGGCCGCCGCATACAGCAAGGTACGGGCAGAGACTTTGTGGCGGTATTGCAGCGACCATTCCGCGGCATCGCCGTGTCCGGTGCCATATAGCCGGTCATCCAAGGTCGCCACGCCAAACGCGAAGACGCCCGCCGCATTGAGCTGGTACAGGGCTGACAGGGCATAGACGTTCAGGTTAATACCATGGTCGTTGCGCCATTCGCTGCCAGCGGCGGCATACACCGTCCAGCGCGAATCCACCTTGTACGAGCTGGCCAGTGCATAGCGGTGCACCACCTGTCCGGTGGCAGCCGTTCGTACAACCTGCACATTGGCGCCAACATACTGACGCTCATTCTCATATTCCGCACCGAGGTGCAGATTGCCATTGCTGCCTTCCTCGGCCAGCGGCGCGCCACCGCCGGTCGCTCCGCGCCCCACCATGGCTTGCAGCTTCCAGCCCGCCATGGACGGCGAAAAATAGGCAAGCGCATTGTCGGCGCGGGGTGCCTGGCCCAGCAGGTTATTCCAGCCTGATGCCTGGGTGCCGCTAGCAAAGGCGTCGAAGCGGCCGTTCATCGTAAATTGCGGCGTGTTCTGGCGCCCGACCCGAAACTCCCCAAAGCTGCTCGCCACACCCAGCCAGGCCAGGCGATTAAACAGGCGATTGGCGTCCGCCGCCGACCCGTCCTCCGGATTGGCGCCCGCCTCCAGCATAAAACTGCTGTGCAGTCCGCTGCCCAGGTCCTCGCTGCCTCGCACACCCAGGCGGCTGGCCAGGAAGCCGCTGGAATCGAGGCGGGTGGTGGCAGGCAACCCGTCCGCATGCAGGCGGGTGAGGAACTGGTCGATCAGGCCGTACACAAGCACTGCGGACTGGGCCTGCGCAGCCAGCGGCAGCATGGCCAGTGCGGCGAACAGCAGGCGCCCCCGCTTCACCTACGCATCCCCATTTGAAGGTGCGCCTGCCGGCTGCAAGAGGCGCAAAATGTCACGGTAGGCGAATTGCTGGGCCAGCTTTTGCAGGTGGCGGTGCAAGGCCGGGTTCGATGGCAACACCTGCTGGCGCAATACCGCTTCAAATTGCAGCGCATCGCCGCAGACAATGGCCTCGCTCAGTTGCCGCACCAGCGCGGCATCAAGGGCCTGCACGTCGGCCTGGTAGTCGTGCGCATCGGCCGTCGCCTGTACCGCCTGCCCATGGTCAAACACGATGGCCGGATACAGGCGGGAGATTTCCGCCAGCAGCTGTGTTTCCTGGCAGGGCTTACTGAGGAAGCCATCGGCCCCCGCTGCCATGGCCAGTTGGCGATCCTCGTCAAACGCGCTGGCCGTCACCATAATAACGCTGGCCTTAGGCTGCAGGTCCATGGTCTTGATGGCGCGGGTCGCCTGCAAGCCGTCCATGCCCGGCATGCGGCGGTCCAGCAAGACGATGTCCGGTTTCCAGGCGCGAACGATGGCAACCGCCTCCTCTCCGCCGCCGGCTTCTGACAACGAGGCCAGGCCGACTGCGGCAAGCATTTGGCGCATCACTTCCCGGTTCGATGCCATGTCGTCAACGATCAGGATTTTTGGCTGCGGCGACCCGGCTGCCACGCTGGACATGGGGGCTGGCGCGGCGCTGGCATCTGCGCTACCTTCCAAAGAAGGCTGGCACACAAAGGTAAAGCGCACGGTCGTGCCAACACCGATCTCACTGTCGATCTGCAAGTCGCCTTGCATCATGCGGGCATATTGGCGGCTGATGGTCATGCCCAGGCCGGTGCCCCCCTTCTGCCGACCTTCACCCGACTGTTCAAACGCTTCAAAGATCGTGGCAATGTCGGCGCTGGCGATCCCTGGTCCCGTGTCGGCCACGTCGACCTGGACGACCAGGCCCGCACCGTCTTCACGCACCACCCGGGCAGTCACAGCAATGGTGCCGCGGTCGGTAAATTTAACTGCATTGCCGATCACGTTGACCAGCACCTGGCGCAGCTTGGTTGGGTCCGACAAGATGGGAGCGCGCAGGCGCTCGGCAATGTCGCAATCGAGGCGCAGGCCCTTTTCATGGGCCCGTACGCGCAACATCGAAACCACGCCATTGATCACTTCATTGAGCTGGCAGGGCACGTTTTGCACCGTCATCCGGCCCGCTTCAATCTTGGCCATCTCCAGCACATCGTTAATCACGGCCAGCAAATGCTCGCCGCTGCTGTTGATGGTATTGATGTAGGCATTGAGCTGGGGCGGCAATTCGGGCAGGCGGCGCATCAGCTGGGTATAGCCAATGATGGCATTCATCGGCGTGCGGATCTCGTGGCTCATATTGGATAGGAACTCGCCCTTGCTGCGGTTGGCCGCATCGGCTTGGGCCAATGCCGCCGTCATGGCCGCCGTACGTTCCTGCACGAGTTCCTCAAGGTGGTCCTGGTAGCGCAGCAATTCAGCCTCATTGTGCTCACGTGCGGCCACTTCGCTACGCAACTGGCGGGTGCGCCGGTTGACCAGGAATTGCAGCTGGATGATGAAGGCGGCACCGAGCACCAGGGCGCCCAGCAGCCATTTGAGCATACTGTAATCGGTGGCCTGGTTGTACTGCACCCTGACCCATTTCTGCTTGATCGCCTCATGTTCATTGGCCGGAATGGCCGCCAGCGCACGGTCCAGGATACCAGCAAGGATGCCCCAATCATTGCGCACGCCGAACGCTGGGTTATACGCATAGGGCGTTTCGCCGATGATGTGCACGTCATTGCCGCCCAGGTCCACCAGGGCCGAACTGGTCGTGATCAGGGAGCCAGCATAGGCATAGGCTTCGCCCTTGCGCAGCAGTTCGATGCCCACGCGTGGATTGGCCGCTGCCACCTGGCGGATGGCGGGCCAGTCGCGCGTCATGCGCTCGGCAATGGAGGAACCGGCAGGCACGGCAACGACTTTGCCCGCCAATTCGCTAAAGTGTCCCACATAGCCGGCATTGCCTGCGCCAAACAGCACGATCGGCGAATTCAGGTAAGGCTTGGAAAATTCAATGCCATCCTTGCGCCGGATATTGATCGCCGCGATCATGTCGGCCCGCCCGTCCATCAGCATGGCGACGCGCTCTTTTTCACCAGGACTTGTTGGCAGCAGCTCAAAGCGCACATCGAGCATCTCATCGACACGCCGCAGGTATTCCAATGCGATACCCTGCAATTGGCCATTGCGGTCGCGCGCTTCGATCGGCATGCGGTCGTCGCCCGCCACCACGCGGATCACCGGGTGTTCATGCAGCCAGTTGACTTCTTCCGGTGACAGCGCCAACTCGCGCTGCACTGCGGCCCCGCTCGACAGGCGCAGCCAGCGTGACTGGATGGCCTGGCGCTCCTCATCGGTGATGGCGGCAATTGCCTTGTCGAGGATGGACGTCAGTTCAGGCGCCGTATTGCGTACGCCCCAGCGCAGGCTACCGGCGTCACTGTAAAAATACAGGGATATCTTGAAATCGGTGAACAGGCCGATCTCCAGTGCGTTCTGCACCACGGGCAAGTCATCAAAGAAGGCATCGGCCGACCGGTTGGCGACGCGCTTGACACCTTCCAATGGCGTATCGACCTCAATGATGGTGCAGCTCGGACAATTCTTCTTCATCAGCGGAATGCGCACCGTGCCCTTGATGATGGCCACTTTGGCGTTGCCGAAATCGGCCAGCTTGCGCACGCTCGGCCAGCCCTTGCGAGTGGCCATGCCGATCGGGATCTGCAGGTAGGGGCGCGTGAAATCGAGCTTGCTGCGGCGTTCTTCTCGATAGCGGGCGCTCATGACGCCATCGACCTCATGGTTCATGGCGCGGCGCAAGGTTTCATTCCAGGGCGCGCCGAGGTACTTCACTTTCAGCCCCGCGATTTGGGCGACCAGGTTGGTGTAGTCGACGCTGGCGCCACCAAATTTGCCGTCGGCGCCTTCAAAACAGATCGGTGGATTGCCGCTGTCGAGGGCAATGGTAATTTCCGGGTGTTGAGCCAGCCAGGCTGATTCTTCGGCCGTTAATGCGATGCGCCGCGGCGCACCGGCCGGCGCTGCGGCAAAGGCAGGCGCCAACACGGCGGCCATCCAAAGGGCGAGACAGAACCTGGTTATTGTAGCCTTCATCGTATTCCGCGCTGCGGCGGACCTCTCTGCGTCGCGAGAACTTACTGTACGCCTAGTGCGGCAAGTCAATCAAGTTGAATCCGCTCGCGGAATGGACGATTCCGCTTCGTTGAGTATTTGCCACAGTTTTTGATACTGATAGTCATCCAGCATGCCCTGTATACGTGGTATCAGGGCTGGCTGCGTGTCGCTTAGTGTGGCCAGCACGGCGCTCGCTTTACTGGGGTCAAGTTCGCGCACCGCCAGCATCAGCGCAAGGCGTAAGGACGATGGCAGCCCAGCCAGGTCGGCGGCGTCCAGCGGCACCGTTGGGCCAGCAGCCGGCTGCGCCGCCTCTCCCTGTTCCCGCTCAAAGCGGACATCGAGCTGGCGTTCCAGCATTGCCAGCAGCTTGTCGCGTTCAACCGGTTTGCGCAGGAAGTCGTCAGCGCCCGCATCGAGGGCCAGTTGGCGTTCTTCTTCAAACGCGGAGGCAGTCAACATCACGATACGGGGCTGGCGCAGTAGGTTGGCCTGGCGGATATGGCGGGTGATGGCCAGTCCGTCCATACCTGGCATGCGCCAGTCCAGCAGCACCAGTTCCGGGTGGCTCGCCGCCAGGGCGCTGAGGGTCGATGCACCATCGCCTGCCTCTGCCACGTCAAAGCCCAGCGGAGCGAGCCAGCTATGCACCAGCTTTCGGCCATCGGCATGGTCGTCCGCCACCAGGATCACGCGGCCGCGGTCTTGGTCGGCCAGGCCGAGCACACGCCCCAGTACCTGCGCCTTCCCTGCACGGCCAGCCTGGTCCAGCGCAACGGGCACAGAGAAGGTGAATTTGGCGCCCTCGCCCGGGATCGAAATCACGGACAGGTCGCCGCCCATCAGGCGCACAAATTGGCGGCTGATGGTCAAGCCCAGGCCGGCGCCATCCTTGGGGCCGCCCGTCTCGGCCTGGCCGAAGGGCTCAAAAATGCGGGCCAGGTCGGTGCGCGATATCCCCACGCCCGTGTCGGCCACGGCGAACGACAGCATGATCGCGCCCGATACTTCGGTACGCCACGATAGCGACAAGGTGACGCTGCCGCTGTGCGTGAACTTGACGGCATTCGACAACAGGTTCAGCAGCACCTGGCGCAGCTTGGCGCCATCGGCCAGGACAGCCGGTAGCGCCTGCCTGCAATCGCGTACCAGGGCCAGGCCGGCCTGGTCTGCCTTGACCTTGACCATGCCCAGCACATCGTCGAGCAGTTCATCGAGGTCAACCGGCACCGGCTGCAGCTGCACCCGCCCCGCTTCAATCTTGGACAGTTCAAGGATCTCGTCAATCAAGGACAGCAGATGTTGGCCGGAGCGGTGGATGATGCCCACATTTTCCCGGTGCTGTGCCGATGTGCCGGCTGCCTCCGCCATCATCTGGGAGAAGCCGATGACGGCATTGAGGGGCGTGCGCAGCTCGTGGCTCATATTGGCCAGGAACACGCTTTTGGCGCGGTTGGCCGCTTCGGCGTCACGCAGCGCGATCGACAAGGCATTGGTCCGCTGCAGCACCAGTTCCTCCAACTGGCTACGGTGGATCCGCAACTCCAGTTCGGCGCGCTTGCGGTCGCTGATTTCGGCGTAACTGCCGCGCGTCAGGCGGCGGCCACTGGCCGGCAATCGAACCAGGCGCACTTCGCAGGGGAACTCCCGGCCGCGCGCATTCCGCACTTGGCGCTCGAAGATCAGCTCTTCCCCGTCCAGGCTGCGCTCGGCATTGGCCTGCACGGACTGGGCGACTTCCTTGCCATCCGGTTGTTCGCCAACGTAGAGGTCCTGCGGGGCCATGGCAAGCAACTGGGCACGGCGATATCCAAACAACTGCTCGGCCTTGCTATTGCAGTCGACCAGGATCCCCAGGTCAATGTCGTATACCAGGATGGCTTCCGGCGCATGCTCGACCAGGGCGCGGTAGCGCTCCTCACTGTCGCGGCTGCGCCCTTCGGCCAGCTGCAATTGCTGGCGCTTCCACAACAGGTGGCGGCGCTGGCGCAATAGCAGCAACAGCATCACGGACAGCACCAGCACGACCGCGCCGGCGGCCAGCACTTCAACGCGATGGTCGCGCCATAAGGAGGCAGGCTGGTTCAACACGATGGCGCCGGGCGGCAAACGCGCCGTATCGACTTCCCAGCGCGCCAGCGCGCGCCAGTCAAATACGCTCATCGGTTCAATGCTGCCCATGCCCGTCGGCGGCGATCGGCCCACCAGCAGCTCCATGGCAGTCTGGGCCAGCCGTTTCGATTCATGTTGCACGTCAAACACGGAACCGCCGACCGCGCCGCTGCCCATCTGCGTGTCGTACAGGGCAAAGAACGGCGCCTGTGCACGCTGGGCCGCCCTCATGGTAATTGGTAGCGACGCGTATTCCTTGCCGTCCAGGTCGCGGGTGTAGGTTCCCCCGAGGACGATGGTGTTGGGCAGGGCCTGGGCCAGGCGGTCGAGCATGGCGTCGACCGGCAAGGTGTCGGTGAACTCAAAGCGCAGCTGGGGCCAGTAGCTGGCCTTGTCCTGGATGCGCTTTTTCAGGGCCTGGTCGCGCTTGCCGGCGCCAACCATGACAATCACCTGGCGCGTTTTGGGGAACAGGCTCAGGGCCAGGTTGATGGTGCCGGCCGCGTCAACCTCGCCGCTCTGGTGCCATAGCTGGCGGCGATTGTTCGGCAAGGTCAAGCGCGTATCGGCATTGGTGGCGAGGATCGGAACCGTGGCCATGTCAGCCGGCAGCGATTCCAGGGCATAGTCAAGCGCGCTCTGGTACAGGGTCACAATCAAGTCGACATGCAAGCTGGCATAGCGCTGCTGTTGCAACTGCTGCAGGGCCTGGCGCTGGGCAGGCGCCTTGAAGCGCTGCAAATCGAGGAATTCAACAATGATGTTCTCGGCGGGCATGCCGGATGCCGTCAGGGTATCGATAAAGGCCCGCACCATTTTTTCCTTGCCGATGCTGCCATAGCCATCCTCGACCAGGAACAGTACGCGTTTGCTGGCCAGCGACTCGGCGTCGACTTGTGGGACTTGCGTGCCGGGCGAGCGCGCCGCTGGTGGGAGCGCGGAAGCCGGTACGCCAGCCTTCGACGGGCAAACGCCCGACGCCAGCAGCATTCCTGCTGCCGCCATTGTCCCCAGACTGCGCCGCCATCGACTACTTACCATAGAGTAAACCCCGATCATATTCCCCAATGTAATCCCCGGGGCGTGGAGCGTCACTTGTACTTTGGTGCAATAAGGCGGCCCGTCCCCTACCCTGCAATGTTGATGATTGGCTTACAATGGCCAGCATGTGCGCAAACTACACCCCCGGCCGCAAAGACGCGATGAGCGAACATTTCGGCCTCGACAGCAGGGCCCTGGATTTTCTCAGCGATGTGTATCCGGGCATGATCGCGCCCATTATTCGGCCCGATTTCAGCGCCACCGGGGGCATCGAGTGCGTCCCGGCCTGTTTCGGCATGGTGCCCCACTGGGCCGACATGAAGCTGGCACGCCAGACCTACAATGCCCGCACGGAGACGGTGGCGCAAAAGCCCAGCTTCCGCCATGCCTGGCAACGCAAGCAGTTTTGCATTATCCCGGCGGCCAATATCTTCGAACCCAACTACGAAAGCGGCAAGGCCGTGCGCTGGCGCATCGAGCATGCGGCCGGGCGGCCCATGGGCATCGCCGGCATCTGGGAGTGGCGGCCGCAAGGACCCGACGGCCAGCCCCTGCTGTCCTTCTCGATGTTGACCATCAATGCAGACCAGCATCCCTTGATGCAGCGCTTCCACAAACCCGATGAAGAAAAGCGCATGGTCATGATCCTAGACCCGCTGCAGTACCAAGGGTGGCTGGAAGGGACGCTGGCCGCCGAGCCCGAAGTCTACCTGCCCTACCCCGCCGACCAACTGAGCGCTGAAGCCGATCCGGCGCCACCGCGCACTAAGGCCAAAAGCAAAGAAGCCGCTTGAGGGCGGCTTCTTTCTGGGCGGCGGAGCAGGCGCACCACCTCATCATCTGGCAGGCCGGACCTGTCGGCCCTGACCACTTCCTGCGGCAGGCTGAGCCTGCCTCTCCTTACCGTTTTAGCGTTTCCACCAGCACGCGGCCAACGGCAGCCGATGGCAGGCGGATGCGCAGGATGTTCGACAAGGTTGGCGCCAGGTCCACCACTTCGGCATACTGGCCATACCAGCCTGGCGCGATCCATGGTTTACCCATCATGAACAAAGGCACATTGGTGTCATAGGTGTAAGGCGAACCATGGCTGGTGCCGGCCGTGCCGCCGCCGACGATCCAGTTGGGTTTGGACACGATGGTCAGCTCGCCCGACAGCTGGGCATTCCAGGCGCGGCGCATCAGGATGCCGGTGCGGGTGTCATTTGTTTCGCCCCGCTCAAACTGGCCACGGGTAAATACATGGGCGATGCCAGGATAGTTCATCAGGAAACGCGCGCCTTCGTTTTCCACTTCTTCGCGGCGCAAGCCTTTTTTCTCAATCGCGACTTTGTCGAAATTAATGTTTGGCAGGTAGGACGCTGCCACCAGCTTGTCGGCGCCAAACTTGGAGGCCAGGTGGGCGTCAAGCGCCGCCAACAAGGTCTTATTGTCGATGCGCTGGGCGTCGCGCTGGTTTGCCGTCGAAAACTCCGGCGTGTTGGCAAAGCCATGGTCGGCCGTCAGCGTGACGATGTATTTGTCATTGCCAATGGTCTTATCGAGATAGGTAAAGAAGTCGGCCAGCATGCGGTCCAGGCGCTGCAGGTGGTCATGCGAGAACTTGCTCTCCGGGCCATAGCTGTGGTTCACATAGTCATGGCTCGACAGGCTCACGCCCAGCAGGTCGGTGGCGCCCGATGGGTTGTGTCCCAGCTTTTCGCCTTCAATGGCGGCCTTGGCAAACTCCAGGGTCAGTTCATCGAGGTAGGGGCCCACGCGCAGCGCTGCATAGTACTTGGAATCTGGCTTGCCGCTTTCACTCGTATAGATGATGGGCAAAGTCGATGGCAGGCCAGCACGGCCCGCTGGCAGCGGCGGTGCATCGTCCGCATAGGCGGCTTCTGGCAGCAAGACATTCCAACGTTTGCCGTAGTAACGGTCTTGCGGTTTGGCTGCCTGGAATTTCTTGACCCATTCAGGATGGGACTTCATATAGTAAGTCGAGCTGGCGAAGTTGCCGCTGCCATCCATATACATATAGGCCGTGCCCAAGTGGCCTGCCAGCAAAATAGCGCCGCGGTCTTTGCCCGACACGGTCACCACCTTGGCACGGTTGCCGGTGGCGTAACGCAATTCGTCGCCCAAGGTGGACACGCGCAAATTGTTCGGCGACGTGCCATCGCTCGGTTCCGTCGATTCGCCGATATATGTGTATTTACGGTCTTCGGTGCAGTAGACGCTGGCGTGCGTGACCGGATCGTTCCAGTTATTGGCAATGATGCCGTGCTGGTTTGGATAGGCCCCCGTCAGGACAGCGCTGTGGCCAACCGCCGTGAGCGTAATGCCATGGGCCTGGTGGGCATTGCTGAAGCCTGCGCCCTGGTCCATCAGGCGGCGGAAGCCGCCCTGGCCGAACTGGTCACGGTAACGCTGCACCTGCTCGCTGGGCAGGCCATCGACCACCATCACCACCACCAGCTTGGGTGCGGCCGCAGCAGATGGCGCGGCAACGGGCGCACCGGCTGCCAGGGCGGCGCCAGCGGCGGCCAGGCAAGTCATCAGGAACAGGCGGCGCAGGGCGCGCGGTGCTGCGGAATGCGTTGTAGTCATATCGGCGATGTAAATACAATGAGGGGTGGATGCAACGGTGCAAACGACAGCATACACCGGATCAGCCGATTTGTTGATACGGGAGCAAGAATAGTCGGTATACGGCCTGCCAGCCGTAGACGACAGGAAAACAATCAGGAGTGCTGTTGGCGGGCCAGTGCTGCCGTCACGACCTGGGCCGGCACCGTGCCCTGGCCGAACAGGATTGAGCCGATCGGTGCCGACATGGCTGCGCCCTGCTGGGCCGCCAGTGCGTCATTGAGCTCAGCTTCCGTGACAATGCCGCAGCGTACGAGGATTTCGCCCAGGCGGTTGCTTTGCTCCGGCAAGTCCTTGATCAGGCGCACATATTCGGCCGCGCGGCTGTTCGGCGCCACCAGGTAGACCATGCAATCGTCTTTGACGTCGGCAAACACCGCTTCGATGGCCTCGCGCTCGGCAATGGTTTCAAACGCGATGTCAAAACTGGATTGGCGCACTTCGAGGCCGCTGTCGAGCGGCGGCGTCACCGCGATCACCGTGCCGATGGCAGCCAGGCGGTCGACCAGGGTTTGCGCGCAGACCCCATGGGCCTGGGCTTCCGGCCCCAGGTGCAGGGACAGGCACCAGTAATTGCTGTTGGCGCCAGCAGCAGCAATGATGCCGGCCACACGTTCGGTTTGGTCGTTTGCCTGCGCGGTACCGTCCAGCCAGCCTTGCAATTGTCCGGACAGGTTTGCCGTCTTGGCCGACATGTCCGGGTCGACCCTCCCGCCAGCAGCAGCCACTTCACCGATATGTTCGCAGCACGATAGCAGCAGCATGACGAGGGGTGCGGCAACGGCGAGTTTGCCGGAGCGCACTGAGGCAATCACCTGTTGCATGACGGAGATAAAGCCCACGAGTTGGATCTGCCCCTGGGCATTGGCCAGGGCAGCGATGGTATTGACGGCTTGCTCGATCGAGTTGACCGCGAGGTCCTGGTCGTCCTGCATATCGACCGTCAATAGGGCATTTTCCATGTTGCCCAAGAGCTCAAGGGTGTCGATCGTCGCATCCGCTTTCATCGCCTACCTCCGGGAATTGATTGAATGCCTATTGGAAATAGAAAACAACAACATTCATTTCTCAACTGTATTCCGTTAACCCCGCTTTGTCACTGTTTCATGCCGACAAAAAATGCAAAACAATTGGCGTCCATGCCTCCATAGCTTTGCTACACTATTGGCACCTTGATCGGAGGAAAACCCATCATGCCAATACCAGCAGCAACCCCGTCCTCGACGGCACGGCGCGACTTCCTGAAACTGGGCGCGAGCACTTGCTTGCTGCTAGGCATCAGCCTGCCCTCTGCCGCACAGGCGCCGGCCACCGGGGTGTTCTCGCCCAGCCTATATTTGCAGATTGGCAGCGACGGCAAAATCATCCTCTTTTCCAAAAATCCGGAGATCGGACAGGGCGTCAAGACCTCCATGCCGCAAATCATTGCGGAAGAGCTGGACGTCGACTGGCAGCAAATCGAAGTGCAGCAAGGCTTGCTCGACGCCCGATTTGGCGGCCAGTTTGCCGGCGGCAGTACGGGCATCAAGACCAATTTCGAGGCCTTGCGCAAAGCCGGCGCCAGTGCGCGAGAAATGCTGGTGGAAGCGGCAGCGCGGCGTTGGAACATTTCCCTTGACCAGTGCCAAACCAGTGCCGGCAAGGTGATCCGCAAGGATACGGGCGCCGCGCTCAGTTATGGCGAACTGGCGGTAGCCGCGTCCAAACTGGAGCTGCGCGAGAATCCCAAGCTGAAAAACAAGAAGGACTTCAAGATCATTGGCAAGGCCACGCCCGCGGTCGACACCCGCGCCATCGTCTCGGGCCGCGCCGAATACGGCATGGATGCCCGCCCCAAGGGCATGCTGGTGGCTGTGATCGCGCGCAGCCCCGTGTATGGCGCCACCATCAAGCAGGTTGATGACAGTGCTGCGCTGGCCGTGCCCGGTGTGCAGCAGGTGGTGCAGCTACCAGCAGGCAAGAGCCCGACCAACCGCGTGGCCGGCGTGGCCGTCGTTGCCAGCAGCACCTGGGCCGCCATGCAGGGCCGCAAGGCCTTGAAGGTCGAGTGGGACAATGGCAGTGCCGCGCTGGAGTCGAGTTCCGCCCACACCCAGCAATTCAAGGCCAACCTGGCCGTGCGTGGTACGGCACAGGCGGCCTTGCGCAATGACGGCGATGTCGATGCCGCTTTTGCCAAATGCAAGACCGTACACGAAGCCTTCTATGAAGCGCCCTTCTTGGCCCACGCGACGATGGAGCCGATGAATTACATCGCCGATGTGCGGGCCGACAGCGCCGAGCTGTGGGGACCCACGCAAGTGCCCGGCACGGTGCGCAATGATTGCGCTGCCATCACGGGCCTGCCACCCGCCAAGATCAAAGTGCGATTGACGCGCAGCGGCGGCGGTTTTGGCCGCCGACTGATGGCCGACTATGCCAGCGAGGCCATCATGCTGTCCAAGCAGCTGGGCAAACCCGTGCAAGTGGTGTGGACGCGCGAGGATGACATCGCACACGACTACTTCCGCCCCGCCGCCATGTTCCGCGTCAAAGCGGGCCTCGATGCCAGCAAGCAGATGGTGGCCTGGCATATGGCCTGCACCAGCACCTCGCGCCGCGCGTTTTCCGGCGCCGCTGACAACCACCACCAGACCGAAGTCTTTCCCGACGCTTTTCCGGCGGGCTTTGTGCCCCACTACCGCTGCGATTACACGCCCGTGGTGAGCAAAGTACCGCGCGGTGCCTGGCGTGCGCCGGGCCACAATATCACCGCCTGGGTGGACCAGAGCTTTACCGATGAGATGGCGGTATTGGCGGGCAAGGATCCAGTGGCTTTCCGCTTGGGCGTGCTCGGTGAGCGCGACCGCATGATGCCCTATGCCGACCATGGCGGCCCTGTCTACAGCACGGCGCGCCTCAAGCAGGTGATCCGAATGGCAGCGGCCAAGGCCAACTGGAACAAACCCCTGCCCGCCGGCCTGTTCCGCGGCTTCGCCAGCCACTTCATGTTTGGCGCCTACGTGGCCGAAGTGGTGACGATCCGGATGACCGGTCCGTCCGACTTCAAGGTCGAAGAAGTGGTGGCCGTGGTCGACTGCGGTTTGGTGATCAACCCGACGGGGGCGCGCAAGCAGATTGAAGGCGGCATCAATGACGGCCTGTCTGCCGCGATCCACCAGGCGGTGCACATTGAAGGCGGGCGCGCCGTGGAGAGCAACTTCCACAACTACCCGCTGCTACGCATGCACGAAGCGCCCAAGATTGAAGTGCACCTGGTCGACAGCGATGCGCCGCCGGAAGGACTGGGTGAGATGTCACTGCCGCCAGTCGCAGCGGCCCTATGCAATGCCCTCTACGCCGCTACGGGAAAGCGCATCCGCAACCTGCCAATCAAGCTGTAACCTTACGAAATAGTCGGTGGGTTACGAGTAACCCACCCTACGTCGGATGCGAGGCGTGGTATTAAGTAGGGTGGGTAACTTGTTACCCACCGAAGAATGTCACTGTGCGGCTTTGGTTCATACGTCGAGGGCGCGGCCGCTGAGGATTTCTTCGATCTGTTCGAAACGGACCGGCTTGACCATATGGTGGTCGAAGCCCGCTTCAAAGGCCATCTGCCGGTCCTTGTCCTGCCCCCAGCCCGTCACGGCCACCATCACGGTCGCGTGGCAGCCGGCAGTGCGGCGGATGGCGCGCGCCAGGTCGTAGCCTGACAACTGGGGCAGGCCAATATCGAGGAAGGCGTAGTCCGGGCAGAAGCGACTGGCTGCCTTGAGCGCGTCCGGCCCGTTGTGGGTAATGACGACGCTATGTCCCATGGCACTGAGCAAGGCGCCGATGCTGTTGACGAAGTCGACATTGTCGTCCGCCAGCAGGATACGGAAAGTGTCGGCGCTGACGAACGAGGATTGATTGGTGCGTGCCGGCGGCTCCGGCTCGACCACGATGGGCAAGCGCACGACAAAGGTGCTGCCCTGGTTGACCCCGGGGCTCTGCGCTTCAATGCTGCCGCCATGCAGTTCTACCAGGCGGCGTGCCAGCGACAAGCCCACACCGAGGCCGGCATTGGTGCGCTCCAGCGTGGAGTCGACCTGCACGAACATATCGAACACCTTGGACAGCATGTTTTCGGCCAGGCCGATGCCATTGTCCGCCACCCGCAGTTCCAGCATTGCCCCATCGGCGCGCGCCGTCAGGCCGACCAAGCCGCCGCGGTTGGTGTATTTGGCGGCGTTATTGAGCAGGTTCGACAGGATCTGCGCCAACCTTGTGGCGTCACCCTGCAGGAACACGGGGCGGTCCGGCAGGTCCAGGCTCAAGGTATGGCCATGTAGGTCAATAAAGGGACGCACCACTTCCAGCGCATCATTGACGACGGCCTTGAGCTCCACCCTGCCCGGCTTGATGGCGAACTTGCCCGTGTTGATGCGCGAGACATCGAGCAGGTCATCGACCAGCCTGACCATCTGTTTGAGCTGGCGGTCCATGATGTCGGTGGCGCGCGCCGTGGCCTGCGGGTCGCCCTGGCGAATGCGCAGTATGTCGATGCCGGTGCGGATCGGCGCCAGCGGATTGCGCAGTTCGTGGGCCAGGGTAGCGAGGAATTCGTCCTTGCGCCGGTCGGCCAGCAGCAAGGCGTCTTCGGCTTGCTGGCGCACCGCCATTTCGTGTTCAAGCGTGACATTGGCCTTGAGCAGGGCATGCGAACGCCGCCCAATCTCGGCCAGCATGTCGTTAAAGGCCGTCATCAACAGGCCAATCTCGCCGCTGTTATTGCCCTGCACACGCAAGCTGAAGTCCCGCCGCTGGATCACTTCGCGCGCCACATTGGTGATCGCTAGCAGCGGGCGCGTAATGCTCTCCTGCAGGCGCGACGCCACCAGGGCCGCGATCACGAGCGAGGCCAGCAGCACGGCAAACAAGATGGCCGCATAACTGAGCAGGCGGTCCATCAGGCCATAACGGGCGCGCAGGTAGACTGTGCCTAGCAGCTCGCGATTTTCAACGATATTGTGGTAGACCACCAGTTCGCCACGCTCGATGCGGTAGCCCTGCGGCCCCGGTTTGGCTGGCAGGGCCGTATCGGGCGCATTGGCCTGCACATAGCTGGCAAACAGTTTGCCATTGGCCCCGTAGACGGCGGCAGCGAGCACCTGCGGGCGCACGCGCAACACGGCCAGGTTTTGTTCGGCCGTCTTGGCATCGTTAAAACTGAGGGCGGGCGCATTGACCGAGGACAGGATGTCGGCCTGGGTCATCAGGTCGTCGACCCAGTACTGCTGGAAGGAGCGTAGGTCGAAGAACAGCATCGCGATCGAGCTGGCCAACAGCGCGACAAAGGTGGTCGACACCGCCATGACGATCAGTTTGCCGCGAACGGAGAGCAATTGGCGCAGCTGCATCAGGCGCCTCCTTTTTGGACCAGGTGGGCGACCGTGAGCAAGCGCGAACTGAGCTTGACGTTGTTCTTGGCGGCCGCATCGAGCGACACATCAAAGCGCACATGGTCGTCGACGATCTTAAAGTTGATGACGCTGCCCAGTTGCAGGCCGCGCTCCGTTTCCGTTACGGTCAGCAGGGCATGGGACGTAGCCTGTTTGAGCACGGCAGCGACGCGGGCTTCGTCGCCGCTAATGAACAGCAGGTGCAACTCGCCCAACTGGCTGCCGTCCTTGAGGGAGCGCACATTGATGGCGCGGCCATTGATATTGCGGCCCACCACCATGCGGCTCAATTCGGCGGCCACATCATCGCTACCCAGCACGCCAATGACCAGCGGGGACTCGGCGTCGGGCAGGCTAGTTGGGGGAAATTCGGCATAGCCGAGGAATTTGACGAGGAAGGCAGCCTTGACGCTGCGCTCGAGGGACAAGGGCCGAGTCTGAGCCTGGGCGGTCGAGCAGCCCCACTCCCGCCACCCTGGCAAGTAGAGCAGCAGACACAGCACCACCAGTATTTGCCTCATGAAACGTATGCTAGATCATTTTAGGGTGCACACAAAGCCGAAAAGCGCCATTTGAGGAAGAAAATTTCTTTGGTGCAATTCGAATAATATTGCCTTCGGCTATCCTCTAATATCACCAAATCGCATATCTGGTATCACGAAATACAATTAGCTAAATATTCTGCAATGCAGCATCATTCACCTGTCTCCTCTATTCTCCTCTCAAGGAAATAGACTTAGCCCGCTCTCGTAGCGGGCTTTTTTTTGCCTGCGGCGCGTCCTGCGCAATCCGTGTAGGATGCATTTATCCCTGCTCCCGGTCCTGTACGATGACTGACGCCACCCCCGCCCCGCCCTGCTTCCCCGCCGCTGCGCCGGCGCTGCGGGTGCTCGTCGTTGAGGACAACCTGGACGCCCAGTTCCTCGTCTGCGAAATGCTGCGCGCCTTCGGCCACACGGTCCACGGCAGCAGTTCGGCCGAAGAAGCGCTGGCCCAAGTGGTGGCCCTGCCCTTCGACCTGCTGTTTACCGACGTTAGCTTGCCCGGCATGTCCGGCATCGACCTGGCCCGCCAGGCCAGGCTGCACCGGCCCGGCATTGGCATCATCTTTGCGACCGGCTACGGTGATGGCATGACTGCCCATGTCGACTTCCCCAACACCACCCTGAAAAAGCCCTACGAGCTCGATCAATTGCAGGCGGCACTGGCCAAGGCGAGCAGCGGCAACCGTGTGCGCTGAAATCGGACGCCGGACTAGAATCGGGTGAACTGGCCCGTTCCGGGCTGTCCTTTTTCGAGAGCAGCGCGTGACCCACAAAGGCAAGCAAGACGACCTGCGCTCCAGCGTGCTGCGCCACGCCCACGGTGCGCCCACGCCCCGCCAGCGCGCCCGGCAGGAAGTCATCGACGCCCGCGAAGCCCTGCGCCACGCCAACGACCGCACGGTCAATGTGCTCGAAAGCATCACCGACGGCTTTAGCGTGCTCGACCAGGAATGGCGTTTCACCTACATCAATTCGCGCGCGCTGGCCATTCTTGCGCCGCTCGGCTTCACGCGCGACAACTTGCTGGGCCGCGTATTGTGGGAGGTCCTGCCCGAGCTGGTTGACAGCGAGCTTGACCGCCAATGCCGGCTGGCGCTGGCCACCCAACAAACCGTCAGCTTTGAGTTCTTTTTCCCGCCCCTCAATGCCTGGTTCGATTTCCGCGTCTATCCTTCGGCCGAGGGGCTGACCGGCTATTTCCAGGACATCACGGCACGCAAGAAGGTCGAAGACGCCCTCAAGCAAAGTGAAGGCATGCTGCGCACCCTGGCCGACTCCATTCCACAGCTGGCCTGGTCGGCCACGGCCGACGGCAATGTGGTCTGGTTCAATGAGCGCTGGTACCAGTACACGGGCTGTAC
>JACXTT010001824.1_pt1 | contig 34799 bp, 40 predicted proteins | sample 9270951 | NCBI WGS metagenome assembly JACXTT01 (sample SAMN15532306, study PRJNA645909) | rock metagenome | isolation source: weathered quartz diorite | place: Puerto Rico | collected 2017-06-21 | reverse complement strand
TGGCGCGGTCGCCAGGGCGGCCGGTGTTGGTGTGCAAACACTGCACTATTATGAGCGAGTTGGACTTTTGCTAAAGCCCAAACGGTCAGCGGCGAATTACCGGATCTACTCGCCCGACGCGATCCGCCGCGTGCGCTTTATCAAGAAGGCGCAGGCGGTTGGCCTGACGCTCGAGGAAACAAAACAGATTCTCGACTTAAAAGATCACGGTCGCACGCCGTGTCACCAAGTGGTGGAGCTCGGCAAGAAACACTTGCAGGAAATTGAGGTCCGACTCACTCAGCTTCGCGCATTTCATCGGATGCTTGCGAAATCGGTAGACGAATGGCGCAAAGCGGATAGGCCAGGTCGCGCTTGCGCGGGCGAATTTTGTGATCTGATCGAGCGACTACGGTAAGACCGACATCAGCGACGTGAACACTTTGTCATCTCACGCGAAACCTTGTTTGCGTGCTTGGTACTCATGCCAAATTAGATAAGCGACGATTAGATCGACAATCGTGAGCGCGATCATCCAGAGCGAGTGAGTAAAAAAGAAGCGATATGCTTGATAAGCGATAAAGGTGGCGAGGAACCAAAGCGAAACCGGATATGACCAGAGACGCCGTCCTAACCGCCCCGCGACCAGGCAAATCTTGATGATGCCGTGAACGATCAGATAACCGCTGGCGAACAGTTTCGTGTCTGCGGAAAGCCCGTGAACCATGCGCTGGAGGAGGTTTGCAATGCGATCGGTTGGATCTTCCGCCAGTTCGGGGGCAGTCAAAAAGACGACAAGCGCATTCAATTGTGTGCGCGGGATAAAGACCAAGAGCAACCCGCCGATTGTCTCGACCACGCCGGCAAGCCCTTTGATCCAAACGCTGAGCAGGAAGAACGCGTGCTCGATTTTGCGCTCGACACCGCTTGATGTGCGAGGAGACATGGTTCAGTGACCGCGCGCCGACGCGGGCTTCTCTGCCTCGCCTGCGATGGGCGCGCCGAAGGAGAACGAAAACACCGCGAACACTTGCACCGCCGGCGTGTGATCGCTCGTTCCGATCAGCGGCGAGAGATCAAGACGCGCGCGCTTGGTCGGACGCCAGGCTAGCGTCGGCCCGATCGCCAAACCTTTTACTGTGCCGTTACGCCCGATTCGTTCGCCTCCGCTGCGGTATTGCATTTCAATTCCGACCTCGAGCTTTTCTTCCGGTAAAAGGACCGGGACTTCGACGCTCTGCGCGAAACCGGCGCTGGTCGATTCATGGCCGCCGAAGTCATGATCGACAAAAATGTTCATCGCCCATTCGATGAGGTGAGGAAAATCGTGCGAGATCAAAAGCGCGAGCTCACCCGAATCGGGCAACGCATTGCTGAGCCCGAACCGGTACTCGGCAGAGATAGCCGGGTTGAGCGGAAGCTTGTTCCAATTAGCAAGCGCGTAACGCGATTCGAGAGTGAAGCTGCGGTCGCGAGTCTCACCGGCAAAATGCTCGATCTGGTTTTGTATGCCAACGGTGAAGCGCGCAGGCAGCCCCATCTCGATCTCCTGTCGGAACAGTTGACTTGGCAGGCCGTGACGGAAGATGTCGCCTTCATATCCAGCTTCCAATTCAAAGCTGAAAGGCGAAAGCACATACGATTTTGTGAGCGTGGAGATGCGGCCATGCGACAAATCGGGCGGCGCACCGTAGGCGCTGGGCAGCTCTCCGGCTTCAGCTTCCACGACCACCGACCGGTTCTCGATCTCCTGCGCGTTCGTTGCGGCGGTTCCGGCAACCAGAAGAATTGCTATTAGAACGCGCAAAAGCATGGTCCATGGTAGGGCGAAAGAGAAAAAACTGCGCGTGCGAGTTTTGCGGCCTGGTCGAGCGGCTGCCGTAAGGAGCGGCGGTATAATACCGCCGCCCCATAGAAAAAACCGTTTGACTCTCTATTTAGCTAGAGGGTCTAGGGTGCGGCCATGAAGGCAAAGCAGGCCGGAATTCTGGCAGTGATTCTTGGATCGACCTGTTGCATCGGACCGTTGCTCTTGGTGGCAATCGGAGTTGGCAGCGGTGCAGTATTCATCGGCCGCTATCACTGGTTTTTCATTATTGCCGCCGCGGCGGTGCTGACCTGGGCATGGGCAAAATATTTGCGTGAGAAAACCGTTTGCGATTGCGAGCACAAACCGATGGCCGGCCGACGGACCGGAGTGCTTACGCTGCTCGTTGCCACGGGGTTGGTCCTCGGTTTCGCGGGCCTGAACATAAGCCGCTACGTGTTTGCGAGCGCGCCGGTTGCAACACAAAAACAAACGCAGCTCGCGAACGGACTAAATCATGTTGTCATTCCAGTAGAAGGAATGAGCTGCATCACTTGCGAAATTCCCGTGCGCCACGCGCTGAGGAAAATCGACGGCGTCAAATCGGTGCAGGTCAACGCCGCGACAAAAACCGCTGCGGTAGATTACGAACCGGCGAAAACGAATCCCGAACAGCTCGTAGCGGCGATTAATTCCACCGGATATCGCGCGACGCTTCCTATCAAATGAGAATCTTTCTGAACCATGAGAACGAAAGGACAAAAACATGAAGACACACCTAGTTTTGATGAGCTCGTTGGTTAGCGTGACGCTCGCGAATGCCGCCGGAAATGCAGGCCCAGTCACCGCCGATCGCGTTAGCGTATTCAAAGTTCCGCTGATTTGTCCGGCGGCACCGCAGATTGGTTGTGGCAGTGCTTCGAAACCGATTCTTTTGGATCTGGAGAAGCAAACGGGCGTTGCCGAAGCGTGGTTGAATCGCCCTGGAACAAGAATTGCCGTGGTGTGGAAACCCGACTCGACGGCGGAGAATCGAAGTAGTGTGATCGCGGACCTCAAGGAAGACAACGCCGTGGAGATGCAAGGAACGTCTCGCGACGAAGCGGTAAAAGATTTCTTGTCCGGCAAAGGCTGGTATCACGGAGCGGATGTGGACCGCTTGAGTGAAGAAGAGGCGGGGATTATCGCAGCGCGGTGGGTTCGTCGAGTAGAGGCAAAGACTCCGCTGGCTAAGGATAAGGCTGAAGGCCTTCAGCGCACTCTCGCTGACTCGTTGCGTAAAGACTTAACGGGCGAGAATGCCCGCCAAAACCAGAAGGCTCTGCGATTGCAAGAAGTCGCGGGCCAATATCTCGACCAGGACCAAATCAAGGTTTTACGCGAGGCAATCGAGAGAGGTGTGCGGCCTCTGCCTGACGATGAAAGGGCGAACTGAGCTGTCCGTATATGACAACAAGATCAGTCATCACGTGTCCGACCTGCGGTTTCGCCAGGGAGGAAGCAATGCCTACCGACGCCTGCCAGTTTTTCTATCAATGCACCAATTGCGAAACCGTCCTGAAACCTAAACGCGGCGACTGTTGCGTGTTCTGTAGCTACGGCTCCGTCCCATGCCCTCCAAAACAGACTGAAGCACCGGGCTGCGCTTAGTCCATAATCCTAGTTCCGGAAAACGGAGATCTAACTTATGGCGAGAGCGTTTGACCTTATAGTGATTGGGACCGGCGCGGCGGGCGCCAGTGCCGCCTACGAATGTCGATCGGCCGGGTGGAGTGTCGCGATCATCGATTCCCGCCCATTTGGCGGGACATGCGCGTTACGCGGTTGCGATCCGAAAAAAGTGCTAGTCGGCGCGGCAGAGGTGATCGAGCGCACGCGGCAGATGGCCGGCAAAGGAGTTAGGTGTGATGACGTGAAAATAGACTGGCCCGCCCTAATGCAGTTTAAGCGGACCTTCACTCAGCCTGTTCCCGCAGACCGGGAAAGGCAATTCTCACAAGCAGGCATTGTCGTTTTTCACGGACGCGCCCGTTTCACCGACAAGACTACCGTCCAGGTCGGAGACGACACGCTGAAGGGTCGATACGTTCTGGTCGCGGCGGGCGCACGCCCAGCGACATTGGGTATTGATGGTGAGGAACACCTAACAACCAGCGAGGAGTTTCTGGAGTTGGATGTTCTGCCTCCGCGCATTCTGTTCGTTGGCGGCGGCTACATCTCGTTCGAATTCGCGCACATAGCGGCCCGCTCGGGCGCTCAGGTCCAGATATTACATCGCGGTGAGAGGCCGCTCGAGCGCTTTGACCCCGATATGGTCGATCGGTTAGCGCACGCGACAAGAGAGCTAGGTATTGCGCTGCACCTCAAAACCGCCGTGCAGAGGATCGAGCAAGGTACCGGCAACTTCACCGTGCACGCGTGTGTCGATCGCGCGCCACAGACGTTTGAAGCCGATTTGGTGGTGCATGGCGCCGGCCGCGTGCCAGACATTGATGACCTCGATCTCGAAACGGCGCACGTTGAACGCGAGAAGCGCGCCGTCCGCGTCAATGAGTTCTTGCAGAGCGTGTCAAATCCTAACGTCTATGCGGCCGGAGACGCGGCCACTAAAGGGCCGCCCCTGACTCCGGTGGCCGCGATGGAAGGTGAAGTCGTAGCGTCAAATCTGCTCAAGAGGAACCACCGCGCGGCAGATTTTGCGGCGGTTGCTAGTATCGCCTACACGCTTCCACCGGTAGCATCCGTGGGGTTGCTTGAAGCGGCAGCAAAAGAAAAGGGCCTGAAATTTCGGGTAAACCATCAGGACACGTCGGAATGGTATTCCTCTCGCCGCGTCGGTGCGAAGTATTCAGCCTTCAAGGTATTAATCGAAGACGGCAGCGAGCGAATTCTCGGCGCGCATCTAATTGGTCCGCATGCCGAGGAGCAGATCAACCTGTTTACTCTCGCCATCCGCTGTGGGATTCGAAGAAGCGACATCGAGGCGACACTTTTCGCCTATCCAACCGGCGCATCGGATTTGAGCTACATGGTTTAGCACGACCAACGGAGCACACGTGGAACTAAATGAACGACACCTTGAGCCAGCCTCGCGCTAGTCACGGTTTTTGGAAAAGGAATCTGGATAAGATTGGCGTCGGCGGATCACTCTTTGCCGCGCTCTGCTGTCTGGGCTTTCCCGCGTTGTTATCGATCTTATCTGCAAACGGACTCGGCTTCCTCATCAACGACGCAGTTCTGCTGCCGTTGCTCGTGGTCTTTTTGCTCGTGACGCTCGGCGGTCTTTACCTCGGCGTGCGTCAGCACCGCTCGTGGCTGGCGTTCGGTGTCGGTTTGCTGAGCGCCGTTGGCGTTTTTGTTTTCATCTTCGTCGCGTTTAATAAAATTCTGGCAGCGATCAGCGTAGCTGGCCTGTTAATTGCCAGCGTTCTCAATGTGGTGTTGCGGCAACGCAGTTAATTTGTTCTCGCGCTTGCCGCACGACTCGGCGCATGATTCTTGAATGACCTCGCTCGATAATCGCAATCGAGTTGGCGTGGCGCTGCTGGTTCTCCGCGTCACGGTTTTTGTGGTCTTGCTCATTTGGACGATCGACAAGTTCGTTCGTCCGGCGCATGCCGGCTCAGTTTACGAACATTTTTATTTTTTGCCGGGTATGGGTCCAACCGTGATTTATTCGGTCGGAGTCCTGGAACTCGTCATCCTGCTTGGGCTTGCGATCGGGTTCGCAAAACGATTTACTTACGGAATCATTCTCCTGCTGCACGCGGTTTCGACCTTTTCGTCTTTCCATCAGTATCTGCATCCGTTCGAAGGGTCGAACATTCTCTTCTTCGCTGCCTGGCCGATGCTCGGGGCCTGTTTCACGCTCTACTGTTTGCGCGATCTCGACACGCTTTGGACGGTGCGGTGGATCGGCCGCTCCGCGGGCGACGGTAAATAATGCGTCTCGGCGCACATAGTTAACATCGAGCAAGGGACTGCTCGATCCACCAGGTCGACAACGAATGTCTTTTCTCAAATCGCTGGCGACGGACGCGGGTTTGTTGCAAATCTTTCAGGCTTTTCCCGAAGCCGCGCGACCACTGTTGGAATATCATGAAGTCTTACTACGAGGAGATTCTCCATTCAGCGCGGCCGAGCGCGAGCTGATCGCGGCCTACGTCTCCGGTCTGAACAACTGCAACTATTGTCGGGCGGTTCATTCGCAAACGGCGGTTGCACTGGGAGTCGGTGCGGAACTCGTTCAGCAATTATTGCCGAATTCGCAAATGCAAGATGTCGATCTTCGCATGCGGCCGGTCCTGGCTTTCGTTCGCAAACTCACGGTGTCACCCGCCAAAATCACGGCGGCAGACGTCGATGCAATTTTTGCCGCGGGCTGGAACGATCGCGCGCTGCATGATGCCGTTGCGATTTGCGCGTTGTTCAATTTGATGAACCGGCTCGTGAACGGGCTCGGTGTCGAGGCGTCAGAGGAATACACCAAAATGGCCGGGCAACGGCTGGCCGACGGCGGCTACGCGCAATTGCTCAAATTATTGCCTGCGCCGAAATCGGACCTGGAATAACGACAGTCCCTGATGACTCTTACGGCTGTGATGGCGACAGTCGAATCGAACTGAGATGGGCGGCGCCGATTTTCAGCAATTGGTGGATCGACAATACCCGCCACTTTTTCGCTTTGCGCTCAGTTTGTCGAAATCGAAAGCCGAAGCGGCGGATGCTTGCGCTGGAGGGATCGCCCGATCAGCTTCGGGCGTTTCTGCTGTAGTTGCGCTCGCTTGCACTCCGTCGAGTTGTCGTTCCTATTGCTCGCACCATGAGGGTCCTGCGATTGGGAGTTAACATCGATCACATCGCAACGCTGCGGCAGGCGCGTTATTCAACGATGCCGGACTCGAAAAACGCCGAGCCCGATCCGATCGCCGCGGCCGCGATATGCCAAAGTGCCGGGGCAGCTGGAATCGTCGCGCATTTACGGAGCGATCGCCGCCACATGCAGGATCGGGACATCAAACGGCTGCGTGAAAACATCATGACGAAATTGAACCTGGAGATGGGCAACACGCCCGAAATCCTCGATGTGGCGTTGCATGTCCTCCCCGATGAAGTCTGTCTCGTTCCCGAGAAACGCGAGGAAGTCACGACCGAAGGCGGACTAGATGTCGTTGCCAGTCGCAAAGAACTGGAACCGACAATCAAACGCCTCCACACCTCCGGGATTCGTGTAAGTCTCTTCGTCGATCCGACGCTAGAGCAAATTGACGCTGCCAGCGAACTTGGGGTGGAAATGGTCGAGCTTCACACCGGCAAACTGGCAAATGCGTTTTCGGAAAAGATCGAGAAGGAGGAGCTCGAAAATTTGCAGGCCGCGGCCAGGGCCGCGGCGGAACTAAAGCTGCAAGTCAATGCCGGCCACGGCATCAACTACGCGAACATCGCCCTGATTCATAAAATTCCGGACCTGACCGAGCTCAACATCGGTCACGCGATTATTGCCCGTGCAGTTTTTACCGGGCTCGAAGCCGCGGTGCGCGACATGCTCGCGGCAATGAAAGATTACCGCGGATGATTATGCTAAACAGATACGAACGTGACCTATGTTGTAGCCACGGTGCTGCTTGCCACGCCGAAGCCGTGGGGCGAACGCGGGTGTCGCCGTGCTCCGATGGACGCAAGGATCGCCTCGACCCAGCGAGGCGGCTACATCATGACCGGTCAAGTTCCAGAGGTGGATCGCGTTCTCCGAACGCGATGAAGGATTACCGAGGATGAATTTAATATTTGTAGGGCGTCTGTGTCAGACGCCAACACGAGGCGTTTCACAGAAACGCCCTACAATTTTCCCATGAGCATGCTTGGCATAGGCGTCGATTTGATCGAATGCGAACGCATCCAGCATTCAATCGATCGATTTGGTGAACGCTTTCTTCACCGCGTTTTTACTGACGGTGAAATTAAGTATTCAATGTCGATGAAATTTCCCGCACGCCATCTGGCGGCGCGGTTTGCCGGAAAAGAAGCAGTCTCAAAGGCATTCGGCACCGGCATCGGCAAAGCGATGAATTGGCGCAACATCGACATCCAAAAAAAACCGAGCGGCGAACCGTTTCTGGTCTTCTCCGGACTAGCCCGGGAATTGGCCACAAAACGTGGCGTAACTTCCGCACTCATCACGCTCAGCCATACCGATCATCACGCGATGGCGTGCGTTGTCCTGGAGAGTTGATCTGACTGGTTTCAGCCGCGAAAGCAACGCTTAGCAGTCCAACGTCAACCAGAGGTATGATCAAACCCGCCCGTGCGGAGGAATTGAATTGTCTGTCGGATAGCTTCGCGGTTCCGCATGATGAAAGGATGCGTTGCATGAATGACAATATGATCGGTCATGCCAGCGACCTTCGTCCTTTCAACGGAGACTTTTCCGTCATTCCGGCCGGGAATGAGCAAGCTATTGATCCAATTAATTGAGCGGTCGCCGGCGATGATGCCGGCGGAGAAATTTGCCGGGCCAAGTGTGTTGGGCAACGAATTTTCACTGGAGCCTAATTCATTTCCTGCCGGACCATTGATCATTTTGAAGATGAAACACCAACCCAGTTTGTCCACGACTTCGCTGCCTTGGTTCGGAGGCGCCAGCATAATCACACGACCGAGCGCGGGAATGGCGTGGCGCGCAAGATAACTTCGCACGAGAATCCCGCCGAGTGATTGAGTGACGAAATCGATTTTTGTCGCGCCGTTGCGTTGGCAATCCGCGACCGCCTTTCCAATCGTGTCGTCGGCGAGCTTTTCAACCTTCGCGGCGCGCGAAGGATAGCTCATGTTCAACACCGTGTAGCCAGCCCTGGTCAAGGCGCGTTCCATTGTTGCCATCGAACGGCTCGTGCGGCACAGACCGTGCAAGAGAACTACTTCCTCCTGTGTGCCAAAAGCCGGAGCAGAGCCAAACAGAGCAGCCATTAAAATTAGACCTCTAAAGGGCATGCCGGGCATAAGCTATTTTTGTTAAACACCATTGCGTGCGTTGTCATCGAGGGAAAAACTAGCATTAGTTAAAACAAGTGGTCATGGCTGCACGTTTCGCAGCGTAATCCGCTGATGCCTTCCCGGATGACGATGGGCAGCATGCACAAGGCCGCGACTGGATCGGCCCACCACCATCCGAAAAGGGCATTGAGCCCAAGGCCAACCAGAAGGATTACCGACAAGTACGCACATATGTCGCTTTGATGTGAATCGGCGTGAAGCGCACTGCTTTGCAATTGGGCGGCGGCACGACGCTTAGCCCGCGCGAGCAATGGCATGACGATGATACAGGTAGCAGCAAAAATGATTCCGAAGTAGCTGGCCCGCGGTGGCTCGCGATTGATCAAGTCTTTGGTTGCATCGAACGCGATGTACGCGGCCAGAGCGAAAAAACAGAATCCAACCAGCCGGTGCGCGACGACCTCTCGATCTTCAGCTGAAGCCGAATCGGTCAGCCGCCAAAGCAGGATGGCGCTCGAAATCACTTCAATCATCGAATCGATCCCAAATCCGACGAGCGCGATGCTGCCAGCGAACGCTCCGGCAATCAGGCCAGCCAGAGCTTCAAACGATGTCCAGGCAATGCTGGCGTATTGCACACGCCGGCCCGCCCGAGGTAGATCAGCATCTTTCACCGCGGCGAAATATCGGGTCCGAGGTGCGGCTCGTCCCGAACTTTTTGTTGAACGATTCGACGCGCGGCCTGTCTTGTGCTATGGCGCAAGGTGATGCGAGGCAGGATTCTAGTTTCAATCGTGGTAGCGGCGGCTGTCGTCGCCGCGCCGATGACTCTTTCCGGGCGGGCCTGCATCCTTTCGAACGCCCCGAGTGAAAAAGCATGTCTGCCAGATTGCTGTGCGAACAAGACTTGTTGCGCGACATCGCCGAAGAACACGGCTCCAGTCTCTCAGCCGCTGGCGAAATCTGCTTCGGTGCAACAGCACATTGCGACCTTGCCTTCTGCGGTTGCGTTCGTGGGATTGGATCCGGCCGCGGGAACATCGTCGGTTTTATCGAGCCGAGATTGCACGGCGCATTCGCCGCCAATGCTCGCGCTCATCTGCATTCGCCTCATCTGATCCGAAGAGCCTGACACCCGAGGTGTGCCCATTTCCCGGGCACTTCGCGCGTTCAAACCCTCTTCCGACAGATGAAAACATTTTACCGATTACTTTTTTATTTAGCTTTAACTTCAATTCTTCGTGCTGGGGAATCCGGCGATGCCGAAATCGAATCGTCGCGCACTCGCATATCGTTAGTCGAAGTCACGCGCGCGGTGCTGGAAAATAATCCGGCAATCAAAGAAGCCGAGAACCGTTGGCGGGCGGCAAGGCAGCGAGTTACCCAGGCGGCCGCATGGGACGACCCACGCATCGCGGGTGACTCGGAGTTCAAGCGCTTCGTCAACATTCCCCCAAACGCGTTCATGGATCAATCGCTCACGCTCGAGCAATTGGTTCCGATCACCGGAAAAAATCTTGTGCGTGGTCGGGCCGCGGCTGCGGAGGCGTTGTCGGTGTTTGAAGAAGTGCGCCGCGCTGAACTCGACGTAATCGCGAAAGCGCGAACGTCCTATTTTCGACTGGCCAATGCTTACGCCCAGCTGGAGATCAATAACGAAAATCTCACCTCGCTTAGGCAGATTGCGGATATCAGTCGTTCAAGATACGAGACCGGGCTGGAAAGCGCAGCCAACGTCCTCGTAGCCGAGACCGATTACACTAAGTTGCTCGAAGCACGGCGGGATTTGGAACGCAATCTGTCGGATGCGCAGTCGCAGCTCAACACGTTGATGAACCGCGACGCGTTTGCGCTACTCGGCCCGCCGGCGGGCGCAAGCATCAACGAGGCGAATCTTTTGTTGAGCAAACTCCGCGGGATAACGCTTGCGCAGCGGCCGGAAGTGAACATGGCGCGAGCGAAGATCGACAGGGAGAAATCGAATCTTGATCTCGCCCATCGCGCGTGGATCCCCGATCCAGCGCTGATGGTCAAGGGCCAGCGTTACAACGATGCCGGAGAAGCGGTCAGCGAATTAGACGCGGGCGTCTCATTCAGCGTGCCGTGGGTAAATCCCTGGAAATACTCAGCGGGAGTGCGCGAGGCGCGCGCAAACGTTGCTGCCGCCCAGCAAGGATTCGATCGCGAACAAAAGGAAGCGCTGCGGCTGTTGCGCGATCAGTTGGAAAAAATCGAGACGTTGCATCATCACGTCGAGCTTTTCCGAGACAAACTCGTGCCCCAGGCGCGGCAGGCATTTGAGGCAACGCGGCTGAGCTACGAATCCGGTAAAGCGACGTTCCTCGATTGGATCAGTGCCCAACGAAACCTGCGCGACATCGAAGCGATGGGACGTGAGCACTTGGCCAATTATCAGACCGCGGTCGCTGAGTTGGAGGCGGTCATCGGCGCGGAACTCTACGCGCGTCCTGTCGAATCCGGCAGCCGCCCGACCGAAAGGAAATCCCAATGAGAACATTTACCCAAAAAATCACGGTGTTGATCGCACTTGTCGCGCTGCTCTTTGGCGCGGCGTCATGCGGAAAAAAGAGCGCCTCGGGGAAGCCGACCGATGTGGATTATTACACATGCACCATGCACCCGTCGGTGAAATCGCAGGATCCACACGGGAAATGTCCCATTTGCAGCATGGACCTGGTTCCGGTGCTGAAAAAAACTGGCGGTGAGCCGAAGCCCGAAGCTTCTGCACAGCCGCAGGAAACCAAAACCGGCGGGATGGAAGGGATGGCTGGAATGCCAGGGATGCCGGGAATGAAAGCCGGCGAAATGAAAGGTGCGCAAACGAGCGAGTTCGTGGTTCCGGTAGAACGGCAACAGCAAATCGGCGTCACTTACGCGAAGGTCGAGCGCAAACCGCTGCGTCATACGATTCGTTCGGTCGGTTTGGTCGTGCCCGATAAATCACGGAACTGGCAATTCGTATCGCGCGTTGATGGTTACGTGCAAAAGCTTCATGTCACCGCGCCCGGTGAAATCGTTGAGAAAGATGCGCCGCTCATGTCGATCTACAGCCCGGACCTGCTCACGAGCGAACGCGAATTTGTCGAGCTGCTGCGGATGCGCGACGACGCAAAAACCAAAGAAGCTCGCGAAACGCCCGAGCGACTGATCAATTCAGCAAAACAACGTCTGCGGTTGTGGAACGTGACCGACGCCCAGATTGATGACTTACAAAAAACGAGAAAACCCCAGGAGAACCTAACCCTGTTGTCGCCGTTCCGCGGCGTTGTGCAATCGGTGCCGGTCGAGCAAGGCAAAGGCGTGAAGATGGGCGACATGCTCGTCGAGGTCGCTGATCTAAGCCTCGTTTGGGTTTGGGCAGAGTATTACGAGAACGAGCTGCCGATGTTGAAGGTCGGGCAAAAGATCGACATCTCCACGAAGTCGTATCCCGGTGAAAAATTCGAAGGCACCGTCGCGCTGATTAATCCGTTTCTCGAGGAAGCGAAACGGACGGCCAAAGTGCGAATCGACATCGCTAATCCTGATTTCAAGCTGCGTCCGGCGATGTACGTCAACGCCGAGCTGGGCATGGACATGGGTGAAGGCCTAACGATTCCGGTGAGCGCCGTAATGCCAACCGGCACGCGTAACGTTGCGTTTGTCAATAAGGGCGAAGGCAAACTGGAACCGCGCATTGTTCAGCTCGGCTCGAAATACGGTGACGATTACGAAGTGCAGAATGGTTTGCGCAAAGGCGAGCAGGTTGTCGCCAGCGCGAACTTCTTGATCGATGCCGAATCAAAGGTGCAGCAGGCGGTGAAAGATTTCGAGCCTTCGCCGACCGCTTCACCGCAGGTGAGAGAATGACCGACGACCGATCTCCCACAGACAATTCGATCGCGAGGTCCGCACCGCGCGAAACGCTCATCGAACGAGTTATCGCTGCAAGTGCGCGGAATAAGTTTCTCATTTTCATTTTCACCTTCTTCGCAATCGCAGCGGGAATTTACGGGCTGCGCAACACGCCGCTCGACGCTATTCCCGATCTGAGCGACGTGCAGGTAATCGTTTATACCGAGTGGGAAGGGCGTTCGCCCGATCTGGTCGAAGACCAGATCACGTATCCTATTTCTACCGTCTTCATCGCCGCGCCAAAAGTGAAATTCGTTCGCGGCGAATCGATGTTCGGCAAATCGTTCATCTACGTCATTTTTCAGGACGGCACCGACATATATTGGGCGCGGTCGCGCGTGATTGAGTATCTCAATTCAGTCCGGGGATCGCTGCCCGAGGGTGTGAATCCGGTCATCGGCCCTGACGCGACGGGAGTCGGCTGGGTTTACGAGTACGCGCTGGTTGACGACAGCGGCAAACATGATCTCGCGCAGTTGCGTTCGATCCAGGATTGGAATCTTCGCTACGCGCTCGCATCCGTGAAAGGCGTCTCCGAAGTAGCGCCCGTCGGCGGCTTCGTGAAACAATACCAGGTCGATCTCGATCCAAACGCGCTCGTTGCTTACAACATTCCGCTCAGTGAGGTGGTTAACGCCATCAAAATGAGCAATGCCGACGTCGGCGGCAAAATTTTCGAGGTCGCAACGACTGAATATTACGTGCGCGGGCGCGGCTACATTAAAAAAATTGAGGACATCGAAGACATTGTCCTCAAGGTCGAGAACGGCACGCCGGTGTATTTGAAGAATGTCGGCACGGTCCATCTGGGCGGCGATATCCGGCGCGGCGTGGCCGAGTTGGACGGACGCGGCGAAACCGTCGGCGGGATCGTGGTGATGCGTTATGGCGAGAACGCGCTCAACGTCATCGACGGCGTTAAAAAGAAAATCGAGGAGATCAAAAGCTCGCTGCCCGAAGGCGTGCGGATCGTGCCGACCTATGATCGCAGCGATTTGATCAAGCGCGCAATCGCAACGCTGCGCGAAAAGCTGATCGAAGAAAGCATCGTCGTCGCGCTGGTGTGCATTGTTTTCCTCTGGCACGTGCGTTCGTCGCTGGTCGCGATCATCACGCTGCCGATCGCGATCATTCTCTCATTCATCCCGATGTGGTGGATGAACGTGACGAGCAACATCATGTCGTTGGGCGGAATCGCCATCGCCATCGGCGCCATGGTCGATTCCGCCATCATCATGATCGAGAACGCCCACAAGGCGCTGGAACATTTCCGCGACGAACACGGACGCGAGCCGTCCGGATTAGAGCGCGTGGATGTGATCATCGCCGGCGCGAAATCCGTTGGGCGTCCGCTTTTCTTCGCCCTGCTCGTGATCACGGTGAGTTTTCTTCCGGTATTTTCGCTCACCGCGCAGGAAGGCCGATTGTTCCGACCGCTCGCGTTCACGAAAACATTCTCCATGTTTTTCGCCTCGTTCCTCGGCGTGACGCTCGTGCCGGTTCTCATGCTGCTTTTGATTCGCGGCAAGATCACGCCGGAAAAGGGCAATCCGGTGAATCGGTTTCTGATTGCAGGCTATCAGCCATTCGTAAATTTCGTCCTGCGCTATCGTTGGTTCACGCTCGCCTGCGCGGCGCTTCTGCTGCTCATCACCATTTTCCCCTTCAAAAGGCTCGGGAGCGAATTCATGCCGCCGCTGAATGAAGGCACGTTGCTCTACATGCCGACCGCTGTTCCTGGAATGTCGATCACCGAGGCGACGAAAATTCTCCAGATTCAAGATCGGCAACTAAAAAAAATCCCTGAGGCCGTCACAGTTTTTGGTAAGGCAGGCCAGGCCGATACGCCGACCGATCCCGCGCCGATGTCGATGTTCGAAACCATTGTCGCGCTCAAGCCGCCCAATGAATGGCGCAGGGGAATGACGTGGGACAAGCTTCTCGCCGAAGTTAACGCCAACATTAAGACGCCGGGGATGGCGAACATCTTTTGGATGCCGATCCAGACGCGCACCGAAATGCTGACTACGGGATTTCGCAGCGTGCTCGGCGTAAAAGTTTTCGGTCCCGATCTCGGCGAAATTCAAAAGCTCGCGGTGCAGATCGAGCGCGAGCTGGCCAATGTGCCCAACACGCGAAGTGCGTTCGCCGAGCGAACTGTCGGCGGCTATTTTCTCGATTTCACCGTCGACCGTGAAGCCGCCGCGCGCTACGGACTCAAAGTCGGCGACGTGAACGACATTGTCGAATCGGCCATTGGCGGCAAAAACATCACCACGACGGTGGAAGGCCGCGAGCGTTATCCGGTCAGCGCCCGTTACGCGCGCGATTTTCGCCAGGACATCGACGCGCTCAAACGTGTGCTCGTTCCGACACCGACCGGCACGCACGTACCCATTTCGCTTCTGGCCGATATCCGTTACAAGACCGGTCCGCCCGAAGTCCGCAGCGAAGGTGGCAAACCGGTTGGCTTCGTATTTGTCGATATCACATCGAGCGACATCAACGGTTATGTGCGCGCGGCCTCGCAGCGCCTCGCGCAAACGATTCAGTTTCCGGCTGGTTATTACATTCAATGGGCCGGACAATTCCAATATCTCCAGGAAGCGTTGCAGCGACTCAAGATCGTGATCCCATTCACGCTGCTGATTATTTTTCTGCTCATCTACATCAGCACGCGCTCCGTAACACGAACGCTCATCGTTCTCTTGTCCGTGCCGTTCTCGCTCGTCGGCGCGTTCTGGCTCCTTTGGTTGCTCGGTTACAACATGAGCGTCGCCGTTTGGGTTGGGCTCATTGCGCTCGCCGGAATCGATGCCGAGACCGGCGTGGTCATGCTGCTCTATCTCGATCATGCGTGGGAAAAATTCCGCGCCGCGGACCGGATGAACAACATGCGCGATTTGCACGACGCCGTGGTCGAAGGCGCAGTCCAGCGTGTTCGTCCCAAAATCATGACGGTGTGCGCGATCCTGTTCGGCCTATTGCCGATCATGTGGTCGCCCGCGCTGCAAGCCGGCGCCGACGTAATGAAACGCATCGCCACGCCGATGATCGGCGGCGTCATCAGCAGCGCCGTTTTGAATCTCCTGATTTATCCGGTGATTTACGTCATATGGCGACGGCGTGAGCTGCTTGACAAAACTGAAGGAGCTAAGCCGTTTCTTCCACCTGCGCTGATCATTTCACACCAAAATCGGCACGGTGTGCTCAAATGGATTGCGCTGATCGTGACAGTGATCGCAATTTTCTATGGCGGAAAATGTGGGTGGCAAAAAGTGCGTCCGGCACAAGTTTCTCCCGCGCCCGCGGGATTCGTCACGCAAACCGTGAATGATCTGACGGTGAATCTAACCAATCGCGCAGGCGGTCTTCGCAAAGGCGACAATGAAGCGACGATCGAGTTTCGCGATCGCAACGGCCAGCTCGTCGATGTTGGCACGGTCAAGTTCGACGCGGACATGAAAATGCCCGGAATGGTGATGCACTCCGGCGCCACGGTGGAGCGGACAAAGGTGCCCGGCCGCTATCGCGCCAAAATCAAAATCGACATGTCCGGTGATTGGAATGCTGAAATTTCTTACGATGGTCCGCACGGCCAGGGTCAGCATAGTTTCTCTGTTACTGGAAAATGATTTTCAGTTTCACATTTATGGTGAAGGAGGTAATAAGATGAAGAAGACGACACTAAGCGCTAAGCGTTGGTCTCGTTTAGCGTTTGCTTGCGACCACAGCATTCGCGCGGCGAAGAAATTCACTTGCCGCGTAACCTGGAAAAACATTGGACAAGTGCTCTTGCGACATGAAGTGAGAATTGGTCGCGCTTTTGCTTGCTAGAAAAGTTCGAAAATTCTGCGGATGAGCGAGGCGATTGTATCTGAACGGAGTTACGCGCTGCGAGCTGCGCTCCGGCTGGAAATAATCACGGTACTTTGGATGGCGATTGAAGCCGCAGTTGCGATCGGCGAGGGCATTATTGCGCGCAGCTTGCTACTTATTGCTTTCGGAATCGACAGCGGGATTGAACTTGCTTCTGCAATTGTTGTCTTCAGGCGTTTTCGACCCGAGTCGCACCGGAAATTCTTTAGCGAGCAACCAGCCTTACCTTCGGCACGATTTCAGCCCTTTTTGGCCTGCAGGACAAAATTATTGATCAGCGGCAGTACACAATCCTGGTCACGGTTATAAGCCTGAGCGCGTTTGTTCCCGCGCTGATCGCGCAAACCTTTTTCCAGCCAACCGTCGAGGCCATGCATGCGTGGGAACGCGTTTATCGCCGACGACTCGGCGTCCTTTCAGTAGAAGACCGCGAGGAAATCGTGCCGCAAACCGAAGAATAGGTCAGCTGCGCCGAAAGCATGAAAATTGCAATCCCCAGCGGCGGTTGCGTAGCGCAGCTGGCTGCGAGAAAGTTGAACGAGACAATCTTTCGACCTGTTGCGAGGAACCGATTCCGTTCCCCTGGGATTCGGGCCGACGATCGTGGTTAATTCGGCCTAATTCTCGTTAGGGCCTAACCGTGCCCCGAGCCAACTGCCTACCGGAAAAAGTACCGCCCCCACGCCCAATGGGTGTGAAGGCGGCAGTTCCCCCCAGGAACATCGTAGCTATAAGCTTGAGAGATGCCATTCACGGTGCATAACGCATTGCATTCAGCACTGTTTCGGCATCGGAGACTTCGCGCAGGCACTGCGCCTGCTTAGAGGGCAATCGAGATGAAAAGGAGGATGACTGCACAACGGGCAAAGTCGCCATTTGTCATCGTTCTCTTGCTGGCTTTACAATTCTCGGCCATCGCGCGCGTCCCGCTTCGACCAGTTGACAAACCCCGGTTGAACCGCACCAAACTGAAAATCACCTCCCTGTGGGGTCCAGCGGGAGCGTGTGCGACAGTGGTTGGATTTGAATTGCTGAGGCGCCGGAGGAGCAAAAACGATCGCTAGGTCTGGCCCTGCAGTTTGTCCAACCATGTCGGACGGAAAAATTCGGCGCCTGTCCGGAGGGGAGAACCGTACTTTGAAAAAGCGCGCCGCAAACATCGGCTTTGCAGTCGCCTTCTTTTTCTTCGGGGTAGCCGACATTGTTACGCAACGGGGCTCGCATATTTTGAGCGAGTCGAGTGTTTATCGCTACAAGATCCTTCCCTTTGTTGACGCGCGCCATACAGGCTCGTCGGCGATCGTCGAAGGTTTGATTTTCATCGGTGGCGGCATCTTCTTTCTTTACCGCGCTTGCGCTAGGCGTGACGATAGTCAACCGTCGGACTCAGATTAGGCCGGTGGCTACAAGGTTTCTTTAAGGCGCCCTAAATCGGACGTCAGAAGAAATTCGGCAAGCGATCCGCCTTCGTTCCACTACGGCGCGACAAGCGCGCTTGCCGTACAATGACAAATCGCGACGATTGGTTGCAAAGCGATTACTGCCATGACCAACTTTATTCCTGCTCTTGGCCACGCTCTCTGGATGGCATTCGCCATGTTTTGGGAAATTTTGTGGCCTTTGATTCTGGGGTTTAGCCTTTCCGGCGTTGTCCAGGCAGTCGTGTCAAAGACGGAGATGAGCAAGCTCCTGCCTGACGATTCGCCGAAGTCTTTGGCAATCGCGACCGGACTCGGCGCCGCGTCATCGTCGTGCTCCTACGCCGCCGTTGCTCTGGCCCGGTCGATTTTTCGCAAAGGCGCAAGTTTTACCGCGGCGATGGCGTTCGAGCTTGCTTCCACCAATTTGGTCGCCGAACTGAGCATCATTTTGATCGTTCTGATGGGTTGGCAATTCGCCCTTGCCGAATTCACCGGCGGTCTGCTGATGGTCACGATCATGGCAGTCCTTTTCAGGGTTTTTCTTTCAAATAAACTCGTCAGAGAAGCCAGGGAGCAAGCCGACAAGGGAATCAAAGGAGTGATGGAAGGACATGCCGAGATGGACATGACCGCCGAGAACGACCGTTCGCTCTGGCAACGGCTTATTTCGCGCCAAGGGACGACTGCCACGAGTCATTATTTTGTGATGGATGTGGTTGCGGTATGGAAAGACATCGTCGGCGGGCTTTTGCTGGCCGGCGCTCTCGCCGCGTGGGTGCCGCAGGATTTTTGGCAAAACTTCTTTTTAACCTCGCACCCGGTGGCAGCGACAATTTGGGGACCGATCGTTGGGCCGCTGGTTGCGGTCCTGTCTTTCGTTTGCTCCGTCGGCAACATCCCGCTCGCAGCGGTACTTTGGAATGGCGGCATCAGCTTCGGCGGCGTGATCGCATTTATTTACGCTGACCTGATTATTCTACCGATCATCGATATTTACCGAAGATATTACGGTTGGCGAGTGACCGGTTTGATTATTCTTGTGTTTTACGTCGCGATCGCGGTCGCGGCGCTGGTTATTGAAATTGTTTTTCAGGCCCTGGGATTAATTCCTCGCCAACGCGCCGCGCAGATTATCGAAACGTCAATCACCTTTAATCATACGACCGTGCTGAACATCATCTTTCTGGCGGTCGCCGCTTTTCTTGTCGTGCGATTTTTAAAAACTGGCGGACCAAAAATGTTGGCACACATGTCTTAATCGCGGAAGCAAAATGGCGTTTCGGTAATCGTGCTGGACAGGCGCTTTCAGAGAAGTCTTATTAAATTAGAGAAAACCTAACTCGTCCCCATCCCATGATTACACGATTCATCATCGCAGTAGCGGCTGCGTCGTTGCTTGCATGTGTCGCCGCGGTCCGTGCCCAGCATCCCGTGGCGCCGCACGGGCCAACGACAATACAAATGCCAGTGAACAGAGCTCCGCAGCCTCAGGCTCAGCCGAGGGAGGTGAACACGAAGGATATCTCGGCCGGAATAAAAAAGCACATCGCAAGCGAGAGAAAGAAAGCCAGCGATAAGAAGTTTCACGTGATGTACCGGCGCCAGGATCTGGCGCTCGATTTGATTAAAGTGCATGACGACCGACTGTCGAATCTCGGCAACGGCAAATATTTCGCCTGCGTGGATATGAAAGCGACCGATGGCAAAACGTACGACATTGATTTCTTCCTGACCGGAAGCCCCGGCAACATGAAGGTCACCGAGACTTCCGTCCACAAGACCAACGGCAAGCCGCTTTACAATTGGAAAGAAGACGGCGGCGTTTGGAAGAAAGTTAAGGCTTAGCGGAATGCGGCAATAGAGCGGTGATGTAGCCGCCTCGGCGTCTCGAGGCGTTTTTTGAGTATGGCTGCCGAAGCACGGCGACATAGCGCCGTGGCTACAACTCACAGCGTTCGTTGACTTATCCAGCAGCCATCCACGGGGACTCCTCGACCCGCCTTCGCGTGCGCTACAGCTCGGCCAGCAGCTCGCCACGGGACGAGTCCGTCCCTGGCGGACGAGGCGGCTACAGATTTAACGCTTGCGCTATTAACTTGTTCCGGGCAGGAATAAAGTGCGTGTCTTGATCCTCGAATACCGAGAGCGATTTTATTAACGTAGGAAACTTCAACATTCAAATCCCATGATTACACGACTCATCATTGCAGCAGCAGTTGCGTTGTTCTTCACTCCAACGATGCCGATCCTTGCCCAGGAGCATCCGGAGCATCCGAAGAAGAAAGAAGAAACGAAAAAGGCCGAACACCCCAAGAAAGGCGGCGAGCACCCGCAGAAAGGCGAGGGGAAAGAAGTGACCACGGCGGAGATTTCCGCCGGGATCAAAAAGCACATTATTGCCGAGAGCAAAAAGTCGAGCGACGAAAAATTCCATGTCCAACACGAAGGCAAAGACCTGGCACTCGACCTGGTCAAAGTGCATGACAATCGACTCTCGAGTCTGGGCGAGGGCAAATATTTCGCTTGTGTCGATATGAAAGCAGCCGATGGGACCGTCTATGACATCGACTTTTTCATGGCGGGAAAACCGGGCGACATGAAAGTCACGGAGGCTTCCGTGCACAAGGTCAACGGCAAGCCGCTTTACAATTGGAAAGAAGAAAACGGCGTTTGGAAGAAAGTGGACGCGTAACAATTGCGAGTCGTCACTGGGATGCGTGCTCTGTGGTTTGCGCTGTTTTCGGTCGGGGCGTTAACGATTTCGGCGGCCGATAAGCCGGGGATCATTAAGGGCTCCGATGAGTTCGAGTTTGTTTATCGGGTCAAGTTGCCCGAGATCAAAGGCGACGCGCGCCTCTGGATCCCACTGGCGAAAACGGACGCCTTCCAGACAGTGACTCAGGAAAAAATCAGTATCCCGATCAGATGGGAGAAGATCCAGGATCGCGACTATGGCAACGATATTTGCGTGCTTCATCCGCAGCCGAGCGACAGCGGGAGAGACATCGAGCTGCGCTATCTTGTCCTGCGAAAGGAGAAATCTGCCTACGTGGCGAAGGGGGAGAACCCGGCGCGTTTCCTGCGTCCGGAGAAGCTGGTGCCCGTAAATGAGACATTCAAGACGCTCGCCGAGGGCGCGACAGCCGGGAAAAAGGGCGATCTCGAACGAGCCAAAGCACTGTATGATCACGTGCTCGGTCGGATGAGGTACGATAAATCAGGCAGCGGGTGGGGCAGGGGAGATGCAATTTACGCATGTGACGCTCGGACAGGCAATTGCAGTGATTTTCACGCTTATTTCATAGCATTGGCACGGAGCAGTGGGATCCCGGCGCGCTTTGCCATTGGTGCGACAATTCCGGCGGAAAAAAAGGAAGGTGCAATTGAGGGCTATCATTGCTGGGCGGAATTTTTTGCCGACGGCCGGTGGGTGCCGGTGGATATCAGTGAAGCCTGGAAAAATCCCGCGCTAGCTGATTACTATTTCGGTCATAACCCGGCGAACAGATTCGAGCTGACCAAAGGGCGCGACCTGATTGTCGATCCAGCGCCGGCCACTGGCCCGATTAATTTTCTCGCTTATCCGCTGCTCGAGATCGATGGGAAGATCGTGAAACCGGAAACTAGTTTCGCGTTTAAACGTATTGGGGCCTGAAATTGTGATCACGGCGCTGCCTGCCACGCCGTAACCCCGGCGGCGGCAGGTGTTATCGTGCCTTGTGTGCGAGCCCCGACACAGCGGGGCTGCTACATCAAGAACTCATTCCGCCAGCTTCGTCGGATCTGTCGCAGCCAGCGAGTCCGCGCGTTCCACGAGTTTGCCATCGGGACGGCGCCAGTAATCGCGCTGTTGTCGAAACGGCATTAGCAATGCATTGCCCGGGCGATTGTCCTCTTCGCTGGAATAGGCGGGGATGCCAACGACCACACGAGATTGTGGAATGTTCAGCCCCAGGGTCCGATGGAACCGGTCCCAACACGTGAACACGGTGCCGAAATTCGAGTTGTTCTCCCGCTGGACCTGGGAGTGATGAATCCCGTGCATACGCGGTGTGACGATTATTTTGCTCAGCAAGCGCTCGAAATGAATTGGCAATCGTAAATTGCTGTGATGAAAGATCACCTCGGCCAAAAAGGCAATTTGGTAAGCGGTAAACGCCCAGGCCGACAGCCCGATCAAGCTGACCTGAATCAGGTTGAAAGCGCTTGAGAATGCGATTTCGCCGAAATGAAATCGGAACGCTGTGGAGGCATCGAGGTCCGGATCAATGTGGTGAACGTTGTGAAAGCGCCAAAGCAACGGCACCCGATGGTTGGCCAGGTGCCAGTAATACCACGCCAGATCCATCATCAGGAAACTGACCGCGAATTCGGCCCAACCCGGCAGCGCAATAATGTGCACCAACCCAAAGGGTCGATCGGCCGACCAGCGCAGCGCCCAGTAGACCGCCGGTCGCACCAGGCTGATGGCGGCTAAAAACATCACGGCCGAAATGATAAGATTCACGATCAAACGTGCGATCAGTGATCGCGTGCTTTCGCGCAGAGGGAAAAAGCGCTCGAGGACAAAGAGCAGAAGAAAAACTGAGGCGCCAATGAGCGGTCGGGAAAGCTCGTTCACTTGAATCAAAGTTCGGCAGGAGAATAGCAGAATTCGCAAGGACCTGCGCAAGATCGAGATTGCAAGGGAGCAACAGAACCCCCCAGCGCAGATGCGCGTCCGATTGGCAGCCGGGGACGGCCGCCTCCACAGAAGATGAACTGATATCCAGCTTGAGACTGTCGTGGCTGGCGTCCTCGCCTGCACAACTTCCGAGCGTCACTTCTCAAGCGACACTTTCGTCGCGCTTGCCGCAGTCCAAAATCTCTAGCAACGCACCCGTTCCTCATTTATGAGATGGGTTCAAGTCCGCCAGTTTGTCGCGCGAAATGCCCAACACGTTTTTCCTCACCACGGCAATCGATTACACAAACTCGCCGCCGCATATCGGACATGCTTACGAAAAAGTGCTGGCCGACGTTATCGCGCGCTATCACCGGCTCAAAGGCGAGAAAGTTTTCTTTTTGACCGGTGTCGATCAGCATGGCCAGAAAGTTCAGCAGTCCGCTGCGAAAGCAGGCATTCCGCCATCGGAATTCGTCAAAGGTATCACCCAAAAGTTCATCGACCTCTGGAAAAAGCTGGACGTGAAATATGACGAATGGGCGGAGACGACGAGCGATCGTCACAAAAGGGTCGTGCAGGGAATGCTGCAGCGTTTGTTCGATGAGAAGCAAATCTACAAGGATAAACAGGCCGGCTATTACTCAGTTCGTCAGGAGCAATTTCTTACCGACAAAGAACGTGGGCCGGACGGCGAATTCGGTCCGGAGTGGGGGCAGGTCGAATTTCGCGAGGAAGAAAATTATTACTTCAAGCTTGAGCAACATAAACAATGGCTGCTCGATCTGATCGACAATCGGGCAAAAACGGATCGGCCATTTGTCATTCCCGATTTTCGGCAAGCTGAATTGCGCAATGCACTCGAGAGGCTAAGTGGCAACCGCCAGTCCGGCTCGGACCTTTGCATTTCGCGCCCGAAATCGCGTCTTAACTGGGGCATCGAACTGCCATTCGATCGTGAGTACGTCAATTACGTCTGGTTCGATGCGCTCAGTAATTACATCAGCTTTGCCGGCTACGATCCCAGTCTCTCAACTTTCGACCATCAACCATCAACTTTCCGCGACAAATGGCCGGCGCTCCAAATCATCGGCAAAGACATTCTGGTTCCCGCGCACGGCATTTATTGGCCGATTATGCTTCACGCGATCGGTTTTCCCGATGAAGCCATGCCGCAACTCCTTGTTCACGGCTGGTGGAACATCTCCGGCACGAAGATGAGCAAGTCGTTAGGCAACATTGTCGATCCGAACGAGCTGGCCGATAAATATGGGGCTGAAGCATTGCGCTATTATTTGATGAGCGACATTTCCACCGGAAAAGACGCTGACTTTTCCGAGGAGCGTCTGGTTGAGCGCTACAACGCGGATCTGGCAAACAACCTCGGCAATTTGGTTAATCGCGCGATCACGATGGCTCAGAAATATCGAAGTGGTGTTTTAAAGATGCCGAAAAGCAAAGAGGCAGCTGACGCCATTAATCGAGCCGGTGATGGTTGGGGAAAGTACCCGCAGGCGTCGGCGCGAGACTTCGATAGGTTCTCGGTGAGTACAGCAATCGCGGTACCCTTTCTTTATGCATCTGGATGCAACGAGTTCGTTGAGGCCAATAAACCTTGGAGTTTAGCTAAGGATCCTATGTCAGCCGATTTCCTGGATGGGCTTCTTTACACTCTGGCCGAGTCGCTTCGCGTGACTACGATCTTAATTTCTCCGGTGTTGCCGAAAGCAGCCCACGGAATTTTCGATCAATTGAATTGGAAGATGGACTTGAGCGGAAAAGAGGAGCGATTTCGTCTCGAGGATGCCAAATGGGGTGGTTTGCCGGATGGGCATGTCGTGGGAAAACCAGTGCCATTGTTCCCACGAATTGAAGGGTAGCGCACGCGTCTCGCGTGCTGGTTTCGGCGTCTCGCCGAAACATTCTTCCAGCGGCGGTTGTACTTTATCATGCATCGTAAGCCGCTTACGATGCATGTGTTTTGCGGTGTGAAAAGTTCGCGAGGACGAGGACGTCATCGGTCCGAGCCGGACTCGCGTTTGCACGCGAGACGCGTGCGCTACCCAGATACGGCATCTGCTTTCGGCAAAATCATTGCGCGCATTCTTCGAAGGCAGTGGGTTCGCCCCGCAGATACGCGAGCGTTTCGCCGGCAAAGTGTAATGAGCCGGTGATCAAGATCGGATTCGGTTTTGCACGTGCGAGCGCAAGCGTGTGGGAGATGGATGGAGTAATGGAGGTCCGAGCCGGACTGGCGGCTCGAGCCGGACCGGCATTTTGGAGTGATGGAGTAATGTTTGAAATCGCCTGTGCGATCTTCTCGGGGGCAGCCGCGCGTTCGCTGCGAATTTTGGGCAGGAAAATGGAATCAGCGATTGGTACGAGCTGTTCGCAAATGCCCTGTAAATTCTTGTCAGAAAGAATGGCCAGGACCAGAGTCGCGGGCTGATCGCCAAAAACCTCGCGCCAGGTTTGTGCGAGGACGCGCGCAGCAGCTGGATTATGCGCGCCGTCAATGATCGTGCGCTCGTCCCATTTTTGGAAACGGGCCGGCCATTCTACCGATGACAGTCCTTTCGCGATTGCAGCATCGTCGATGCTTGTCGCGCCGGAGCCGGACGAAGGCGGATCGACCTTAGCCGCACGAAGGGCTGCAATCGCGAGCGCGGCGTTCTGCTTTTGATGTTCGCCTGACAAAATAATCGGATGCTGCATCTCGGGTTCGATCACAAATTGAATTGAGCTCGCGCACTCTCGCGCGCGTTTTCGTAAAATGGTTTCGACTTCCGTCCGTTGCGGCGCCGAAATGACGGGGATGCCGGATTTGATGATACCGGCTTTTTCGCTGGCAATTTCCTCAAGTGACCAGCCGATCCATTTTTCATGATCGAAATCGATCGGGGTAATAACTGTGGCAGTTGATTGCACCGCGTTGGTCGCGTCGAGCCGGCCGCCCAACCCGGTTTCGAGAACCGCAATCTGAATCCTGGTTTCGGAAAAGTATTTGAGCGCAAGTGCGGTTACAACCTCGAAAAAAGTCGGATGCGGGTCCCAATTCGCGATCAGATTGCGAATGCTGGTCAGGCCACTTGCGACAGCATCATGCGAAATCATTTCACCGTTCACGCGAATTCGTTCCCGAAAGGTGATGAGGTGAGGGGAGGTAAAAAGCCCGGTGCGATATCCCTGCGCGCGACAGATCGAGTCGATCATGGCGCAAACTGAGCCTTTGCCGTTGGTGCCAGCGACATGGATGACCTTCCAGGGAGTGGCGGCTTCCGAGCCGCCGTGGGCAACTGGGAAATCGCCCTTCCTTGTTAGCTCTGAGATTAATCGGCGGATATTTTCCAGGCCAAGCTTAATACCGAACCGCTGAAGACGGTAGAGCCAGGCAAGCGCTTGCTGATAAGAAAAGGCTGACGACCCTGTCTGATTCGCTCCGCAGCTGGCGGGAGCACGGTCCGCCAAAGAGGCCCCTTGCACGTTCACTATGTTGACGAAAGGTAGCCAAGCAACTGGCCGATTTGTTCGCGCATTTTTTTGCGATGCACGATCATATCGATCAAGCCGTGCTCCTCGAGAAACTCCGCGGTCTGAAATCCTTTTGGCAGATCCTGATGCGTGGTTTCTTTGATCACGCGCGGTCCGGCGAAGCCGATCATGCTCTTCGGTTCCGCGATGATAACGTCGCCCAACGAAGCGAAGCTGGCCATCACGCCGGCGGTGGTGGGATTCGTTAGAACAGAAATGTAAGGAAGCCTTTGCTCGGCGTGGCGTGAAAGAGCTCCACTCGTCTTTGCCATTTGCATCAAGCTCAACATTCCTTCGTACATCCGTGCGCCGCCGGAAGCGGACACGATGATAACGGCGGATCTTTTGGCAGTCCCGTATTCGATGATGCGGGTGATTCTTTCACCAACCACCGAGCCCATGGTGGCGGCCAGAAATCCAAAATCCATCACCGCAATCGCAATGCTGTAGCCATCGAGCATTCCGTGTCCGCTAATGACGGCATCGACCAGCCCGGTGCGACTTTGATACGTTTCAAGTCTATCCTTGTAACTAGCCATCCCGTGAAAGCGCAGGCTGTCCACGGATTTCAGATCGGCGTCCATTTCCACGAAAGTTTCGGCATCAAGCAAATGGTCGATCCGTTCCTTGGCCGACCAGGGGAAGTGATAATCGCAACGCGGACAAACGCGCAGGTTTTGGGTGAGCTCCGTGTCGGGAACGACCTCTCCACAGCCCAAGCATTTTTGGAAGAGCCCCTGCGGGATATCGCGTTTCCTGCTAGTTTGCGGCTTTAAACTTGGTTTTTTGAAAATGGCCATGAACGTTAGCCGCGCGCGGCGGTAGCAGCGTGAACGGAGCGGGCGCCGCCTCTTCTCAAGATTCGTGCGCACTCGCTCAAAGTGGAACCAGTTGTCAGAATATCATCGACCAAAAGGATGCGTAATCGGCGCACGTCCACGTTTTTTTGCAAACGAAATGCGCCGCGTAAATTTTCCATCCGCTCGGTGCGATCAAATGCGGTCTGGGTCGTGGTATAACGAATACGTTCGAGAACCTGGCGAGCTTCGATCGACATGTGCGTGCTTAGCAATTCCGCAAGCAAGGTCGCTTGATTGAAACCACGTTCACGTTCGCGTGCCGCATGCAATGGCACCGGGACAATGAGGTCGAACTCGCGGCTTCGCAATCGCTCATCCTCGAGCGCAGTGAAAAGCCAGCTTGCCACCAAATGCCGCAAATGAATCTGGCCGCCGTATTTGAAATCGAGAATAACGCGGCGCGCCAGCCCGTGGCTGCGAAACGCGGATACGGCGTTCTCGAAATAAAGGGTGCGATGGGCGCAGTTGGCGCAATCGAAGGGAGTGGTGATCGCACCTGGGAACGGCTCTGAGCATTTGGAGCAGAACGGCGGTTTGATCCGCACAAGTTTGGCTTCGCATTCACGGCAAAGATATTGGTAGTCATCGAGCTTCGCCGAACAGATGGCACAGGCAGGCGGATACAGCAGCGCTACAATCGCGCGGAAGGCATCAAGTTTTACGAACGCCATATTTCAACCAGCCGCGCATTAGTCCCCACGTCAAGCAAACGATAGCCACCGGGACAATCCCGACGAACAAGTTTCGGCCTAACCACGGCGGCATCACTATCTCGCGACGCGCGATTTTGCCGAAAACTCCGTTCACAAAAATCCAGCCGCTGTGCAGACCGATCGGTAACCAAAGCGAACGCGTTGTCAGACGCGCGTCGGCCAGGACCATGCCAATGAAAAAAAGCGTGGAGAACCCCGCCGCGAGGAGCAAGGGATCGGCGAATTGCGAAAACGAATGTGCGATGGAGTTAAAACCGGACGTCCAAGTGACTGTTACCGATGTGTTCGGGGGCGCTTTCAAGAAATGAACGATCGAGTAAAGCGCTGAGGTGAGAAGGATCGAGAGGTATCGGCCCGCGGTTTTTCTTAAAACTCCCAGGATTAAGCCGCGAAAGAATGTTTCCTCAATCGCGGGAACAACAATCGCGGCGACCGCAATTTTCGCGAGGGCAAACCAAGTGATGTTGAGACTGAGAGAGAAAACATGAAACGCGATCAAGGCCGCGCCAGCGCAGAGCAGGGGAACCGCCGCCATGGCAAAGCCGATCAGAACATGCCGCGACCCTTCTGGATTCGGTTCAAGTTCCAAATCACTTATTCGTCGGATGCGAAATGATCGAAGCAAAGGCCAAAGCAAGCCCAGAGCAGCGAGGAGAAGGGCGCGATGAAAAAAGGATTCGAAATCAAACTTGCCAAGCGCAACCAAGAGAGAATGAGCGGCGAGCCAATGTGCTCCCCAAAACAACACCGGCGCCAGCAGCGCTCCAAGGAAAAGCGTCCCGGCTAAGTAAACCAGCAGTCTGGCGACAGCTTTCAAAGCGACTAATCTAAGGTTCTCACGCAATGCCGAGTCAACACATATGGAAGGAGAAGGATCCCGAGAGGGCCACGCGCGAAGTCCGCGCGACAAAATTTGGCGGGACCTGGCGGTTTCAGTCCAAGTCTGGGCAAGACCTCGGGTGGACCTATCACGATGTTCCGCCGCTTAGTGATTTGTTGATGTTGAAAGAGATTATCGAGCGGAAATATCGCCGGCGGCGGGCCTCGGCCGAGGATCTGGCATCAGTAGAAAAATTAATCAAGGAGCGACAAGGCAACGACTAAGCGGCAGCTCTCTCGGGAGCTGCACGCTTCTCTCCGAGGCGTCGGCTCTACGTAGCCAGAGGCCAGCGTGTTGTGACCGGTATCCTGCCAGGAACATTTGGGTGCTGCGCGTAAACGTGAGAGCGTTCGACAGGATGTCGAACGCAGCACGCTCGCCGCGGGACGAGTCCGTCCGACCGGCGGACAAGATGCGTGCGCTCCCCGAGAGCAACATCGATGAACGCTATGTTTGGAATTAATCTAACTACCAAGTGAGCGTGACCGAGGGGAGTCGAGGAATCTCATGCTTCTAATCCGAAATAGTGAGAGATGTCTCGACTCCGCTCGACATGACAATCACGACCGGCTTGATTGCTGCGTTCCTCAAGACGAATTGGAACGAGCGATTGCAGCGATCAAATTGTCGATCACAGAAACGTGTGGGCATGCCGAAGAAACCGCGAGTTGATAGTTTGCTGGTCGCGCGCGGTTTTTTCCCGAGTCGCGAACAGGCGCAACGCGCAATCATGGCTGGTGAGGTAAGAGTAGGGGACCACACAATCATGAAGTCATCCGAACTCGTCGCGGCCGATGTGTCGATCGCGATTACGGAGCGGTCGCAATTTGCCAGTCGAGGGGCGCTCAAGCTTGCTGGCGCGTTAGATTTTTTTCATGTCGACGTTCGTGGAAAACTTGCGCTGGATATCGGTGCCTCAACCGGTGGATTCACCGATTGTCTCCTGCAACGGGGCGCAGCGAAGGTCTATGCCGTGGACGTTGGGCATGGTCAGCTGGCCTGGAAAGTTCGCAATGATCCGCGCGTGTTGGTGATGGAGAAATTGAACGCGCGATTTCTCTCACGCGCGCACATTCCGGAATTTGTCGATCTTTGCGTAATCGATGTTTCATTTATCTCGCTGACTTTGATCTTGCCGAACGCGTTCCAGTTGATAACTCCAAACGGAATGATCCTTGCCCTGATCAAACCGCAGTTCGAATTGCAACGCAAAGACGTCGGGCGCGGCGGTATTGTTCGCGATTCGGGCTTGCATGAGAAGGCGCAGGAGAAAATCATAAAATTCGTCGAATCGGTCGGGCACCGGGTCGTCGGCTTGGTTGCATCGCCGATTACCGGAGCCGATGGCAACCAGGAGTTTTTTGCATGCCTGCGAAAGTAGTTGGTCTAATCGCGCACACCGGAAAACCGGGCGTAGCTGAACTGGTCAATGCCGTGGCCAATGAATTTGCCGCTTTCAAACTTCCCGTCTTAATCGAAAAGGAAACGGCGGCCGTCGCCGGCCAGCACTCGGATCTTGCCATCCAGGAGGTAGCGGCAAAGGCAGAGTTGCTGGTCGTTCTCGGAGGAGATGGTACGATCCTGAACGTAGCCGGCCAGCTCGGCGAAGCGATCAAGCCAATTTTCGGAATCAATATTGGTTCGCTCGGTTTTCTAACCTGTCTTAGTTCGCCGGCTCATCGCGAGGCGGTGGAATGCATCGCGCGAGACCAGATTACATTCAGCAAGCGCACGCTCCTTGATGTGACCGTGGCCGGCGCGACCGGGCCCGCTGCCAAAAGCCTTGCCTTAAACGACGCCGTCTTCAGTCGGGGCCAGGAGCCGCGCCTGGTTCGCCTGAACGTGCGGGTGGATGGCGAGCCGCTGACGGAATTCAATGCGGATGGATTGATCGTCGCTACGCCGACTGGATCGACCGCATATTCGCTTTCGGCTGGCGGGCCGATCCTAGCGCCGGAGTCGGGGGTGCTCGTCATCACGCCGATTTGCCCGCACGTCCTGACCAATCGTTCGATCATCGTTACCGAATCTTCGCTGATAGAAGTCGAAGCGACTGAGCGCGATTACCCGGTTTATCTCAGCGTGGACGGGCGCGAATCAGTTCATTTGAAAACCGGCACCGTCGTCGCCATTCGCAAGTCAAAGACAACATTGCAACTAGCCGCGTTACCAAACGTGTCGTTCTTCAGCGTCGTCCGACAAAAGTTAAAGTGGAGCGGGAGCAACGTGTAGGGGACGTTGTACGGAGGCTGGCGAGCCCGCTGAAAGTTACTGGCGCGCTATTTCCTGTGACGCTGGCCCCCCCTTTTAAAACTGGCAATCGTCATAACCAATCCGACTGCGGCGAGCACCAGACCGCCTGGCTCTGGAACTACGGTAAAGTTCGTACCCGCGTTGTTCGTAAAGGTCGCGGCGCCAGCGGTCAGTGCGTAGTCGGTGGCGTTGTTCGTGTTCTGGCCGGATGCAGTGCCTTGATAAAGCAGGGCTTGCTGCGTGTTTGCCGGCAAGGACCCGCCAAACTTGCCGGGATCGGCTACGCCGTTTGTCGTCTCTCCGTTTGTCGGGCCAGTGTAGTTGGATCCGCCAAACGCGAGCGACCATAAAATGTTATTGGATGAATCCTCGTAAAGCAGCCGGCCGGCGTTCAAGTATGATACGGGGATCGGGTTGGTAAGAGTAAAGTCATTCAGGAACGTTGCCGGATTCGAAGTGTAGTTTTTAAAGTTCGAGGTGGTAATCAGAACGGTGCTTCCGAGATTACCCGTCGCGACATTGGTTCCCAAAGTAATGAGCGTCACCGGATTCGCGCCAGTGGCGTCAACGGCGACGAGTTTGGGATTATTAGAAAGAAAGCTATTCTGTCCAGATGCTCGCATTCGCAATTCAATCGCCTGCGCTGAAGTATCACCGTTGACTCCACCGATGACTTCATAGATCTGCATAAAGTGAAACGATGCTTTCGCTGATGGCGTCGTGGCAAGCGACAGAACGATTCCGACCAAGGTGAGGAGCAGTCGCGGATAAGCCGCTCCGGACGGTTGCCGAGACTCAATGCTTGCCCGCTGCCTGGCACATCTCACTGGCGATAAAATCATATTGCCCTTCGCTGAGCATCGCTGGGCGACGGACGTCAAGATGTCAGTGGATAGCGAGGACATGGAAGTAATCACCGGATTAATGTCTTCATATGAATCGTAAATGCCTGCCCCGAAGGATGCCTTGGGCAAGTAACAAAGTTGTTACCTTTTGGGTGATCGTCGAGCAGGTCCGGAAATTACGCATAGATTTTCGTCATGTTATCAGCCGTCTACATGCTGTATCCCTGTTCGCTGCTTTTGTTTGCAGTGTAGTTGGTCCTCGCCGAATGCGCAGGCACACCCTTCATGAGGAGAAGATCCGAACCCGTGCCCGGTCATCCGGCAATTCAATCGGCAACGATCTCGCACACAGTTGTTTTCAAAGCGTTGCGTGCCTGGGAAAAATCGTCCAGGCCGCTCACTGCGATTTCCAGCAAGCGCTGCCCGAGATTGCGTCGGCCGTGCCAGGCAGCCAGTAATCGTCCGTGTGTATTCCACTCGAAGGACTCTCCGTTCCGATCGGAACTCACTTTGTTTTCCTGAATGCAAACAAACACGAAAAGAGGCCGCTGTTGTTGTTGAAATTCGTAAGCTCGAAAGGTGAGATCGATGACGCCATCGGCGACAGTTACCGGTGGCAGGTCACGCGTGAAAGTCCGGCCAATTGCAGGAAGGCAAATTTCAGGTGAATGACTTCGGACAAGTTGAAGGGCGGAGCGCCGCGACTCCCAGCGTGCAAAGAAGCTCCACCATTTGATGCCGTCTGGATTTTCCCAAGTGGCGTTAGTTGCCGAGTTGTAACGCAGCATTGCGCGTGTGGTTTCAGGGATGGGTGTAACTTTTAGCGTTCCGTTGTCGTTAGGCCAGTGAATCTGCCAGGCTGGCCGTTCGACGAACTGCCGCTCGTGGGCGCGATACCAAAACTCCGTCGCCGCCTCGACCGCGAATACCCATCCACAAAGCGCGAGCAGCGCGGCGGGGGGCACTACCCGAAACCGGTTCCCTGTGTTCTCCATGATGATCTGAGGTCGATCGGGAAAGGCAGCGCGCGCCATAAGAAGCGTGATACCGAGCAGGGCAAGAAGACAGACCGCCGTAACGGTAAACCCTGCGGGATCGTGCCATGCCGCGAGCGTCGAGATCCCGCGCCTTGCGCCGATGCTTACAAGAATCGTTGTTCGTATCACATTCGTGAGAAAGGCAATCGCGCCTCCAGCGACTATCAGCCAGAGCCGACGCGCAGTGCTGAGCCGGAAAAGTTGGCCAAGGGCAAGCGCAATCATTATCGTAGCTTGCAGGGAACGAATACCGCTGCAGGCTTCGTCAATCCCGACGACACCGTTGGCGATTCGGATCAGGTTGCCTTGGCGGACGGCGGCGACACCAAAAACGTTTACAACTTCGACAGTCACCGCGGCGACAAATCGCATCAGCGATTGCACGAGCCATTGCTCGAGCTGGACGGGCCATGGCACGGCGATTAGCGGCAGGCAAATGACAAACGCGAAGTGTCGTAGCCAGGGTAAGCCGCCGATTATCGTCGTTCCCAGAAGACCGATACCCGCTACGATCAGCGCCAGTGCCCAACTGCTCATTCGCCAGTCTGGATTCGATTCTGCGATTATGCGGATGGGCAGCAAGCAGGGGATCAAGATTAGCGCGCCGATCGCCAAAAAGGTTACATCTGCTGGAGGGCGAGGCGGCGAGCGCGAACGCCATTCCCTCACCAGGAGAAACGACCAGAGAAACGGCACACTCCAGGCGTAGGCATATTGCGGATTGACGCTCCATTCCAAGGCGACCTGCCGCACAACGATTGCCCATAAGAGCACAAGGGCAGAGGCGGCCAAAGCAAAGTAGCCGGCGCTCGTGTTTAAGATGGTTTTCACCACGGATGTATTTAACCTACTACCTTGCAATGCCAGCGCACGAAACTCCAGGTGTCGCGCTGCGACGACCGAAGACAATCCGGGTCTTCAAATGGGTTCTCGTGACCATTGCCCTCATCACGCTGCTATGGCAGGGACTTCTATTTTACAATCGTGAGCGTCAGCGCGGCTGGGTGAAACGCGCCCGCGCCGCATTCGAGCGTGGCGATTACGAGACCTCATCGATCTGGCTGATCCGTTTGTTTCAGACGAACAAAGCGAATGTCGAGGCATGTCGTTTGATGGCCGATATTGCTGACTTCGGCAATTCGCCCGAGGCCATGCTTTGGCGGATCCGGGCGGTACAGTTGGAGCCGGCAAATCCAGAGAACCTTCTGGCGTGGACAAAAACCGCGTTAAGGATGCGGGACCTCGGAGTAGCCGCGCGGGCACTGAAACTGGTGCCAGAGCGCGGGCGTCACTCGGCCGCTTTTCACTCGCTCAGCGCGGCTTTGGCAATGAACTCCGGTAACAGCGCGCTTGCTGAATTTCACTTTGCCGAGGCTGCACGCCTCGAACCGGGTGATCCGGTTCATGCTGTCAACCTGGCGACAGTTCGCCTGCAGGCATCAGACCCGGATATTGCCGCAAAGGCGCGGGCTGATCTTCAGCAATTGACGGCAAAATCCGACGTCCAACTGCTCACTTGGCGAGCGCTTGCTAGGGATGCGCTAGAGCGAAACGATATGCCGCATGCGCTTGAGTACGGACATAAACTGACGGCGGACCCGCGATGCGAGTTTGGTGATAGGCTAACCACGCTCGAGACGTTATGGAAATCGCAGAGTCCTGAATTCGAGGGGGCTCTCCGCGAGCTACAAGAACAATCCGTGCAGACAGCGGAAAGCATTACGTCCCTAACTTACTGGACGATTAATCACGACCTCGGGCATGAAGCGATCGCCTGGCTTCGGCAGTTGCCGGAAAAAATGAGGGCGATCCCGTTCGTCACGGTCGCGCAAGCCGATGCTCTGATGAGCGTTAAGGACTGGAGCGGCTTACGGGACTTGCTTACGAATCTCGATTGGAAGCGACTCGAGTTCATGCGCAAGGCCATGCTGGCACGCGCCCTGCGCGAGATAGCGCCGCCGGCGTTCGCGGATTCCTGGCATGATGTCGAAAGCTCGGTCAGAGACAAACCCGTCGAAGAATT